>FSXZ01000659.1_pt1 | contig 30448 bp, 25 predicted proteins | sample 1638121 | NCBI WGS metagenome assembly FSXZ01 (sample SAMEA3914788, study PRJEB12502) | metagenome | biome: forest; material: soil | place: Canada | collected 2011-07-03 | depth 0.1 m
CCGCGCTGGGTCAGCCGGCCGCGGACGTCCTCGGCGAGATGGCGGCCGAACTGCCGGACCGTCGCGATCCGGGCAAGGTCGGCCGGGGCCGGTGAGGCCGGCTCCGAATCGGACACCCCACCCCTCCCCTACCACCGGCGTGAGTGTTCTGCGTTGCCGAAAAGTCTACCCGAGCGGCGCCGGACTCTGCTGTATCCGCAGTTGAGCGCATCGCGATACATCCGGATGCGCCGCGATGCCGCATCGTCTTCCGCGCGCGCCCGGGCACTGATTTGGTGCAGGTGAAGGCACCACGGTGCCCGCGATCTCCGTCCAACAGCTCGATGAAGGAGAAATCGATGTCGGACAAGCCATCCGCCCCCCGGGCGCGCACGGCGAAGCTGCTGGCCGTCGCCGCGCTCACCGCGACGAGCGCCGCGTGCGCCTCCCAGTCCCCCGCCCTCGTCGCGCAGACGAACGCCGCGCAGCCCGCCGCGACGCAGCCCGCGACGAAGATCGACTTCTCCAGCTCCGCGGCGTTGACGGGCCGGGTCGGCAGCCCCCTGAATTTCACGATCAGCACCACCGACCGAGACGCCCGGATCACCGAGTCGGGCGCCCTGCCCGAGGGTGTCACCTTCCAGTCTCAGGTCGGCGAGGGCGCGACGCTGACCGGGAACCCCGTCGCCGGAGCCGGAGGCGTCTACCACCTCGCCCTCGCGGCGACCAGCCCGGCCGGCCACTCCTCCCAGAGCCTGTCCCTGACGATAGACGAGGGCCCGACGTTCACCGGCTCGAGCCGCATCGTCACCTGGGCGCTGAAGTACAACCACACACCCATTGCGACGAAGGGCTACCCGCCCGCGAAGATCACCGAGTCCGGCACGCTGCCCAGCGGCATGGTGTTCCGCGACGACGGAGACGGAACGGCGCAGATCGACGGCAATCCCACCCTGCTCGGATCCACCGGCGCGAGCGCCATCACGATCACGGCGCAGAACGCGCTCGGTCAGTCCTCGGAGACGATCAGCGTGACGGCCGTCAACGGCTCATCGCTCGTCGACCTCGTCTTCGACCTCATCCCCTAGCGGCTCCGCAGTGCTAAGGCTTCGCGTCGAAGCGCCTCGCGTAGCGGACCTCGGGGATCACGAAGCCGCCCTCGTCGTCCTCGCGGGTCACGCCGTCCGCGTGCCAGCCGGTCCGTTCGTAGAACCGGCGGGCGCGGGCGTTCTGTCGCGGCACGGCCCGGTCCACGCGAACCCGACCGCCACGCCGTCCACGTCCGCGATGGCGTGACTCTACTGAAGGCACCAACCCCGCGCGCCGCGTATACCAGGTAGATCAACCTGTGTGGATCAACATTATTTGTAGCTGAGACGATTCGAGACTCAGGCGTACCCCCGCACCGTGCCCAGTCCAGCTCCTCCCGATCGACCGGAACGGAGTGACCCGCCGTGCTGCCCCTCCCCGTCGGCCAGGCCGACCTCCGTGAAGCGCTCGCGAAGGCGGGCGAGATCCTGCTCGAACACTGGAAGCGCGAGCAGGAGCGCCGGGACGAGCGCGAACGCGCCGAGGAGGGCTTCGAGCGCGAGGAGCGCGGCCGGGCCAACGCGGACGAGCGGCGGCGGGAGCGGGACGAACTGCTCGCCGCGTTGCGGCTGGTGCACGAGACCAAGGCGGACGAACTGGCCCGGGTGCCGTACATCGGCGAGCCGGCCGGCTTCTACCGGCTGGTGCGCGCGGAATCGCGCGGCGGCGAGCTCCCGGTCCTGCTGCTCGCTCCGATCGAGTGCCGGCCCGCGGCGCCGGACCGGAGCCCGGTGCCCCAGGCCGTCGCCCTCGGCGGGCTGCTCCAGGAGGCGTGCGCGGCGCTCGGTGTCGGCGGCCGACGCGACCGGATGTCGATCTGCACCGGGTACTTCCGCCGACCGCTCGAGCACGACGAGTGGGATCTCGGCATGATCCGCATCGCCACGCCGCATCTGCCGGTGATCCTGGTCTACGGGCATCTGATCGGCAGTCGGCTCACCATGTCGATCGGCGCCTGGAACGTGACCGGGCCGCCTTTGCACTGGCTGTTGCCGGCGGTCGAGGTCGGGCCCGGCGCGAAGCGGGATCCGCTCGACTGGGAACCGGACCCCGCGGCGGCGGCCGAGGCCGTGGGCCGGGTCGCGGTGTACTGCGCGGCGCTGTGCGAGATGTTCCATCTCATGCGCGGGCGCCTGCCCACCCTGCACCAGCAGTTGCAGGCCGGTTCGGCCGCCGGCGGCGCCGTCGCCGAGGTGGCCGACCTGCTCACGACCGGCCTGGCCGTCGCCGAGACGATGAACGTGGTCGGCGCGCTGGAGGCCGACATCTGCCGGGTCGGGATCGATGTCGCCGCGGCGCGGGTGGACGAAGCCGACACGCGGGTGGCGAAGCTGCTGCCGCGCATCACCCAGGTCGCGATCGACGGCCAGACGCAGGCGCTGCGGCTGCTCGACGCACTGGCCGACCAGGTCACCGCGGAGCCCGGCATCGCCGCCGTCGCCAACCGGGTCTCGGTGGAGCAGACCCGGTTGGCCCAGACCATCATCCGGGGCAAGCTGAAGGGAACGCAGTGACCGTAGATCCATCCGCTCCGGCACGAGGGGCGAGCGTGCCCGCCGACCCGGCCGTGCGCGTCGTCGCGGCCATCGACTTCGGCACCCACGGCACCGGGTTCGCGTGGGCGCTGTGCCCGGCGGAGGGCGCGCTGTCCGGTTCCGCGGTCTACACCCGCGACCTGTGGCCGGGCGCGGGCAACGCGCGCTATCCGAAGAACCGCACCGCGCTGCTGCTCGACCGGCCCGGCGGGGAGCCGATCGCCTTCGGCCACGACGCGGTCCAGCGGTACCGGGCCACGGCCGGGCGCGGCGGGCAGCCCGGCTTCGTGGCGAACTTCAAGGTCTGTCTCACCGGGGACGAGGCCGCCCACCGGATCGTGCAGGGCGAGATCCCCTCCCGCGAGCGGGCGCGCGAGCTGACCACGCAGTACCTGCGGTACATCGTGGAGACCGCGCTCAAGGACATGGAGCAGCGGGGCGTGTGCGTCCAGGCACCCGAAGAGATCCGCTGGTGCCTGACCGTCCCGGCGTTGTGGGGTTACGACGAGCAGGCCCTGATGCGCGGGGCCGCCGAGGACGCCGGGCTGCCCCGGGATCCGGACCGGCTGGTGTTCACCACCGAGCCGGAGGCGGCCATGCACCATGTGCGCCACCATGCGCAGGCCACCGAGCACGTCGCGCCGGGCAAGCGGGTGATGGTGGTCGACGCGGGCGGCGGGACCGTGGACGTGGTCACCTACTTCATCGAGTCCGACGGACTGCTGCGCGAGGTCGGGCACAAGCGCGGCGCGCTGTTCGGCTGCGAGGCGGTCACGGACCGGTTCCTGGAGGAGGTCGTGCTGGCCCGGCTGACCCCGGAGGTGACCGCGGCGGGCCGGTTCGCCAGCCTGCTGGCCGCGCCCGGCAGCGGGCACGTGGCCCGGCTGGTGGACGCGTGGGACCGGGACAAGACCAGGGTGGGCCCGACGCTGGACTACGATCTGCGCTTCGACCTGACCGCGGAGCTCTACCGGCAGATGCCCGAGCCGGTGCGCGCGCACCTGCGCCGGATCCAGAACGGCGTGGACCAGGCCCTGATCGTGACCCCGGATCAGGCCAAGGCCCTGTTCGACCCGGTCGTCGCGGAGGTGCTCGCGCTGATCGACGAGCAGCTGCGGGGGGTCGCGCAGGACTCGCGGGCCGGGGGCCGCACGGACACGATCCTGCTGGTCGGCGGGTTCGCGAACTCGCCGTACCTGGAGCATCGGGTGCGCGATCACCTCGGCGGGCGCTGCGCCGTCGTGGTCGCCCCGGAGACGGACGCCTCCGTGCTCAAGGGCGCCGTCCAGGAGTGCCACCGGTCGATCGTGCTCAGCCGCAAGGCCGGCTTCAGCTACGGCATCAAGACCTCGCGGCGGTGGCGGCGCTGGCACGATCCGCGCCGGGGCCGGGTACGTGATCAGGCCCCGAACTCGCCGAACTATCGCAAGTACGTGACCGTGACGGCCTTCGACCCGATGGTCGCCGTGGGCGAGGACGTCGGGCTGCCCAAGCGGTTCGAACGCAACTATGTGCCCTACCACGAACACGACCGCTCGCTCGAGATCTGCCTCTACCGCTCCGGCAAGGCCGCGCCGCGCTTCGTCGACCGGCCCGGCTGTGAACTCGTGGACCGGTTCAGGGTGGACCTGGCGCCGGTGCTGGGCCTGCCGCGGACCGAGCGCGGGGTCGTGGTCACCCTCGAGTTCGGCACCGTGGACGTCGTGGTCTCCGCGCGGTTCGCCCATACGGACGAGCCGATCGTGACCGTCTCGGAAGCCAAGAACGGCAAGGGGTGGTAGCCGATGTCGACGCAAGCCGTTCCGCTCTGCCCGGTCTCCCCCGGCGCCACCCTGTCACGTTCCTCCCTGCCCTGCGTCATCCCGACGCCGCGCCCGGTCCCGGTCCAGGTCCTGCCGTCGCAGGGCTCGTCGTCGGCCGTGGTGATCGCGGTGCTCGCGCTCGTGCTGGCGTGCGTCGCGGTCGCGCTGGCCGCGCTCGCGCTGCAGCGGGCCCGGTCGAGCTCACCCGCGGCCGCGGGTGATCGCGCGCGTACGCAGCCGCACCCGACGCCGTGGCCCGTCGCGCCGGCGCCGGTGCCCCGTTCGCCCGGCAACGGCATCGTGTCCGCGGATCTGCTGGTGCACCACGAGATCGCGGGGGGCTACCGGCATTTCGTCGAACAGCGCCTGCGCGATCTGGCGGAGCACATCTGCGACTCGTCCGATCCGCGCACCGTGGCCCTGCGCGTCGCCGAACTCAGCCGGACGCTGTTCGCACCGACCGGTCCGGACGAGGCGGGCTACTGGCGTCTGGTGGGCGCCGCCGCGGCCTCGGAGCGCGGCCGGGCCCAGCGCGTGCTGCGCGGCGCGAACGAGGTGTACTGGCGGATCGCCGAGACCGGCGACCGGGTCCGCTGGGACTACGCTCCGCGCGCACCGCGGCGGGCCGCGGACCTCCAGCATCCGTGGGGGCCGTGCGACCCCGACGCGCCGGTCGCGTTCGTGGTCACGCCCGCCTATACGGTCGAGGACCGGATCTTCAGCCCGCAGCAGGTGTACACCGAGGCCGGATGACGGTGGGGAAGCGGCGCAGTAGGCCGCTGTTGTGCGCCGGTGTGTGATGCTGTGCCACCGTTTTCCTTCTTCGGGTGGAGCGTCGGGGATTGATTCGCGTCGCCTTTTGGTATCTGATGAGGTGTACAGAGGCGAAAGGGATGGGCGCGGCACGAGGACACCACCGTGCCCAAGGTGGCCTGGATCCTCTGGTTCGACAGCGTCGACAGGGTTCGTTTGACGCTGGATTCGGCCTCTGCTAAGAGGGCTGAATTGAGCGTGAAGACAATCATGTACGAGCTCTGTTCAGCTCGTCGGGTGTGCGACGTCGAAGCAGGTCAGCGGCCTGCTGTGGCCCGGATTTCGCGCGCCTGGATTATTTCGATTTCCGCACAGGCGCGGAGGTCGCACGGGCCAAAGCATGGTGGCATTGCCCTCCGCGCCCGACAAGTCCCCTCTTTGGAGGACGTGCTTCTATTGACTCTCTTTGGAAAACTACGCCGGAGGAGGCCGATCCCTGCTACCGCGCGGGTCGGCCGCCCTTCCGCCCCGCCCCCGACAGAGACGAGGTCACGATGAAGACGACGAACACGCCTGAAGAGGTCGCCCCGAAGCGGTTCCAGGTGCGCAAGGCCGGCCCGATCCGGCTCACCAGCGCCGCCACCGCGTTCTACGCGATCGACAACCCCTTCTGCCTCCCGAACTAACCCGCACAGGTCCCCGCCCGTCGCGCGCGCTCGCCCGCTCGCGACGGGCGGTTCGGGCCTGCCCCGGGACGCCGATCGGTGGGCCGACGGCGTCACTATGCTGATATGGGCAGGGAGAGGAGCCTGGTGGAGGCCACCGAGGATACGCATATCCGCCTGCACCGCCTCAGTTTCGTGGACGAGGGCAGCGAGGTCGTGATCGGCCGGCTGGAGACCGAGTCCTACGCGGTCTTCCCGGCGGACGCCGCCGCGGTGGTGCGCAAGCTGGCGGAGGGAGCCGGCGCGCGGCAGGCGGCGGCCTGGTACGAGCAGGTCTACGGCGAGGCCGTAGACATCGACGACCTGATCGAAACCTTGTACGCACTCGAATTCGTCCGGGAGGACACCGGGACGCAGGCCGGATCCGGGCCCGGATCCGCAAGCGGGGCCGACTCCCCCGCCGCGCCGCTGCGCTGGACCCGGCCGGCGCGCGCGCTGTTCTCGCCGCCGGCCTGGATCCTCTACGCGCTGCTGGTGGGCACCGGAGTCACCCTGGCGGTGCGCACGCCCGACCTGCGCCCGTCGGTCTCGCACATCTTCTTCTGCCCGTCGCTGATCGCCGTGGTGTTCACCCTCATCTTCGCCCAGTTCCCCGGCATCGCGCTGCACGAGGGCTTCCACGTGCTGGCCGGGCGCCGGCTCGGGCTGCCGGCCCGGATGAGTATCGGCCGGCGGCTGTACTTCGTGGTCGTCCAGACCACGCTGACCGGCCTGATGAGCGTGCCGCGGGGCAAGCGCATCCTGCCGTTCTGCGCCGGCCTGCTGGCCGACGCGCTGTACGTCAATGCCCTCATGTGCGTCGCGGCGCTGGACCAGTGGCTCGGCGGGTCCCTCGACCTCGTCGGACGGGTGGCTCTCGCGCTGGCCTACTCCACCCTGCTGCGGATGATCTGGCAGTTCATGGTGTTCATGGAGACCGACCTCTACTACGTCGTCGCCACCGCCCTGTACTGTCCGGACCTGCACCGCATGACGCGGGCTTTCATCAAGACCCGAGTACGCCGCGTCCTGCGTCGCAGCGTCTCCGGTCTCGACGAGGAGGCCACCTGGTCGGCCCGAGACCGCGCCATCGTGCGCTGGTACGCGCCGTTCGTCTTCCTCGGCGGCCTGGTCGCGGTGGCGAGCATGTCCGTCGGGACCATCCCGATCTTCTACGGCCTGTTCCAGCGGATCTACCGGGCGGTCATCGAGGGAAGCCCGGTGAACGCCGGCTTCTGGGACGCCACGGTGGTGGGGCTGGGCACCATGGCCGAAGTGACCGTGATCCTGATCATGCTCATCCGGGGAAGCAGGCGCAGGCCTGCCGCGCAGCCGTCCACAACGCCTCGAGGCAAGGAGAGCGCACATGTCTGAAGCAGCGCGGCATCAGTGGATCGAGGGCGGCGACGGCCCGGGGCGCGCGGCGCGGGCGGCCGAGGCGAAGCCCGCGATCAGCGTGGACTGCCACCGGCGGCTACGCGGTCCGTACACCGGTCTCGGCACCGTGCTGCGCGACCTCGTCCCCGGCTTGCCGCCGACCGGACGGGCGGCGGCCCAGCAACACGTCATCGAGGTCCTGGCGATCGCGCCCGAGCTCAAGGGCGTGCTCGAACCGGCGCCCGGCACCCTCACCTCCGGTGCGATGTTCGGCGAGCGCACCCGCTGGTATTCGGCCCTGCGTACGCGCCGCCTGTCGCACGGGATCATCGACCTGCTGCGCGAGCTGCGGGACGGCTGCGCGCAGGCGCCGCTGGTCCTGCTGTTCGACCGCGTCGACGAGGCGGATGCGACGGACCAGGAGTTTCTGACGCTGGCCCTGCGCCGGCTGGATCCGGCGAACGTACGCCTCGTGGTCGCGTCGTGCGGCGGCGGGAATCTGCCGGAGGCCTTGCTCGACGCTCGGAACCAATATGCTGAGATCCTGGAACTGTCGCCGGCCGCGACCGAGGCGACCGAGGCGGCGGAGCCGGTGGGCGAGCTCGGGCCGGACGCCTCCCCGAGTGACCAAGAGCAGCTTGCGCAAGCGGCGCGTGCCTTCGTCGCGACCGAGTGCACCGGCGCCGACGCCGCCGCGGCCGCGGCGTACCAGCGGATCCCGGAGGATCTGCGCCGCCGCCTGCACGACGAGCGTGCCGACGCGCTCGAGGCCCTCGACGAGCGTTCGCTGCATCTCGGCGCGATTCCGTTCCACCGCGAGCACGGCTGCGACCCGGACGGCGCCGGACGGACCTCGCTGATGGACGCCGTCAGCCACTGCATCGGCCTGGCCTACTACACCCTGGCCCTTGAGCTCTGCGATCGGCTGCGCGTCATCGTGCCCGAAGAGGACTTCGTCCCCTTCTACACCGTCCAGACCAAGCGCGCCCAGTGCCTGGCGCCGCTCAACCGCGGTGCGGAATGCGAGCCGGTCTACTACGACCTGCTGGCCCGCACGACCCGTCCCGAACTGCACATGTCGCTCTACTACGCCCTCGGCATGCTCTACACGAGGCTGTATCCGAACGAGCGCAAGGACCACGACCGGGCACGCGCGTTCCTGAACACGTCCGTGGCGATCGCGACGCAGCTCGAGGATCCCGAGGTCCGCTCGTTCCAGACCGTCTTCATGGGCAACGGCAAGGCGCTGGCGGAGATGCACCGCGGCAACCTGGCGGAGTCCCTGGAACTGGTCGAGAACGGGATCGCGCGGCTCACCGCCGAACTGCCCGGCGAGAAGCACCACCTGCACCGTTCGGTGCTGCACCACAACCGGGCGCAGCTGCTGGCCGCTCTCGGCCGGGCGGACGAGGCGATGTCCGAGTTCGACTTCGTGATCGGGGTGGATCCGTACTATCCGGAGTACCGGTTCGACCGGGGCAACCTGCACCTGCGCCGCGGCGAGATCGAGCCGGCGCTGGCCGACTACGAGGCCGCCACGCGGCTCGGGCCGCCCTTCCCCGAGCTGTTCTACAACCGCGGCGAGGCGCGGATCGCGGCCGGCGACGCCGCGGCCGCGATGGCCGAGTTCAGCTACGTGCTCGATCTGGAGCCGGATCACCTGGAGGCCCGGATCAGCCTCGCGTCGCTCCTGCTCGACGGCGGCGAACCGCACCGCGCGGCCGAGGTGATCCGCACCGGCCTGGAGTACGAGCCGGACTCGGCCAGGCTGCTGTGCACCCTGGGCCTGGCGCTGGCCGACAGCGCGCAGCCGCAGGCCGCCACCGAAGCCTTCGACCGGGCGCTGGAGCTGGACCCGGCCCTGGCCGAGGCCCGGGTGAACCGGGCCGTGGTCGCGTACCAGGAGGGGCGGTTCGAGAGTGCGCTGGAGGATCTCACCGTGGCCCTGGAAGAGGATCCGGGCAACGCGGACCTGCTGTTCAACCGCGGACTGGCACACGAGGCCCTCGGCCGCTGGGACCTGGCGGCCGAAGACTACGCGGTCGCGCTGCTCGACGAGCACTGCGACCGGGACGAGGTGACGAGCCGGCGGGCCGCCTGCCTGGACGTGCTGGATCAGGGCACTGCGCCGAGCGCCGACCCGGCCGAGATCCTAGCCGCGTGAGCGCCGGGAACGAGGACGGATGGACCGGGGCGGGGAAGCCGGCCACGCCGGTCGGCTTCGCCGCGGTCGGCGTGCACCGGATGGTGCTGGACGGCATGGCCGCGTGGTCGGCCGCGCTGCCCGATCTCGATCTGGTGGCCGACGCCGACTCGGTCGTGCACCTGCTGAGCCGGCCGCACGACGCGACGAGCGCCGTCGTGCTCGGCCTGGCCCATCCGGACGGCGCGGCGCTGGTGGGCGACGTGCTGCTGCTCAAGGGCTACGGCTTCGGCGTGGTGCTGCTGAGCACCCGCCCGGGCGGCGAGTGGATCGACGCCGCCGTGCAGGGCGCGGTGGACGGCGTGGTGACCCTGGATCAGGGACTTGACACATTGGCGGACCTGCTGCGCCGGATCGGACCGGCTCCCCGGCCGCTGCCGCTGCCGCCCCCCGCGTTCACCTGGACCTCCGTCCCGCCGCCCACCGGATCTCCGAGCTCCGCCCATCCGCCGGCCGCGCCGTGCGTACCGAATCTCTCGGACCAGGAGCGCGCCGTACTGCTCGGCTACGCCTCCGGCATGACGCTCAGTACGGTGGCCCGTCAGATCGGGATCAGGCCCAGCACGGCGAAGGAGTACCTGCACCGGGTCAAGACCAAGTACCGCGAGGTCGGACGGCCCACCTACACGAAGATCGACCTGGCCAACCGGGTGCGGGAGGACGGTTTCGCAGTCGAGGTGGCGGGCTGGTCCCGAGCCTGAGCAGACGCCGTCGACGAATCACGACGTACAGCTGACGCTTCGCCGGGCCGCACCCGCGACGGACTGAGCCGGGTGCCACCGGGTATATCCCGAACCGATGCGGGTGAGGCAGTCCGGTGTGGGGAGCACCCTGAGATGGCGCGACAGCGAAGTCCGTGGTCCGCGACACGTGTCGGGCTGGTGTGTGCCCTGGCCGGGTTGAGTGTGTTGATCGCGGGTTACAACTACCCCGAATGCTGGTGGATCCGGGGGTTCGTCACCCAGGTCTACCCGAATTCCGGAGCCGATCTGGTCGGCGCGTCCATCGTCATCCTGCTGATCGACCGGTTCGCCCGGCTGCGCGAGGACGAGGAGCGGCGGCGGCAGCTGATCCGCGAGTGCGCCAGCTCGGACCACTCCGTCGCCAGCAGGGCCCTGCTCGAACTGGACGCCCGTGGCTGGCTGGCCGAGGGCGCCTTGGCCGAGGCGCGGCTCGTCGGCGCGAACCTCGCCGGCGCACAGCTTTCGGCCGTGGACCTGAGCCGGGCCGATCTCGTGGGTGCGAACCTGGACCGCGCGGACCTGAGCCGCGCCTCGCTGATCGGCACCCGGCTGACGGGCGCGCATCTCGATCAGGCGCTGTTGGAGTGGGCGGTCGGCAACGACGCCAGGTTCGGCGGCGCGACACTGCGCGGTGCGGACGCCGGCGGCGCCAAGCTGATCCAGGCCGATCTGAGCCACGCCGATCTGCGGGGGGCCGATCTCTCCCGGGCGGATCTGTCCGGTGCGGATCTCTCCTTCGCCGATCTGTGCGGATGCGATCTCTCGTCCGCGATTCTCGACTCCGCCTCCCTGCGATCGGTACGCCATGACCTCGCGACCCGATGGCCTCCCGGATTCCCGCGAAGGGAGCAGGATGAGCCCCGCTGACCCCGGCCGCCCGACCGGTCCGAGCCTCGGCGGCGCCCTGCGTGCGCATCGGCTCGACGCCGGGCTGTCCCAGGCCGAACTGGCGGCCCGCCTCGCGATCCACCCCGGCGAGGTGGCCCGGATCGAGCGCAACGACCGCCTGCCCGAGGCAGATCTGCTCGAGGCGTGCATCGCCGCGCTCGAACTCGCCTCGGACGAGGGAGCCGCGCTGCGCACATTCCTCGCCGCGCGCGTCGAGGTGTCCGCGCGGGTGCCTTCCGGCGAGCCCGTCTCCGCGCCGACCGTCTGGGGTGTCCCGGGCCGCAACGCCCACTTCACCGGGCGAGACGAGGTGCTGAACGAGCTGCGCCGCAGACTGGCAGGCGGATTGCGGGCGGTGATCTTGCCGGTGGCGCTGCGCGGGCTCGGCGGCGTCGGCAAGACTCAGCTGGCCCTCGAGTTCGCGCACCGGTTCAAAGCCGACTACGACATCGTGTGGTGGATCGACGCCGAACAACTCGAGCTCATCGACGCCTCCTTCGCTCTTCTGGCGGACCGGATGGGGCTGGCGACCAGTGGCAACGTCCCGGCCGACGCGCGCCAAGTCCGCGAGGCCCTGCGCCGCGGCGAGCCGTACGCCCGCTGGCTGCTCGTCTTCGACAATGCCGCCGAACCCGACGACCTCGTGCCGTACCTGCCCGATCCGGGAGCCGTCGGCCATCTGCTGATCACCTCGCGGGACCAGAGCTGGGCCTCAGTCGCCGCGACCCTGGAGGTGGACGTCTATTCCCGGCCGGAGAGCATCACCCGCCTGACCGCCGTGGTGCGAGACCTCGCGCCCGAGGACGCCGAATCGATCGCGGAACTCGTCGGCGACCTGCCGCTGGCCGTCGAGAGCGCCGCCGCCTGGCTGGCCACGACGGGGACGCCGGTGAATACTTACCTTGATTCCCTCGCCGCGGAGACATTGCGGGTGCTTTCGCTGGAGCAGCCCCGCGGATACGCACTGCCCGCCGCGGCGGTATGGAGCCTGAGCCTGAAGCGCCTGCGCGAGCAATCGCCCGCGGCCGCCCACCTGCTCGAGTTGGCGTCGTTCATGAGTCCCGACGGGATCGCGGCGGAACTGTTCTACACCTCCGTGGGCATCAGGCCGTTGCGTGCGCTCGACGAGCGGGTGACGGACGCCCTGGCGATCGGCTCGCTGGTGCGGTCCATCGTGCGCCTCTCGCTGATGCGCACGGACGCGGACCAGCTACGGGTTCACCGGCTCGTCCAGGAGTCGGTGCGCGCGCAGTTGACGCGGTTCCGGGCGAATGACACCGTGCACGAGGTTCACCGGATCCTGTCCGCCGCCCGACCCGAGTCGGAGCTCATCGACGATCCCGCGGCTTGGCCGCGCTACGCGCTGTTGTGGCACCATCTCGCCCCGTCGATGGCAGCGGAATGCGATGAGCCTCCCGTACGCGAGCTGCTGATCGACCGGGTCCGATTCCTCTGGAACATCGGCGAGTATCAGCGGGCGCTCGGATTCGCTCGGGAGATCGCCGAGCTGTGGGCGATTCGACTCCACGAGCTCGGCGGGGAGAATTCGGAGCCCGGCGAGGCGCTGCACCGGCAGATTCTGGTGCTGCGGGCCCAGATCGCCGCGGTGCTGCGCTCCGAGGGCAGCCTGAGCGAAGCCCACGAACTCGACGCCGAGACGCTCAAGCGGCAACGGGAGCTGCTTCCCGATCAGCACCCGGATACCCTGCTCACCGTGGTCGGGCTGGCCGCCGACCTGCGCGGACGCGGGGAGTTCGGCGAAGCGCTGATCATGGACCAGACCGCTTACGAGAACCACGTGGCGGCACTGGGAGCAGAGCATCCACGCACCTTGGCCGCAGCGAGTAATCTCGCGGTCTCCAGCCGCCTGGTCGGCGACCGTGCCTTCGCTCGGCGGCTTGACGAGGAGACGCTGGCTCGCCGCCGGGACGTGCTCGGTCCCGCGCATCCGAGCACGCTGGCGTCCTTGATGCACTGCGGGCTCGACCTGTTGGCCGTCGGCGACTACGAAGAAGCCGTACGCCTGCTCGCCGCGGCCATGACCGGGCTCGTCGATTCGCTCGGCGGTGCGCGCCCGTACACTCTGCGCGCCGCAACCATGCTCGCGTGGGCGCTCGGCAGGACCGGGCGCCACGCGGAGTCACTCGCCCTCGCCGAGGAGACGGCGGCCCAGTATGCCGCGAAGTACCGGCCGCATTACCCTGACGCGCTGATGTGCACGATGACTCTGGCCGCGGCCTTCTCCGCGCACGGCCCGAATCAGCGCGACCAGGACCGGGCCGTGCGCACCGCGCGCAGCGCGCTCGCCGGATTCGAAGAACGCTTCGGGCCGCTCCACCCGAGCACACTCGCGTGTGCGAACAACCTCGCCGTCTACGAGCTGCGGGCCGGCCGGGGCGCCGAAGCCCACGGACTCCTCGAACACGCCCGCGACGCGCTGACCGGGCGCCTCGGCCCCGAACACCCGGACCTGCGCATCATCACACTGAACCTCGCCACCACGCTGCGCGCACTGCGCGGACGGCGCGAAGCCCGCAGATTCGGGCCGGCCGCACTCCGAGCCGCACCGGGCGTGGAACTCGCACCGGCCCCGCTGTAGTCGGCTGCGCGCCTCGACCCGAGTTGCCGAAAGGCGCGGCTGCGGCCCATCCCCGACGCGTGCGCCGCCCTGGAGCACATCGACGCGGACGAGGACGGCGCCACGGACGAGGACTGGCTGCCCGCGTCCCGCCGTCGCCGAACTGGGCGCGGGCTGCTTCCCGAACGCGCGCGTGGTCGTCCAGCCCCGGGCCGGGCACTTCCCCTGGATCGACGACCTGGCCGAGTTCGTCCGGCTCGTCTCCGGGGACTGACGGCGATGCGCACCCGTACTGCTCGGGTGCGCATCGTCCCCTCCGTCCGGCGGCTCAGGCCTTGCGGCGGTAGGCGCGCATCGCCAGCGGCATGAACACCAGCACCAGGCCCGCCATCCAGGCGCAGGTCCACAGCAGGTGCGAGGCGACCGGGCCGCCGAGATAGAGCCCGCGGACCGTGCTGGCCAGCTGGGTGATCGGGTTGACCTTGACGAAGCCCTGCATCCAGCCGGGCAGGGTGGAGGACTGGACGAAGGTGTTGCTGCCGAAGCTGAGCGGCAGCACGATCAGGACCATGAGGCCCTGCACCGCGCCGGGGGTGCGCACGATCATGCCGAGGTACACCGAGACCCAGCTCATCGAGAGCGCGAAGGCGACCGCGATCAGGCAGCCGGCGGCCGCGGCCAGCGGGTTGGTGCCGATCCGGAAGCCCATCACCATGCCCATGCCCAGCGTCACCACGGCGACGATGGCGTAGCGCACCACGTCCGCGGCGACCGCGCCGATCAGCGGCGCCGAGCGCGGGATCGGCAGGCTGCGGAAGCGGTCGAACACACCCTTGGAGATGTCGGTGTTGAGGTTGACGCCGATCGCGGTGGCGCCCATCGCGATGGTCTGGGCGAGGATGCCGGGAAGCAGATACTGCAGATAGGCGTGCTGATGCCCGGACCCGGCGATGGCCCCGCCGAAGACGTAGGTGAACAGGGCCAGGAAGATCACCGGCTGGAGGGTGACGTCGATCAGCGCCTCCGGCGTGCGCATCGTCTTGATCAGGCTGCGCTGGGCCAGCGCCAGGCTGTGCCGCAGCAGCGCGCCGCCGCGCGGCCGGGTTCCGGCCCGGGCCGCGCCGGCCAGCGGGCTCGGGAGCGTCGTCGGCGTCTGCGTGGTGCTCATGCGGCGATCTCCTCGTCGGTGGCCGTGGTCCGGCCGATCAGGGTGAAGAAGACTTCATCGAGGCTGGGCAGGTGCAGCGAGAGCTCGGCCACGGCGATGCCCGCGGCGCCGAGCCGGGAGACGACCTCGGTCATCGCGGCGTCGTCCCGGACCGGAACGGTCAGCACGCCCTTGCGCAGCGATTCGGGGGCCTTGGTCCCGGCCGCCGCGAGCACGGCGCGGACCTCCTCGAGCCGGTCCGGATCGGCCGGGCGCACGGACAGGGTCTGGCCGCCGATCACCCGCTTGAGGCCGAGCGGGGTGTCGTGCGCGATGACGCGGCCGTGGTCGATCACGGTGACCTCGTCGGCCAGCGCGTCGGCCTCCTCGAGGTACTGCGTGGTGAGCAGCACGGTCGAGCCGTCGGCCACCAGCTTGCGCACCACGCCCCACATGTCCTCGCGCTTGGCCGGGTCCAGGCCGGTGGTCGGCTCGTCCAGGAAGATCACACTGGGCCGCCCGACCAGGCTCGCGGCCAGGTCGAGGCGCCGGCGCATGCCGCCGGAGTAGGTCTTGGCCGGGCGCTTGGCCGCGTCGGTGAGGTCGAACCAGGTGAGCAGTTCGGCCGCGCGGGCCTTGGCCGCGCGCCCGCCGAGGTCCAGCAGCCGGCCGATCAGCACGAGGTTCTCACTACCGGTCAGATCCTCGTCGACGGAGGCGTACTGGCCGGTCAGCCCGATCATCTGACGCACTTTCTGCGCGTCGCGCACGGTGTCGTACCCGCCGACCCGCGCGGTCCCGGCGTCGGCGGTGCTCAGGGTGGCCAGGATGCGCACGGCGGTGGTCTTGCCCGCGCCGTTGGGCCCCAGCACGGCATGGACAGTGCCCTGCCGTACGGCGAGGTCGACGCCCTGCAGCGCCTTCGTCTCGCCGAAGTGCTTGACCAGGCCCTCGGCCTCGATCGCATTGGTCATGGCAACTGTCCCTGCTCCCCTGTGAAGGTTTCCGCTCGGTTCGGTGAGGCTGCGTACGCCAGCATCGGCGACGGCGCTGACAGGCGGCTGACACAGCCGGGCGGAGCCGGTGTCAGCAGCGCGTCAGCGGGCGGGGACGCGGATCCGGCGGTGAGTTTCACCCGTTCGCCGACGCGCGGCCCCCGGCCCGCCATGCCAACTTTGATCTAGACCGAGAGACGGCGGAGCGGCGGGCGGTCGGGCGTCGCCGGGGCGAGCGAGAGGATCAGGGCTTGAGTACGTCCACCGGCGCGGGGACTTCGCGCTACCTCGTCCTGGCGGCGATGATCTTCGCCGTCTCGATGACCTTCATCGACCAGACCATCGTGTCGATCGCCGTTCCACAGATCCAGCACGAGCTCGGCCTGACCAGCACCGGCGTCCAGTGGGCGGTCAACGCGTACCTGCTCACCCTGGCCGCGTTCTTCGCGTTCGGCGGCCGGCTGGCGGACAGCGTCGGGCACGCCAGGATGGTCGTGCTCGGCGTGATCGTCTTCGCCGCCAGCTCGTTCCTGTGCGGGCTGACCCCGAAGGGCGGGGCGGCCGAGGCGTGGATCGTCACCTTCCGCGCGGTGCAGGGATTCGGCGGCGCGATCATGTTCCCGGCCGCCCTGGCGATCGTGGTGCAGGGCTTCGCGCTGCGCGAACGCGGCCGGGCGCTGGCGCTGTTCTTCGGCGTGGCCGGGGCGCTGACCGCGGTCGGCCCGATCCTCGGCGGCGTGCTGACCGAATGGACCTGGCGGGCCATCTTCTGGGTGAACGTGCCGGTGGCCGTGATCGCGCTGATCCTGACGAAGCTGGCCAAGCCGGTCACCGCCACCCGCCCGGCCCCGATCGACTACCGCGGCCTGGTGCTGATCGCCGGCGGCATCGCGCTGAGCGTCTTCGGCTTCCAGCAGTCCCAGATCTGGGGCTGGGGGAACGCGGCCATCTGGATCTGCATCGTCGCGGGCATCGGGCTGCTGGCCGTCTACGTGCGGGTGGAGCGCGACACCGCGTCGCCGCTGATCCAGCTGCGGATCTTCGCCGTGCGGCCGTTCGCGGTGCAGAACGCGATCCTGTTCATCTCGATGCTGGTGTTCATCCCGGTGTTCTTCTTCTCCAGCGAGTACGCGCAGATCTCGCTGGGCGACAGCTCCTCCGAGGCGGGCGTCTTCCTGCTCTACTTCTTCATCGGCTTCGTCATCGCCTCGCAGATCGGCGGCCGGATGTTCGACGCGAACGGGGCCAAGCGCCCGGTCGTGCTCGGCTGCGTGGCGGCCGCGATCGGCTTCTATCTGTGGGCGGGCAACATGACCTCGCTGAGCCTGAGCCGGCAGCAGTGGGACATCATCCTGGCCGGCGCGGGCATGGGCTTCATGCTCACCCCGGCCAACACGGACGCGGTCAACCGCGCCTCCCGGCTGTCCTACGGCGAGGCCACCGGCATCACCCAGACCGTGCGCAACTACGCCGCCAGCCTCGGCCTGGCCGTCCTCGGCACGGTCCTGGTCACCCGGCTGCGCACCGAGCTCACCGGCTCCCTCGTCGCGCAGGGCGAGCCCCCGGCCCAGGCCGCCGCGAGCGCCGCGCACCTCTCCCAGATCCAGGCGCAGGCCGGCTCGACGAGCGCCTCCATCCCCCAGTTCTTCCGGGTCGACTTCGCCCAGGCGACCCAGACCGTGTTCTACGCGATGTCCGGCATCATGGCCGCGGCCGCCGTGGTCGCGTTCCTCGGCCTGCGCTACGGCAAGCAGACCGAGATCGTTGACGAGGTCGAGGGCGCGACGTAGACTGAATGAACATTCATTCGGAGGTGTGCGATGGGCTGGACCGCAAGCGACATTCCCGACCAGCACGGCCGCGTGGCCGTGGTCACCGGTGCGAACGGCGGGCTCGGGCTGGCGACGGCTCAAGCCCTCGCCGCGAAGGGCGCGCACGTCGTGATGGCGGTGCGCAACCGGCAGAAGGCCGAGGCCGCGTGCGAACGGATCCGGGTGTCCGTGCCGGAGGCGTCGCTGGAGCTCGTCGCGCTCGACCTGGCCTCGCAGGCCTCGGTGCGGGAGGCCGCCGGGCAGATCCTGGACGCGCACGATCGCCTGGACCTGCTGGTCAACAACGCGGGCGTGATGGCGATCGCCGAGTCGCGCACGGTCGACGGCTTCGAGACGCAGTTCGGCGTCGACCACCTCGGCCACTGGACGCTGACGGCGCTGCTGCTGCCCGCGCTGCTGCGCACCCCCGGATCCCGCGTCGTCACGGTGACCAGCACCGCCCACCACATGGGCCGCGCGGTGCGGGTGGCCGACCCCCATCTGACCGGCCATTACGGACCCTGGCGCGCCTACGGCCAGGCCAAGCTGGCCAACTTCCACTTCGGGCTCGGGCTCCAGCGCGCCCTCGAGCGGGCGGGCGCGGGCACGGCCAGCCTGATCGCGCACCCGGGCCTGTCCGACACCGATCTGCAGGCGGTCAGCGTGCAGGGCTCGGGCGGCGGCGCCTCCCAGCGGTTCTTCCACGCCGCGGCCCGCTACACCGGCATGTCCGCCGCCGCCGGCGCGCTGCCGCAGCTGCGCGCGGCCACGGACCCGGCCGCCAAGGGCGGCGAGTTCTACGGTCCGGTGTTCGTGAACAACGGAGCCCCGGTGCGCAAACCGGTGCTGCGCCGGGTCGGGATGGATCGGGCCGTGGCCAAGCTCTGGGAGGTGTCCGAGCGGGAGACCGGCGTCGCGCTCGAGCTGCCCGCCCCGGCCCGCCCGTGACGGCCGCACCGCCCGACCGGGCGGCCGCGGTCCGCGCGGCCCTGCGCATCCTGGTGGCGCGCAACGGCTTCCACGGAGCCTCCATGAACGCGATCGCCCGCGAGGCCGGCGTGGCCACGGGCACCGCCTACACCCACTACGCCTCCAAAGACGAGCTGGTCCTGGCCGCGTACCGGGAGACGAAGGCCGCGCTCGGGCTCGCGATCACGGCCGGGCTGGACCGGGACCAGCCGGCCGAGCGGCGATTCCACGCCCTGTGGCTGGCCTGCTACCAGTACGTGAAGGCGCATCCGGACCACGGCCGATTCCTCTTGCAGGTGGAGCACTCGCCGTATCACCGCGCGGCCCATGAGGCCGCTCTGGCCGATGCGCAGGACCCGCTGCTGGCTCAGGCGGCCCTGCCCGACGTCGCCCCCCGCCTGCTTCCGCTCCCCCCCGACGTGCTCTACGAACTCGCCCTCGGCCCGGCCGTCCGCCTCGCCGCCGGGGACCTCGATCTGACCGAGGCTCAGCTCGAGCAGACGGCCGAGGCCTGCTGGCGGGCCGTCAGCCGGCCGGAGTGAGCGCCGCGCGGGCGAAGCTCCGGCCGGGACGGGCTCGGCTCAGATCGTTCCGGCGGCCATCCGCAGCAGCCGGTCCAGGACGACGTCCCCGCTGGCGGACAGGCCGTCGTGGCGATAGTCGTTGGTGGCCCAGTAACGCAGGCCCTTGATGGCGGCGGCGGTGCGCAGCGAGTGCGAGAGTTCCACGTAGAGGTCGTCGAGGTAGATCACCGCGGCGGTCGGCACCTGGTTCTCGGCGAGTACGGCCGCGTCGTAGAGGTGCGGCCAGGCGGGACGCTCGGCCAGGGCGTGCGCGGTCTCGCGCAGCGGGCGCAGGGCCGGGTCGTTGCGGAAGTGCCAGGGGTAGTAGGCCTCGGCGGTGAGCAGCACCGGCTGCTCGGGGTCCTGGAGCGTCAGATCGACGTCGAACTGCGGGAACTCCCGGCGCATCCGGTCGGCGGACCAAACCGTGGCGCCCTCGCCCTGGCCGTAGATGGACTCGTGCACGACGGCGTAGAGCGGGTTCGCGGCGAGGCTCAGCAGCGACTGGACCTGCTCCTGGAACCGGTCGCGCAGCAGCATGCCACCGCCGGGAGCGGTGAAGGCGGACTCGACCACGTAGTGCAGCCGCTCCTCGCCGCCGCCGCGGCCCAGGACGATACCGAGCCCCTGGAAGGTCTCCGGGGTCAGCAGCATGCCGTTGGGCAGCAGCGTCTCGGTGCCGCGCAGGTGCCGCACGATCTCGCGGACGCGGGCCACGTCCTGCGGGTAGCGCGCGTAGTAGTCCCGGCTCGAGCGTTCCATCCGCGGATACGAGGCCCGGTAGACCGCGTCCGCGTCGGCGTCAAGGCCGGGCAGTCCGCCGCAGATCAGCGCCTGGGTCAGGCCGTGCGGCGCGATCGAGAGGTAGGTGGTGACGCAGAACCCGCCGAAGCTCTGCCCGAGCACGCTCCACGGCTCGCCGCCGTTGAGCTCGGCGCGGATCAGCTCGCAGTCGCGCACGATCGAGTCGGCCCGGAAGTGGGCCAGGTGCTCGGCCTGCTGCGCCGGGGTGCCGCGCTCGGGCAGGGAGTGGCGGTCCAGCGGGGTCGATCGGCCGGTGCCGCGCTGGTCGAGCAGCAGCACCCGGTAGTCGCGCAGGGCCCGGCCGAGCCAGCCGCCGAGCTCCACCGGTCCGCCCGCGGGCATGGGCCGCGGGGCCTCGAATCCGGGGCCGCCGGTCAGGAAGACCAGCAGCGGCCGGTCCTCGCCGCCCGGGGCCGCCGCGATCCGGCCGAACACCTCGATCTGCTCGCCGTCCGGCGCCGCGTGGTCCAGCGGCACCCGGAAGACGCGGTCGGTCAGGATCAGCCCGGGCATCCGGTGCACGCTCACATGCTGGTTCATGGCTCTGTTTCTCGGTCGGCGTCTCTCGGTCGGCGCGCGGGATGTTGCATCCTGCTGTAATTTCACTTACTGCCGCGATTAACCTAGAACCCGGCCCCCGGCCTTGGCAACCTGCCGGAGCCGGCCGGCCCCCGAGACGGGAAGGAGCGCACGATGCCCCGCGACGAAGCAGCCGGCGCCCCGCGCACGCAGCCGCCCGACCTGGGCGCCCGGATCCAGCGGCTGCGGGCCGAGCGCGGCCTGACCCAGCGCCAGCTCGCCGAGCCCGAGTACACCGCCGCCTACGTCTCCACGCTCGAAGCCGGCAAGGCGCGTCCGTCGGAGGCCGCGCTGCGCTGCTTCGCGCCGAAGCTCGGCATCAGCTACCGCGAACTGACCACCGGCGTCCCCGAAGATCTGCGGGTGCGCCTGCAGACCGCGCTCACCGAGGCCAGGGCGGCCGGCCAGGCCGGCCGTCTCGCCGACGCCGAGGCCGGGCTCGGCGCGCCGCTGGCCGAGGCCGAGCGGTACGGGATCGACGACATCCGGGCGGACCTGCTCGTCGCCCGCGGTGACTTCGCCCTGCGCCGCGGCGCCGTCGCCGAAGCCGGCGCCGACTTCGAACGCGCCGAAGGGCTGCTGGCCGACGCGCCGCTGCCCCGCCGCGCCGCCGCGGTGCGCGGCCGGGTCCGGGCCCTGCGTGACGCGGGCGAACTGCGCTACGCCTGCTATCTGGCCGAACGCACCATCGACGAGCTCAACGCACAGGGCTTGCCCGATCCCCTGGCCTTGGTCCGGCTCTACGGCAGCCTGATCACCCTCTACCTGGACATGGGCGCCACCGCGCAGGCGGCGAAGGCCGCCGACCGGGCACTCGCGCTCTCCAGTGCGCTCGAGGACCCGGCCGCCGTGGCCGACCTGCACTGCGCCGTCGCCCGCACCCTCACCACCCAGGCGCGGTTCGCCGAGGCCGAGGCGTACCTGGTCAAGGCGCAGGCCGCGTACGAGGAAATGGCCAACCGCAACGACCTCGCCCTGTGCCACTGGATGCGCGGATACCTGCACAGCCAGGGCGACCGGCTGCCCGAGGCCCGAGCGGAACTCGAGAAGGCCGGGGAGATGCTGCGGGCCGGCGGCGCGCAGCTCTACTCGATCCAGGTCGAAGTGGAGTTGGCCGACGTGCACCGCCGCCTCGGCCACGGCCGCGACGCCGCCGCCATGCTCACCGCCGTGATCGCCCGGCTCGGCCCGGGCCACGGCGCCGTGCACGCGGCCGCCGCGCACCGCCTGCTCGGCATGATCGCCGAGGACGACGCCGCGCCCGGCCCGGCCGAGCACCACTACGCCGCCGCGATCGACCTGCAAGAGCAGGCGGGGGTCAGCGCCGACCTCGCCGACACCTGCCTCCTGCTCGGCGACCTGCTCCGCCGCGCCGACCGCACCGCCGACGCCGCCGCCGTGTACCGCAGGGGCCTGACGGGGCAGGCCCGCCCCGGCACCACGACGCTCGGCCCGGCCCCGCACTGAATCAGAAGCCCTGCTCGGCGCTCTTCGTCATCCGGAAGAACGCGCGGGTGAACGAGAGCGCGTGATCCGCGTCGAAGCTCTTGCAGGTGAACAGGATCACCGACAGGAAGCGCCGCGCGCTCCAGACGTAGAGGGAGATGCCGGAGTCGATCAGCGGCACGAACGCGTCGTACCCCTGGTTCTCCTCGCGGCCCGCGCCGCCGGGCGCGAAGATCGTCGGCGCTCCGTAGACGCGCAGCGACAACGCGGCGGTGAGTTCCTCGAAGTACCGGATGATGACCGCCTCATCCACATCGATGGTGAAAAATCCCTCGATGAGCAGCCGTTGCCGCAGGATGTCGGGGGCGAGATCTTCCATGCCGGCGATCATATCCGCGCCCGATCGCAGCACGATGCGATCCGCGGACCGCGGTGGCGGGAGCCCGCCAGGGGCTTGCGCGCGGCGGGCGGGGACAGGGCAGGGTAGGGCGGGTGAAAAGTCCCCTCCGTTCGAGACGTTCGCCGGCCGTGTCCGCCGCGCTCGCCGCCTGTGTCCTGGCGGCCGCCGGATGCGCCGGTTCGCCCACCGCCGACGGCCGGCCGCTCCTGCCCGCCGTCGGCACCTCGCCGTCCGCGTCATCGACCCCGGGCTCGACCGCGTCCTCCGCGGCGGACGGGTCGGTCTCGCTCGCGGGCAAGACGGTGGTGATCGATCCCGGGCACGACGGCGGCAACGCGGCGCACGCCTCGGAGATCGCGAAACTCGTGCCCATGGGTTCCGGCCAGTACAAGGCCTGCGACAACACCGGCACCAACGGCGACGACGGCTACGCGGAGCACGCGTTCAACTTCACCGTCGCGCTGCTGGTGCGAGAGCTGCTCGAGGAGCGCGGCGTGAAGGTGATCCTGACGCGCACCGACGACACCGGAGTCGGCCCGTGCGTGAACGTGCGCGCCGCCATCGGAAACGACGCGCACGCGGACGCGGCGATCTCGATCCACGGCGACGGGTTCACCGCCTCGGGCCACGGTTTCCAGATCATCCGCGCCGCGAGCTCCGCCGGCGGCACGGCGAACGACGCCGCCTCGTACACGCTGTCCGAGGCGCTGCACACGACGTTCGTATCGGAGTCCGGCCTGACCCCCTCGACCTATATCGGCACCGACGGATACGAGGAACGCGGCGACCTGGCCGGGCTGAATCTCTCGACGGTGCCGAAGGTCCTGGTGGAGTGCGGCAACATGAGAAACCCCGGGGATATCGCACTGATGGAGTCTCCGGCCGGGCGCGCGCACATCGCCGCGGCGATCGCGGACGGCCTCATCGCGTACCTGTCCAGCTAGGGTGACGAGCACCCCGGCGCCCCCGAAAGGCGGTTCGCCCAGAGGCCGCGGAGCTGACCCGCTCATACGATGGACCCGTGCATTCCGGGACCGCCGGAGCCCTCCCCCGAGCGCTCCGGCCGGGCACGAGGAGGCAGGCACGGCGATGGCGGATGCGCACGAGAAGGGGACCGGTGCCGAGCGGGCCGAGGGGGCCGCCGCGGAGTTCGACGATGCCGAACTGGACCGGATCTGCCTGCACAATCTGCTCTCGGCCTGTGCGGACAAGATCTACTTCAAGGACCGGGAATCACACTTCCTGCGGGCCAGCCGCAGCGCCGCGGCGTTCACCGGCGCGGGCGAGCCGGACACCATGATCGGCAAGCCCGTGCACGCCTACTTCACCCCGGAGCAGGCCGCGGCGACGGTGCGGACCGAGCAGGAGATCATGCGCACCGGCGAGGCGGTCAACGATATCGAGGAATCGAGCATGCGCGCGGGGGACGAGGTGTGCCTGAGCACCAGCAAACAGCCCCTGCGCGACTTCGACGGCCGGATCATCGGCACCTTCGGCATCAGCCGCGACATCACCGCGCGCAAGGACGCCGAGCGGGAAGTGGCCGCGCGCACGGCGGAGCTGGACCGGGTCGGCCACGAGCTCAAGACCCTCATCGATTCCAGCCCGGACGTGATGATCCGGGTCGACGCGCAGCTGCGGTGCACCTACGTCAATCCCGCCGCCGGCCGGCTCTCCTCGCTCGCCGAGCCGCACCACCTCGGCCGCCCCGTCGCGGAGATGGGATTCGCCCCGGAGTTCACGCAGGTGTGGGACGCCGCGCTGCACGAGGTGCTCGAGCGGCGCGAAGGGGTCGAACGCGAGTTCAGCTTCCCCGCCGCGGGCCAGGAGGTCTTCCTGGACGCCCGGTTCGTGCCGGAGCTGACCGAGGCCGGCGAGGTCGGCAGCATCCTGGCGGTCTGCCGGGACCTGACCGAACGGCGCAAGCTGGAGCAGGTGCTGGCCGAACAGGCGGTGCGCGACCCGCTCACCGGCCTGGCCAACCGCACCCTGCTGGTGCAGCGGATCAGACAGGCCCTCGCGGTCGGCGGCGGCCGCGGGATCGCCGTGTTCTTCCTCGACCTGGACCGGTTCAAGGCGATCAACGACAGCCTGGGCCACGCCGTCGGCGACGAACTGCTGGTCGAGGTGGCCGACCGGCTGCGCGAATCCGTCCGGCAGGGGGACCTGGTGGCGCGCTTCGGCGGCGACGAGTTCGTCATCCTCGGCCGGCGGATCGAGGCCGAGGCGGACGCGGCCGTGCTCGCCGAGCGCGTCCGCGCGCATTTCGCGCACCCGTTCACCTGCGGCGGCACGCAGGTCGACGTCGGCGCCAGCATCGGCATCGCGCTGCCCGAGGAGGGTGCGACGACGGCCAACGCGCTGCTGCGCAACGCCGACGCCGCGATGTACCTGGCCAAGGAGTCGGGCGAGGCCGGCGGCTACCGCTTCTTCGAGTCCGCGGCGCACGAGAAGGCCGTGGACCGGGTGGACCTGGAGCACGGCCTGCGCCACGCCGCCGAGCGCGGCGAGCTGACTCTCGACTACCAGCCGATCGTCGACCTGGCCGGGGACCGGATCCTCGCCGCGCAGGCGCTGATCCGCTGGCGGCATCCGCAACGCGGCGTGCTGGCCCCGGCCGAGTTCATGCCGGCCGCGCAGGAGAGCGGGCTGATCGTGCCCATCGGCCGCTGGCTGCTGGACACGGCCTGCGGGCAGCTCGGCGCGTGGAACGCCGAGCGCGCAGGCGGCGATCGACGGCTGTCCATGACGCTCGAGCTCTCCGCCTGCCAACTCGCCCATGACGCGGACCTTCCGGCCGCGGTCGCGGACGCGATCGCGCGCAACGATTTCGCCCCCGAGCAGCTGTGCCTGCAAGTCGCCGAGAGCGCGGCCCTCGAATCGTCGGGTGCCACCGGTGCGGCCCTCGCCGCTTTGTCCGCGACCGGCGTCCGGATCGCCCTGGACGGCTACGGCACCGGGTACTCCTCGCTCGCCCGGCTGCGGGACATCCCGGTCGACGTACTCAAGATCGACCCCGCGTTCGTCGACGGGCTCGGCCGCCGCCACGGGGACGGCGTGCTCGTCGCCGCCGTCATCGCGCTCGCCCACGCGCTGGACCTGCGCGTCGTCGCCGACGGGGTGCAGACGCCCGAGCAGCGCGAGCGCCTGCGCGAGCTCGAGTGTGACCAAGGCCAGGGTGACCTGTTCTCCAGGCCCGTCGCCCCGGACGCGTTCGCGCGGCTGCTCGGCGACGGCGCGAGCTGAGATCGCGCGGCCGGGGGCGCCGGGAAATGAGAGCCCCCGGTCAGGGGGCTCTTTCGGTTTCCGGCCGGGTCGCGCGAGGCGGCCACGGGTGATCCGATCGGGCGAGCGGCCCGCGCGTGCGTGGTTGCGGGGGGCACCGGGCGCGCGAAGACTGGGTCGAAAGGGCACCGGTCCGCAACGGAGAGGCGGTTCTCTCGTGGCGATCATCTCCCGGGGATTCCACGGCCGGCGCACCGCGCCCGACGGCAGGCTGCCGCCCGGACAGTACGAGACCGCGGACTTCCCCGTGCTCTCGGCCGGCCCCACTCCGCGGGTCGATCGGGACACCTGGTCCTTCGACATCGCCTCCGAAGCGGGCGAGACCTGGTCCTGGACCTGGGCGCAGTTCATGAAGCTGCCGGCCGAGGAGCCGGTGGTGGACCTGCACTGCGTGACGAAGTGGTCGAAGTTCGGCACCCGCTGGCGCGGGGTGTCCCTGGACGTGCTGTTCCAGGACGTGCGGACCGCGGCCGAGTTCGCGACGGTACGGTCCTCGGGCGGATACACCACGAACCTTCCGCTGGCGGATCTGCTCGACGGGAAGGCGTGGATCGCCTACCAGTACGACGGCGCGGACCTCGCCCCGGAGCACGGCGGGCCCGCACGGCTGCTCGTGCCGCACCTGTACCTGTGGAAGTCCGCGAAGTGGGTGCGCGGCATCGACCTCACCCTCCGGGACGAGCCCGGTTTCTGGGAGACGGCGGGCTACAACGACTACGGAGACCCATGGCGGGAACAGCGATACTCGGGCGATTAGGGCTCCTGGCCATCTTGGGGCGCCTTGGCCATGCCTCTCGCGCCGCGAGACCGGCGGGACAGGCCCCCGGCGACCGGCTGCGCTGGCGGGCGTGCACGGTCGTCGCGGAACGGGTCGAGACCGCCGTGGCGCGCACGCTCGTGTTCGAGGTGCCGGGCTGGCCCGGACACCTGGGCGGGCAGCACGTCGACATGCGGCTGACCGCCGAGGACGGCTACAGCACCCAGCGCAGCTATTCCATCGCGTCGGCACCCGGTGGCGAGCGGCTCGAGCTGACCGTCCAGCGGGTCGCGGACGGGGAGGTCTCGCCTTATCTCCTCGACGAACTCAGGGTCGGCGACCGGATCGAGCTGCGCGGACCGGTCGGCGGCTGGTTCGTCTGGCGGCCGGAGCAGACCGAACCGGTCCTGCTGGTCGCCGGCGGCTCCGGAATCGTGCCGCTGATGGCGATGATCCGCGCCCGCCGCGCCGCCGGCAGCCGCGCGCCGTTCCGCCTGATCTACTCCGTGCGCACCCCGGAGGACCGGATCTATCTGCCGGAGCTGCGCCGCGCGGACGGCGGGGTGGAACCGGCCTTCCTCTACACCCGCCGTGCCCCGGAGGGCTGGTCCCGGCCGCCCGGCCGGCTCACGGCCGAGGACCTGACCCGGCTGGGCTGGCCGGTCGACTTCGCCCCCGCGGTGTACGTCTGCGGCCCGACCGGTTTCGTCGAGCACGCCGCCGATCTGCTGGTCGGGCTCGGCCACGACCCGCGCCGGATCCGCACCGAACGCTTCGGACCATCTGGAGGCTGATATGACCGCGAGGACGCCCGCGACGGACGCGTACGAGGACGGCAACGCCCTGGCCGGACCGCTCGCCGAGATCTTCGCCGTGGATCTGACCACGGCCGTCGGCATCTGTTCCGGCTGCCGCGCCGCCGCGCCGCTCGCCCGGCTGCGCGTCTACGGCCACGCCCCCGGGATGGTCGCGCGCTGCCCGGAATGCGGCCAGGTGATCCTGCGCCTCGTCCGCAGCGAGGACGAGGCGTGGCTGGATCTGCACGGCGCACTCAATGTTCGCATTCCGCTGCGCGAACCGGCCGCGGTCACCGGCGCACGAGCATGACCACGAGGACGATGAGCAGGACCAGGATGATCGTACCAACGCTGATAAACATTCTTGGACACTCTCCTTCTGAAGTAACGCGGATGCCGGCACTGCATCCGTGCGATTCAGGTACCCGGTCTCGGAAAGCGAAACGTCCCCGCCCAGCTGAGATTCCGTCAGTCCGGCACGGGCGGATTCACAGTCACCGTTGACACTGTCATATGACAGTGTCACGATAGCGGCATGACCGCACCGGACCCCGCGTGGACGATCGACCGGCTCTCGCAGCTGGTCGCCGAGGTGCTGTCGGCCGACTATCCGGGCCAGTCGAACGGGCGGATCCGGCAGGTGCCGGACGTGCGCACGATCCGCTGGTACACCTCGATCGGACTGCTCGACCGGCCGGCCGCGCTGCGCGGGCGCACGGCGCTGTACGGACGGCGGCATCTGGCGCAGCTGGTGGCGGTCAAACGGTTGCAGGCGGACGGGCTCTCGCTCGCCGCGGTCCAGCAACAGCTGATCGGCGCGGACGACGCGGCGCTGGAGCGGATCGCGCGGCTCGGCGATCTGCCGGACCGCCGCGAGCCGGAGCGTTCCGCGTCTCCCGCCGACAGCACGTCCGAGACCGAATCAGAGGTCGAACCATCCCCGGACCGCGACCGGTTCTGGTCCGCGCGTCCGCGGGTCTCGGCCGCCGCGGCCGCGCCGACGGCGGCACGCCCAGAGCCCGCCCGGTCCGAGCCGGCCGGCGCACTGCTGCACGGAATCCGCCTGGCCCCGGACGTCTCACTGCTGCTCGAGGCCGCCGGCGCCACGCCCGACGACGAGGCGCTCGCCGTCCTCGTCCACGCCGCACAACCCCTGCTCGACGCGCTGCGCGCGCTCGGGCTGAGCCAAGAGCATCAGGACACAGACGCCGTCCGAAGGGGGACATGGAGATGACCGTCAAGATCGGCATGGCCGAGACGATGGACCGTCAGGAGACACTGCGCATCACGGCGCCGGACCCGGAGGCCGGGCTCGGTGCACTCGGCACCGAGCGCGGCAACCTGCCCCTGGAGTCGATCGAGGTGCGCTCGGCCGTCGTCGGCCTGACCGTGCGCACCGAGGTGGCCCAGGGATTCCGCAATCCGTACGACGTTCCGCTGGAGGCCACCTACATCTTTCAGCTGCCGGACCGGGCCGCGGTCACCGGGCTGCGGATGGAGGCGGAGGACCGGGTCGTCGAGGGCGTACTCGAGGAACGCGGCCAGGCCCGGGCCGACTATGACCGGGCCCTGGCCGAGGGCAAGCGCGCCTCGATCGCCGAGGAGGAGCGGCCGGGCGTGTTCACCATGCGGGTCGGCAACATCCTGCCCGGCGAGCGGGTGGTGATCCGGGCGAGCCTGTCCGGCCGGCTGCCGTTCGAGGACGGCGAGGCCGTCTACCGCTTCCCGCTCGTCGTCGCGCCGCGCTACATCCCCGGCACACCGCTGCCCGGCGGCCAGGTGGGCGAGGGCACCGCGCCGGACACCGACGCCGTGCCGGACGCCTCCCGGATCAGCCCGCCGCTGCTGCTGCCCGGCTTCCCGAATCCGGTGCGCCTCTCGGTCGAGGTGGACGTGGATCCGGCCGGCCCGGCGCTGACCGGGGTGCGCTCCAGCCTGCACGGCGTCGAGATCGCCGCGCCCGACGACGCGTCGGAGCGGCGGATCGTGCGGCTGTTGCCCGGGCATCGGGTGGACCGCGACTTCATCCTGCGCCTCGGCTTCGGCGCGGCGGACGCGGTCACCACCTCGCTCGCGGTCCGGCCGGACCAGGCCGCCGAGCCGACGCGGGCAGAGAACCAGACCCAGACCCAGGCGCAGACCTCGGCGGAAACGCAGGGCCCTGAGGGCACCTTCGTGCTCACCGTGCTGCCGCCGACCGGTCTGGCCGCGCGGGCCGCGAGCCGCGACGTGGTGCTGCTGCTCGACCGGTCCGGGAGCATGGGCGGGTGGAAGATGGTCGCCGCCCGGCGCGCCGCGGCCCGGATCGTCGATACCCTGACCTCCCGCGACCGGTTCGCGGTGCTGGCCTTCGACCACACCGTGCACACCCCGCCGTCGCTGCCCGAGGGGCTGGTCGAGGCGAGCGACCGGCACCGCTTCCGCGCCGTCGAGCACCTCGCGTCGATGCAGGCCGGCGGCGGCACCGAGTTGGCCGATCCGCTGCTGCGGGCCGCGGACCTGCTGGCCGATCGGCCCGGGGACGCCCCGGCCGAGGCCAGAGACCGGGTCCTGATTCTCGTCACCGACGGCCAGGTGGGCAACGAGGACCAGATCCTCGAACTGCTCTCCCCGCGCCTCGGCACCGGCGTGCGGGTGCACACCATCGGCATCGACCGCGCGGTCAACGCCGCGTTCCTGCGGCGGCTGGCCCGGATCGGCGGCGGACGGTGCGAGCTGGTCGAGTCGGAGGACCGGCTGGACGAGGCGATGGCGAACATCCACCGCCGGATCGCCGCGCCCCTGGTGACCGGCCTCCGGCTGGACCCGGCCGGCCTGAGGCTGCACCCGGACAGTATCGAGCCGGCCCGGTTGCCCGACCTGTTTTCGGGAGCCCCGCTGGTGATCAGCGGGCGGTTCGACGGCCCGGCGGCGGGCGGGGTGCGGGTGCGCGGCACCGGGGCCGACGGCAAGCCGTGGGAGCAGACCGTGACCGCCGTGCCGTGCGCGGACGCGGACCTGGCGGCGTACTGGGCCCGGGGCCGGATCCGCGATCTGGAGGACCGGATCGCGGCCGGGCGCGGCGACGCGTCCACCGAGCGCACGATCCTCGAAGCCTCACTCCGGTTCGGGGTGCTGTGCCGGTACACCTCGTTCGTCGCGATCGACACCCGGGTGGTGAATCAGGGTGGCGTGCTCCAGCGCACGACGCAGCCGGTGGACGCGCCGAGCGGCTGGAACATGCCCGCCGAATCCGCCGACATGC
>FSXZ01003062.1_pt1 | contig 29235 bp, 9 predicted proteins | sample 1638121 | NCBI WGS metagenome assembly FSXZ01 (sample SAMEA3914788, study PRJEB12502) | metagenome | biome: forest; material: soil | place: Canada | collected 2011-07-03 | depth 0.1 m
AGAACACGTAGAGCGGAGTAGGCAGCGTCGTACCGGTCATGACTACCGCGAACAGTGCGCTGATCGCCGCGAAGGCGCCCATTCGGCCGTCACCCGGGTCGGTGGCGGCCGAGGCGTGCGCGAGTGCGGGAACGTCGCGGGAGCCGGTCACGATCGGCGCCGAACCGCCGGACGGCCGGGGCCGTCTGCCGGAAAGCGCTCTTTGCTCATGGCTCGACCATAAACGCGGTCTCGCGCCTCGGCATCCGGCGACGCCCGCCGGGTGGTATGAGTGCCCGACGAGCTCTGCTCGGCGAGTGGTGCTGGGCTTCGGATGGCACACACCTCCGTTCCTGCCGGTGGCCGACGGCGACTGCCTGCTCAGGTCAGCGTGCCGGGGCGCTGGGGCGGGTGCTTACGGGCTCGAGTCTCACGACGATGCTCTTCGAGGTGGGCTGGTTGCTGACTTCCGCCACGCTCTCCAGCGGCACCAAGACCTGGGTCTCGGGGTAGTAGGCGGCGGCGCTGCCGAGCGAGGTCGGGTAGGGGACGACGGTGAAGCCTTCCGCGCGCCGCGTCACGTCGTCGGCCCACACGCTCACCAGGTCCACCGACTGGCCCGCGGACAGAGCGAGATCGGTCAGGTCCGCGGGGTTGACCAGCACCACGCGCCGGCTTCCGTGGATGCCGCGGTAGCGGTCGTTGTCGGTGTAGGGAATGGTGTTCCACTGGTCGTGGGAGCGTAGGGTCTGCAGCAGCAGGTGCTTCTCGGGGACGACCAACCGGTCCCGGGTGTTGCAGGTGAACATGGCTTTTCCGGTGGCGGTGGCGAACACGCCCTCGTTGACCGGGTTCGGCAGTCTGATGCCGCCCGGGCGTACCACGCGCCGGTTGAAGTCGTGCAGTCCCGGCACGACGTGCGCGATCCGCCGGCGGATGCTTCCGTAGTCGGACTCGAATTCCTTCCACGGGATGCCGGCCTTGTCGCCGAGGGTGTGCTGGGCGAGCCTGCACAGGATGGCGACCTCGCTCAGCAGCAGTCTCGAGGCGGGCTCAAGGCGCCCTCGGGAGGTGTGCACCTCGCTCATCGAGTTCTCGACGGTGACGAACTGCTCGCCGCCGGGCTGGATGTCGCGTTCGGTGCGCCCCAGGGTCGGCAGGATCAGCGCCGTCCGTCCGCAGACCACGTGAGACCGGTTGAGCTTCGTGGAGATATGGGCGGTGAGGTTGCATCGCCGCACGGCTTCCTCGGTCACCGTGCTGTCCGGCGCCGCCCGCACGAAGTTGCCGGCGAGGGCCAGGAAAACCTTGATGCGGTCCTGCCGCATGGCTTTGACGGAGTTGACGGCGTCCAGGCCGTGGGCGCGCGGCGGGTCGAAACCGAACTCCCGCTGCAACGCGTCGAGGAACGAGTCCGGCATCTGTTCCCAGATACCCATCGTACGATCGCCCTGCACGTTGCTGTGGCCGCGAACCGGACACGCGCCGGCTCCGGCCTTGCCGAGATTTCCGCGCAGCGCCAGGAAGTTGACGATCTCCCGGATGGTGGCGACGGCGTTGCGGTGCTGCGTCACTCCCATCGCCCAGCAGACGATGACGCGCTCGCTGCGCAGGACCTCGTCCCGGACGTCCTCGATCTGTGCCCGGGTCAGGCCGGTCGCCGCCAGGATCTCGTCCCACGCGACGCCGCGGGTGTGTGCGGAGAACACCTCGAACCCGCTGGTGCTGGCGCGAATGAAGTCGTGATCGAGCACCCGGCCGGGGCGTGCGTCCTCGGCTTCGAGCAGAAGCCGGTTGAGGCCCTGGAACAGCGCGAGATCGCCGCCGCTTCGGATGTGCAGGAACCGATCGGCGATCTGCACGCCGCGTCCGAGCACCCCTCGCGGCCGCTGCGGGTTCTTGAACCGCAGCAGTCCGGCTTCCGGCAGCGTGTTGACCGCGATGATACGGCCGCCGTTGCGCTTGGTCTCCTCCAGCGCGGACAACTGCCGCGGATGGTTGGTCGCGGGATTCTGTCCGACCAGGAAGATCAGGTCGGCGTGGTGCATGTCGTCCAGGCTCACCGTTCCCTTGCCGGTTCCGAGGGTCTCGTGCAGGGCGGCGCCACTGGATTCGTGGCACATGTTGCTGCAGTCGGGCAGGTTGTTGGTGCCGAACGCCCGGGCGAACAGCTGCAGGACGAAAGCCGCCTCGTTGCTCGCCCGGCCCGAGGTGTAGAAGACGGCTTCGTCGGGGGAGTCCAGCGAGGTGAGCTCCGCGGCGATCAGTTCCAGGGCCTCGCGCCAGCTGATCGGCTCGTAGTAGTCCGAATCCGGCCGCTTGACCATCGGCTCGGTCAACCTGCCCTGCTGGTTGAGCCACAAGTCCGAGCGCTCGCCGAGCTCGGAGACCGAGTGGCGGCGGAAGAAGTCGGCGGTGACCCGGCGCGTGGTCGCCTCGTCGTTGATGTGCTTGGCGCCGTTCTCACAGTACTCGTTGCGATGCCGGTGTCCGGGTTCCGGGTCCGCCCAGGCGCAGCCGGGACAGTCGATGCCCCCGACCTGGTTCATCGTCAGCAGCGTCACACCGGTCCGCGGGACCGAGGTCTGCGCCAGCGAGTACTGCAGCGCGTGCTTCACCGCGGGCACGCCGGCGGCCCACTTCTTGGGCTCGGTCACCTCGAGCCGCTCGGGTGACTGGTCGCCAGGCGCTTTCTTCATCTGGGTGTGTACCTCGTTGTCTTTCCGGCGAATCGGCAGTTCGGGCTAACCGCTGGGCCACCGGGAGACGCGGCTGCGCGGGGGTTCCGACTCCACCGGCAGGACATGCCCGCCGCGGATCGAAGCCCGCCACGCCCCGCTCTCCTCACCCACGCCCTCGATATACTCCTTGAAATTGCGCAGCTCAGCCCGCACGACACGGCGGGTCAGCCCGAGCACGTTCGGCAGGGCGGCCGGAAATCCCCGCCGCGCGGCCTCCCACCGCAGGGCGACCTCGGTCCGATCGGGCGCCGAGGGACGGAACGACACCTCGCCCCGCTGGACCGGTCCGCGCTCCAGGCTCCGCCAGGCCACGTGCGAGTCCGGCTGCTGTTCCACGATCTCCGCCATGAACTCGCGGTGCACCGGGCCGAGCCGGAGCGTCCAGCGGGTGAGCGCCGGATTGAGCTGCTCGACCCTCTTCACCACGTGCATGAACCGTGGAAAGCTCTTGAACTGAGTCCACTGGTTGTAGACGGTACGTACCGGTAGTTCGATCTCGACCGCTTCCTCGATCATCCCCATGTTCTGATCCACCTTCTTCCGGCGGCGCCGTCCTCAGCATCACCACCTCGCCGAGGCGCCGCCAGCCGGGTCCGCCGGACGGCTGAACCAGACGATCTGCGGCGGCCTTGCCACGATCCACGATCCTGCACGGCGCGACCGTCGAACCGCCGATCAAGACCACTTAGGCCATGAAGAAAGGTGCTCTGTTCTGTGCGGGTGGTTCATAGCGTTATCGGAGAGGTCGAGGCTGTAGCGGACGAGTTCAACGGGTCCGCCGGCCGCCCCTACAGACGGTCGGCTCACCCATGTGGCCAGCCCCTGAGCTGCCCCACTCGGGCACGAGGGAACTCGGGATCACGCTGGACGGTCTGCTGATAGACCTGTTCCGTCTTGGAGACCGCGGCGCCGCGGCACCGAGCGTACCCGGCAGCAAGGTGCCGTCGAGGTCGAGGATGACCGCGGGCCGGCCTAGTTGGTCGGCGCCGCCCCTGCCGTTCCGGCGCCGCCGCGCAGCCGATCCGCCAGCCGCAACCGACCCCGAGGACGGCCACGACGCTCCCCGACGCCGCAACCGTGCGCGCTACCGCAGCACAGGGCTGGATCTACGGATACGCCCCGCTGGAGAACTACCGCACGATGTACCCCCAGGCCATCGACAGCGACGACCCGCGCTACGTCGGCGGCTTCGGCGGCTTCGGCACCTTCCCTACTCCTGGGCGTGGCTGGACCTGCGCACCGAACCCTGGGTGATCTCAGTGCCCGCCGTCGACCGCTACTACGTCATGCCCCTCCGCGACTTGGACACCTCCTCCATCGGGTTCATCGGAACCCGCACCACAGGCAGCGGACCTGGCGACTACCTGGTCACCGGACCCGGCTGGCAAGGCAACCCTCCCGGCGGCATCACCAGCGTCCTGCGCGCGGACTCCCCATTCGTCGGCATTCTGGGCCGCACCTACCTTGCGGGCCCTGACAACGTCGCCCGGCCCCCGAACCGTCCTGGCCCGTCTGGCACGAGGAAGCCCTCGACCGCCCCGAGTTCTTCTCAGGAGACCGGATCAGTCAGGGTCCGGCATCCCGGCTCCGCGGACCCGGTTCCGGCGGTGGTGCACGGCGGGACCGGGCTGGAGCGTCACGTGTGGCGCGGTGGTGACGGTGCGTGGCCGATCGCGGCCGGAACATACAAGCCGCGGGGTCGCGGGAATGGCAGGCTTCTGATTCAAGAACCGAAGCCGGCGGCCGTTAGCGGCCGCGGACGAGGAAGGACAGAACATGATCGCAAGGAAGTACGCCGCGGGGGTCGCCACGGTGGCCGGGATCGGGCTGTGCGCCCTGACCGCGGCCATGCCGGCGAGCGCGGCCACTGCGGGCGGGGCGGGGGCCTTCGGGTCGAGGGCGCTCACGGCGGGCGTGGCGCAGAGCCAGATCACGCAGGTGCAGTCCGAGGTGAAGTCGTTCCTCAGCCACAACAGCGGGACCCAGGTCGCGCTCAACAAGGTGGACTTCGACGGGGGGAACATCGAGTTCGACGTCGCCGGGGTGAACGCGCAGCAGGAGTCCGCCGCGGGGATCGTGCCGCTCGACACCTCGTGTTCGTACTACTACTTCTGCGGATGGTCCGGCGACAACTTCACGGGCAACAAGATCTCGATCGAGAAGTGCGGCGTCTACCACGCCATCGGGTGGGGCGCGGGCGGCTCCTGGAAGAACAACGAGTCCACGGGGACGCAGGCGGGGATGTACAACTCGAGCTACGACCTGATCTACCTCACCCCTCCGGCCTACAGCCAGGACGCGACCGGCAACTGGACGCCGGTCTACTACTTGCGGGCCTGCTGACGGCGGCTCGCCCGGTCACCTTCTCGGCCGTCCTCTCCCCCGGCCGTCGCGCGTGATCCGGACTGGCTCGGCAGCCTGAGCCGCTGACGCGGTGGGGACGGATCAGGCTTGTTCCGGCCGGCGCCGCTGCGGATCTTCCCCCGCGGCGGCGCCGGCCCTCGCCCGGCGCGCTGCCCGGCCGCGCGGTGCGCGCTCGGGATCCTCCGGCGCCTCGGGCAGCGTCAGGCCCGTGACGCGGCGCGGGACGCGGGTGGTGAGCGCGTCCGGCACGCCGGCGGCCGTGCGCAGGTCGCGATAACGGCTCGGCGTCATGCCGACCAGCTCTTTGAACGCGTGGTCGAAGTGGGCGTGGTCGCAGTATCCGGCGGAATTCGCCACGTCGCCGAGCGTCATACCGGTGCTCTCGGCCCGCAGTGCCCGCTGCATCCGCGCGACGGCGGCCACATGCCGTGGCTCGAGTCCCACGTGCCGCTCGAACAGGCGCCTGAGTTGCCGGCCGGACCAGCCGAGCTCGCGGCACAGTTCCTCCAGGCGCGGTGCAGGGTCCTGCTGCAGCCGGCGCCAGGCCTCGGCCACGGCGGGCGGGCAGGACGGTGGCCGGGCTCGCATGCGCAGGGCGAGGAACCGGTCGACGAGTCCGAACCGCGCCGTCCAGTCGGGGGTGTGGGCGAGCTGTTCGACGAGTTCGCTCGCCCCTCGGCCGAGGACCGCGGCCATGTCTTCGATGGGCCGGTCGAACTCCGTCATCGCCGCACCGAGGACGCGGGACGCGGCGAACGGTGTCAGGGTGACCTCGATGCAGGCGATCCGGCCCGCGTGGGTTCCCGTGTGGGCCTGCCGGTGCGGGACGCTCACGATGCTCGAGGCCGCCACCTCCCCGGCCGGCCGGTCGACCGCGCACTCGATGTGCAGCTTGTCGCCGAAGCCGAACACCAGGGTGGCCAGGCCCGTCGGCATCTCCAGCCGCCGCCGCGGTCGCCGGGCCGCGACCTCGACGCCGCGGTAGGGCCCGACCGCGGCCGGCTCGAAGCCCGGTCCGGCGCGCTGTCGGCGTACCCGCCAGGATGGCGCGACGCGCGGCTCCGACTCCGGTTCCGTCTCATAGCATGAATTCCCCATGCAATGACCGTACTCCATGCATATCAGATGTTCTTGCGAAACATATTCGATGATTTGCATGAACAATGTATTTCATCGCAATGATTTGATTTTCTTCCACCTGAGTCGTCGTCCGGTCCGGCGCGGTCAACCCCGAGCGATGCGCGCCAGAGCGCCGCCGCGGGCACGGAGGGCGGCCTGGCTCAGGTTCACGTGGTACCAAGCGGTGCCGAACTGCTCGGCCGCGAGTTTCCAGTCACCCTCGAGCGCCCACTTGTGCACGCCGCCGGCCACCACCGTGCCGTGGTCGCCGATCTCCCAGGCCTCCGGGTCCCGCGACGGCCCGTCGCTGAGTCCTGCGACCGGTCATCCCCGGGTCCTGTGACGGTCAGCTCTCCAGCCGGTACACCACCTGGCCGAGGGAGAGCAGCGGCTGGCGGGCCGAGGGGTTCAACTGGGACTGGACGGTCAGCGCGAAGGCCCAGGAGCGGCCGGGGACCGGGGCCGGCTCGGCCTCGCCGGACCAGCGTTCGACCTCGGCGGCGACCGCGGCGGCCGCGGCGGCGGTCAGGGACGAGTCGGGGGCGAGGGTGACCGGGACGTAGGCCATCAGGCCCCCGGCGGCGTCCGCGCCGGCGATCATCGGATGGCCGTAGCGGGCGCCGATCGTCGCGGGCAGGCCGGGGACCGGGTCGCTCAGGGCGGTGAAGGCGGCGGTCAGCGCGCTGCGCAGGGTGTCTCCCAGCAGACTGATGTCGACCGGCTCGGGCCAGGACAGCAGCGGGGCGACCGGGGCGGGCGCCTGCACCAGCGGGGTCTGATAGACGAAGTCCTCGGCGGTGGCCGGGCCCTGGGTGCCGAGCAGGCGCAGGTTGCGCTGCACGGACAGTTCGCCGCGGGCGTTCTGGAACGAGGCGACCGGCAGCCGGGCCCAGTCGAGCGTCAACACCGGGGGCTCCCCGGCCGGGATCCGGGCCGGCGGCGGGACGACGTATTCGCGTTCGATGTCGCGTGGGTCGTCGCAGACCAGGCGGACGTCGCTGCCGTCCGAGTCGCGGCACAGCACCCCGGGCCAGGACTCGGGCGGGACGGGCACGCCGTTCGGGACGCTGAGGATCACGCGTTCGAGCAGCAGGACGCCGTCGCGGTCCGGGCCGTACCTCACCCGCACGCGGAAGTCGCGGCGCTGCTCGGGCGGCCCGTCATCGAGTACGGGCGCGGCGGCGGGGTCGACGGGTTCGATGGCGGCGGCCTCGACGGCATCGGTGCCGGATCCGCCGGTTTGCGCCGCCTCAGCGGTCACCCAGCGCTTGTGCCACAGCGTGGTCACCTCCTCGAGCAGGACGGCGAAGGTGGCTGCGGCGTTGGCCGCGTGCTCGGCCGGCACGGAGGTGTCACCCGCGTAGCGGGCGAGCAGGGCCCAGACTCCGTCGGCGACGGCGCTGTAGCGGGCCAGGGCGGTGGCGACGTCCTCCGGCGGCGCGCCGAGGGGCGAGGGCGCGGGCCGCACGTTGAACCGGGCGGTGACCAGCACCTCGTCCTGCTCGGCGTGTTCGTGTGCGTAGGTGAGCGCGTAGGTCCACAGCCGGGTCTCCGCCAGTGCGGGCCGGACGGTGGTGGCCGAGGGGCCGGCGGTCTGGCCGATCAGCGAGGGCAGCGCGGGGTAGGCGCGCAACGGGATCGGGACGAGGGCGTCCTTCAGCTCGGCCTTGATCGCCGCCGGCTGGGCCGGCCCGGCCAGCGGCGGGTAGAAGGCGAGCCAGTCGGAGTCCTCGTAGGCCTCGGCGCCCTCGACCCGGCGGATGTCGAATTCGAGGTCGAGGATGTCGTAGCCGAGGTTGATCGGCACCGCGCCGTGCAGGCCGGGCTCGGGGACGCGCATCAGGAAGGTGACCGCGGAGACCGGCTGGTCGAGCGCGGTCTTGGCCGCGCTCAGCGTGTAAGGCTGCTGATCCGTGCCTCGAAGTGCCGCGGGCGGGGCGGCGGCCGGCGCCGTTGCCGAGGCCGGCGCCGGCGGGGCGGCGAGTTGCGTGGCGGTGCCGTACAGCCGGGCCGGCGGCAGCCCGCTCGCGCCGCGGGTCCACGGGGAGTCGACGGCGGCCTCGTACTGCACCACGGCCGCCGTGTCGTAGGCGCTGGACAGGCTGACCGCGAGTTCCTGGCGCAGCGCCGCGACGGCCGCGGTGAGCCCGGCCGGGGCGCCGGGGTCGGTGACGTCGAGCACCGGGGCCAGGCCGCGGGCGACCGCCTCGGACAGGATCCGCTTGGCGGCCAGCACCTTGGTCAGCGCCGAGCGCGCGGCCGGGTCGGCGTAGAGGTTGGCGGCGTAGCCGGCGGAGAGGAACAGGTCGGCGTCGGCCAGCAGCCGGCGGGCCGGCACCTCGGCGTCGAAGCCCTGGTAGTCGGTGGGCACGGCCTGCTCCGGCGGGGCCAGCCGGCCGTCCGGGGCCAGCGCCCGGATCGGCACACCGAGCCGGGTGACCAGGTCGTTGTAGAGCGGCCGCAGCGCGAAGTAGCGCGGTGCCTCGCCGAGGCCGGGCAGGGTGACCGGACGGGTCAGCGCGACCGAGGCGATGGCGTCCTTGCGGAAGTCGACCATCCACAGGTCCGCGGCCTCGGTCTGCGGCCGGTCCCGCCCGGTCACCCGGGCGGTGCCGAGGCGCAGGTCGGGGAAGGCGGCGTGGAACGCGGCGGCGAAGGCGGCCAGGGTGAGGGTCGCGCCGTCGGCGACGCCCTGCGACTCGGCCGGGGCCGGGATCACCGCCTCGGCCCGCTCCGCCGGGCTCGAGCCGTCCGCGGCGCGCAAGGCCGGATCGACCAGGCGGGCCGGCCGGCTCAGCCGCAGCGTGGTGGTGAGCGGGCAGGCGGGGGCGGCGAACGGGCCGGGGGCGGGGCCGAGCGGGACGGCCAGCCGGGCCGGGGCGGGCGGCAGCAACGCGGCGGCGCCGGGCGCGAGGAACGGTTTGGTCAGGTTGGCGGCGATCAGTGCGGTGGTGTCGATCGCGGCGCCGCCCTGGGCGAACCGGCCGGCGAGCGTGTTGAACGTGTCCTGCGGGCCGGTCAGTACCTTGATGGTGCGCGCCGGGTCGTCGAGTTCGATGCCGGGCACGATCAGGCCGAGGGTGCCCAGGTTGGCTTGGGCGATCAGCGCCGGGTCGAGGTGGTAGGCGGCGCGCAGCTCCTGCGGGGCGAGCGGCGCGCCGGTCGGGCCGGCGCCGACGAGCCGGGCCGGCGGGCACAGCAGCAGGGCGTCGGCGGCCAGTGTGCCGGGCACGTCGGCGAGCACCGCGACGAGCGCGTCGAAGGCGACCAGCGGGTCCTGCGCCTCGAGCCGGGCGTAGACCGACCCGAACCCGTCACCGCGCCGGGTCGGGGTGGAGACGGTCCCCTCCCCCACCGGCACGGTCACGGTCAGTCCCGGGGCGAGCGTACCGGGCAGGTTCCGGTTCGCGGTCGCGAGGCCGAGCGCGCTCGAGCCGAACCGTCCGGCGACGACGGCGAGGCACTCGCCGGCGGCGACCGTGTAAGGGACCTGCGGCGCTTCGTCCCCTTCCGGCAGCAGGACCGTGCCGGGTACGGCTATCGCCTCCGGTGGCAGCGGCCGGGTGGCGTTGGCGGACAGCAGCAGCGGGACCGGGCAGGCGAACCGGGCCGCGTAGGCGTCGAGCCGCTCGTCCGGGCCGGGCTCGGGCGGCCCGTCGGGGAAGCTGAAGACGCCGAGCAGGACCAGCGCGCCGTCGTCGAACAGGTCGGTGGTGGCGCCGTTGAGCGCGGCGAGCGCGGGGGCCGAGACGGTGCTGCGGGTCGTGGCCAGCGTCTCCGGACTCTCCGGGTCGTCGCCGACCACGTAGTGCCGCGTGGTGAGCCGGACGCCGGGCCGGAACATGCCGTCCCGGTCGGCGACCTCGGCGGCCAGGGTCGCCACGGTGGCGATGACGCCGATCGCGGCGAAGGCGTCCCGGATGTCGGAGAGCCGGCACGGCCCCGCCGCGGGCACGGCGACGTCCGCGCCGTCGGCGGTGAACACGAAGCCGGGGGCCAGAATCCCGTCCACTTCGGCGTTGTCCTCGGCCAGCAGGCCGGGCGTGGTGGAGGCGCCCTGGGCGAGGCCGGCCAGGCTCGGGCCGGGCGTGGCGGTCGGGACGGGCACCGGGATGGCCGGGGTGACCAGCACGGCGTCCGGGCGCAACGGCAGGACGGTGGCGTTGCCGGGCATGGCGAGCAGGGTGGCGCCGTCGGCCGGGCGCGGCCAGCCGGCCGGGCGCGGGGCGGCGGCGATCGCGTCGGCGCTGTCCCCGGCGGCGCACACGGCGAAGGCGGGGATGACCGGGTCATGGCCGCCGAGCACCGTTGCGGCCGGCCGGCCCGCGTTCGCCGCGGCGATCTCGTCCAGGGAGACCGCGTACGTCTCGCTGATGCCGGCCAGCGTGCCGCCGACGAGCAGCGGGCGCACGGTGGCCGCGGCGCGCGCGGCGAGGTAGGCGCCGGCGGCGAAGCGCAGCAGCGGCGCGGGATCGGCCGGCAGCGGTCGCGGCGAGCCGTCAGGCTCCTGATGCAGACTGGTGCGGACGGTGGGGGTGAGTCGCTGGTCGAGCAGCTGATAGTAGACGGCGGCGTAACGCTCCGCCTGGCGCTGTGCGGCGGCGCGGGCCTGCTCCGGATCGGCCGCCGGAGCGGTCGCGGCCGGCTGCGGCGCGACGGTGACGGCGAGGTGCAGGTCGCCCCCGGGCTGCTGCGCGGGCTCGATCGCGTAGGCGAGGGTCACCGCGGGCCAGGCGGAGACGGCGAGCACCGCGTCGGTGTAGCCGACGGGCACCGCAACGGAGCCGCCGTCCGCGCCGGCGGCGTTGCCGACACCGCCGTCACCACGGGCATCGCCGTCCCCGGCGTCGTCGAGGCCGCCCTCGTCCCGGCCGCCGGCCGGTTCCGGCGGCGCGGTGAGGTTGCCGAGCACGTCCGCGAAGCCCAGCTGGATCCGTGCCATCGGGAGTTCGGCGCCGGAGATGCCGCGGTACGGGTCGGCCGCCGGGTCGGGCAGGCCGGGCACGGCGGGCGCCGGCTGCTCGTGGGCGTGCCGTGAGATCGGGAAAGCCTTCTCGTAGCGCCAGATCGCCGCCGGCGCGCCGAGGTCCGCCGGTACGCGCCCGGCCCGGACCCAGCGTTCGCGCCGCTCGCGCAGCCACTGCGGCAGGCCGAGGCCGTCGTCCTGCAGCGGGCCCGCGGGCAGCCCGGCCTGGTCTAGGGCGAACCGGCCGTCGTCCGGGACGGCGTAGCTGATCAGGCTGAACAGGCGGCGCACCAGTTCGTCCGGGGTGTCGCCTTCGCCGGGGTCGGGCAGCAGCAGTCGAACGCCCACGGTGCCCTGCGGCAGCGCCGGCTCGACGCTCGTCTCCGAGCCGTCGGCGGACTCGACGAACAGCGCGGTCAGGCCCGGGTCGAGGTTCGGGCCGAGCAGGGCGCAGGTGTCGATCGGCAGCAGCGGCCGGCTGGACTCCGGCCGCTGCCGGGCGCCGGCCACGGCGAGCAGGTTCAGCGTGGCCTCGCCGCGGGCGTCGAAGAGCCCGGCGGGCAGGTCGCCGCCGGCCGCGGTGCGGTAGCCGAGGTAGTAGCCGGCGCCGCCGACCACGCTGCCCTGCCACAGCAGCAGGCAGAAGCCGGCCGGATCGGCCAGGTCGGCGTAGTCGAGGACGGCATCGGCGGGTGCGGGCGCGGGGGCCGGGGAGGCCAGGCCCGGTCCCGGCGCGACGCCCTGCGTGCTCTGATTCGTCTTGACCAGGAAGGTCGTGGCCGGGTCGGCGGCCAACACGGCTTGGCCCGCGGTGTCCGGCGCATCGGGGGCCGGGGCCGCGGTGAGCAGGAGCCTGGTGCCGGGCTCGGTGTCCCGGGCGGTGAGGTAGCGGTACAGATCCAGGGCGAGCGCGCGGTTCTCGGTGTCCGCGCCGAGCAGTTCGTAGACGTGCCGCGCGTCGCCGGTGCGGCGCAGCCGGAAGCTGAGCAGGGTGGCGAACGTGGCACCGGGCACGACGTCGTCGCGCACGCCGGGGCGCGGCGCGGACCCGACCACGTCGTAGCGGCCCGGGCCGCCGACCCGGGCCCGGGCGCGCAACCGGGCCGGGAAGGGCCAGACCGTGGCGGTGCCGGTGAGCGGAGCGTCCTCGCTCGGCGCGCCGGCCGCACGACCGGGCCGACGCGCACCCGTGGGCTCGGCCGAGCCGTCGGCGATCGGCGGCAGGGGCAGCGGGACGGCGGACTGCAGCACGATCCGGTGGTCAAGCCCGTAGGTGACCGGCACCGTCTCGCCGGCGGGCAGCGGCTGCGGCCGGTGCCCGGCCGGGACGGTCAGCACCAGGGCCGGGTAGTCGGCGGCGAGCTGGGCGTTGGTGTAGCGGAACAGCAGCGTGTCGGCCGCGCCGGTGCGCACGATCCGGCCCTCCGGCAGAGCATCCTCGGGCCCTGCCACGGTCGAGTCCGCCAGCGTGATCCACGGTGCGTCGTCGTGCACGGAGAAAGTCACTTCGAGCGCGATCTCGTCCGGGTGCTCCAGATCCGGCGCGGGTCCGGCGGCCTGCTGGCCGGTCAGCGCATAGAGCGGCTGGAGCGGGCCGGTGGCGGTGGCGTGGTCCTGCGGGTCGTCCGGATGCAAGGGCCCGTACACCGGACTGGGCAGGCGCAGGCCGGAGAGCAGTTGGCGCGCCGAGTCGGCGCTCACGTTCCTGGCCACGTCGCGTGCGAGGACCGCGGCGACGAGGGAGTCCACGCCCTGGATCGGCAGGTGTCGCACCGTCAGCCGCAGCGGCTCCTCGGCGGTGCCGGTGTAGATCGCGACCCCGGCCAGCCGGCGGCCCAGCTCGGCCAGGGCCAGGCCGGTGCGCGGCGCCAGCTCGGCGAGCGTCTCCCCCGCCGCGGCGAGGATCCCCGCGCCGGGAACCGGGATGAGCGCCAGCGGCGCCAGCACCGGGGCCGCGCCGATCCAGTCCAGCAGGCCGGTCAGGCTCTCGGCGTGCACGATGGTGCGCCGGCCGAGCCGGGCCACGCTCTCGCCGGGCAGGATGACGAGGTCGGCGGCCGGGATCAGCACCGTGCCGGCGGCGTCTCCGGCGCGGACCGCGTCGCGGAAGGCCGGCCAGCTCTGCGGGCCGCCGGTCCCGGCGGCGCAGTTCTGGGCCAGACTCAGGGCACTGCCGATCAACGCGAGCGTGTCGCCGGAGACGGAGCGGTAGGGCGCGAAGTCGGTGCTGTACAGGGCGATCGGCAGCCACAGGTCGGTGCCCGTGGGGATCACCTCGACGCCGCCGCCCTGGATCACGTCCTTGTTGCGGTCGAAGACGGCCTGGGCGTACCAGTCCGCGTTCTCCACGTCGACCGGTGCGCGGTAGTGCACGAAGTAGGTCGCCGCGGCCAGGATCAGCGCGAAGGTCCACGGCTGCGTCACCGCGTCGATCCGGAACTCGGCGCGGGCCCGCAGCAGCCCGGTCGCCTCGGCCGACTTTCGGCTCGGGTCGGCGAACAGGGCGGCGGCGTCCGGCAGGCTGAAGCGGCTTGCGATGGCGGCCAGCGTGTCGCCCTCGGCCACCTGGTAGTCGACGTCGCCGAGCGGGAACAGACCGCCGGCCAGCGGGGCGTCGGCATTGTCGAGCGCGACCGCCTGCCCCGAAACGCCGAGGTTGATCCGCAGCAGTCGGCCGGCCGGGGCGCCGGCCAGGATGTCGGCCAGGTCCTCGTTGAGGAAGGTCAGCTCTTCGGGCGTGGCGCCCAGGGCCTCGGCCACGCTGTCGACCGTGTCGCCGCTGCGCACCGCGTAGTCGGCGGCGCCGGACGGAAAGCGCAGGGCCAGTTCGTCCGGAGTGGTCGGCCCGACCACGTCGGCCGGCCACGCGGCCATCGCGTCGATCGCGGCCTGCACGGCGGTCTTGGCCACCATCAGGCACCAGTCGCTGAACAGGTAGCCGCCGAACGGCTGGTAAGCCGGCGGGTCGTCCGGCGGCGGCGGGGTCTGCGGCGGCGGGGCCGGGGAGAACTGCGCGGCGTAGCGGGCCGCGCCCCAGGCGTAGAGCGGGCCCACCATGTTCTCGGTGGCCAGGTCACGGTCGCCGAGTTGCTCCGAGGCCCAGCTGAGGTAGGGCGGCAGCGGCACGGCGGTGCCGCGGACCGGGTCGGCGGACACCTCAGGGCTCTGCGGGTCGCCGGTGAGTTCGAGGTGCAGGTTGACCGAGAAGAACTCGGCCATGGCGGCCAGACCGAACGGGCCGTCCGGCGGCTGCGGCCCGGCCAGTTCGTCGGCCAGCAGCCGCAACTGCCCGGCGGTGACCGTGACACCGGGACCGAACGGGGCGCCGGCCACCGAGGCCAGCGCGTAGCGCAGCAGGGCCTCGAGCAGGGTCGGCGCGGCCGGGCCGTCCTCGGCCAGCAGGCAGAACGCGACCCGGTAGGCGCCGGCCAGGTAAGGCGTCTGCGATGCGGCCGGGCTCCACCGGACCGGGATCTCGTCGGCGCTGAACAACGGCAGCAGCTTCAGATCCACGGTGACCGGGGCCGTGGGGAAGACCGGCTCCGCGGGATTCCACGCCGCGGCCGGCGCGGCGGCCCGCTGCCGGGCGGCCAGGTGCTCGGCGTACTGGAGCCGCGCCTGCAACTCGGGCCGGCGCACCAGTCCGGAGCCGCCGCCGGGTCCGAGGATCCACGGCGTGGCCTGGTCGGCGCCGAGGGTGAAGGCGAGATCGATCGAGGCGGAGAAGCTGAAGTCGACGGTGAAGAACAGGATCCGGACCGAGGCGCTGACCCGGACCGAGGCGGCCAGCCGGATCTGGGTGGCCTTGTAGGACTCCAGGGTCAGCGTCGCCGAAGCCCAGGCTTCGATCACGACGGAGACCTGCAGCACCTTGAAGTCGATCGAGCCGTATATCTTGCCGTGCAGCGCGACGGTGGCCTGCACCCGGTAGTACTGCGCCGAGGAACTGCCCGCGCCGGTCGGGGTGAACCAGGCGAACACGCCCTCGAAGATCGCGATCAGTTCGAGGTAGGCACCACCGGAGAGCGGCCCGGCGCGCAGCTCCTTGCCGACGCCGACCGACAGGCCGATGCCGAGCACGATCACCGGCGCGAAGGCGCCGTTCGACACCGCGGGCACCCGCGCCGAGGTGGTGCCGTCCAACACGCCGAAGTAGATGCCGCCGCGGCCGAGGAAGGGGGCGACCTCGACGCTGAAGGAGCGGCTGAAGTCCCGGTTGTGCGGGAATCCGAGGTCGATCAGGAAGTTGCCGTTGGTGTAGATCTCGACCACGACGACGCCGAGGGTGACCGCGACCGCGCCCAGGTCGATCCGGCGGAACGCGTCCGGCAGCCGCAGCTCGACTCGGAACACCCCGACGTCCGCGGAGATCTTCTTGTAGAGGATCTCGAAGGACAGGCCGGCCAGGCCGCCGGCCCGCTCGCCGCGCAGCCCGATCGAGATTCCGTACAGGCGCGGGTCGTTGAACACCACGGCCAGGTCGAGTACCTCGGCGATCCGCGCGTCCAGCCCGATCAGCCAGCCGGCGTCGGCGGCGAAGCGCAGCCCGGGTTCGCCGCCGCGCAACGGGTTGACGTTCGGGTCGGCCGGGCGCATGGCCTTGGACAGCCGGTCGACCGCCTCGCGCACGGTCGAGGGCTGCGCCCCGGTCAGCGCGATCCGCTGGCCCAGCGCCAGATAGCGCAGATCGAGCAGTTGCCGGCCCTGGCCGGGCACCGTCGGCGGGCTCTGCGAGAGCACGTCCCAGCCCAGCGGCTTGGCCGGCGGGTACGAGCGGCCGAGGAAGTCGCCGGTGAGGATCAGCTCGACCGAGGGCTTGCCCCGCTTGCGCCGCACCCGCACGCCGACGGTGCCGATGGACATGCCGGGCAGCGAGGCCGCGGCGGCGTAGGTCAGCTCCACCGATCCGTCGGTCGGGTCGACGGTGACCGCGAACCGGGACAGTTCGATCCGGCGCAGCAGGTCCCAGGGCGAGTCCAGCTTGAAGCCCAGGGTCGGCGCGGCCAGGCCGACCAGGTACTCCAGCACGTCGCCCAGGGTCACCCCGCCGGCCTGGAAGGTGATCACCTGGTGCGGGTCGGTGCCCGGGGCGCCGTCCCGCCAGCCGGTGACCGCGGCGAGCCAGAGTTCGCCGAAGGCGACCTGGAACTCGTAGGTGGCCTGGCCGGCGGTCAGGTTCACCTCGGCCGAGACGGAGAACTTGTCGACGGCGAACATGCCGTAGAGCCGCGCGGTGGGCTCCGCGTCCCCGGCATCGCGCCAGACGTCCACCTCGGCCTCGGCGGACAGGGCCAGCTCGGTGCCGAAGAGCTTCGGGGTCCAGCGGCCGACCGCGCGGCCGGAGACGGCGTACTCTCCGGTGCCGGTGGTGAACCGGAGGCTGAGCGCCTCCAGGGTGAGCGAGGGCGCCCACTCCGGTGGCTCCTGCCCGGCGAACCTGGCCACGAGCCGGAACAGCTCCACGTAGCTGTCCGGATAGAGCTCGCCGGCGAACGTCCACGCGGAGGTGGAGGCAAGCGGGGCGCCGTCGGGTCCGATCGCGCCGGCCGGCAGCGCGGTGCGGCTGGAGTAGGAGGCGCTGATCCTGAACCGCGGCTCGGGCAGCTCCAGCGGCGCGGCCCCTTCGAGGACGAACTCGCCCGCGATACCGCCGGCCACCGAGGTTCTGGTGACGTTCACCTCGAGCCGCACGCCGGTCAGCGCCAGGGAGACGTCGCCGAGCAGCGGCACGATGTAGTCAGTGGTCAGATACGCCTCGCCGGCGAAGCTCTGCTGTACCGGGTCGGCGGTGAAGGAGAGCTCGGTGATGCGCAGCCGGGAGTCCGGCCCCTCGGCGCCGAAGAAGGCGGCCAGGGCCTGGTCGATCGGGATCTCGCCCTGCACGAGGCGGCCGGTGAGGATCCAGGACGGGAACCCGGCGGTGACGGTGAGGGAGAAGAGCGGGGCGTCGGGCGCGTCGGGCAACGCGACCTCGGTGCCGGGAGCGGGAGCGACCGCGGCCGATCCGGCGGCGTTCGACCCGGCGGCCGAGGGCAGGGCGCTGACACCGCCGACCCCGGTCCCCGCTTTGACCCTCGCACCGGGGGTGGCCGGCCCGATCTCGGCGGTGCCGAAGAAGGTGCCGGTCACCGAGTCCGGCAGCGCGCCCTCGCCCCAGATCGCCAGCCAGCGCATGCCGACGTCGGCGATGCGCAGGTACGGCACCGGCGGCTCCCACCGGCGGTCCGAGCCGAAGCTGACCGCGAGGCTGGTGATCGCCGGGTCGCTACCGGTGCCGGGCGGGATGAAGCCGACCTCGATCCGGGTGACCCGGAAGCTCGCCACGTCGCCGAGGCCCGGCACGGCGGAGAGGTAGCCCGGATCCATGCCGAGCAGCTGCGCGACCGCGGCCAGGCCCGAGGGGATCTCGTCACTCGGCTCGTCGAAGTCGACGACGAGGTTCCAGACCTGCGCCGTGGCCAGCAGTTGCACCCAGGCCCGCCCGGCCGCCTGCCGGGAGCCGCCGAGGCGCAGCTCGGCCAGGCCTTCGAGGACTGATATGTCCGCGATCCCGGTCTGTGCCGGGTCCTGCCCGACGTAGGAGCGCAGGCCGAGCCCGAAGGAGTCCAGCGCGACCGGCCCGATCTCGATCGGCGGCCGGGAGGAGTGCGCGGTCAGCTCGAGCGCGGGCGGCTCGGCGGCGGTGGCCGGCAGGATGACCGGTCCGTCCACGGCCAGCGGCCAGGGGGCGAAGAAGTCGGCGTAGCCGGCCAGCGGCCCGACCGGGTGCAGCCGGCCGGTCATCCGGGTCGTCGCCGCGACGCCGGTCGACGCGAGCGCGATCAGCGCGGCGTCCTGCAGCGGCAGCGCGGCCAGGAAGGAATCGTCCAGGGCGACGCCGCCGCCGGGCTGGATCAGCTGGCAGTCCGGCAGCGTCGGGAAGGTGTCGGCGAAGGTCCAGCCGGGAGTGGGCAGCGCGAGGCCGAGTTCGAAGCGGTCGAGACCGGCCGGCGCGGTGTACTCCAGCGTCGCGGTGACCGGGAGGATGTCGGCCTCGGCGGCGCCGGGCAGCCCGTAGCCACCCTCGGCCACGAGCCGGACCGCCCCGGCGTTCTGGCTCAGGTGCGCGCCGGTCAGCGGAAAACTCGACCCGATGCGCAGCGCGGCGAGCGCGGGCCGCAGCCCGGCCAGGTCGCTCTCGCCGGCGGCCGCGGCGGCGAGGTCGATCGCGTCGTGCTGGTCGATCGATCGGTGGAGCGCGGCGTAGACGGCCTCCGGGCCGACCGCGGCCGGAGCGGGCCCGAGCGGGGACTCGGTCACCGGATCACCTCGAGTCGGCGCATCCGGCTGCCGGGGGCCGGCACGGCGGCGGGTCCGCCCGGCTCGAGTCCGGCGCGGGGCCTCGGCCTGGCCGCCGCGACGGTCACCGTGGTCAACGGCGCCGCGGCGGGCGCGGGGGTGGCGGCCGCCGTGACGGGCGCCGTGCTCGAGGAGCTCATCGAGTCCTGATTCCGATCCGGGCTCTGGTCCCCGTCCGATTCCGTCCGGTACGGCGGCAGATCCTCGCGCGGCACCCGCGGCAGATCCTCCGGCGCCACCCCCGCGTCCAGGGCGCGGCGCAGCTCGATCAGGGTTTTGCGGTTCGTCTCTCGCAGGAGCACCGTGCTCGCGTGGTCGTCGTCGCTGAAGGTGGTGGAGTAGACCCAGGCGACACCCCGCGGCGGTATCTTCGTCGTGGCGGGCAGCGGGGTCAGCTCCTGGACCGGGTTCGGCGGATAGCCGATGAACTCCCACGCGGAGGCGTCCCCGTCGTAGTAGGCGCTGGAGTAGACCGGGCGCTGCATCCGCACCGTGAGCCGGTCCTCCTCCACCGGCACCGGTGTCGCCACCTTCTTGGGCGCGGTCTTGGACGTCTTCTTCTTCGGAACCACCTTCGGCTTCTTCATCACGATCTTGTCCGGCCAGGCCGGTGGCCAGTCCTTGCGGATCGTCTTCGTGCCCTTCACCTCGACCTGCTCCAACGACTCGGACTTGAAGTAAGCCGTGTAATAGTGGTACGGGTCGACCACCGGGTCGCTGTAGAAGTGACCGTCGCGCACCCGGTCCCAGAAGTACTTCAGCAGCAGGGCGTTGGGATGCCGGTGCGAGTTGGTCGCCGAGGCGCTCACCGTGTACGACACTGCCTTGATCCAGGCCAGGAAGTTCCTCAGGTTGGCTTCGGGCGTCACCGCGCCGCCGCCGGCCTTGCCGAAGTCGAACATGGTGACCGAGCTGCCGTGGTGCGGCACGGTCATGCCCTTGACGTCGTTGATGTAGTCCTTCATGTCGTCGTAGTCGTTGAGGATCTTGTTGGCCCACTTGAGCGTCGCGCCGGTGGCGTCCCCGGTCTCGATCATCTGCATGTAGGCGTAGCTGAGCACGCACACCATCGAGACCGTGTTGAGCGAGAAGGCGTCCAGTTTGCCGCTGGCGTTGCGCGTGGGCGTGGTCCCGAGCGCACCGTTCGGATAGTTGCCCACCAGCACGTAGACCTTCACCGGGCCGATCTTGCGCAGCGGCGCGTTGTCGGTGAACTTGAAGGAGCTGTACTCGGCCGGGATCGCGACGCTCGCGCGGTCGACCTTCTGCGTGTTCGCCTTCATGTACTTCTTGAGCTCGACCAGGACGTTGAACCCGGCCTTCTTGTAGTCGTCCTCGGCGCCGCCGTGGGCGGAGTACAGGACGCGCAGCTGGGTGTTCTTCGGATCGTCCTTGTCGTAGGGCGTGAAGGCCTTGAGCAGCTTGGTCAGCAGGGTGATGTGGTCGCTGTCGCTGTGGGACAGGATCACGGCACTGAGAGTCGGCTGGTCCATGTCCTTGAGCTTCGCCACGACGTACTCGACGGACGGGCCGCCGGACTCCTTGGTGTCGTGGTCGGAGCCGAAGTCGAACAGCGCGGTGTGGACGAGTTCGTTCATACCCGAGTCGTCGTCGTAGACCTCGAGGAAGGTGCCCGTACCCTGGCCGACGTCGAGGTGGACCAGGCGCATCGAGTACGTCATCGCGTCCCCTTCCTGTGCTCACGGCTGCCCGGAAGCTGCGGACCGGGCCCTGGATCGCCGCGCAGGCCCGAGCCGGGCGGCAGGCCGCGCCGGCCGGAGCGCAGCCGGCGCACCGCCGGGTCGGCGCCATAGGGCAGGGCGCCGCGCGAGCCGGGATCGGATCGTCGGGGCCCCGGCGGCGCGGCCGGCTTGGCCGCACCCGGCCCGACGTAGGCGGCGTACCAGCCGAGCGAGGCGGCCCGGTCGGCGTCCGGATCGCCGAACAGGACCAGGTCGAGCTCGCCCGGCGGCAGGCTCCAGCCGAGCAAAGACAGGGCCAGGTGGCGCAGCACCAGGAGGTATTCCGGCCCGTGCTCGCCCTCCGGGTCGTCGGCGAGCTGGAACTCGAAGGCGCGGAAGCCGAGCCGCAGCACGCCCTGCACCGGCCAGCCGGCGTCGGACGGGCCGCCGGACAGCTGAAGGCCCAGGTAGGCCGGGCGTGCGTCCCCGGTCGCCCACGCGGCCAGCAGCGTGGCCGAGACCCCGGCGGCGCCGGCCAGCGCGCCGAGAGTGCCCAGATCCAGGTTGAGCACCAGGCCGTACCAGGGCGGCTGGAGCGGGGACTGGTCCATCGGGGAGAGCACGGAGGCGTAGCCGAGGTCCTGCGGCCGCCGGCCCTCGCCCGCGCCGTCCCCGGCCCGGGTCTCGGGTTCGGGTGGAGCCGGGACCGCTATCAGACCCTTCACACGAACCGGGAACTTGGCCGCGAGCGAGGTCGGGCGCGGCCTGCTGGCCTCCACGTCGATCGCGATGCGGCCTTCGTCCACGTCGAAGGTCTGATCGCCGGGCGCGGCGGCGGAGAACCGCATCCGGACCACGAGCCCGGAGTAGCGCAGGTACCCGTCGGCGGGCTCTTCGCCCTCCGGTGCACCGGATTCCGGGCCGTAGGAGAACAGGTCGAAGTACGGCATCTCGCCGAAGCGCAGGTTGCCGGAGAGCACGAAGTCGACCGCGATCGTCCCGTCCGCGGCCGAGCCGGTGGAGGTCTGCAGCGCCACCGCGGCGACCTCCACCCCGGAGAGCATCGAGCCGCCGGGCTGGAACTCGCACCGCCGGGTGAGCGAGAACTGATAGGAGGGCACGCCGTTCTGCCGCTGGTAGGCGCCGGCCAGGATCAGGTTGTTGCCGTGGTCCGGGTTCCGGATCGCCAGGTCCGCCCCGAACAGCCGGTTGACCATCAGCTCGACCTGCGCGGACAGGTCCGCGATCTGACCGCCGGCGAAACGGATGGAGAGTTTCTGGGTCTTGAACGCGAACGGTACCGAGGCGGCCAGCACCAGGTCGGCCGGGTCCTCGTAGTGCAGCAGGCCGAAGGCGGCGGTGCGGCCGAGGGTCACCTCGCCGCCGGCCGCGTGCACCGGGGTGAGCGAGAAGCCGACATGATGGGCGTAGAAGCGCCCCGGCTCGATGCCCGCGGTGACGAACTGAAGATCCGCCGGCAGTTCCGCCACGGAGACCGGCGCGTTGAGGAACAGCACGCCGTTCCACGCCGGGTCGGCCACCACCTCGCGGTAGAAGCGCTGGTAGGGGCTGCCGTCCGGGGCTTCGGCGGCGGCGCTGAACAGGCCGTGCAGGATCTCCCGGGTGGCCGCGGCGTCGCCGGCGGCCTCGGGCCAGCCCCAGGCGCCCGGCTCCTCGGCCAGCGCGCCCAGCGCCCGGCCGGCGAACTTGACCAGCATGATGGTCGGGCTGCCCGGCTCGTTGCGCCAGGAGCGCGGGGAGAGCTGGAAAGTCCAGTCTTCGACCACTGCTTTGAACTGCCCGGCCACGGCGAGGATGGCGTCGAGGTAGGGCGCGGCGTCGGCCGGCAGGGCGGCCTCGAAGGCCTTCTCGGTCTCGAAGGCGGCGGTGATCCGGCGCAGCTGGTCGAGCACCGGCTGCGGCACCGCGTCCTGGTTCTGCAGGACGTCGCAGGCGGTGCGGTCCAGCCCGTAGCGCACCGAGCTGTGCTCCATGAACCGGCCCGGATCGGCGACCACGAGGAACAGCTCGCCGGTCTGCAGCGCGGCCCGCAGCGGCGCCCCGATCTCGGTGAAGACCAGTTCGGGCACGGCGGCACCCGGGAAGGAGCCGACGACCAGCCGCTTCCAGGGCGCGCCGGCCGGATCGGCGCCGGCGGCCACGTCGGCGACCAGGCCCTGCGGAGTCACGACTCTGATGTCCTCGGCGGCGCCCGACCCGCCGGCCGCGGCGAGGTCCGCGGCGTCGGGCGGGTTGCCCACCGCGGCCCGGCGGGCCGGGGCCAGCGCGGTCTCCTCGAGCAGCCGGGCCGCCCGGGCCAGTCCGGCGCCGATCCCGGCGTATCCGGCCACCGGCAACGCGGCCGCCGCCGCTTCAGGGTCCTGCGCAGCCACGCCCAGCGCGGGCAGCCAGGCGGCGGGCAGCGGCCGGCTCTGCAGGAACCCCTGCTCGGCGCCCTCGACCGCGGTGTACCAGGGGGACTGCTGCGGTTGCGCGTAGTAGACCAGGCCGACCGGGCCGGGCGTCGGCGGAAAAACGGACAGGTACGCCGTCGTTCCCGCGTCGGTGAGCAACTCGTCCGCGGTCAGCGGGCCGAGCGCGGTCCGGTCCGCGGACGCGCCCGGCGCGTAGGCCGCGCGGCCGGCGTCGAACTGCACGATCGCGGTGTCGGCGAGCTGCACGTACTCCCCGCCGGACAGGCCGAGCAGCAGTCTGCGGTCCGGGTGCCGCCCCGGCTGCGGGGCGAAGGTCAGGGTGAAGGCGCCGTCGGGGGCAAGGTAGTAGTCCCGGTACGCGGCGGCGCCGCTGGTGTAGAGCGGGCTGTAGCAGAACACGAACCTGGCCGGGCGCAGCGGCGGCGCGGCGGCGGCCGGGCTGAGCAGCACCCGGTGCCCGAGTGCGGTGCGCAGGCTCGTGCCGAGCGCCGGTCCGGACGCGATGATCGGGCCGTCGATCTCCGACTGGCCGGGAAGGCCCGGTCGGTCCGCCTGGTCTGTTCGATCCGGCAGGTCCGCTCCGTCCGGCAGGTCCGGCGCGATGCCGAGGGCGGTACGGTCGGGGCGCAGCGGGTGGATGGGGTCGAAGGCGAGGCGCCCGGCCAGCGGGTGCCCGTCCTGGCTGAGGATCGGCAGCGGGATCGGGCTGACCGCCGCGCCGTCCGGATCCTGCGGATCGGGCAGCGCATAGCGCAGTTGGACGCCGAGCCGGCTCAGGTCGTCCGCCGCATCGCCCCCGGTGTGCGGGAAGTCGAGGCCCGCGTTCCACGAGCCGAGTGCGCCGCCGGCGAACGGCAGCCACGCGGTGCCCGGCAGCGCCTCGTACGCCTCGCGCGGCGCGGAGAAGAACAGCCCGCCCGCGCCGCTCGTCAGCGCCACGCCCGGGCCGAGCACGTCCGGATCGGCCTGCACCAACAGCGTGCCCGCATCGACCTCCACCGCATACGGGCCCACCGGGAAGCGGCCCTGCCGGGGCACCCGCCATGCCGCCTGCGGGCCGGGGCCCTCGGGCGAGGCGGCCAGCCGGTGCACGGTCCAGCCGGTCGAGGGGCCGGCCGGGTCGGTGATCCAGAGCAAGCGCAGCCCGCTGGTGATCACCGTGGCCAGCTCGGCCAGGAACGCGGCCGGATCGCCGGTCGGATCCGCACCACAGAACACGTACACGCCGTCAGGGTCCTGCCAAGCCTGGTCGAGGCTCAGCTGGGCCGGCGGATCGGCGGCGGTGCCGGGGCGGAAACCGGCCCAGTAACCGGGCACGGCCGCCTCGCCGCGCGTACTGAGCGCGTAGAGCGCGACGTCGGCGACCCGGGTGAAGTTCGGGACAGCCGCCGCGCTCGGGGCGCTCGCGGCGGCCGCGGCGCCCGTGACCTGGTCCGGAGCATCGCCGTCCGGAACCGGGGCGCTCACGCGACGAAGCCGATCCGGTCGCCGGGCAGCAGCGGCAGCGCGAGCGCGTCGAGACCGCCGCCGTACACCGGCAGTTCGCCCCAGTCGAACCGTACGGCGCGGTGCGCGTCGATGGCGACCACTGCGTCGGCACCGCCTGCACCGTCACCGGCACCGCCGAGCACGACCGGCCCGTCCGGCCGCCTTAGCGTTAGCCCCCTGATACGCCCGCCGATCGGCCGGCTCGCATAGCCGTCGAGCAGGCCGCCGACCGTCGTGCCGAGCGGCACCGTCGCCGCCGCGCCGTTCACGGTGATCCGGGCGCAGGGTGTGACCACGGCGCGGCCGCGGAAGTAGCCGGAGGACGCCCCGACCGCTGGATTGAGGATCCGCACCAGGTCGGCGTACTTCGCGGCCGCGGTCAGCACGAAGTTCGCCGCGACCTGCACACTGCCCGGGCCGGTCGGGTTCTCCAGCACGGCGGGGGTGAACAGTCGGTGGTAGGGCTGGCGCAGCCCCGGCGCGAACAGGTCGGCCGCGGCGGCGATCCCGGACTGGTTGCGGCCGGCGGTGTACGGGCCGGGCACGTCGATCGCCCCGGCCGAGGCCAGCCGGGCGATGAAGGCGTCGAAGCCGTCCTGCCACTGACCCTTGTCCAGGTAGCCGCCGACCTCGAGTTCGAAGCCCGGGCCGCCGACATAGCCGTTGGTCCACTCCGTCGACTGGGCGACCGTCAGATAACTCGCCGGGGTGACCCGCAGCACCAGGCCCGGCCGCAGGTCGACCGTCCGCGCGGAGGCGTCGAGCCCGGCCGCGTAGTAGAGCGTCTCGGCGAAGGTCTGCGGCAGGATCCGGGCGACCGCGTTCATCAGGGCGAACAGCGCCGGGCCGACCACCCCGGCCTGCTCCGCCGCGACCAGCAGCGCGGTGTAGGCGTCGCGCACGTCCTTGCGCAGGGCGAGCGAACCGGCCGGGAACGACCAGGCGCTGCCGCCACCGAGGACCGTGAGCTGATACGGGTGGGCGGCGCCGGGCCCGGCGGCGGAGAGTACGAACGGTGGCTTCTGGATCGGCAGGCTGGTGGCCGGATCCTTGACCCCGAGATCGGGCAGGCCCGCGACCAGGTCGCCGGGCGCCGTGCCGGGATGCACGGCGGTGAACAGGTGCGGCAGTTCGCTCGTCGCCGGGGCGGTGGAGAGGAACAGCGCGGACGTGAGCAGCGCCGCCGGGTCCGTCGCCGGCCCGGTCCCGGTGTCGGTGCGGGCCTGGACCACGGCCCGGTACCCGACCGCGGCGGGCGCGTCCGCCAGGACCAGCGTCGCCGAAGTATCCGTCGCACCGGCCGCCGCGTGGGCCACGACCGCGCCGTCTGCCAGGATACTGATCTCATAACCGATCGCTCCGGCCGCTGCTCCCCAGGCCACCGTCGCGGCAACGCCGTCGTAGGAGGCTGATACCGCGCCGGGACGCGCGGTCGGCAGCGGACTGAGCGGCCCGGCCGGACCAGTGCTGCTGATGCCGTCGGCCGCGGTGACCGCGGCGACCGTCACGGCCAGCTGCGCAAAGGGCTCGACCGGCTGCGGCACGGACCAGCTCGGCCCGGCCACGCTCACCGGCGGCCCGGCCGGAGCCCCGGCCCGATACGCCCGCACCTCGTACCCGGTCGCGTCCGGTACGGCGGGCCACGTCAAGGTCGTCACTCCGGTCACCGGATCGGTCGTGGCGGCCGGTGCACCGGGCACGGCGGTGGGCAGCGCGACGGCCACGGACGGCGGACCCTCGACGACGCAGACTGCTGTGTCAGCCGGGCCGTCCGGCGGGGTGAGCGCGAGTGCGGACACGTCGAGAGTGAGCGAGCGGTCCCCGGCCAGAACCGGCAGCACGGCGCTCGTCGCGCCCACGACCGTCTCGGCCACCACGTTGCCCTCGGCGTGAACCCGCACCACGTAGCCGGTCGGCTCCGCGCCCGCGGCCGTGTCTCCCGTGGCCGTGCCGCCGCCGTCCCACTCGCCCGCGCCCGTGCCGCCGCGCTCGTCCCCGTCCCCGGCGTCCTGCCCGTCATGCGGCGCATTCCACCTCACGAAAGCGATTTCGCCCTCGTACCGCACCGACGTGATACTCGGGGCCATGGTCAGCAGGCCGACCGGCGTCCCGGCCGGCCCGAGCAGCCCGTCAGCCGCTGCGGCCGCAGTGACCGCGTACCCGACGCCTGCCGTGACCGGCAGCGGCACCGTCCCGCGCGGTCCCCGCACCGTCGCGGTGACCGGTGCACCGCCGCCCGGGCCGGTCCCGGTGACCGTGACCAGCGCCGCCGCGCCGTCCGGCTGCGCGAGCCGGAGCGCCAGCAGTCCCCCGGACGCGCCGCTGTATACGGCCCCTGTCACGGCGGGCGCCCGCGTCGGCACCTCGATCTGGGCGTAGGGGCCCACCGAGACCGCGTCGGCGCGCGCGATCCGCAGCGCGAAGGCGGTACCCGCGGAAACCTGCGCACCGCCCGCGCCGCCCGTGCCGAACGCGGCCGCAGGCGGGATCCGCACGGTGACGGCCCAGGTCTTGTCCGGCGTGTCGGCCCGCGCGTCGAGGAGCACCGGCGCGGCGTAGGACCGGCCGTCCGCGGTCACTTCCGCCGAGAACGTCGGCGTCGGGAAGTCGTCGCCCGGGATCCGCAGCCGCACCGCGTACTGCAGCCCGGTCGCCGCGTCACCTCCGGCGAAGCGTGCCGAGAGCAGTACCGGAGGCCTGATATAAGACTGCGCATTCTCCGACGGCCCGAGGGCGAGCCCCGGCAATCCGTCCTGCGCCTGATAGACCTGTCGCATCCAGAACGGCAGCCGCAGATCGAGCATCGTCAGCGGCAGGCTGTCGAAAGGGACCCGCGCTCCGTACAGGCCGCCCGGCGGGAGCTGCCCGGGCAGCGGCACCCCGACCGACTGCAACCGCCGCCCGAACAGCGGCTGGCCGGCCGGCGAGGACAGGCCCATCTCGTAGTCGGAGAACGGCGGCGCCGAGGGCTGCCAGCCGAGGTCGAGCACCCTCCCGTCGCAGGCCAGTGAGACGAAGCGCATCGGCTCCCACAACACCGGCACCGAGTTCGAGGTGGGCTGCTTGCCGTTGCGCACGTCGATCAGGGCGATCCAGTAGGGCTGGCCGGGCACCAGGTTGAAGCCCGCCGCGGTCTGCGACCACTCCCCCGGCCCGGTCGCCGTGGCATCGATCCGCCGGCCGGCCGGCTGCCGCTGCTCCGGATCCCGGTAGAGCTGGATCCCGGTCACCGCACCCTGCTCGGCATCGCCCCGCAGTACGGTCCAGTTCAGCAGCAGCACCCAGCCGCCCGGCACGTTCTGGTAGCGGACCACGTCCAGCCGAAGGTCCCGCGGAGAATCCTCCCCGAGCGCGCGCGGCTCATCCATGCAGCTCCCCTTCTGCATCGCCAGCCTCCCGCAGAGCGGGCCCGGTACCCGGGCACGGTGCGATCAGGCCTGGCAGTCTGAGGGAATGTAGCGCACTGATCCACCCGCGGCAAAGGGCGCGTGCGGGCCGAGTAAAGCGCCGATAAAAGCTTCTTTCCGCCGCACCTCGCCGCGCCCATCGCGCGACACTCCGCGTAGGAGCGCCTTGTTTCGGCGAGGGGCGCGCGATGACCTGGTCCCCGTCCGACCTGGCAGGTCGCGTGGGGCGGTCGGCCCTCGGAAAGGCCGACCGCCCCGGATGCTCAGATCGGGAACGCGATGTCGCAGACCTCGTCGTCGGGTCCGGCGGCCGTGAAGTCGGTGAAGTACACCTCCCGCGGCGCCGCCGAGGCGCGAAGGTCCTGCTCTTCGAGCCAGCGGGCGACGGTCTCGAAGGCGGACAAGATCTGTGGGAAGGCGACCTGGGCCTTGGAGATGCGAACGTAGGCCTCGCGGTGGGCAGACTCCTCGCGGGTCGGGGCGTCGACCTTGCCAACGGCGGCCGGGTCGACGGGGAGGCAGACCTCTACCGGTCCGTCGCTGTCGTGGTTGACCTCGCCGTGGTAGACGACGAACATCGGCGCGGTCGGGCCGCCGAACGGCTCGGCGGCGGCCTGGAGCCGACCCGTCGCCGCTTCGATCCAGGCCGGCAGCTCCTCAGGGGTGATGTGGCGCTGCTCGGTCAGGACCTGTCGCGCGGGGATCTCGCGGGTGTGGACGGTGACGCTCATGCCATAGCCTCCTTCGTTTCCGGACACCAGTTCCCGTACATGCGTTGCCAGGTGCCGCTGTGCGGCGAACCTCGCCTCGGCCGCGTCCCAGTGGGCGGCCACCAGCGCGACACGCTCGGCGGCCGGGGCGGCGAGAATCCGGGCCACCTCGGCCAGCGACATCTCGAGCCGACGCAGCCACACGATCAGCCGCGCCTGCGGCAACTGGTCGGCCCGGTAGCGGCGGTAGCGATTGCCGGCGTCGACCTCGTCCGGCACCAGCAGACCCTGCTGTTCGTACAGGCGCAGCGCCTTCGGCGAGAGCCGCGAGCGGCGGGAGAACTCGCCGCTGGAGAGCAGCCGGTCATCGGGCATGGCGGTTCTCTGTGTCCTTCTTCCGGTTCGGTACGGGCCGCGCGCTGCTCGCTCGGCCTGCACCCAGCCTCGGCCCCGCCCTTGGGGCGAGGTCAAGCTACCACCGTCCGGCCTGGTCAACGCGTAGGCACGCCATGGCGTGGTTGTCGCAGGTCAGACGGAGGTCGAGCTCGCCGGGAGTGTCCATCAGCGCCACCTGTGCAGATTCACGACTTCGTCGGGTCTGCGGTAGCCGCTCCGGTGCAGTTCATGCGCGATCCTGGCACGCTCGAGAGCCGCCTCGGTTCGCCGCTCACTCGGGACCGGGCGCGCAGCCGGGTCCGGACGGCCGGTGTCGGCGGGGGCGCGGGAGGCGATCGTGCCCGCGCCAAGGACGGTCGCCGCGGCGAGCGGCAGCCAGAGCGCGGCAGGCGTCACACTGAGGGCGGCGGTGATCACGAGCGGGGCGAGCGCGCGGCCAAGGCCGAGGGACAACTGCCAACGTGCGAGGACGCGGCCGCGAAGGTGCGGTGGAGCGGCGTCGATGACGAGCGCGGTGCCGACTCCGGTATAGAGGATCTCGCCCAGGTTGTAGAGCACGGAGACGAGTGCGACCGCGCCGGCGCCGGTGTTCCCGTGCCATACGCCGGAC
>FSXZ01000486.1_pt1 | contig 28855 bp, 27 predicted proteins | sample 1638121 | NCBI WGS metagenome assembly FSXZ01 (sample SAMEA3914788, study PRJEB12502) | metagenome | biome: forest; material: soil | place: Canada | collected 2011-07-03 | depth 0.1 m
CCGGAGGCGCTGGTGCTCACGGTCGGCGCGCAGGAGGGCATGGTCCTGGTGCTGCGCGCGCTGTTCGCCGACCCGCAGGACGTGCTGCTGGTCAGCTCGCCCTGCTACATCGGCATCACCGGCGCGGCCCGCACTCTCGACATCGGCTACGCGCCGGTGGCCGAGGGCCCGGACGGCATGCCGGACGCGGCGGCGCTGCGGGCGGCGGCAGCGGCGGTGCGGGCCCGGGGCGGCCGTCCGCGCGCCTTCTACGTCGTGCCCGACTTCGCCAACCCCTCCGGTTCCAGCATGCCGCTGCCGGACCGGGAGCGGCTGCTCGAGGCCGCCGCGGCGGAGGATCTGATCGTGATCGAGGACAACCCCTACGGCTTCTTCGCCCTCGATCTCGCCGCCCGGCCCACGCTCAAGTCCCTGGACCGGACCGGGCGGGTGGTCTACATCGGCTCCTTCGCCAAGACCTGCTTCCCGGGCGCGCGGCTCGGCTACGTGGTGGCGGACCAGCCGGTGCAGTACCCGGACAGCCGCAGGACCCTGCTGGCGGACGAGCTCGCCAAGATCAAGAGCATGGTGACGGTGAACACGCCGTCGCTCAGCCAGGCCGTGATCGGCGGGATCCTGCTGCGCCACGACGCGAGCCTGCGCCGGGCCAACGCCGAGGCCAGCCGGTTCTACGCCCGCAACATGCGTACCCTGCTGGCCGAGCTCGACCGCGCGTTCCCGGCCGCGGCGCGCGAGCGGCACGGGATCGACTGGAACCGGCCCGAGGGCGGCTTCTTCGCGGTGGTGCGGGTGCCCTTCCTCGCCGACGACGCCGCGATGGTGCGCTGCGCGCAGCGGCACGGGGTGCTCTGGACGCCGATGCACGGCTTCTACCCGCAGGGCGGCGGTGAGCGGCGGTTGCGGCTGTCCTGCAGCGTGCTCGACCCGGAGCTCATCGCGCAGGGGGTCGAGCGGCTCGCGGCGTTCGTGTTCGAGGAGATCGAGGGCATGCGAGCGCAGCCGCGGGGCTAGGGCGCGAGGTCGGCGAGCGCGGCGAGGTCGGCGAGGTCGGCCACGTTCGCGGCGGCGGCATGCAGGGCGTCGAGTTCGGCGGCGTCGAGCTCCCATTCCACGACGGAGCGCAGGCCGCCCCGCCCGATCGCCACCGGGACCCCGAGGCCCACGCCGTGTACGCCGTATTCGCCCTCGAGTACGGCGCACGCGGGCAGGACGGTGTCGGCGTCCCGGCTCAGGGCACGTACCATCGCGGCCGCGCCCAGGCCGCTGGACCAGGTCGAACTGCGCCCGGAGTCCAACGCCACATGGCGCACGTACCAGGTGTCCAGGTACTCCAGGACGGCCGCGCGCTCCTGCTCCCGCAGCCGGACCGGCTCGCCGTGCACGGTGACCCGACTCAGCAGCGGCACCTGGCCCGCGCCGTGCTCGCCGACCACCCAGGCGTCCACGTCGCGGGGGTGGGCCCCGCGCCCGGCGGCGATCGCGGTACGCAGCCGGAGGCTGTCGTTCAGGGCGTAGCCGAGCAGCCGGCCCCGCTTCGGCCAACCCCGCCGGTAGAGCCAGGTCAGCAGCGGGTCGACCGGGTTGGTCAGCAGCAGCAGGACGCCGTGGAAGCCGGTGGCGCGCAGGGGCTCGAGCGTGTCGGCCAGGATCCGCCGGTTCTCCTCCAGGTAGACCGCGCGGGAGCTGTTGGGCCGCAGCGGGGCGGAGGCGCAGCACACGACGACGTCCGCGGCGGCCGCGTCCGCGAGGGTGCCGCCGCGCACGGTGGAGGCGGCCGGCGCGAGGGCGACCGCGTTCTCCAGGTCCATCACGTGACTGGTGATCATGTGCGGCCGGCTGTCGGTCAGGACGAGCTCGAACGCCTCCGGCGCGGTGGCCAGGCAGAAGGCGAGGGCGGAGCCGACTCCGCCGCCACCGCCGATGATGACGACCCTCATGAATCAGTGGCCTTTTTCAGCTGAGAGGGAAGATGATTTTCGGCAGTGTAGGCAGACGGGTGCGTACGTGTCGAGGTCCGGCCCGGCTGTTCCGCGCATTTATCGGATGGTTCAATCACTTGTGATCTGACCATCATGCGTATTCTTCGTCGCAGGTCAGGGGATTGCCCGGAAATCATCGGGATGGAGAATCGCCCATCGTGCGGGGTGAGTTCCGCAATGGCCTTGAGTCCGGTGTACCTTATCGCCACACGGGGCAAGTCCGAGAACTGTCGGTCGGGCGTATTCCATGTCCATACCGGCGGAAAAAGCATGTACATCCGATAGGAAGAATTCTCACATGGCACTCTTGAAGAAGGCCTCCACCGTCGCCGTGCTGGCGACCACGGCCGTCATGGGAGCGGCGGGGGCCGCGTTCGCCTGCGGCTGCCAGCCGCCCGCCCCCACCCAGCACGGATGGGGACACGAGCACCGTCACCCGACCACGGGTGACAACCACCTGACCCAGGCCGGCCTGGTTCCGGTCAACCTGCTCAACAACACCGACATCTCGCCGAACCTGGGCTGCGCGGCCGACGGTACCCTCAAGGACCTCACGGCGCAGAGCCTGATCGGCGCGGTTCCGATCGGCATCGCGCTGAACCACCTGCTGGAGCACGCCAACGTGAACCTGCTGGCCAACGGCAACACCACCACCGAGGTCGAGGACAACTCCTGCACCTCGAACCAGGGCTCCTCGCAGGCGGGCAACAACAGCCACCACAGCGACGGCGCGGGCAGCTCCTCCTCCGAGCACAACGCCGGCGACGGCGCGGGCTCGGGCAACTCCGAGAACGGCGAAGGCGCGGGCGGCCTGCTCGGCGGCACCGGCGTTCTGGGCACCGGCCTCTAAACCGGCCGAAAAAGCCCTTTCGTACGCGGCACGTTCCCGGCAGTTCGCTCCGGGGGCGTGCCGCGTCCCCGTGCCGCCGAAACTTTCAGCCGCCGCGCCCCGCGACATGCGGGGCCGCCGCGCGCGCCGAGATCCGCATTGACACCGCCCCGCCGGTTCGTCAGCTTCCTGATGAGTGCGGACGGTGGCGCGCGAAAGGGCGGGACGATGGGCGTGAGGCGGAGCACGATCCCGATTCGCTTCCACGGCGAGGGCGGCGGCGCCGGGGAGCTGACCTGGGGCCAGCAGGAGATCTGGCACACCATCGAGCGCACCGGGCGCACGCTCAACATCGGCGGCGCGCTGCCGATGCCGCCGGGCACCACGGTGGAGCGGATCGCGGACATGCTGCGGTTCTGGATGAGCCGGCATCAGGGTCTGCGCACGCGGCTCTCCTTCACCCCCGAGCCCCGTCAGGTGGTGGCCGAGTCGGGGGAGATCGCGCTGCACGTGGTGGACGTGGATGGGGACGAGGGCGTGGATGTGGACGGGAGCGGGGACGAGTGCGACGATCCGGGCGCCGCGGCCGCCGCCGCGGAGGCGCTGCGCGCGCAGTTCGAGGCCCCGGCCTTCGACTATGCGCACGAGTGGCCGGTGCGGATGGGCGTGGTGCGGCGGGCCGGTGCGGTCACCCATATGGTCGTGCAGTACTGCCATCTGGCCGTGGACGGGGGCGGCATCGATGCCATGGTGCGGGATCTGGCCCACCTGGACGAGGGAGCGGGCCCGACGCGGGGCACGCCGACGGATCCGGCCGCCCGCCTCGGCCCGCCGGTGCCCGGCCGGACTCCGCTGGAGCTGGCCCGGATCCAGGCCGGGCCGGCCGGGCGGCGGGCGAGCGAGAAATCCCTGCGCTACTGGGAAGGCCTGCTGCGCCGGATCCCGGCCCAGCGGCTGCCCGAACCCGGCGAAGGCCGCGAGCCGCGCTTCTGGGAGCTGTGCTGCCACTCCGCGGCGCTGCACCTGGCGCTGCAACGGATCGCGGCGCGCACCGGCGCGAACACCACGCACGTGCTGCTCGCCGCGTACGCGGTCGCGCTCGCCCGGGTCACCGGCATCCAGCCGAGCGTCGCGCAGACCGTGGTGAGCAACCGGTTCCGGCCGGGACTCGGCGATATCGTGGGACAGATCTCCCAACCCGGCCTGTGCGTCGTCGAGGTCGCCGACTGCCTCTTCGACGAAGTGGTGGACCGCGCCTGGAAGTCCGTGACGGCAGGAGCGCTGCACGGCTACTACCATCCGGCCGGCCACCGGGCCATGCTCGAGCGGCTCGGCGCCGAACGCGGGGAACCCATCGACGTCTCCTGCTTCGTCAACGACCGCCGCCGGGACGCCGAACCGGCCGCCGACGCGGCGGCGCCGACCGCCGAGGACGTGCGCGCCGCGCTCGCCCACACCACGCTGCGCTGGGAGCGCAAGGCGCCCGTCTTCGACGCGACGCTCTATCTCCAGGTGGATTCGGGCCCCGACCTGAACGCGCCGCGGCCACGGGAAAATCAGGATTCGAATCCGGCCGTGTTCCTCGCGGTGTGGGCCGACACCCGTTATCTGCCGCCGCCGCAGGTCGAACGGTTCGTGCGGGCGCTGGAGGAGATCGCGGTGCAGGCCGCGCTCGACCCGCTGGTGCGTACCGGCGTGCAGGAATCGGCCGCCTTCGCTCCCTGATGGGCTGATACCGTATTACCATCGCATCACATGGGGCCTGGGGCCCGTTCACGCCGGCGGCCTGCTCACCCGGCTTTCCCAGGACAGAGACGCATTTTCGGCGAGGAGCATCCGTTGCGGGAGACGATCGACGTGGGGCCGAGTACGGATGAGACCACCGGCGAGTCGGGCGAACCGGACCGCGCGATCCCGCGCGTCGCCGTCGACGACCTCGGACCCGGTGAGGACCTCCGCACGGCGATCGACGCGCGGCTGCGGGATTTCGAGGATGGAGACATCGTGGACGGCACGGTCGTCGGAGTCGACGCGGACGGGGCGCTGGTCGACGTCGGCTACAAGACCGAGGGCCTGATCCCGGTGCACGAGCTCTCGGTCCAGCGGGACGTCGACCCGCACGACGTCGTGGCCGAGGGCGACTACGTCGAGGCGCTCGTGGTGCAGAAAGAGGACCAGGAAGGCCGGCTGATCCTGTCCAAGAAGCGTGCTCAGTCCGCGCGCACCTGGAGCAGGATCGAGAAGATCAAGGACGAGGACGGGAGCGTCACCGGCACCGTCGTCGAGGTGGTCAAGGGCGGCGTGATCCTCGACATCGGCGTGCGCGGATTCCTGCCCGCCTCGCTGATCGAGATGCGCCGCGTGCGCGACCTGCAGCCGTACGTGGGCAGAGAGCTCGAAGCCAAGATCATCGAGCTCGACAAGAACCGCAACAACGTGGTCCTCTCCCGCCGCGCCTGGATCGAGCAGACGCAGTCCCAGGGGCGCCAGAGCTTCCTCACCACCCTGCTCAAGGGCCAGGTGCGCACGGGCGTGGTCTCCTCGATCCGGAACTTCGGCGTGTTCGTGGACCTCGGCGGCGCGGACGGACTGGTGCACGTCTCCGAACTGTCCTGGAAGCACATCGAGCACCCCGCCGAGGTCGTCGAGGTCGGCCAGGAGGTCACGGTCGAAGTCCTGGACGTGGACCTGGAGCGCGAACGCGTGTCCCTCTCGCTCAAGGCGGCGCAGCGCGATCCCTGGGAGCAGTTCGCCGAGGCGCACCAGGTCGGCCGGATCCTGCCGGGCCGGGTGACCAAGCTGGTGCCGTTCGGCGCGTTCGTCCGGGTGGAGGCGGGCATCGAGGGCCTGGTGCACATCTCCGAGCTGGCCGAGCGGCGGGTGGAGGCGCCCGAAGAAGTGGTCCGGCTGGGCGACGAGGTCTTCCTCAAGATCGTGGACGTCGATCCGCGCCGCCGCCGGATCTCGCTCTCGCTCAAGCAGGCCGGCGACGGACTGACCGGCGATCCGGGGATCGACGAGTTCGACCCGACCCGGTACGGCATGCCCGCCTCGTACGACGACGCGGGCAACTACCTCTACCCGGAGGGCTTCGACGCCGAGGCGGGGGAGTGGCTCGAGGGCTTCGACGCCCAGCGCGAGGAGTGGGAGGCGCAGTACGCCGCGGCCCGCGACCTGTTCGAGCGGCATCTGCGCGCGATCGCCGAGTCCGGACAGGACGACTGAGCCGCGACTGACGGCGGCTGAGCCTCGGCCGACGGCGGCGCTCGAGGGCGCCGCCGCCAGGCTGTTAGCGTTCACACGTGGGTCGCGGATCCGGCACGGAGCCTGCGGCCCGTGCCGGATCCGCGTTCTCGGGGCACGGGCGGGGCCTGAGCTCACCCCACCGCCGCGCCGTGCCGGGTCAGGAGGCGATCTTCCAGTCCTGGCAGGTGTTGTTCAGGGCCTGCCACTCGTCGACCTTCGTGCCGTTCGCGGTGCCGCAGTCGACCGCGTCCAGGACCATGCCGCTGTTCACGTTGGCCAGCGCGTAGTACGAGCCGTCCGGGATGACCTGCCATTCCTGGCAGGTGTTGCCCAGCGAGGCCCAGAGGTCCACCGCGGTGCCGTCGGACCAACTGCAGTCGGTCGCGTCCAGCAACGTGCCGCTGTTGACGTTCTTGATGGTGTACACGTTGTTGCCGAGGCTGGTGAAGACCCACTCCTGGCAGGTGTTGCCCAGGGCGGCCCACAAGTCCACGGCGGTGCCGTTCGCGGTCTCACAGTCGGTGTCGTCCATCACGGTGCCGGCGTTGGCGCTGGTCACCTTGTACTCGGCGCCGGAGGTGAGGCTGACGCTGATGGAGTGGTAGGCGGCCGCGACCACGTTGGCCTGCACCGAGTTGTCCGCCGCGTCGGTCGGGTAGCCGGTGGTGATGACGCCCTCGAAGAAGGAGCCGACCGAACCGTCGCTGTCATCGCCCCCGGTGCCCAGCACGATCGCGCCCTCCTGGTGCATCGGCGCGTACCCGCTGGTCGTCGGGAGCGCCCCGCTGTACCAGGTGCTCAGGCTGCCGGACTGCGCGTTTCCCCCCTTGATCGCATAGGTGGTGGTGCCGTTGTTCTTCACCAGCGCGGTGACGAAGGTGGAGGAGTTGCCGCTGTTCGCGGTGTTCGAACCGTTGCCGCCGGCGAACAGTCCGTTCTCCAGATCGGCCTGGACCCACGGGCCGCTGCCGGTACACGGCGAGAACCAGCATTCGGAGCCGAAGTTGATGGCGTCCATGTGGCCGTTGCCGTTGTCGTCGTTGTTGGTCTCGGCGTTGCCGTAGTCGAAGCAGCAGCGGTTGTTGTAGTGGGTGCCGCTGGTGACCATGTAGGCGCCCTGGCCGGTGCTGCCGGTGGGCACGTCGGTGGTGGCGTCGTCGCGGTAGCCGACGCCGGCCGAGACGTAGACGCCGTATACGTCGTGGCCGTCCACCTGGACCGGAAGCGCGTTGGCGAGGGCGCCGACGTCCTGTCCGCCGTTGCCGCCGGAGCCCTCGACCGTCAGGGTATTGCCGTGGCCGGACTGGTCGAAGATCTCGGTGATGGTGCAGATCGTGCCGGAGCAGAAGGAGTTCTGCGTCGCGGCGTTGGCGTAGCTGCCGGCCGAGACCGGGTAGATCGCCGTACTCGTACCGTCCGAGGCGCGCTTGACCTCGTAGAGCGCTCCGTCGTAGGCGGCGAAGAGCGCGCGGGTGGTGCTGTGCGCGGCCACGCAGGGCGTGCCGGCCGCGGCGTAGATGTCGCAGGGTTCGGACGTCGCGGCCTGGGCCGCGCCGGCGGTGCCGAACACCATGCCGCCGACCAGCAGCAGGGCGCTGACGGCGGGCACCAGGACGGTGCGCAGCCGGCGCGAGAGGCCGAGCCGGCGCGCTCGGGTGCTGTCAAGCCTTCGCCTGAGGGACAAGGCGGGCTCCTTTCCAGTCTCCGCGGGCCGCGGCGTCGGTGCCGACGGCCCAGGTGGGTGAGGATCGGAAACCGCGGACTTCTTCGCCACGCGCGCTGTGACCGCGTCGTCCGCGCCCCGTCCGTCGGCGGCAGAGGTCCGCCGGTGAACGGGGTGGAGCAATTGTTAGCGCTAACATTTCGGTTGAAGAAAAAACGCGCGCAATCTCCGAAGAGACGCGGGCGCTCTCGCCAACACGATGGCGCTTACTATGGACCCGGGTCCGGGTAACGTCAAGGTTTCCCCGTTCGCGCGTTCAGGGTCCGGGTATCGGGCCCGGCCGGTGGATCAGAACGCCTTTCCGGCGGATTCTTGATCAGGATTCGATGTCGTCGCCGTCGGCGCAGCTCATCAGGCCCTGAAGAATGATTCCGGAGATCTCTTCGAGCTGCCCGGCCTGGACCGGGTCGAGTCGGCCGAGAAACAGCTCCCGCACGTCCGCGGTGTGCAGCGGCACGGCGGCGCGCAGCGCGGCCAGGCCCTCGGCGGTGATCCGGGCGTAGGCGGACCGGGCCGGCCCGGTCTCCCGCGCGACCAGCGCGCGCCCGGCCATCCGGGTCAGCTGGTGGTGCAGCCGGCTCTTCTCCCAGCCCAGCTCCTCACCGAGGACGCAGGCGCGCATCCGGCCGGCGGGCGCCTCGGACAGCGCGACCAGCACGGTGTAGTCCGCGTTCGACAGTCCGCTGTGCGCCAACAGCCGCTGTTCGATCCGGCCCCGCAGCAGCTCGGTCATCTGGAAGAACGTGCGCCAGGCGGCCAGCTCGCGCGGGTCCAGCGGACCGTCGGCGAGCGCGGGCGAGGGGGTCGGCATGGGCTCAGCCTAGCGGATCGAGTTGACGCATCACCTTCTCGCGGGAGACTCTGGGGGTGACGCATCAACCTGAGCGCCGTGGGCCAAGGTGGACCGAGGGAAAACCGGTGGGATCGATGGAGCAGTTCACGACGCCGCGGCAGGAGCCGGCCCGGGTGATCAACCGGGTCGAGAACCGCGTCCACCTCGGTCCGGACGCCCAGGTGGACGACAAGAACCTGATCTTCGCGCCGCGGCCCGAGCTGACCGACCCGTTCCTGCTGCTGGCCGAGGACTGGTTCTCCTCGCCCGGATTCGAGTGGCATCCGCACCGCGGCATCGAGACCGTCACCACCGTGGTCGAGGGCGTCCTGGAACACGGCGACAACACCGGGCACGCCGGCGCGCTGGAGACCGGCGACGTGCAGTGGATGACGGCGGGCCGCGGGATCATCCACCGCGAGCTCGCCTTCCGCGACGAGCGGGTGCACACGCTCCAGCTGTGGGTGAACCTCCCCGCCAAGAAGAAGATGGTCGACACCCGCTACCAAGACCTGCGCGCCGCCGAGCGGCCGATCGTGCAGCGCGACGGAGTGCGGGTGGACGTGGTCTCCGGCCGGGTCGGCGGCGTGTCCGGGCCCGCCCGCACGCATTGGCCGATCTCCGGCGCCATGATCACCCTCGAGCCGGGCCGCTCGACCGAGCACCGCCTGCCCGGGCGCGACCGCGCGTTCTTCTACGTCCTGGCCGGCCGGGTCAAGGTCGGCGGGCGCGCCCTGCGGGCCGGGCAGACCGGCTGGTCCGACCCGGTCCGCAAGGCCGCGACGAGCACCGCCGCGATCAGCGCGGCCGACGGCGAGCACCCGAGCGTGGTCATGGTCTACTCGGGCGAACCGATCCGGCAGCCGGTGGCGATGGGCGGCCCCTTCGTCATGAACAGCGCCGCCGAACTCGAACAGGCCGCCCGGGACTTCCACGCGGGCCGGTTCGGCCGGATTCCGCGCCAGGCCCGGCTGCGCCACCGGTGAGCGCGCCGGGTCCTCAGGCCGTCGAGGCGAGCAGTTCGGCTGGCGCCGGCTGACGCCGCGGCAGCAGCAGCGGCGTCGCCCACAGCAGCACCCCGGCGGCGGCGATGGCGCCGCGCGGGCCGATCACCTCGGCGAGCACGCCCCACAGCGCGGTGAGCAGCGCGATACTCAGACTGCTGCTGACCGACCAGGCCGCCAGCGTCCGCGAGGCCCGCTCCGGCGCGGTGTATTCGAGCCGGAAGGTGGCGAGCAGCGGGTTGAACAGGCCGCAGCAGGTGACCAGGCCGAGCTGCACCACCATGACCAGCGCCATCCCGGCCGCGCCGGGCCCGACGAAGGCCAGTCCGACCGGCCACAGCGCCCGCGCCGCGCCCGAGACGCGCACCACCCGGTGCTGCCCGAACCGCGCGGCCAGCGGGCGGGCGAGCCGGGAGCCGACCAGGCCGCCGAGGCACGGGGCGGCGAATACGAGGCCGTACTGCCACGGGGCGAAGCCGAGCCGTTCGAGCAGCAGCACCGCCATCAGCGGCTCCGCCGCCATGATCAGGCCATTGACGACGACTCCGTTGAAGAACAGCGGTCGCAGCGTGGGGTGGCCGAGGATGTAGCGCCAGCCCTGGAGTAGTTCGCCCGCCCCCGGCCGGGGCGCGGCGGAGCGCTCCGGGCGGGTCTCCGCCGCGCCGACGGCCCGGATGCCGAGCGCCGAGAGCAGGTAGCTCGCGGCGTCCGCGACGACCGTGGTCACCGGGCCGAACACCCCGATCATCGCGCCGCCGAGCGGCGGCCCGAGCACGGTGGAGCTCCACATTGTTGACTCGAACCGGCCGTTGGCCACCAGCAGCTGTTCCGGCGGCAGCAGGGTCTTGAGAAACGCGCCGCTGGCCGTCTTGAACGCGATGTCGGCCGCGGCGCAGATGATCGAGACAACGAGCAGTTGAACGAAGCCGAGCAGGCCGAGGGCGAACGCGGCGGGCACGGTGAGCAGCGCCAGGCACCGGAGCAGGTCCATCGCCATCATCACCGGGCGTTTGCGCCGAAGCTCCATCCACGGGCCCAGCGGCACCGCGATCAGCGCCCCCACCGCCCGCCCGCAGGCCGCGAGGGCGGCGACCTGAGCCGCGCCGCAGTGCAGGACCAGCACCGCGATCAGCGGAAACGCACCGAAGCCGAGCCCGGAGCCGTAAGCGCTGACCAGGTACGCCGCCCACAGCCAGCCGAACCGCCGCCCCAGACTCCGCGTTCCGCGCACGCCCGCACTCCCTCCGCCGCCGCCCGACCGTCCGTCGGTCCCGGGACATCGAACCGGGAAACCGGGTGGCGGATCAAACAACCCCCGACCTCCACCGCACAACCGCGGGTTGTGTCCCTAGGATCGAGCCATGGATCTCGACGTCGTGCGCACCTTCGTGGCCGTCGCGGACGCGGGGCGTTTCCAGGACGCCGCCGCCGAACTGGCGATCACCCAGCAGGCCGTGTCCAAGCGGATGGCCGCGCTGGAAAAGGACCTCGACGTGCGGCTGTTCACCCGGACCGCGCGCGGGGCCAAACTCACCATCGACGGCCAGGCCTTCCTGCCGCACGCCCGGGAGCTGCTGCGGGCCGAAGAGCGCGCGTTCGCCTCGGTCCGCCCCGGCCGCCGCGCCCTGCGGGTGGACGTGATCGGCCGTCGGCTCGCCCCCTCCGGCCTGCTGCGCGACTTCCACCAGGCCCATCCCGAGCTGGAACTCGACGTGGTGACCCTGTTCGACGTGGACGCCGCGATCGAGGCGATCCTCTCGGGCGCCATCGACGCCTCGTTCCGCGCCGTCAGCATGCCCGGGCTGCGCCAGCCCGACGGGCTCCGGGCCGCGCGCGCCCACGACGAGCCGCTGGCCCTGCTGACCGGTCCGGCCCACCCGTTCGCCGACGCCCGCCGGGTCACCCTCGCCGACCTGGCGCACACGCGGATCTGGATGCCCGGGATCGTGCCCGGCACCGAGTGGGCCGCCTACTACGACGCCCTCGCGGCCGAGTTCGGGCTCGGCATCGAGCACACCGGGCCCGACTTCGGCACCGAGCCCCTGCTCGACACCATCGCCGACTCCCGGACCCTGGCGACCTTCGTCGGCGAGCAGACCCGCCTGGTCTGGCCGGCCGACCAGGGCCTGCGCCGCATCGCCATCGCAGACCCGACCCCGGTCTACCCGCACGCCCTGCTCTGGCACCGCGACAACGGCCACCCGGCCCTCGCGACCCTGCGCGAGCACCTGAACCGCCGTCAGTTCGAGGCCGCCCCGGCGGCCGCCGCGACCTGGACGCCCGCGTGGGCGACGGCCTGGTTGTAGGCGTACGTGCGGGAGAACGCGGTGAAGCCCAGGGACGCGTAGGTGAGCCGGGCGACCGGGTACGCGTCGTCGCCGCGCGGGGTGACGGTGACCAGCCGGGCCCCGGCCGCGGCGAAGCGGTGGAGCAGCTCCGTGCCGAGCGCGCGGGAGAGCCCGCGGCGCAGGTGCTCCGGATGGGTGCCCACCGGTTCGAAGTGGCCGACCCGGCTCTCCTCGTCGTACCAGCCCTGGTAGTACGCGGCCGGCGTGCCGTCGGCGGCGACCGCGAGGAGGTCGAATTCGGGCTTGTACGGCCACAGTCCGCGCATCGCCGCATGCTGATACTCGGAATAACTCGAGCCCCAGGCCGACCACGCGGCGCGATGCGCGGCGGCGCGGTCGGCGACCTGCGCCGCGTCGCACTGGCGGACCGTGTAGCCCGCGGGCAACGCGGGCACGGGCGGCAGGTTCGTCAGGTCGTGGCCGAGACAGCTGAAGAACGGGCCGTCGGCCGGGGCCGGAGTGCGGTACCCGCGGGCGGCGAGCGCCGCCGCGATATGGGGCTCGTTGCCGCTGATCGTGGTGCCGACCGGCTCGGGGCCGGCTCCTTCGGCCCAGGCCAGCACCTCGCCGGCCAGTTCGGGCCGACGCGCGTCGACCTGCAGCGTCAGCTCGCCGGGACCCTCCAGCCAGCCCCAGGCCACCACCTCGCCCCCGTCGCACCACAGCGCCGTCGGGCCCTGCGCGGGGTCGCCCGCGCAGGTCGCCGCCCAGGCCAGGTCTCCCGCGTGGCGCCAACTGGTCTCCGGACAGAGCCGGCTGGACAGACGCTGCATGGCGCGCAGCCGGGCGGGACCGGCGTATTCGGTTCGTTGCACGTCGAACATGTTTTCAAGCCGATTCGCGCGAGCGCAACGCGATTTCGGTCGGTCCCGGGGCGGTGCAGTAAGATCCGCATGCTTCATGTATTTCGACAGCGAGGAGTGGCGATATGGCGAAGACCGGTAACAAGAGGCGTGCCCGTCGTAAGAAGAAGGCGAACCACGGCAAGCGCCCCAACTCCTGATCGCGCGCGCCGCGCAGTGAGCTCGAGCTCACCTCCGGCCCCCGGCCACCCGTGCTCGCGCGGCGTCCGGGGGCCGGTTCGCGTGCGCCGCCCGGGCCGAGGGGTAAAGCGCTGATGTACGGGTTAGGCTGAGCGCCATGAACCGCGTCCGCGTGATCGTCTCAGGCAAGGTGCAGGGCGTGTCCTTCCGCGACGCCTGTCGGCGCAAGGCGATCGAACACCGGGTCAGCGGCTGGGTGCGCAACCTCGCGGACGGCGGGGTCGAGGCCGTCTTCGAAGGTGCTCCCGGTGCCGTCCAGGCGATGGTCGCGTGGGCCGAGGTGGGCCCGCCGGCCGCCTCCGTGGACCGGGTCGAGCTCCATCAGGAGACTCCCTCGGGCCTGGACGGGTTCACCATCGAGATCTGATTTTCACCCCGCGCCGCGTGTCTCAGCCGCGGTTCTCGTCCTCTTCCGGCAGCGCCGGACCGGGCTGTCCCGGGTCGGCCGGTCCCTCGTCGGCCTGCGGCTGGTTCTGAGCGCTGTTGATGTCATCGAGCCGGCCCGCGAGGTGCTCGCGTTCGCGGTGCAGGCGCTTGGTCGCCCGGCGCAGCTGCAGGATGCGGCCGCCGCCCGGCACGACCACCAGCAGCACCCCGAGCGCGGCGGCGAACAGCAGCGTCACTCCGAGCGGCATGGTCACGTGTGCGCCGTACAGGTGAACCTCGACGTGCTGGGAATTCATCAGGATGAACACCAGCAGCAGCACCAGGATGACCGCGCCGAGTATGAGCAGGATCCAGATTCCGCCGAGGCGGGAATGCCGGGACGGTAGTTCGCTGCCCGCCAACGGCTGCTGCGGTTCGTTCGGATTCGCGCTCACGTTCGGACTCCTTCGCTGGGGTTCACTCTCGGTCCTCGCCGACTTCGCTCCCCTTCCTCGTACCCGCATTGCCGACGCTTGTGCGGTGCTCTGCGCGTTTATCCAGGATGCCGGTCGGCCCCGTCCAGCGCATGGCCGGGCGGATATCCGGGTATCGCCGCCTCGCCAGGAGGTGGATCGCATGGATAAAAAGTGGTGGACGCTGCTCGCCGTGTGCGTGGGCACGTTCATGCTGCTGCTCGACGTCACCATCGTGGTGGTGGCGCTGCCCGACATCCAGCGCGCGCTGAACGCGGGCTTCAGCGACGTGCAGTGGGTCGTCGACGCCTACGCGCTGGCGCTCGCCTCCTGCCTGCTGACCACGGGCGTGCTGGCCGACCGGTACGGCCGGCGCCGGCTGTTCGGGATCGGCCTGGTCGTGTTCACGCTCGGCTCGCTGCTTTGCGGCCTGGCCCAGTCCTCGGTCATGCTCATCCTGTCCCGGGCCGGCCAGGGCGTCGGCGGCGCGATCATGTTCGCCACCTCGCTGGCCCTGCTCGGCCAGAGCTTCCGCGGCCGGGACCGCGGCGTCGCCTTCGGGCTGTGGGGCGCGATCACCGGGATCGCGGTCTCGCTCGGCCCGATCCTCGGCGGCGTGATCACCACCGGGATCAGCTGGCGCGGAATCTTCCTGGTCAACGTGCCCATCGGCGTGCTCGCCCTGGCGGTGACGCTGTGGAAGCTGGACGAGTCGCGCGCGCCGCACCCGGGTCGGCTCGACGTACCCGGCTTCGTGTTGCTCACGCTCGGGCTGGTGGGCCTGGTCTACGGGCTCATCCGAGCCGGCGAGACCCGCTGGAGCGACACCCAGGCGCTGGTCGCGCTGGTGGTCGGCGCCCTGCTGCTGGTGGCCTTCCTGGTGGTCGAGTACCTCGTGCCCGACCCGATGTTCGACCTGGCCCTGTTCCGCAAGCCCACCTTCGTCGGCGGCCTGTGCGCGGCGTTCGCGATGAACGGCTCGTTGTTCGCGATGCTGCTCTACCTCGTGCTCTACCTCCAGGACGTGCTGGGCTACTCGGCGCTGGGCACCGGTGTCCGGCTGCTGATCTCCAGCGTGGCGATGCTGGTCGCCGCGACCATCGCGGGCCGGCTGAGCGAGAAGGTCTCGGCGCGCTGGCTGATCGGGCCCGGGCTGCTGGCCGTCGGCATCGGGCTGCTGCTGATGAGCGGCCTGGGCGCGACCAGCAGCTGGACCGAACTGGTCCCCGGGTTCATCGTCTCCGGCCTCGGCGCGGGCTTCGTGAACCCGCCGCTGGCCTCCACCGCGATCGGCGTGGTCGAGCCGGCGCGGGCCGGGATGGCTTCCGGGATCAACTCCACCTTCCGCCAGGTGGGCCTGGCCACCAGCATCGCTGCGCTCGGCTCGATCTTCACCACGTCCCTGCGCAACGGCCTGACCGGCGCGCTGGCCCACACCCCGCTGGCGCCCTACACCGATCAGATCATCAACGTCGTGCGCCAGGGCGAGTCCGGCGGCACCAGCGGCATCGCCGTCCCGCCGGCGCTGCGCCCCCAAGCCGAAGTGGCCATTCGGCTGAGCTTCACCGGAGCGCTCAACAACCTGCTCACCGTCACGGCCGTGCTCGCGCTGGCCGGCGCCGTCTGTTCGGCCGTGCTCATCCGGGACAAGGACTTCGCCGCGCGGAACTAGCTCTGGTCGGCGGGCCGGGTGTGGGGATCGGTGTGGGGCTCGGCGTGGTGGGCCCGGCGGTTGCGCACCAAGCGCTGCAGGATCGGCAGCGCGGTCAGCACCGTGCCGCCCGCCGCGATCAGGCCGGTGCCGACCTCGACCGAGACGCGGCCCTTGCGCGACCAGTAGACGTCCTCGAGATCGACCAGCAGCGCGAACTCGTCGATGATCAGTCCGAGCCCGACCCCGTACGTCAGCGCGACGCTCGGATGCCGTCGCCGCTCGTCCTCGCCATGCACCGCGATCGCGCCGACGCCCGCCAGCATGGCGATCCCCCACAGGTAATGGTGCAGGTGCACGCCGCCCGTGCTCACGTTGCGGAACGGCCCCTTGCCGGAGCGGATGCTGTGGGTGACGCCGCGCGCGACGCTGAACGTGCTGGTGAAGCCGAGCCAGGACAGCAGCGCCGAGCGCTCCGAAAGGCCCAGCTCCTCCACATACGCCGTGTGCACCTCCTTGGGCAGTCGCCGGAGGTGCAGGTCAGCCGGAAAAGTAGGCTTTTGCCCCATACCGCCAATCTAACGCCGGACCCGCCGACCCGCAGAGCCGTTCGGCCCGCAGAGCCGTTCGGCCCGCCCTCAGTCGCGATCCCGGTCCAGGAATGCCCCGACCGCGCCCAGCCAGAGCTCCGGCTGGTCAATGTGGGCCATGTGCCCGGCCTGGTCGAGCAGCACGGCGCGCCCGCGCGGCACGGTGAACAGGTCCACCTCCGGCTCCCTGCTCACCCGTATGTGTTCCTCGATCAGCATCCGGCCAGTATCAGGGTGACCGGTGACAGTTACGGCTTCGAGGAGTGCTCATGGCAGCGACGAAACTGATCATCCTGCGCGGCAACTCGGGCAGCGGCAAGAGCACCGTCGCGGCTGGGCTGCGGGCTGCGTACGGCCGGGGGATCGCGGTGGTCGGGCAGGATGTCGTGCGCCGGCAGATCTTGCGGGAACGCGACGTGGCCGACGCGGTCAACGTCGGACTGCTCGGCCTGATGGCGCGGCATATTCTTGATCAGGGCATTCATGTCGTGCTCGAGGGGATCCTGTACGCCGAGCACTACGGGCAGATGTTGGCGCAGCTGCGCCGCGACCACGCGGGCGCGACGTTCGCGTACTACTTCGACATCCCGTACGAGGCCACGGTCGAGCGGCATCGGACCAAACCGAACCGCGACGACTTCACTCCACAGGACATGCGCCGGTGGTACCGGGCCGGCGATGTGCTCGGCGGCGGGTGGGAGCGGACCATCGTCGCGGACAGCTCGCTGGACGAGACGGTCGAGCGCATCCTGGCCGAGACCGGTCTGCTCGCCGCCGCGCGGCCGCCGGGGCCCGGCTTCGCCGACGCCGTCGTTCCCGCCGAGAGGAAAATCGGGGAAATCCTCCGGGCGGGTGTCGAGAACGACGGGGCGGCTCCGTCCCAGGGACACTGAGGGCCACGAAGGCCACCGGATCGAGACGGAGGGACCCTCCATCATGAAGTACCTGCTGCTCAAGCACTATCGCGGCGCGCCGGCCGCGGTCAATGACGTGCCGATGGACCAGTGGACGCCGCAGGAGGTGGACGCGCACATCCAGTACATGCGCGACTTCGCGGCGCGGCTCGAGGAGGCGGGCGAGTGGGTCGACGGGCAGGCGCTCGCGCCGACCGGGGCGTTCGTGCGGTACGACGGGGAGGGGCGGGCGCCGGTGACAGACGGGCCGTTCGCCGAGACCAAGGACCTGATCGCCGGGTGGATGGTGATCGACGTCGAGTCCTGGGAGCGCGCGGTGGAGCTGGCCGGGGAGCTCTCGGCCGCGCCCGGAGCCGGCGGCGCGCCGATTCACGAATGGCTGGAGGTGCGTCCGTTCCTCAACGACGCGCCCGCGGCCACCGAGTGAACGAGCGGCTGCTGCGGGAGTTGGTGCCCGCGGTGATCGGCGTCCTCGTCCGCCGCGGGGCCGACTTCGCCTCAGCCGAGGACGCCGTGCAGGAGGCGCTGATCCGGGCGCTCGGGAGTTGGCCGGGGGATGCTCCGGCCGATCCGAAGGCCTGGCTGGTCACCGTCGCCTGGCGCGCGTTCCTCGACGGCGCCCGGGCGGATGCGTCCCGACGGCGGCGCGAGGCCGTGGTGGAGCTCGAGCCGGGCGCCGGTGCGGTGCCCGGCACGGACGACACGTTGCGGCTCTACTTCCTGTGCGCGCACCCGGCGCTCCCGCCCAACTCGGCCGTGGCCCTGACGCTGCGCGCCGTCGGCGGCCTGACGACGCGCCAGATCGCGGCGGCCTACCTCGTCCCGGAAGCGACCATGGCGCAACGGATCAGCCGGGCCAAGCGGCGGATCGCGGGTGTCGCGCTCGATCAGCCCGGGGATCTGGCGACGGTGCTGCACGTGCTCTACCTCGTGTTCAACGAGGGTTACGGCGGGGACGTGGACCTCGCGGCCGAGGCGATCCGGTTGACCCGTCAGGTGGCCGCGCTCGCCGACGAACCCGAGGTGGCGGGGCTGCTCGCGCTGATGCTGTTGCACCACGCGCGCCGGGCCTCGCGCACCGGACCGGGCGGTCGGCTGGTGCCGCTGCACGAGCAGGACCGCTCGCGCTGGGAGACCGGCCTGATCGCCGAGGGGGTGACGATCCTTCAGGCCGCGCTGGCCCGGGACCGGCTCGGCCCGTACCAGGCCCAGGCCGCGATCGCGGCCCTGCACGCCGACGCGCGCAGCGCCGCCGAGACGGACTGGGTGCAGATCACCGAGTGGTACGACGAGCTGCTGCGGCTCACCGACAGCCCGGTGGTCCGGCTCAACCGGGCCGTCGCGATCGGCGAGGCGGACGGGGCACCGGCCGGCCTCGCCGCACTGGCCGAGGTGAGCCCCGAGCTGCCCAGGTACGTCGCCGTCGCCGCGTATCTGCACGAGCGCGCGGGCGACCTCGAACGTGCCGCGCTGCTCTACGCCGAGGCGTCCCGCGCGGCGGTGAGCAGTCCGGAGCGCGACCACCTCACCCGCGAGGCCGCGCGCGTCAGGCAGCTGCTACGCGGGTGAGCCTTCGGGCCGCTCGCACAGGGCCGCAGCCAGGAAGTCGAGGGACCGGTCGACCTCCTTGAGGGAGGCGTTGCGGTTCAGGTGCCCGTGCAGCATTCCGGCCGCGAGGTAGGAGCTCACCGGGACGCCGGTCTCGGTGAACTGACGGATCAGCAGATCGCCGGAGGCGCGCAGATCGTCGTATTCGGACAATACGATCGCCGCCCGGGGCAGGCCGTCGAGCGCGGCCGCTCCGGGCAGCGCGTCGGCGGGCAGGTCGCTGATGCGCCCGACGTAGTTGCGCACCATGCCCTCGATACCCGCTGGGGTGAAGCGCAGCATCGCGGGCAGCTCCCGCATCTCGGCCGCGGTCTCGTCGTCGAGGACGGGATTCGGGAAGTGGGCGAAGGGATAGGCGAGCAGCAGCGCGTCCGGAACGCGGCGGGGATGGTCGCCGGGCTCGCCGCCGCGGTGCTTGCCGTGCCCGCCGTCCTCGGCCCGCAGCCGGATCGCGGTGGACAGGGCCAGGGCGGCGCCCGCGCTGGCGCCGCCGAGCGCGACCGGTCCGGCCGGCAGGCGGTGTGCGCCCGCGCCCTCGGTCAGCCACAGCCACGCGGCGTGCGCGTCGTCGATCGGCACCGGGTAGCGGACGCCGTTCAGCGCCAGCCGGTAGCCGACCGAGACCACCAGCGCGTCCGCGCGCACCGCGAGCTCCGCGGCGACGAGGTGAGCCTCCGGCATGTCCAGGTCGCCGCCGCCGAATCCGCCCCCGTGCAACCACACCAGCGCGCGCCGGGCCTCGGTGCGCGGCCGGTAGACGCGCACGTCCACGTCGCCGTGCGGGCCGGGCACCGCCAGATCCTCGATCGCGACGTCCGGGGCGCCGCGTTCCTCCGGATCCGCGAAGAACTCGTTCAGCCGGGCCATCAACTCCGGATCGCTCTGCGCGTCGTCCCAGGTGACACCCTCGATGAGGTGCACTTTCGCGGCGAGGAAGGGGTCGAGAGGCATGGACGCTCCATAACGTACGCGTGCGGATCATGACCAGTGTGCCGCATCGCGCGCCCGCGCCGCTGCGCCGGGTGAGTGATCCGGGGCGCGTGCGGCGCCGTGGCGGGTCCGGCCGGCCGCCGCGGATTGGTACCCATACCGCATGATCCTTCAACGCGTTTATGTACGAAGCATGATCATGATTGCGGTGGCCGGATCGGCGAGCCTTCCGGCGGCCGCGGCGTACGCCCGGGACGCGCGGGCCTTCGGCTGCCTGGAGACCGGCGGCGGGTGGTGGGGCAACTGGGCCGCGCTCGTCGGCGGGGCGTGTGTCACGGTCGGCGGGATCTTGGTGCGGTTCACCCGGCGCGGCGCGGGGTCCTGAGTCAGGGGGCGGATGACGCGGCGCGGTACGGCCGGGTGGGCGGGGGGATGCCTCCGCCACGCGCGGACGACTCCTATCGAGCGGTGCTGATGTGCCCGGGCGAGGGTGTGGGGCGTTGGGCCCGGAAGGTGCGGCGGTAGGCGAGCGGCGAGACGCCGATGGCCGCGTGCAGGTGTTGGCGCAGCGAGGTGCCGGTGGCGAAGCCGACCCGGCCGGCGATCTCGTCCAACGGGAGGTCGCTGGATTCGAGCAGTTGGCGGGCGTGGGCGAGGCGCTGCTGGACGATCCAGCGGCCCGGGCTCATGCCGACCTCCTCGCCGAAGCGGCGGGCGAAGGTGCGCAGGCTCATCCGGGCGTGCCCGGCCAGGTCGGCCAGCGCCAGCGGCTCGTGCAGGTGCTCGAGTATCCACTGCCGGGTCGCGGCCGTGCCCTCCTGCGGCGTGCGCGGCACCGGCACCTCGATGTACTGCGCCTGGCCGCCCTCGCGCCACGGCGGGACCACGCACCGGCGGGCCGCCCGGTTGGCGATCTCGCTGCCGTGGTCCCGGCGGATCAGATGCAGGCACAGGTCGATTCCGGAACCGGCCCCGGCGGAGGTGAGGATGTCGCCGTCGTCCACGAACAGGACGTCCGGGTCCAGCGCGACCCGCGGGAAGCGGGCCCGGAAGACCTCGGCCAGCTGCCAGTGGGTGGTGGCCGGGCGTCCGTCCAGCATTCCGGCGGCGGCCAGCACGAACGCGCCGGTGCAGATCGAGACGATCCGGGTGCCCGGCCGGATCTGCGCGAGCGCTGCCGCGACGGCCGGCGGGAGCGGGCCCGCGCCGAGTTCGTCCGCGGCGGCGGAGCGGGCGAAGGGGGCGATCACCACGGTCTCGGCGGCGGCCAGGGCCTCGGGGCCGTGTTCCACCGCGATGGCGAAATCGGCGGCCGTGCGCACCGCGGCGCCGTCCACCGAGCAGGTGCGCACCGCGTAGCGCCCGTCCGTCGCGCCGAAGATGCGGCTGGGCATGCCGAGTTCGAACGGGTAGACGCCGTCCAGGGCGAGGACGACGACCTGGTGGGGGACGGGGGCGGGGGCCATGACGGGGTTCTCCCGTTTCGACAGTTCGGCGGGACGGGCAGGACGGGGGCAGCACGGGCAGGATTGGCAGGATCTCATCGAAGGCTGACCATCATGCCATGGTTCGCCCGGGCGCGGTCCGGCAGGCTGGGCCCATGACTGAGAACATGCGCGCCGTCACCCAGGACGTCTTCGGTACTCCCGAGGTGTTGCGGCTGGTCGACCGACCGCGGCCGGCGCCCGCGTTGAGCGAGATCCTGGTGCGCGTCCACGCGGCCGGGGTCAACCCCACCGACTGGAAGCACCGCGCCGGGCTGCCCTGGCTGACCGGGCCGGTGTCCGTGCTCGGCTGGGACGTCTCCGGTGTCGTCGAGGCGGTCGCCCCGGGCGTCACCCTGTTCAAGCCGGGCGACGAGGTGTTTGGCATGCTGCCCTATCCGCGCGGCGCCGGCGCGTACGCGGAGTACGTCACCGCGACCGCCCGCGCCTTCGCCCACAAGCCCGCCGGCCTCGACCACGTCCAGGCCGGCGCCCTGCCGCTGGCCGCGCTCACGGCGTACCAGGCGCTGGTCGACACCGCCGACATCCAGCCCGGTCAACGTGTACTGATCCACGCCGCCGCGGGCGGAGTCGGGCACCTCGCCGTGCAGATCGCCAAGGCGCGCGGCGCCTACGTCGTCGGCACGGCCAGCGCCGCCAAGCACGATTTCCTGCGCTCGCTGGGCGCCGACGAACTGATCGACTATCGGAACACGGACTTCGCCGCGGCGGTCGCGGACCTCGACGTGGTCCTCGACCCTCTCGGCGGCGACGTGCGTGTCCGTTCCTTCGACGTGCTGCGCCCGGGCGGCCTGCTGGTCTCGATCCTTCCCGTGGGCATCGAAGAAGACGCCCGCCGGGCCGCCGAACGCGGCCTGCGCTTCGAGGGGCTGCTGGTGGAGGCCGACCACGCGGGCATGTGCGCCATCGCCGACCTGGTCGAGCGGGATCTGCTGCACGCGCACATCGACGGCGTCTTCCCGCTCGAGCAGGCCGCCAAGGCCCACGCGCTTGGGGAGACCGGCCGCACCACCGGCAAGATCGTGCTCACGGTGCGGTGACGGCCGGCCTGCCCTGGGCGCGGCGGGGGGCTCAGCCGCCGGTGATACGCAGCACGCCCGTCTCGGTGCCCTGATAGAGCGTGCCGTCCGGGGCCGTCGTGCCGGTCATCTGCAGCGGGTTGTAGAGCAGGCCGATACCGATCGAGGAGGTCGACTCGACGGCGCCGGTGGCCGGGTCGAGGACGGCGTAGTGGTAGAGCGCGAAGGTGTCCGAGCCGACCTCGTCGGTGGGGCCGGAGACGGTGAAGGTGTAGATCTTTCCGTCGGCGAGCGAAAGCCGGGGCAGCGCGGCGGATTCCACGTCGCTGTTCCACACCAGCGTGCAGCCGCTGCCGTCGGGGCGAGGTTGCCGGCCTGGGCCCGGCGGTGGAGCCGGCTCGGGAACGGCGCGCACGTCTGCGTCTACGTCTGCGGCGACGCCTCGCGCATGGCCAAGGACGTGGATCACCACCCACGGCGGCGTCGTCGGGCCGGCCGCGGACGGACGCTACGTCAGGGACGTTGACTGACGTCGCAGTATGCGAGACTGGCGCACGTGAACCGGATCTTTGCCGAATTCTGCACCACGACCGGTATCGCGTACGAAGCAGCCGCCTCCTCGGCCCACATCGAGGACGACGAGGCCACGCTGCCGGCGCGACTGGCCGTCACGGAACTCGCTGTCGGCGCGGTCGCTGCGGCCGCGGCCGCGGCGGCGCACTTCGCCCGGGCCCGCGGGGCCTCGCCGGTGACGACGCGCTGGGCGGTGCCCCCGCGCCGGGTCGCCGCGGCGTACCGCGGCGACCAGCTGCTGCGGCTGAACGGGCAGGGCTGGCCCGGATTCGCCGAACTGTCGGGCTTTTTCCGCACCCGGGACGGCTGGGTGCGCACCCACGCCAACTACCCGCACCACCGCCTCCGGCTGCTCGCCGCGCTCGACCTGCCCGAGGACGGCGACCGCGACGCGGTCATCGACCGGCTGGCCCGGCTCGACGCCCGGGAGGTCGAGGAGCGCGTCCGCGCGCATCAGGGCATTGCCGTGGCGGTCCGCACCCCGGGGGAGTGGTCGGCACACCCGCAGTCCGCCGCCGTGGCCGGACTCCCGCTGGTCGGCATCGAGGCGATCGCGGCCGGCGACGAGGACGACGGTGGCGCCGGCGGCGACGTGCCGCTGCGCACCTACCCGGGCAAGCTGCGCGATCCGAACCGGCCGGCCGCCGGGCTGCGCGTGCTCGATCTGACCCGGGTGATCGCGGGGCCCGTGGCCACCCGCACGCTGGCGCTGCTCGGCGCCGACGTCCTGCGCATCGACGACCCGGGCCTGCCCGAGATCGCCGCGCAGTACCTGGACAACGGCATGGGCAAGCGCTCCGCGCTGCTCGACCTGCGCGAGGGCTCGGACCGCGAGACCTTCGAGGATCTGCTCGCCACGGCCGACGTCGTGGTGACCGGCTACCGCCCGCACGCCCTCGACGGCTACGGCCTCGCGCCAGGCCTGATCGCCCGGCGCCGCCCCGGCGTCGTGGTCGCGACGCTCGACGCCTGGGGGAGCGCCGGACCGTGGCAGGACCGGCGCGGCTTCGACAGCATCGTCCAGGCGGCCACCGGCATCTCCATGCTGACGTCCCCGGACGGCGAGAAGCCCGGCGCCCTGCCCGCACAGGCCCTCGACCACGCGAGCGGCTACCTGCTCGCCGCGGGCGTGCTGGTCGCGCTGAGCCGCCAGACCACCGAAGCCGCGAACCTGCACGTGCACACCCACCTCGCCCGCACCGCGCACGCCCTGCTCGCACTCGGTGACGGCCCGTCCGAACCGCCGTTCGCAGCCCTCGACGTCGAGGACTGTCTGGCGGAGCAGGACACGCCGTCCGGCCGGCTGCGCTACCCCCGACCGGCATTCCTACCGACCGTCCCAATGGCCCAGCCGTATGACTATCCGACCGTCGGCGGCGCCTGGGGTACCGACGCGCCGCGATGGCACGCGGCCCCCGCGGCCCGCGCCTAGCGCGCCGACGGCTCTGCGCCGGAGGGGGCGCGGTCGGCCTCACGGCGTCTGCCCTCGCACGCGTCGAGGTGGACGGCGGACAGGTGGCGCGTACTGCGTAAGTTGGCGTCAGCTGGCAGCAGGAGCTCGCGATCCGAGGGCTCGAGCACTTCGGCCAGCTCGTGGATCGGGTAGCCGAACAGGTCGAGGTCGCCGAACGCGAGCGAAATCCCGGCGGCCGCCTCCGGGGCGCGGGTGGCTCGTTCCACGATCAGATGCCCCAAGGCGTCTCCGGGGCAGGCGGTGCAGGCGTAGGCCGTGACCAGGACGTCGCGGTAGCGGAAGGAGAGAGTCCACCGCGCCCCGCACATCCACCCGTCGACGCGGATGTCCGCCAGGGTCGATGCCGTCCACTGCGCCGCGTGCTCGGTCATGCCGAACCGCAGCACCCCCGCGTTCGCGGGCAGGACGAGCCCGATGCCGGGCAGCAGGCGGAAGGTCACGCGACCAGTCTGCGGAACGGCCGGATTTCCGGGAAGGCCGGCGCTGCTGCCCGCCGTTTCCGCCGCACCGCCTCGCCACATCACGTCAGCACGAGCCCAGCCCCTCCCATGCGCCCACGGAGTCGGCGGCGGTGTAGGAGCTGTCCGCGCCGTTGAAGTAGAAGTCGCGGTTGGCGACGCTGCCGCAGGACGAGGTCTCCTCGACGTTCGACCAGGTGCCGTTCAGATCGAACTTGTAATACAGCGTGCTGCCGGAGACGGCCGGGACCAGGGCCTGCCATTCGTCCGGGCCGATCAGCGTCATCGGATAGAGGCCGGCGCTCCAGTCGTTGGCGGAGCTCATCCCGGTGCCCAGTGCGGAGAACGCCCCGGCGAGGTAGACGGTGTCGGTGCTGGGTGTGGTGGAGGGCACGGTGACGTCGATGACGGCTTGCGCGTTGCCGCACGTGTTCGGCCCGGCCCAGTCGGCCACGGTGTCGGTCGCGGTGCCGTCGTTCACGGTGAGCGAGCGGTTCGAGGTCGCGGCGCAGGTGCGCGACTCCTCGATGTCGCTCAGCGAGGTGCCCAGGTAGTACTTGTACGACAGGGCCGCCTCGGAGGTCGCCGTGATGGTCGCGGTGTAGTGGGTGTCGTTGAACTTGGTCATCTCGATGCCGTCGCCGGCGGTCCAGTTCGCGCCGCCGCCGCCGAGGGCTGAGAGGTTGCCGTTGAGGTAGACGTTCAGGCCCTCGGCCGCCGTGTTGACCGGGACGGTCACGTTGACCGTCTCGGTGTACGTCGCGGCGGAGGCGGTCGCCGACGGAGAAGCCGAAGCCGACGGAGATGCTGACGGCGACGGAGACGCCGTCGTGAGGGCTGACGCGGTGTCGAAGGCCACCGAGCCGTCCGCCGGGACGGTCACCGTCGCCGCGCCGCCCGACACCGTGATCCCGGTTCCGGAACAGGTGCCGCTGCTGAAGGTGTGGTTGACGATGTCGCAGTACGTGCCGTCCGGCAGCCCGGTGGCGAAGGTGGCGGTCTGCGCCGCGGAGCCGTTGTTGAGCGCGATCCAGGCGTCCGCGCCGCGGGAGAAGGCGATCAGGTCGTTGCCGTCCGTGGTCCAGTGCGCGACCGGGTCGGCGTTCGTCAGGGCCAGGTCGTGCCAGCCCACCATCGCGTCGATCGCGGGGTTCTGCTCGGTGCACTCCCACGCGCCGGTGCCGCACGTGGTGGCGGTGACGTCGCCGTTGGACGTGTCCGGCGGCGCCTGGTTGTAGCTGCTGAACTCGAAGCTGGAGAAGATCTGCGGGGTGCCGTAGCCGTAGGCCAGCAGGAACTCGTCGGCCAGGATGTATTCGGCCCCGTTCTGGTAGCTCAGGGTCGGACTCGAGGCCCGCTCAGTGTCCTGGTTCGTGACGAAGGAGGACGCGTCCGCGCTCGGCAGGCTCGGGCTGAGGGTGTTCAGCGCGGCGAGATCGCCGTTCTCGAAGTCGTCCGTCAGGTCGTAGCTGTAGTCGAACGAGGTGACTTGGCCCTCCGCCTCGAACGAGGTCGGGTTCAGCCGGGAGTCCTGGCCGCTGGAGCCGGGATACACCTCCTGGGTGACCGATACCGGCGCGCCGGTCGCGGTGTCCTCGTCCAGCAGCGCCTCGATCGCGGCGATGTCGCTCTCGCCGATCTCGGTGGCCGAGTCGAGCCGGAAGCCGTCCACGCCCAGAGATATGAGGTTATTGAGATAGGCGGCCTCGGCGTCGCGCACCGCCGTCGTGTCGGTGGCCAGGTCGGGCAGCCCGTCGAGGCGGCATTCGGTCACCTCGGTGTAGCTGAGCCAGTTCACGATGCTGTCGCTCGACTCGGGACAGTCGGCGGGGTAGCTGTGGAAGTCGGCGGAGGAGTAGTTCGGGTAGGTCAGCGTCGCCGAGTCGAACGAGGCGCCGCCGTAGCTGGTGTCGGACCCGCCGTCACCCGCGGCCATGTGGTTGAGCACGACGTCCGCGTAGACCTTCACCCCGGCGGCGTGACAGGTTTCGACCATGGCCGCGAACTGTGCCTCGGTGCCGAGGCGGCCGTTGAGGGAGTAGTCGGCGGGCTGGTAGATGTCCCACCAGTAGTGGTCGACGTTGTCGTAGGAGTCCTGCGGCGGCGAGACCTGCACGGCGTTGAAGCCGTCCGGTCCGAGGACGTTCGTGCAGTCCTGGGCGACCGAGGTCCAGTTGTATTCGAACAGGTTCGCCGTGACGTTCCGGAACAGCGCGCTCGCGGCGTGGGCGGCCGGGGCGCCGGCGGTGACGACGAGGGCGGGGGCGAGCACGGTGGTCAGGACGGCTCCGACGGCGAGCAGCGCGGGTCGCGGGCGCGGTGTGTGGCGGTTCACGGACTACTCCATTGTGTACGTGAGTGGGGGTGCGAACGGGCCCACCGACCGCCTGGTTGGTTGTTCGACAAAACAAACTCGGTGAGCTAGCCGCAACATAGCTGAAGACCGACCGACATGCCAGGGTGAACGGGAAGATTATCCGGGTACGCAGACGCCGGTTTTGTTGTGGGTCAAGCGAAAACCGCTCGGCCCGCGCGGTCAGGCGCGCTGCGGGGCCAGCACGATGTCGAAGCGCACCCGGGACCACGCGCGCCCGGCCAGGTCGCGTCCGTCCGGCGTCGCGGTGCCGGCCGGCTGCGGCTGGAAGTCCTTGATCAGCGACTCCTTCACGCCGAACACGGCGTCGCTGGCCAGCAGTTCGTCCCCGCGCACGAAAATGTGCGTGACCAGGGTCCGCCGGTCCGGCGCACTGACCATGAAGTGCAGGTGGGAGGCGCGCATCGGCGAGCGGCCGGTGGCGGCGAGCAGTTGGCCGACCGGGCCGTCGTGCGGGATCGGATACGGGGTCGGCGTGAGGGCCCAGAAACGGAAGCGGCCGTCCGCGTCGCTGAACAGGTGGCCGCGGGCGGCGGTGCGCTCGTCGCCGTACTGGGTGTCGTAGAACCCGTCCTCGTCCGCCTCCCAGACCTCGATCCGCGCGTTCGGGATCGGCGCGCCGTCGGTGTCCGCGACGCTTCCCTCGACCCAGCAGGGTTCGCCGACGGCGCCGAAGGCGAGGTCGCCGCCCTGCTCGAGCCGCGGGCTGTGCTCCACGAAGAAGGGCCCGAAGACGGTCGCCTCGGTGGCTTCGCCGTAGGCCTCGTTGTTGACCGCGACGGTCTGCATGGACAGGCCGAGCACGTCGGAGAGCAGGATGAACTCCTGCCGGCGGTCGTCGGTGATGTGGCCGGTGCGGGTCAGGAAGTCGATCCCGCGGTTCCACTCCGCCTCGGTCAGCCGCACCTCGCGGACGAACGCGTGCAGGTGCCGGGTCAGCGCCTGCATCACCTCGCGCAGCCGCGGATCCGGACCGTCGGCGAAGGAGCGCAGCACCTGTGCGGTCACCGCGGCCTCCCGCTCGCGCTGCTCCTCGGACACGGCGGGGGACACGGCGGGGGCGGTGGACGCGTCGGGGGTGTCGGTCATCGCGGTTCGTTTCCTTCCCAGGCCGCGCCGAGGAGCGCGGCGATCTCGTCCACGTCGATCGGGCGCGGGTTGCCCGCCGGCGCGGCGGCCACGACGGCCTCGGCCGCCGCGTCCACACCCTCGCGCGGCATGCCGAGTTCGCGCAAGGAGCGCGGGGCCTCGAGCCGCTCGCGCAGCAGGGCCAGGCCCTCGGTCGCCGAGCTCGCGTCGAACGCGGCGGCCAGCCGGTCCGCCGCGTCCGGGGCGGCCGGGGCGTTGAAGGCCAGGACGTACGGCAGGACCACGGCGTGCGTCTGGGCGTGCGGCAGGTTGAACATGCCGCCCAGCACGTGGCAGATCTTGTGGTGCAGCCCGGAGCCCGCGGAGGCGAACGCCACCGCGGACAGGTACGCCCCGTAGAGGGCCTGCTCCCGACCTGGCAGCGCCGCGGGCTCGGCCGCCACCCGCGGCAGCCCGTCCCGCAGCGCGCGCACGCCCTCGATCGACAGGGCCTGGTTGATCGGATCGGCGCGCGGGGCCCACATCGAGTCCACGCAGTGTGCCAGGGCATTGAGTCCGGAGGCGACGCTCAGCGGCACCGGCAGCCCCAGGGTGAGCGCGGCGTCGTAGACGACCGTGCGGGGCAGCACCCGGGGATCGGTGCCCGTCGTCTTGGTCCCGGCCTCGGTCAGGCCCCACACCGGCGTGGCCTCGGAGCCGGCGTACGTCGTGGGCACCGCCACGATCGGCAGCGGCGCGTTCGCCGGCGAGTCCAGCGCGACGGCCTTGGCCAGGCCGGTGGCCGAACCGCCGCCGATGCAGACCAGGACGTCGGCCGCGTGCTCGGC
>FSXZ01000637.1_pt1 | contig 28691 bp, 25 predicted proteins | sample 1638121 | NCBI WGS metagenome assembly FSXZ01 (sample SAMEA3914788, study PRJEB12502) | metagenome | biome: forest; material: soil | place: Canada | collected 2011-07-03 | depth 0.1 m
CGCTAGTACCGTCCCGGCGGCCCGGCCGCCCGGGCTAGCCGCTGCCGCCGGGCCCGCTGCCGCCGGGCCCGCTGCCGCCGGGCCTGCTGCCGCCGGGCCTGCTGCCGCCGGGACCGCCGTCATCGCCGGGCTGATGCCGGCTGGACTCGTCTCCGGCGTTGGCCACGATCGCGGCCACCGGCGGGACCAGGCCCACCGCCACGGAAATGACGATGGCGGCTGTCACCGAGAACAGCCGCACCACCGTCCACGCGATGATCACGGCCCCGATGCAGCCGCCCATGAGCGCGAAGTACACCCGGTTGCGGTTCACGTTTCGCGGCTCCCTGGCCCGGTCGGCGCGGCCACGTCGGCGCGGGCCGCGGTCCGGGCGGGCCGTCCGCTGCGTGGCTGCTCTTCCACCTACCAGCGGCCGCGGGCGGCCAAACCTGCCCGCCGCCGCCCGGGCCGCCCGTGCGCCGGGCGGGTGAGCCGGGGCGTCAGCGCCGCCGGCGGCCCCGGTAGCCGGCGGACAGGGCCACCGCGCCCCGGCCGGTGGCCTGGCTGGCGGCGGCGGTCACGACCGGCTGCGCCGCCCGGGGGGCGGGCGTCACGGGCGCGGCCCGGGGGCCGGCGATCTCGGCCAGCACGGCGCTGTCCGGGCCGGCCGGGGCGCGCAGCGGCACGACGCCGGCCCGGCGCATCAGCGCGCTGACGTCGCGGGACTGGGCAGGAGTCTGGATGGTGACGACCACGCCGGAGGCGCCCGCCCGCGCGGTCCGGCCCGAGCGGTGCACGTAGGCCTTGTCCTCGCTGGGCGGGTCGGCGTGGATGACCAGGTCAATCCCGTCGACGTGGATACCGCGGGCGGCGATGTCGGTCGCGACCAGGACGCGGACCGCCCCGGTGGAGAACGCGGCCAGGTTCCGCTCCCGCACGCCCTGGGTCAGGTCGCCGTGCAGCTCGGCGGCCGAGACCCGGGCCTTGCTGAGCTGGCGGGCCAGCTGGCTGGCCGCGTGCCGGGTCCGGGTGAAGATCAGCGTCCGCCCGTGGCCGCCGGCCAGCGCGGTGACGACGCCCAGGCGGTCGGCCGGGGCAACGGTCAGGACGTGGTGGACGACCGGGGCCGGGGTGTCGGCCGGGTCGACCGAGTGCACGGCGGGCTCGGACAGGAACCGCCGGACGAGGACGTCGACGTCCTTGTCCAGGGTGGCGGAGAACAGCATCCGCTGGCCGTCGGAGGGGGTCGCGTCAAGCAGCCGCCGGACGACGGGCAGGAAGCCCAGGTCGGCCATATGGTCGGCCTCGTCCACCACGCTGACCTCAACGTCGCCCAGGTGGCAGTGGCCCTGCTCCATCAGGTCGGCCAGCCGTCCCGGGCAGGCGACGACGATGTCGGCGCGGTTCTGCAGCGCGGCGACCTGCCGGCTCTGCGGGGTCCCGCCGTAGATGGTCACCGTGCTCAGGCCCGCGGCCCGGGCCAGCGGGGCCAGGACGGCCTCGACCTGGCTGGCCAGCTCACGGGTCGGGACCAGGACCAGGCCGCGGGGCCGGCACGCCATGCTGTAGCCGTCAGCCAGCAGGGCCACCAGCGGGATGCTGAACGCGAGCGTCTTCCCCGAGCCGGTCTGGCCGCGGCCGAGGATGTCCCGGCCGCTCAGCGCGTCCGGCAGCGCGGCCGCCTGGATCGGGAACGGGTCGGTGATGCCTGCGTCCGCCAGGGCCGCGACGATGGGCGCCGGCACGCCCAGGTCGGCGAAAGAAGCGCCGATCCGGGGGAGCGGGGACGGGCCGCGGGATCCGCGGGCCGCCGCGGCGGAGTGTTCGATGGGCAGAACGGTCAAGATTCCTCTTTCGGATTCGGGTGGCCGTAGTAAGTGGCAGCCACCAGATCCGTGGAAACCAGTCCGCCAAGCGGGAAATGTACGAAATACGACCAGCGCGACCCTGTGGTCGCATCGCGCGATCATCTCGCGCTAGACCTCATGTTACCCCAACGGCCCGTCCGCTCTGTCGGCGGTGTTTAATGGAATCGGTTGTAGTCGAAGTTCGTGCACGTGGCAGAGCGCCTGCGAATTCTGACAGCGGCGCCCTGGCACTGGCTCTGGCCAGATTTTCCGCGATGGGCGGTCGCACCGGCCCGGGATGCACACACGTGTTTCCCGAAGATCGTCAGCAGGAGAAAATAGATGGCTCAGGGCACCGTGAAGTGGTTCAACGCCGACAAGGGCTTCGGCTTTATCGAGCCTGACGACGGCACCGCCGACGTCTTCGTGCACCACTCCGCCATCCAGGCCGAGGGCTACCGGAGCCTCCAGGAGAACCAGCGGGTCGAGTTCACCGCTGGCCGCGGGCCCAAGGGCCCGCAGGCCGAGCAGGTTCAGCCGATCTAGCTGGTCCGGCCACCCGCGGATGCGGCTGACTGAACACTGAACTTGGTACGCCGAGACGGCGCGGGCCTCCGTGCCCGCGCCGGCCCGGCGGCCCGCTCACGTGCCGCCCGCCCCGCGAGATGCCGGTCCATAACTCAACGGAACGGGCAGAAGCATGGCCGCACCAGACGTCTGGGTCGCCAAGGCCGACGGCAGTGACATCGTCCGGGCCACCGCCATCGTGGGGGTGGGCCGCGACTACAACGGCAACATCACGGTCCGGCTGGCCGGCGGCGAGCAGGCCGTCGTGACGCTGGTCATCGACAGCGCGCCGCACGGCCCGGCCACCCCCGAGGACTTCCATCTCCAGCTCCTCCGCGTCATCACCGAGCTGTCCGACACCGCCGAGCCGGCCCTGGTCCGCCCGGTGCATGCCGAGCCGCACGGCTGGTCATGGCGCCCCGAGCGCCTGTAGCCCGCACCGGTCCTGCCGGTCCCGCGCGATGATGGCTGTCATGCCGCAGACGCCGACCCCGCCTAGCGACCCGCCGGACGACTCCCCGCCGGGCGACCCGCCGCGGGCTAGCCCGCCCGCCTCCGCCGGCCCGCCGCCGGCCCGCCCGGCGGCCCCCGATCACCGGCCCGTGCTGCCCCAGCGCAGCAGCGACGAGACCGACGCCGCCTGGGGCGAGTGGCCCGAGCCGGATGACGATGAGCGTCTCCGGCGCGACCGCCCGCCGCACTACGACCGGTGAGCCGGTGAGACGGGACCGGGGCCGCCGGGAGCGGGCGGCGGCCGTCGCCGGCTAGTTAGCGACGACCGTCACCGGCCCGATGCCGAGAGCCTCGACGGGGGCCTGGATCTGGGCGGCGTCGCCGACCAGGATGGTAACCAGCCGGTCCGGCCGGAACGCGTCCAGGACGGCGCCGCTGGCCTCCGCGGTATCCGTCTCGGCCAGCCGGCCGTAGAGCTGGGTCTGGTAGTCGTCGGGCAGGTGCTGCTCGACCTGGTCGGCCAGCGTGCCCGCGACCGAGTCGGCCGTCTCGAATCGCAGCGGCGCCACGCCGACCAGGTTCTGCACGGCCACGTCGCGCTCCGCGCTGGTGAGGCCGCCGTCGGCCAGCGTCCGCAGCACCGTCCACAGATCGGCCAGGGCCGGGCCGGTGGACTCGGTGTCCACCGAGCCGCTGATGGCCAGCAGCGACGCGCCCGCGGCGGCTCCGGCCGGCGCCCGCAGCACCTGCTGGGAGGCGCGGACCCCGTAGGTATAGCCCTTCTCCTCGCGCAGGACCCGGTCCAGCCGGGAGGTGAGGGTGCCGCCCAGGCAGTACGTCCCGATGACCAGGGCCGGCCACACCGGGTCATGCCGGTCGGGGCCGGTGCGCCCGATCAGCAGCTGGGTCTGGACCGAGCCGGGCCGGTCCACGATCACGACCCGGCCGGTGTCGTCAGCCGCCGGGGCCGGGAAGTCGAGCGGCCCGGTGGTGTCGCCCGTCCAGCCGCCGAGGGTGCCGGCCAGGATCGCGTCCAGGTCGACGCCGGCCAGGTCGCCGACCACGACTGCGGTCGCGGTGGCCGGCCGCACGTGGGCCTGGTAGAACGCGCGCACGCCGGCCGCGTCGATCCGCTGGACGGTCTCCTCGGTGCCCTGGCGGGGCCGGGACATCCGGGACGACGCCGGGAACAGCTCGTGCGAGAGTTCCCTGGCCGCGCGCCGGCCGGGATTGGCGTTCTCGAGCGGGATCCGGTCCAGCCGGTTGCGGACCAGCCGGCTGACCTCACTGTCGGAGAACGCGGGCGCGCGCACCGCCTCGGCCAGCAGGCCGACCGCCCGCGGCAGGCGCGAGACAGGCACCTCCAGCGAGAGCCGGCCGCCCAGGTAGTCGGCGTGCGCGCCGAGCGTCGCGCCGCACCGTTCCAGCTCGGCGGCGAACTCCTCGGCGCTGTGCTCGCTGGTGCCCTCCGACAGCGCGTCCACCATGATCGCGGCGATGCCGTCCAGGCCGTCCGGCTCGGCATCCAGCGGCGTGCTCAGGCAGATTTCCACGGCCACCACCTCCTGGCCGGGCCGGTGGCAGCGCAGCACGGTCAGCCCGTTGGCCAGGGTGCCGCGCTCCGGCGCCGGGAAGGCCCACGGCTTCGGCTGGCCGGCGTCCGGCTGCGGGTAGAAGTCCATGGTCACGGCTACGTCGGTCACCGACTGGCCCCTTCCTGCTCGTCGCTGCCGGTGTCGCCGGCGCTGTCCGCCGCGTCGGCGGCCAGCGGCTGATACTCCAGGACCACCCGGTTATCGGGGCGCAGCCGCGCCGCGGCCAGCGCCTGGACCTCGGCGGCGGTGATGCTGAGGATCCGGCTGACCGCGGTGAACGCGAGCTGCGGGTCGCCGAACAGGACCGCGTACCGGCACAGCTCGTCGGCCCGGCTGGCGACCGTGCCCAGCCGGTCCAGCCACTCGCGCTCCAGCAGCGCCTGGGCCCGTTCCATCTCCTCAGGGGCCGGGCCGTCCGCGCCGAGCCGGGCCAGTTCCTCGTCCACGGCGGCCTCGATCGCCGCCATCTGCGCGCCGCCGGACGTCTTGACCTCCAGCCAGCCCAGCGACGGGGCGCCGGCCAGCCGCATCAGCCCGAATCCGGCCGCGACCGCGGTCCGGTCGCGGCGGACCAGCCGGTTGTGCAGCCGGGAGGCCATCCCGCTGCCCAGGATGGTCAGGGCCACGTCGGCCGCGTCGGCCTCGCGCGTGCCGTCGGCCGGCATCCGGTACCCCTCCATCAGGGCCGGGGCCGGCACCTCTTCCCGGATCTCCACGCGCAGTTCGGTGCCGATGATGTCGGGCAGGGTCCCGTCCCGGGCGGGCACCTTGCCGTCGTGGGCCGGGATGGAGCCGAAGTATTTCCGCACCCAGGCCAGGACCTGGTCCGGGTCGATGTCGCCGACCACGGCCAGGACCGCGTTGTTGGGGGCGTAGTTAGTCCGGAAGAACGCCCGCGCGTCCTCCAGGGTCGCCGCGTCCAGGTCCGCCATCGAGCCGATCGGCGTGTGATGGTAGGGATGGCCCTCCGGGTAGGCCAGCGCGATCATCCGCTCGAACGCCGTGCCGTAGGGCACGTTGTCGTAGCGCTGCCGGCGCTCGTTCTTGACGACGTCGCGCTGGTTCTCCATCGACTCGTCGTCGAGCGCGGCCAGCAGGGAGCCCATCCGGTCGGCCTCCAGCCAGAGCGCGAGCTCCAGCTGGTGGGCGGGCATGGTCTCGAAGTAGTTGGTCGACTCGAAGCTCGTCGTGCCGTTGAGCGAGCCGCCCGCGCCCTGGACCAGCTCGAAGTGGCCGTTCCCGTGGACCTGGGCCGAGCCCTGGAACATCAGGTGCTCGAAGAGATGGGCCAGGCCGGTCCGGCCCGCGACCTCGTACCGCGAGCCGACGTCGTACCAGAGGCAGACCGCCGCGACCGGAGTGAGGTGATCCTCCGACAGCACCAGCCGCAGGCCGTTGTCCAGCCGGTGCTCTGTCGCGGTCAGGCCGCCGGGGCCGACCTGTTCTGTGGCCGTGTGACCCACGGGCGTGCACGTCCCTTCGAGCTTGCTCAGGTGAATTACTGTCACTGTATGCAAGCGGGCCGCCTGCCGGGCCGCCCGGATCGGCGCCGCGGGCGGCTAGCCCCGGCGGGACGGGTGCCGCAGCCAGAAGTCGTGCAGGTCACGGCCGGGCCGAAAGCCGGCGGCGGTGGCCATGTCCGCGGCGGCCGCGAAACCGTCGGCGACCAGCCCGGGCTCGTGGGCGTCGCTGCCGAAGGCCAGCGCCTCGCCGCCCGCCTCATGCCACCAGCGGGCAATCGCAGGGGCCAGCGGCACCCGGGTGTTGAGCTCGAGGGCGCGGCCCGACCGGGCCAGCTCGGCCAGCACGGCGCGATACTCGGCCTCGAACGCGGACGGGTCGAACGGCCCGGCCGCCGCGGGCCAGTACCGGACCGGGTAGTCGATGTGCGCCAGCACCGCGAACGGCGCGGCCGACGCTGCCAGCGCCAGTGCCTCCGCCAGGTACGCCCGCATCAGGCCATCCGGGCCCATCTGCGCGAACAGCTCCTCGTCCACCATCCGGATGCCGTCGGCCGCTAGCGAGTGCACGGAGCCCAGGACCCGGTCGAAGCAGCCGGCGTCCAGCAGGGCGGCGACCTCGCCGGGGTGCCAGTGCGGCTCGCCGAGTTCCGCCCCGGACCGGATGCGCAGCTCCGGGAACAGCTCGCGGCAGCGCTGCAGGGCCGCCCGGTAGCCGTCCACGTCCAGCGCGGGCACCGTCAGCCGCTCGCCCGGGCCAGTGACCCACCGGGTGAAGTCGGCGTGATCGGTGAACGCGACCGACGGCAGCCCGAGCCCGGCCGCGCGGGCGCAGGCCCGCTCCATGGATCCGTCCTCGGCGTCCCAGGACCATTCGGTGTGGACGTGCCCGTCGGGCGGCAGTACCAGCGTGTCCTCCCTAGTCCTGGACCGCTGACGGCGCGGCTAGGCTGTTCGCAGGTGCACCAGCCCTGGATGGTGCGGAGGCATCGCGACGATGCTGACGCGATCCGGGGAGGTCCGGCGATGGTAGTAGAGCTGGCGATCGGCGCGGCCTTTCTGGCCGCGATGCTGTGCGTGTCCTGGTACGGCTGGGTCACCCTGCCGGCGGACGCGCGGGTCCCGATTCACTTCGGCCCCGGCGCCTACAACAACTTCGTGTCCAAGCGCACCGGGCTCATCATGCACCCGGCCGCGGGCGTGGTCGTTTTCATCATCCTGGTCGCGGTCAGCCAGAGTGCCGGCACCAAGGCCTCCGCGGCCCCCAAATTCCTCCCGGTCGTCATGGCCGTCCTGCTCATCACCCAGGCCGGCGCCATCTGGGTCGCACGCAAGCGGTCCGCGAGCTAGCCCGGAACGGCTTAGCGTTCGACTTCTGCGCCGTTTCGGGGGTAAACCCCGAACGCTAACCTTCCCCGGCCCCGCCCAGCCCCGCGAGCCTGCCCCGGCGCTATCGCTCGATCGCCGTCCCGTCAGCGGGCGCGGCCGGCGCGGCCGGCGGGGCCGCTGGCGCGGCGGCCGCCTTGACGTCGGCCTTCCGGTGGCGGCGGGCGGTCCGGCGCAGCTGGATGATCCGCCCGCTGCCCGGTATGACGACGAGCAAGATGCCCAGCGCCGCGGCCATCAGCAGGGCCACGCCCAGCGGCAGGTGCCCGTGCGCCCCGAAGAAGCTGATGTCGACCTTGTGGCCGTTCTCCAGGATGAAGACGAGCAGCAGGATGAGGATCACGGCCCCCACCGCGAACCCGAACCAGGCCCCGCCCAGGCGGGTCCGCCGCACCACGTGCTGCCGCGGCACGGCTGCGGTGACGGGCGGCGCGGCCGCGGGTGGCGCGGTGGCGGCCGGCGCGGCGGCGGGCGGCGCGGGCTGCGGCCCGGTCCCGGCGGCGGGCGGCACGCCCGGCTGGTCGTCTGACGGAAGCTGATCTTGTATGCGGTCCGGGGAAGTCATGAGCCCAGTCCCCCTCGAGTAAGGCTCGCAGCGCGAACGCCCAGGCCGTTTACCCAGGTCTGCGCGCACTACCCGGGGATTGCCCGGCCAATCATCAAGGGGCGGCCGGCGGCCCTAAGGGCGGAATCCACCCAGCGTTTCAACATCGTGCTATGAGGGCAGAAATGCCAGATTGTTACGCCAGGGACAGCCAAAAATCGCTCAAGACCGAGATGGCCCATACGTCAAGGCGTTCGAGGCCGCCAACCCGAAGGTCACCGTCTCGCCTCCTGGAACGCCTTCTGTGGCCGGAGATCATGACCCGGCCGGAGTCGGTGCAGCCGGTCGAGGTGGGGCTGGCCGCCTTCCGCAGCACCAACGGCACCGACTACTCGGCGCTGGCCGCCGCGGGGACGTTCACTACGCTGCCTCTGATGATCTTCTTCCTCCTGCTCCAGCGCCAGTTCATCCGCGGCGCGCTGCCCGCGGCCCGGTCCATCCGGTGACCGCGCCGCTGCTGATCGTCGACTTCGACGGGACCGTGTGCCGCGGCGACGCGCCGGTCCGCTTCTACGCCGCCCGGATCGCGGACGCGCTCCCGCCCGCGGCCGCCCGCGAGTTCCTGGCCGCGACTGAGCGGTACCTGTCCCGCGGGCCCGCGTCGGCCGCCGCGGCCGCCGATACCGTCCAGGCCGCCGCGCTGCGGGAGGCCCTCGACTCCTGGGGCGCGGTCCTGGCCCTGGCCGCCCGCTGCTACGACGTGCCGGGTCCCGTCATCGCCGAGGCGTTCGCCCAGTGCCGGGCGGCCATGATCGACCCGGCCTGCGAGGTCGGGCTGGTCGGGCCGCTCATGGAGACCCTCGCGGACCTGCGGCGCGATGTCGAGGTCGTGCTCGTCACCAACAGCCCGCGCGACAGCATGCTGCCGCTGCTGGACCGGCTGGGCATCACCGCCGCCTTCGACGACATCGTGGCCGGGGCGGCCAAGCCCGACGGTCTGCGCCGCCTGCTGCAGCGCCGGCTCGGCCCGGACCTGCGCGCCCGGCCGTGGCGGCTGTGCTCGGTCGGCGACCACTACCGCAACGACATCGAGCCGGCCGCGGAGATCGGCGCGGCCGCCGCCTACATCGACCGGTTCGGCCGGGCCGACGGCCCGGCCACCGCCCGCGCCGGGCGGGTCGAGGACCTGCTGCCGGTGCTGCGCGCCTGGGCCGCCGACCCGGAGGGCACGACCCGGCTCGCGGCGCTGGCCGGCCGCGACGGGCCGGGCTGACCGTGGCCGCATCGAGTTCCAAGGCGGCGTCGGCGTCATCGGGTCCAGCCAGGTGCTCATACCCGACGGGGCACCGGGTCCTGCTGGACCTGGGCCTGGACCTCCCGGCCGGCAGCGACCTGTTCCGCAGCCCGCCCGCTGTGCCGCGCGGCCGGGAGCTGTCGGCCCGGCTGCGGGCTGCCGCTCCGGCTTATCGGCTGCTCGGGGCACGCCTCGCAGGATGACCTGCACGAGATGATGTACCGCATCCGGCCGCCGGTCGTGGTCCCGATCCACACCCGCAGGCCATTCGGGTTAGTGCGCGCAACGGTGATCCGATGGGCCGCCCCGGCCGTTATCCCTCGTGTCAGCACTCAGCACGCTGGACCGGAGCCGGGCGTCTCTGCGGGGGCGGCGCCCGGGCCGGGCGGCGGGCGCGGGCTTAGCGGACCGCGAAGAGGCCGGCGGGCGGGGCCGGGGACAGCTGTGCCCGCGCGTCGGTGATCGGCCGGGCGGTGCCGGCGAACTCGCTCAGCTCGCGGTCATGCATGACCCGGCCGGGAAACGGGTCGGCGGCCGCGCGCCGGGTCAGCCCGGCGACCGGCAGGTCCTGCTGCGCGGCCGCCAGCACCAGGTTGCCGAACCGGCGGCCGCGCAGCACGCCGGGATCGGCGATCAGGCAGGTGCGGGCGAACACCGAGCCCACGGTCGCGACCCGGGCACGGGCGTGCGCGAGCGGCGGGCCGTCGCCGATGTTGACGGCATACTGGCCGGCCGGGCGCAGCACCCGGGCCACGGCGCCATCGAACTCGGCGGAGGTCAGGTGGGCCGGCGTGCGGGCTCCGGCGAACAGGTCGGCGATCACCAGGTCAACGGACCCGGCCGGGACCTGTTCCAGGACGGCGCGCGCGTCACCGATCCGGACGCGGACCCGGCCGGCCCGGCCCCCGCCGGCCCGGCGGGGGCGCTGATCGAGCGGCAGCCGCTCCCGGACCAGCGCGGCCACCGTGGCATCCAGCTCGACCGCCAGCTGGCTGGAGCCGGGTCGCGTGGCCGCCACGTACCGGGCCAGGGTCAGGCCGCCGCCCCCGAGGTGCAGGACGTCCAGCGGCGCGCCCGGCGGAGCGGCCAGGTCAGCGAGGTGCCCGAGCCACCGCACGTACTCGAATTCCAGGTACTCCGGGTCGTCCAGGTCGACGTGGGACTGCGGCGTTCCGTCCACCAGCAGCGTCCAGGCCCGCGGCCGGTCTGGCGCGCTGGCCAGCTCGACCCGGCCCGGGCCGGCCCCGTCATCCCGCTGGCGCGCCATAGCGACCAGTATCGCCCGCCGCGGCCGCGGGCCGGTCACGCCGGATCGCCCGGGCCGCCGGTTCGCCCCGGCCGGTCCCGGACCGCTATCCTCCGCCACTGGGTACCCAATTCGTGACGGAGGGCGCCTTGAAGCCTGGTCAGGCAGCAGGGACCGCCGCGCTCGCCCGAGGCGCGGCCGCGGGCGGCGAGCCCGGGCACCCCGACCCGGCCGGCCGCCTGCTCGGCCGCCTCACCGTGCTGCCCGCCCTGATCGTCGTGGCCTGGCTGGCCGGCGGCGTGCCGCTGCTGCTCCTGGGCTGGTTTACCCCCGTGCTCATGCTGGTCGTCTGCGTCCCGCTGGTCGCCGGGCTGGCGGTGGCCGCCTGGCGCTGGGCGCCGGGCCTGCACCTCCCGGTGCCGGGGCGGGCGGGCACGCCCTGGTGGGCCGTCGCGGCGCTGCTGGCCGTGGCCGTTGCCTTCGGCGCCGACCAGGTCGTCTATCACTCGCAGCAGATCATCGTGGAACGAGACCCGGCCGCCTACATCCAGTTCGGCAGCTGGATCGCCGGGCACCACTCCCTGCCGATCCCGATGGACGGGACCGCGTTCGGGCCGGGCCGCCAGCTCCTCCGGTTTGACAGCTCGGCCTTCTACCAGGCCCAGGGCGCCGTGGTGCCGCAGTTCATGGCCGGGCTGCCGATGATCCTGGCGGCCGGCTTCTGGGCGGGCGGCGCATCCGGCGCGGTCCTCATGGCGCCGCTGCTCGGCGCGGCCGCCGTCCTGACCTTCGGCGGCCTGGTCGCCCGGCTGGCCGGCGCGCGCTGGGCGCCGCTCGCCGCCCTGGCCCTGGCCCTGTCGCTGCCCGAGCAGTTCACCAGCCGGTCCACCTACAGCGAGCCCGCGGCCCAGATCCTGTTCCTGGGCGGGCTGTGCCTGATCATCGACGCGCTCGCGGCGGGCGGGCGGGCCAGCCGGATCGCCACTGCGCTCGGCGGGCTCGCGCTCGGGCTGACCGTCCTGGTCCGGATCGACGGGGTCAGCGACATCCTGCCGGTCATCCCGTACGCCGGCCTGCTGCTGGCCGGCCGGCGCCGGGACGGCATGCCCCTGCTGGCGGGCACGGCCCTGGGCGCCGCCTACGGCGGGATCGACGCCGTCGTGCTGTCCCGGCCGTACGTGGACAGCATCCAGGGCTCGCTGAAGCCACTCGGGCTGCTGGCCGCCGTGGCCGTGGCGGGCACCGCCGCCGCCGTGCTGTGGTGGCGCCGCCGCGGGCTCCCCGACCTGCGCGGCTCCTGGCTGCCGGGGGCCGGCGCCGGGCTGGCGGTCCTCATCGCGGCCGCCTTCGCCATCCGGCCCTACGTGCAGACCGTCCACGGCCAGGTGACCCCGCTCGCGCGGCGGGTCATGGCCGGCTACCAGCAAGCCGACCACCTGCCGGTGGACCCGACGCGGCTGTACTACGAGCTCAGCCTGGACTGGGTGTTCTGGTACATCGGCGTTCCCGCCGTGGTGCTCGGCACGCTCGGCGCGGCCCTGCTCGCACGGCGCTGCCTGCGCGGGGAGGCGCCCGGCTGGCCGCTGCCGGCGCTGTCCTTCGCGTGGATCATCGTGGCCACCCTGGCCCGGCCGGGGATCACCCCGGACCAGCCCTGGGCCAGCCGCCGCCTCGTGCCCGGCGTGCTGCCCGGCTTCCTGCTGCTGGCCGCGTGGGCGTCGGCCTGGCTGGTGGCCTGGCTGCGACAGCGCGGCACGACCCCGCTGATCGGCCGGGCCGCCGCGGTCCTGTGCGCGGCCGCGCTGGTCGTGCCCGCCGCCGTCACGACGTTCGGGCTGAGCCTCAGCGGCGCTGACGGACTCGGCACGAAGACCACCTACGCGGGCGAGATCGCGGCCGTGGACGGCCTGTGCGCGGCCATCCCGGCCGACGCGTCCGTCGTCATCGTCAACTACGCGACCGCCAGCCGGCTCGTGCAGACGGTCCGGGGCATGTGCGGCGTGCCCGCCGCCCGGCTTTTCCTCCCGCAGCCGGCCTCCGTGCAGACCGTCGTGGCCGGCATCCGGCAGGCCGGCCGCCGCCCGGTCCTGCTGGCCGGCCAGCGGGGCCAGCTCACCCGGTTCGGCGGGCCGGTCCGGCCGGTCATGGCCCTGCACACGACGGCGGACTCCCACCCGCTGACCCGGCCGCCCACCGGCACGCCGCCGACCACCCTGAACGTCTGGATGTGGGCGCCGCCGTCCTGAGCGGCCCGCCGAGCCTGGCCGAGCACGCCCAGAATGCTCAGCGCGTGTTCAGGCGATGCCCAGCTCCGGTCCTTAAGCTGGCCAGCAGTCAGGCAGCAGTGAGCAGCACAGGAAGGTCTGGATCGTGGCCGACAACGTCGTCATCTCGCACCGGGGCGCCGCCTATGAGATCGGGCGCGGCCGCAGCTACTACGGAATCTGGCCCGCGGGCGCCCCGCACACCCAGCCCGCCGAGTGGTGGCCGCCGACACCCGCGGGATGGTCAGGCGCCTGGTCCCGGTTCACCCGCCTGGAGGCGCCGGGCACGATCGTCCCGGTGCGCGCCGACCCGATCCTGAAGATCAGCGCGAGCACCCGGGCCGTCGTCGCGGCGCTGCTGGTGGCCGCCGGGGTCATCCTCGGGGTGGCCGCGCTGTTCCCCGGCTACCTCGGCCGCCCCAGCCTGGCCAGCGAGCCAGTCGAGCTGGTCCCGCACCTGATCTACCTGGTGGCCTGGGCGGTCAGCGCCATCCTGATCCTGCTCGGCGGCACCCGCCTGCGGGTCGGCGCGCTGCTGGCCACCGGTGTCAGCGCCGTGACCTTCGGGCTGTACTTCGCTGACCTGGGGACCGCCAGCTCCGGTACGAACCTGCTGGGCACCGGCCTGGTCCTCGGCCTGATCGGCTGGCTGGCCTGCGCGGCCGGCGCCGCCCTGGCCGTGTCCATCCGCTGGCCGGAGCGGGCGGCCGGGCCGGCCACGGCCCGGCGGTTCGAGCTGCACCCGGTCGGACGGCTGGTGGCCATCCTGGTGGCCGGGCTGGGCGTGGCGGTGGCGTTCGCCCCGTCCTGGGACAGCTTCACCCTGCGCACCGCCAGCGGCCAGTCGGAGTCCCTGACCGCCGGCAACGCGTTCGCCAACCCGGCCGCGGTCATCGCCGGCGACGTCATGGTCATGGTCGTGCTCGTCGCCGTGCTCGCCGTGGCGGCGCTGCTGCGGCCGGCCCGCTGGGGGGCCGTGCTCCTGATCGGCGCGGTCATCCCGATGGCCGCCCAGGCCATCTCGGCCGTCATCCAGCTCACCGAGGCGGCCGCGCCGTCGCAGTTCGGCATCAGCGCGGCCCAGGCCCGGGCGGCCGGCCTCACCATCAGCTCGGGCGCCACCGCGGCGTTCTGGGTGTACTGCGCCTTCGTCGTCGCCCTGCTGGTTCTGGCCGCCCGCATGCTCCTGCCCGGCCGGCCGGCCGCCCGCACCCAGGCCCCGTCGCCGTGGGCTCCGGCGGCCGGCCCGGTGCCGGCCCCGGCCCCGATGACCAGCGTCGTGCCGGGCGCCGTCCTGCCCGGCTCCGCGCCGGCCTACGGTCAGCCGGCCTACGGTCAGCCGGCGGGCGGGCGGCCGCTCGCGGAGCCGGCCAGCCCGGAGCCGCCGCCGGCCGGCCGGGCCGACCTGGGGCAGGCCGGCCCCGGCCCTGTCGGCCCCGGGCCTGCCGACTCGGACCAGCCGGCCAGCGGCCGGGCCAGCGGCTGAACGTAGGCTCGGAACGGCCAGTCTCCGGGGGAACGGGCTGGCGGCCGGACAGCACCGGGGGGATGCGCATGGCCATCAGGATCACCGTCGAGGTGGACGAGGACCGGCTGCAGGCCGCCGGGCTCGGGACGTCGGCTGACGAGATCATGGCTGAAGTAGACGGGCTGCGCGAGGGCCGGCTCAGCCTGCAGACCCGCGATCACTGGCTGCCCGTCCGTGACCTGCGGATACGTCCGCGATAGGCCGGTCTCCTCAGCCGGGCCGGGTCACCGCCCAGGTGATGGTGAACCGGGTCAGGATGTAGCCGAGGGCATTGACGGCCGGCTGGACGAAGCTGTCCCGGATCGTCTGGACGGCCTGGGCCTGCGCCGTGCCGATCAGCGGCCCGGTGATGGACGGGGTGTGACCGGCCCGGTAGAAGGCAATCCGCTGAGCCTGGGCGTACAGGACCGACTGGGGGAACTGGGGCCGCAGCACCATGCCGCACGCGATTCCGGGATAGGTCCAGCTGTGCTGCGTCGACACCGGGTGCGACGGCAGGTCGTCGATGGTGACATCATGCGCCGACTGCGGAAGCTGCGGCCGGGGCAGCACCATCGTCACCGCCACCCGGCCCGGCCGCCCGGCCTGCGGCCGGCTCAGAACCTGGAGCTGGTAATGCCCGGTGCCCGGCGCCCACCAGGCCGGGCCGGGGTTGAGGTCGACCGTCGCGGCGGCGTGCCCGACCGCATAGAAGGTGCTGGCGTACCAGCACGGCAGCGGCCCGATGTCCTTCGAGACCTTGTGCGTGAACATGAAGTCGAAATTGGCCTGACCCAGGGCCGGCTTCGAGATCCCCTCGATCTTCTGCAGCACCCACGGGCCGACACTGGCGTCGGTGGTCGTGGTGACGCCCACCCCGGCGGCCTGCCACGGCCAGCCGAAGCTGACCTTCGGCAGGTGAATGCCGATCCCGGCGACGTGCAGGACCGTCGACAGCGCGGTCAGGGTCACGAACGCGACCGCCCGCCGGAACACCCAGCCCGCGATGGCCGCCGCGCCGGCGACCTTGACCCACCGCGGAACCCGGCGCCGCCGCTCCGGCCGCCGGGGACCCGGCCCGAGGCGCCGGCCGTGCTCCGGCCCGCCGCCCGTGCCCGGGGGCTCCTCGTCATCGCCGCCGGAGCCTCCGGGCGCACGCACCGAGCGGCCCGCCGGATCCGGCCCGCCGCCCGGCCGGGGCGCCCGGCGCAACGCCGCCGGGCTCGCCCCGGACCCGCCGGCGGAGACCGTGCCCAGGAGCAGCAGCAACAACCTGACCATGTGATTCCTCTACTTTCGCGGTCGCGTGCGGGCTAGGCGAGCGCCGGGTAGTCGAGGCTCAGTACCACCGGCACGGCGCCGAACGAGCTCCGGAAGCGTGAGCCCGGCCGGTCCGGGGCGTTGGGCTCGGCGATGTTCGGCCAGCGCATGCTGACCAGGTGGTCGGCCAGCCCGGCCACGGAGTACGGGAACTCCATGGCCGAGGTGTGGTGCAGCCGCAGCAGCCCGCCCCACCGGAACGCCGCGTAGACGTTGGCCAGGTCCCGGACGGACAGAGCGCGCGGCGCGCAGATGTCGATGCGGTACACGGCCCAGGCCAGGTCGGCGAGGTCCTCGGCGCACTGGGCCAGGGCCTCAGACCGGGTCCGGTACGCGGTGCCATCCGGGTTGACGGTCCCGAGCTTCTCGCCGTGGACCGGGGAGAGCCGCGGCCGGGCGTGGCACTGCATCCAGTCGCAGGCCGCCAGGAGCTCCCAGCGGAGCCCGATCGAGCTGGCCACGTCGCGGTACAGCGGCTCCTCGCGCAGCAGCGGCAGCTGGGCCGTCGTCATGAACGCCGTGGTAACGGTGGCGGGCAGCGGCTGCCGGTACCGGGCGGGACGTCCGGCGGCGCCCGCCGCGGCCGGCCGCCGGGCACCGACGCTGGCCGCCCCGGCCGGGTCGACCGGGCGCGGCGCCTGCCCGGGTCGCGCCCGCGCGACCGGCGCCGATGACGCGCCCCGCGATGACGCGCCCCGCGATGACGTGCCGCGCGATGACCTTGCCGCGGCGGGCGCAGGCGCGGAGGCAGCCGGCCGGGCCGCGGCCGCCCGCGCGACCCGGCGGACGGTGTCGGACAGGAGGCCGGGCCGGGCGGCCGTCCCGGCGGGCGTCGCGGGAGCGGGCCCCGGCGTGAAGGCAGCCGTCGTGTAGGCCGTCGCCGGGGAGCTGGCGGTCGCAGCGGCCGGGCTGGCCGCGGACCGGGCGCCCGGGCGCCCGGCGGCGGCCGGGATGCCGGGGACATCGGCGGCCGATGGCCTGGCGGCCGCCGACGCGGGGGAGCTGGCTGCAGCCGCGCCCGGAACCCCGGCGCCGCCGGCGGCCGGGACGCCGGGTACCGCCGCGGTCGCCGATGGCGTGGCGGCCCGGCCGCCTGCCCGTGCCGCCCGGCCCGGCGCCGCCGGCGAAGCCGGTGCCGAGGCCGCTCGCCGGGAGCGGGTCCCGGCCCCGCTGGCCGCGGCTGTGCCTGATGCGGCTGGCGCCACCGCTGCGCTGGCTGGCCCCGTGGGCCGGGACGAGGCCGCGGGCGTGGCCGGCGCACCTGCCGCCAGCGACGCGCTGGGTGACGGCGACGCGCTGGGTGACGGCGACGCGCTGGGTGACGGCGATGACTTGGGCGGCCGCGAGGCGCTGGCGGGCGGCGACGTGCTGGCTGACGCCGGGGCGCTGGGCCGGGCGGATGCGCTGGGCGCCGCGGGCGAGCTGGCGGTCGGCGACGCTGCGGGCGGCTGAGGACTGCTCGGCGCTGGCGACGCGGTCGGCGATGCCGGCCCGCCGGGCGACGGCGCGCTGCTCGGCGGCGTGGAGCCGCGGCCTGGTGACGGGGCGGCGGTCGGCGACGCGGAGGCGCCGGCCGATGGTGACGTGGCCGGCGCGGCCGCGGCGCGCGGCGACGCCGAGCCGGACGGGGCGATCGAGGGCAGCCCGGGAATGAGCGACCCGGCGGGCTCCGCCGGGTGGGCGGACGGCGCGCTCGCGGCCGGAGCGGACGCTGTGTCGAACTGGTAGAGGTCAAAGTCCGACATCAAGCTGATGATCTTGGTTCCGTACTGCGGGTCCGTCGCGTACACGCCGGTCAGCGCGGCCGCGAAGGCGTTGGGGTTCTGCCGGAAGCTCATGGCCCGCGTGTAGTAGCCGCTGGTGGCCAGCAGGCGCCCGTGGTCGTCGATGCTCTCCGCGTCATTCCGGTAAACCCGGAATGAGCTGGTCACGGTCACCGGCTCGCCATTCACGTACTCCTGCGTCGGCAGCCGGTCACTGCCGGCCGGGCCGATGCCCTTGATGCCGAACAGGTTGTGGTCCTGGCTGGCCAGGCTGCTCTGGCCCCAGGCCGACTCGTCGATGGCCTGGGCGATGGTCACGGCCGCCGGCACGCCGTACCGGCGCTGGGCCGCGATCGCCCCGGGGGCCACCGCGCTGATGAACGCCTGCTCGGCCGCGCTCTCGGACGCCGTGGCCGCCGCCGCTGGCTCGTGCCGGCTGTACGCGGGGGCGGCCGCGGCCGGGCTCGCCGCGCCGGGCCGGGCCGGCGCCTCCCGGCCGGCGGCCGGGGCCGGCACGCCCGGGATGGCCGGCAGCGCGGACGCCCCGGCCGCCGTGGTCGCGGCCCGCGTGACCGGGCGCTTGGCGGCCGGCGCGGCGGGGGACCGGCTCGGCGTCGGGCCGGGCGCGGAGCCGCCGCCGGCCGCGGCCAGACCCGGGATGGCGGTGCCGGCGTCCGGCGCCACCCGCGACGTCGCGGCACTCGCGGCCGGCGCCACCGCCGCGACGCCGGGAACGGCGGCATCGGCCAGGCTGGCGGCCTCCGTGTCCGTGCCCGCCGAGTTACCGGCGGTCGCGCTGCCGCGCGGGGCTGCGCCCGCCGCGGCTGGCGCCGAGCGCGCCGCGGCCGGCTGCGCCGCGGCCGCGCCCGCGGCGCCGGAGGCGCTCGCCAGGTCGCCGTTGTCTACGAAGCCCATGACCCCCTGCGCCGCCAGCGGGCCGCTGAACTGGTGCGCGTTTACCGTGAAGTTGGGCACTGAGTCCCCGCCGATGGTGTCCAGGACGCCGTTCGCGTAGGTCGTGACGACCTCGACGTGGCCGTCGAACAGGACCCAGTCGCCCGCCTGGGGCTGGTACCCGTCGCCCAGGGGATGCCAGCGATCGTGCACCTGGGCGTCCTGTAGCACGGAGGTGATCTGCAGCGAGTCCGGGTTCGGGTCGACGCGGACGTCCGCCCAGTCATTCAGCGGCCACGGGTAACTCGATCCTCCCGTCACCCAGCTCTGCTGGCCCACCACCTGGGCCGCCAGTTCCAGGGTCAGGCTGGCGAACGCGGCGCACGACTCGCCGTGATCTGCCCCGTTCGTGCTGTCCTTCTGCCAGATCAGAGTCTCCATCTCGGCTGGCGTCTTGGTCGCGGCCAGCCGCAGGTAGTAGCGGGCCACGTTGACGATGGCCGAGCGCAGCATGCCGTTCTGGCTTTCGCCCCGCTGGGCGGTGGCGGCCTGCTTCAGGGCCAGGAGCCGGATCTGGGTGATCGGCGGCGCGGCCGCGTCGGCGACCGCGCCCGGCACGAACGAGAAGCCCGTGACCGCCCCGCCCGCGCCCAGGCTGACCAGGGCCGCGGCCTGCTGCCAGCGGGGCTTGCTCGCAGGATTCACGCGCTCACCCCTTTCTGGCGGGCGGCCGACGCCCGGGCGGGCGCTGCGGCGGGGACGGATTCGTGCCGGGTCAGCGGCGGGCTAGCCCGCCGGCTGCGCGTTGCGCAGGTGGCGGAGGATGGCCTGAACCGCCGGGTCACCCGGGTTGTTGGCGTTCTCGAACAGCACGCTGGCCTCCTGAGCGGCCTGCGCGGACGCTCCGACCATCCACTTCTGGTAGACGTCGGCCACCAGGGCGGCCTGGCCGCCGGGCACGGTGACCGGATCCGCGCACAGGCTCGGGAAGCCCGGTCGCGCCTTCAGGGCCGGCGAGCCGGTGTACCGGGTGCAGTTCGCGGCGGAGCTCTCCAGGCCGGGCTGAACGACCGCGCTGCCGTTGCTGCCGGTGACTGTGGCGCCGCCGATGATGTTGTTGATCGCGCGGGCGGCCACCTCAAGGCTGTCCACCGGGCGCACCGGGCTGTACGGGTGATGGAGGTTCAGCGACCAGGCCACCTCGCCGCCCTGGGCCGGGGTGATCGGCTCCAGGCCCATCCGGCCCGACTTGGCGTCGCCGAAGCCCGGGTTGCCGCCGCTGGTCATCAGGGCGAACACCCACAGGACCGGCCGGGTCGCCGCGGCGCACGCGAAGTTGACCTGGCCCGGCTCGGAGGCCACGTCCGGGTTCTTGCAGGCCGTCGTGGTCTCGGCCTGCATGGTCGCCACGCTGGCCGGCCATGATGCGCCGCTGCCGGAGAAGAGCAGGACGAGGATGACCCCGAGCGCGGCAGCGGCCGCAGCCCCGGCCGCGGTGAGCTGCCGCCGTGAGAAACGGCGGAAATGGCGGCCGCCCCGGCCGTGCGTGACCAGGCCCACGGTACGCGCCGGCGGCGGATCCGCCAGGCCGGGATCAGGATCCTGCAGATAATCTTCCGGCGCGGATTCGCCGTTGAACCGGAATACCGGCCGGTCTTCGTCGAAAAGCGTTCCGGTGTCCCGGCCGGCCCGGCCCGGCCGCTCATCCGCTACCGCATCAAAAAGGTCGGGAATAGGCTCGGGCTCGTAACCGGCGTCCTCGAATTCGCGCTCCAGGAGAACGCGGGCATCGGACAGTCTCCGCTCGAGCTCCGCGGTCTCGTTCTGCAAGTCGGCCAGGCGCTGGCTGCGCCGGCGGACGCTGTGGTCGGACTGAGTTGTCATCCCTCACCTCTAGCGTGCGGCCTGTCCAAGGCATGCGTATCCGGCTCCGGGCCGGACCAGAAGGAACTATCTGCGAGGCAGCTGGCCACGGGCGCGCCGAGTACGCCAGCGCCGCCAGCTGCCGCCTATCCCGCGGCCGGCGCGGCCCCCGCCTCGCTCTGGCCAGCACGGCACCAGGAGCCCGGCGGCCGGGCCGTCGGCGTCGGAAGACGGCCGGCTGACCACAATGGCGCGGGACGGGTAACCTGTGACATGACTCAATTAGAACACATGTACGAGCGTGATGGGAAGAGCCCGTCATTAGAATACACGTTCGGACTGACAGTGAGTCGGGCCGGCGGGCTGACCAGGGCGAATGGCGCGGGCCGCCCGGCGGGCCGGCCGGCCACCGTCATGCGGGGGCCCGGCGGTCCGTTCCGGGGTTCGAACCGGCGGGCTGCGGCCGCGCGTGGCCGATACCGCTGGTCGGGGGCAGCGCGTGGCCCGGCGGTGGCCCGGCGGTTAGCCGCCGGGCTGGCCGAGGCCGACAGCCGGCGCCCGTAGCGAGCCGAGCGCCCCGGCCGGCCCAGCCCGCGGTACACGGCGTTGCGGGCCGGGCACCCGCCGCGCCGACCAGTCCGGAAGGGCCGCGCTCGGAGAGGGAAACCGCCATTCCTCTGGCCGCACGGGCGTTCGGTGAACAGAATTCCGGGATCGCGCAGGCTCTTGGTCACCCGGCAGCCCAAAAGCCTGCGCGATCCTGGGTCTGCGAATTCCCGGGCACCCGATTAGCGGCTTCCGCTGGCCCGGAAAACCGGCCGCCCTAGTACGCCGGCTCCAGACTGTCACGTGCCGTGTTTCGGGCTGCGTCCCGCTAGTGGCGGCCGGCTGGCTGCGGCGGGTCAGGTGCCATCTGGGTCCCGTGCCGCAGCGTGCTGCTGGGGCGCGTGGCCGGCGGTCAGGTCGCGCTGGTACCAGGTGCCTGGCTGGCCGCCGAGGTGGGCCGGGTCGGCTGGGCCGACCGGTACGAATCCGGCCTTGGCCAGCACCTTCTGGGACGCGGTGTTCTCGCGGGTCGTGGCCGCTCGCATGGTGTGCAGCCCGTGCCGGGCCGCCGCAAGCTGGCACAGCTCCCGTACGGTCGCGGTGGCCAGCCCGCGGCCGGCGGCGTGCTGCGCCACCCGGTAGCCGAGTTCGGCGGTGCCGTCCGCAAAGCGGTACAGGTTGAATCGCCCCAGGACCGAGCCATCCTCGGCGACGACGACATAGTAGGCGGCGCCGCCGGCCTCCTGCTCGGCCAGCATGGCGCTGTGCTGCTCCGGGAACTGGTCGAAGAACTCATCGCCGCGGTCGGAGACGGCGGCGGCGAACCAGGAGCGGTTGGCCAGCTCGAAGGCCAGGATTGCCGGGGCATGGTCGGCATGCAGCCGCTGCAGCTGGGACACGGCCCGAGCCTATCCAGCTAGCGTGCCGGTGCCGTCCGGGTTTCCGCCGGCACGGCCTGCCGGCACGGCCTGCCGGCACGGTCTGGCGGCACGGTCTGCCGGTACGAGCTGCTCGCCGGGCCGCGCCGGTACGCCGGCTCGACCTGCCCCAGGCCTGCCAGCATGGCCCGCGCCGTAATGCCCATGACTCCGGTGGAATGCCGGCCGCTCCGCGCTTTGTCACCGGAACCGCGCGCCCTGGTGCAGCAGGAGGCGATTTCCGCAATCTCGGGGCTGGCGAGCCCGCCAGCCACCGGGATACGCGGCCGGCGCTATCAGGTGAACCTGTACGCATGCTGGCCTTTAGCCGCCGGGCGGCCTATCTGTGACGATTCAGTGACGGCATGCTCATGCGGCGCCGGGCCGAAGGCCGCCGCCCTTTCCTGTGGACTGGGTCAGGGGAGCCTGGAACCTGCCCGAAAATGCTGCTGCGGATTGCACGGAAACTAGCCAGCCCAGTGGCGACCGTCACATCGGCTGCGCCGGGAAGGGGCGGATGACCGGGCGACCTCGCTATGCCGCCGGCGCAGTCCTGGTGCGGGTCGCACGATGATCATCTCGCCGCGTGGCGGGCCGAGTCGGGCGCGGCGCTGACCGTGACCTGTGATGTCGCTGGCCGCGACGATATCCGCCATATCGGCGAGGTCGGCCTGGACGGGCCTGGCCGGATTAACTCAGTCATCAGGAATGCGGGTCGCAGCATGCTTTTCGCGGTCGGCCCGCGCGATACGGACGGCCTCTCGCGCGCCCTGAACCCGAGCCTGCCCGGCCGTCCGGTTAAGAACCGGCCCGGCTTCAGGCGCGGGCGAGTCGCCGGGCGCGTCCGCCCATGAAAGTCACCGGCGGCGCGTCGCGACGCGCCGCCGGCTCGTCGCCGCCTGGGCCGCGAGTTAGCTCCTGGCCGCAGCAGCACACCGGGAACTGGCAGGTGAGAGCGTCGTGCTCGTCCTCGTGGCTCCGCCCGCGACGACTGGTGAATGCGCCGCCGGCCCGTTTCCGGAGGGCGTTGGGCAGCCGCCCGGAATGGTGCGGCACCGCCCGCAATCAGGCCCGCCCGGCAATCCCGGCGCCCCGACGGCCGGCCCGGCTGGCATTGACCGGCCGCATGGCCGGGCGCGGCCGGGGAGCGGGGGAGGCGCTGGCGGGCAGAGAAATGCCGCTGCCGGTGCATCGGCCCGGACTGCCGCCGCGGTCCGGTGCCACCCGATTTCCTCTGTATTACCTTCGCTAATCATGCCCGCCTTGGCGCCCGCAAGGGCGGGCGTGTGGCGGGTCACTTTGACATCTAAGCGCTAAGCGGGCACCATCACAACATGGCAAAGACTGTGAGTGTGGTCGTCACTGATGACCTAGACGGAACGCCCAACGCTGAGACCGTATCTTTCAGCGTGGAGGGCCAGACCTACGAGATCGACCTGGGCCAGAAGAACCTCGCTAAGCTTCAGAAGTCCCTGCAGCCCTTTATGGATGCCGGCCGCCGTACCGCGCTTCGCAAAGCGGCTCGCCCGGCGCGCCCGGGGTCGGCCCGCATTGACCGGGCCGCGGTCCGCGCCTGGGCCACCGCGCAGGGCCTTCAGGTGTCTGAGCGCGGGCGCATCAGCGCCGAGGTCATGAGCAAGTACGAGGCTGCGCACTAAGCTCAATGCACGGCGGAACGGGCGTTCCGTAATTAGCAGGGCACGGGCATGCAGCAGGCGCACATTGGCGCCCCCTGACCGTGGCCCGCGGGGCCACGTATTGTCGGTCCCGGAGGCGCCGGCCTCCGGGACGGGGCAGGCGTGAGCGACATTCTCAGCCAGGGCCAGGACCGCGAGCCAAAGCCCTGGCGGGGCCGGCTGGCCGTGCTGGCGGTGGTGGCTGCCCTGATCGCCGGGCTGATCCTGACCCACCTGCCCCGGCACCGGCCGGGCCCGGCGCACCGGCGGCCGGCTCCGGTGGTCGCCGGGCCCGACGGCATCACTGGCCCGACGCTGCCCTGGGCGGCCAGTCTTCGCCTGCCGGTGACGTCCGGGCACCCCGCGCTGCTGTCTCCAGCGGCCGGCCGGCTCCAGGTGATCGGCGGCCTGCCGGCCAACCGGGCGGGGTACCAGTTCACCCCGGTGGGCGGTGGCTGGGCCATTCAGCCCACCGCGGCGCGCCCGGTGCCGCGGGCGGTCTGTGACACCTGCGCAGGCACCCCCCAGCCGGTCTATTTCCTGCCCGAACGGGGCCGTTCCGCGTCGCTCGCCGCTCCGGCCGACGCAGTCGCCCCCGCAGCCACGAGCCAGGCCATGTGGCTGACGACGTATCCGCGCGGGGTGAGCCTGCAGCTGGCCGCCGGCACGGCGCGCGAGGTCGGCCCGGCCGGCCGGCTGCTCCGGGCCGCGGTCCGGCTGCCCGCCGGGTTCATGATCGTGCAGGGCACGGTCCGCGGCCTGCTGCTGGCACCGGCCGCCCCGCGGCCGGGGGCCAGCGCCGACGAGCTGTGGGACCCGGCCACCGGCCGGGTCACCGACCCGGCCGGGCTGGCCGGCGGCGCCGCACCGGCCGCCGTCATCGCGGCCAGCCCGACCGAGATTGCCGTGCTGCCCGCGTGCGCCGGGTCCTGCCGCATCGACCTCGTCGACCTCGCGGCCCGGCGCCCGGCGGTCGTGCAGCTGGCGCCGGGCGGCTCGGTGGCCAATGCGGCCTTCAGCTCCGACGGCCGCTATCTCGCTCTCCAGGTGAACACGGCGCCCGGCGGCGCGGACGGCGCCTCGGGCACCCAGCTGGACGTCGTCGCCGTCGCGACCGGCCGCCTGGCCACCGTGCCGGACACCTCGCTGAGCAGCGATGCCCTGATCGGCTTCGGCTGGCCGCCCGGCAGTGACCGCCTGGTGGCCGAGCTGGGCTTCACGACCAAGGTCCAGCTCGCGTCCTGGGTGCCAGGCGCCGCGCAGCTGGCCGTGACGGTCGTCCGGCCGGGGACCGGCCCGGGCTCCATCGTCACGGGCTGAATTCTTCCGGCGCTGCCACAGGCCCGGGCGCGGGCCTCCGCCGGTGCCCCCCGTCCGGGCCTGGTCCTGTGCTACCTGCGGGAAGCGTGGGAGGATTGCCCTAATCCACCAGCTCGGAGGGTTGACCGTGGAACTTTCTGCAACATCCGGGGAGAGGCTGGCGGCCACTCCGCGTCACCGCGTCACCGCGGACGCAGTCCTCGATGCGGCCTGCGCGGTCTTCGCGGCCGAGGGGTTCGCGAATGCCAATATGGACACCATCGCGGCCCGGGCCGGGATGACCAAGCCGACCCTGTACGCCCGGTTCGGGCCGAAAGAGCGGCTGTTCGCGGCCGTGGTGCGCCGCGAGCACGAGATGCTCAGCGACTGGGTCGTGGCCGAGCACGAGGCCGGCTCGGATCAGCCCTTCCACCAGCGCCTGCACCGGTGGATCGGCGTCTACTTCGATTTCGTCCGCGAGCGGCCCGATGGCTTCAAGCTCACGTTCGAGGGCGAGCGGCACGCGGCCGCCGCCCAGGCCGTCGAGGATGCGACCAACGACCGCATCGACCGGATCACGCTCCTGATCGCCAGCCTGTCCGGGCGGCCGGCCGGGCTCGGCCCGCGGGTGGTCGCGGCCTCGATCGTGGGGCTGCTCCGCTGGTCCGCGCGGGAGGCCATCCGGCACCCGGAGGTCAGCCTGGATGACGTCCAGGCGCTGTGCGAGTCGATGGTGTCCTCGGCCATGCACGGCCTGAACCTGGACATCATGGACAACATAAGCAAGAAGGCTGACGCCGAGGCCAGCTGAGTACGGCCAGCTGGGAGCCGCCAGCTTGAGCGCCGCGCCGCCGCGGGGTTTGGCTCCTTAGCGGAGCTAAGTGTATTCTTTAGCTACGCTAAACGTATACCGATGGGCGGCCTGTGCAACTCAAGTCTCTGGCCAGCCGCGCGGGGTTCGATCCGCGGCAGATGGCCTCGTCACTACGGCAGCACAACTACCGGCTTTACTTCTCCGGGCAGCTTGTCTCGGTGGCCGGGACGTGGATGCAGACCGTGGCCCAGTCGTTCCTGGTCCTGCAGCTGACGCACAGCGGGACCGCGCTGGGCCTGGTGACGGCGGTCCGGTTCCTGCCGATGTTCCTGTTCGGGCCGCTGGGCGGCCTGGTCGCGGACCGGATGCCGAAGCTGCGGGTGATGTACGTCACCCAGTCGCTGCAGGGGCTGCTGGCCGGCGCCTTCGCCGTGCTGGTCGGCACGCACGTCATCCAGCTCTGGATGGTCTTTGTCCTGGCCCTCCTGCTCGGCTGCGTGAACGTGTTCGATAATCCCACCCGACAATCGTTTATCTCCGAGATGGTGTCGCCTGCGGATCTGCGCAACGCCGTGACCCTGAACTCGGTATCGGTCAATATGGCCAGGATTTTCGGCGCCGCCCTCGGCGGGGTCATCGCCGCCGTGCTCGGGCTCGCGCTGTGCTTTGCCTGCAACGCCCTGTCCTTCGTCGCCGTGCTTATCTCGCTGGCCCTGATGCGCAAGTCCGAGCTGTTCCCGGCCCGGCGGCTGGAACGCAAGAAGCGCCAGGTCCGGGAGGGCCTGAGCTATGTGCGCTCGAAGCCCGATCTCATCGTCCCGCTGGTCATGATTGCCGTCATCGGCACCCTGGCCTGGGAGTTTCCGGTGACGCTGCCGCTCATGGCCCGCAACATCTTCCACGGCGGGCCGGGCGCGTACGGCGTGATGGGGTCGGTCATGGGCGTCGGGGCCGTGATCGGCGGCCTCGTCGCCGTAGCGCGGCCGCGGCCCCGCACCCGCGCGCTGTGCGTGGCCGCGATCGGCTGGGGCATCGCCATCCTGGCCGCCTCGGCCGCCCCGAACCTGCCCCTGGAACTGGCCGCCCTGGTGTTCGTGGGGTACGGCAGCATCACGTTCAACTCCTTCGCCAAGACCACCCTGCAGCTCGCCGCGGCCCCGAGCATGCGCGGCCGGGTCATGGCGCTGTGGGCGGTGGCCTGGCTCGGCTCGACGCCCATCGGCGGCCCCATCGTCGGCTGGGTCGGCCAGAACCTCGGTGCCCGCTGGGGACTGGTCATCGGCGGCGCGGCCGCCCTGGCGTGCGGGATCGTCGCCCTGCCCTCCCTGAGCCGCATCGACCGGCGCCGCGCGGCCCAGGAGGCCGCCGAGGTGGCCGCGGAGGAGGCCGCGGAGGAGGCCGCGGGCAGCCCGCCCCCGCCCGACCGGCCGCCGGCGGGCAATAGGCTGGAGCCCGTTGCCTGACGTTTCAGGGCGGCTTGGACCTAACTGGCGGGAAGGGTGTTGACGCTGAACGGCACGGTAGGCGACCCGGGCGGCGATGAGCGGCTGCGGGTCCTGCTCCTGGAGAACATCCATCCGGACGCGGTCGCGCGGCTGACCAAGGACGGGTACCACGTCGAGACGGCCCCGCGCGCGTTCACCGCGGACGAGCTGGTCGCGGCGCTGCCCGGCGTGCACCTGCTCGGCATCCGGTCCGGCACCGATGTCACCGAGCGCGTCCTGGCCGCGGCGGGCGACCTGCTCGCCGTCGGCGCCTTCTGCATCGGCGTCAACCAGGTCGACCTCAGCGCCGCCTCCCGGCGCGGGATCGCCGTGTTCAACGCGCCGTTCTCCAACACCCGCAGCGTCGTCGAGCTGGCCCTGGCCGAGATCATCGCCCTCACCCGCCGGCTGACCGACAAGAACACGCAGATGCACGCGGGGCTGTGGGACAAGTCGGCGGCGGGCAGCCACGAGATGCGGGGCCGGCGGCTGGGCATCGTCGGGTACGGCAACATCGGCGGGCAGCTCTCGGTCCTGGCCGAGAGCCTCGGGATGACCGTGCACTTCTATGACACCGCGGACAAGCTGGCCCTGGGCAACGCGCGCCGGTGCGGCACCATGGAGGAGCTGCTCGAGATCTCCGACGTGGTCACCCTGCACGTGGACGGGCGGCCGGGGAACAGCGGGCTGTTCGGCGCGGCGGAGTTCGCGGCCATGCGGCCGGGCAGCATCTTCCTCAACCTGTCCCGGGGCTTTGTCGTCGATCACGCCGCGCTGCGCCGCCACATCGAGTCCGGGCGGCTGGCGGGCGCCGCCATCGACGTCTTCCCGACTGAGCCGCGGGGCCGCGGTGAGGAGTTCAGCTCCGAGCTGCGCGGCCTGTCCAACGTGATCCTCACGCCGCACGTCGGCGGGTCCACCGAGGAGGCCCAGCAGGACATCGGGGAGTTCGTGGCCGGCAAGCTGCACGACTACGTGGCCGCCGGGACGACCTCGCTGAGCGTCAACCTGCCGGCTGTCGCGCTGCCGACCACGCCCGGCACGCACCGCCTGGTCCACCTGCACCGCAACGTCCCGGGCGTGCTGGCCACCATCAACCAGGTCCTGGCCGAGCACAAGGTCAACATCGAGAGCCAGCTGCTGGGCACCCGCGACGAGCTGGGCTACGTCCTCACCGACGTGGCCGCGCCCTACACCGCGGGCATGCTGGCGAGCCTGCGCGACCTGGACGTCACCGTCCGCCTGCGGACCCTGGGCCCGGCCGTCCCGTAACCGCCCGCAGCCGCCCCGCGGCTCCCGGCCCGTGGCCGGCCCACCGCGGCGTCCGGGCCGCCCGGTACGAAACGGGGCCGCTCAGGGCTCCGGCGGTTCCGTCACGAAGTCGATGAGCTCCTCGACCCGGCCGAGAAAGGACGGCTCGAGGTCGGCGAACGACTTCACGCAGCCGCGGATGCGCTGCCAGCCCGCCCCGGTGTTGTCCGGGTCCGGCCAGCCCAGGGCGCGCAGCACGCCCTCTTTCCAGGGCTGGCCGCGCGGGACGTCGGGCCAGCGGGGAATGCCGACCGCGGCCGGCTTGACGGCCGCCCACACGTCGATGAACGGGTGGCCCACGATCAGGACGTGCGCCGACGCGGCCTGCGCGGCGATCCGGCTTTCCTTGGACCCGTCGACCAGGTGGTCGACCAGCACCCCGAGGCGGCGGGCGGCGGTGGGGGCGAAATCCGCGACGATGGCCGGCAGGTCGTCGATGCCGCCCAGGTACTCCACGACCACGCCTACGTCACGCAGGTCGTCGCCCCAGATCTGCTCCACGAGCTCAGCGTCGTGACGGCCCTCGACATAGATCCGGCTGGCCCGGGCGACCCGGGCCCGGCTCTGCGGCGCCGCGACCGACCCGGACGCGGTCCGCCCCGGCGGCTGCCCGCGGCCCTGCGCCGGGACCTGAGCGGGCCGGACCAGCCGGACGCGCTGGC
>FSXZ01001837.1_pt1 | contig 28472 bp, 20 predicted proteins | sample 1638121 | NCBI WGS metagenome assembly FSXZ01 (sample SAMEA3914788, study PRJEB12502) | metagenome | biome: forest; material: soil | place: Canada | collected 2011-07-03 | depth 0.1 m
ACCTTCGTCGTCACCCGCAACATCAACTTCACCAACGTCTGCTACACCGGCTGCCGGTTCTGCGCGTTCGCGCAGCGCCGCACCGACGCTGATGCCTACACCCTGTCCCTGTCCCAGGTGGCGGACCGGGCACAGGAGGCCTGGGAGGCCGGCGCCACCGAGGTGTGCATGCAGGGTGGCATCCACCCCGACCTGCCTGGCACCGCGTACTTCGACCTCGCGGCCGAGGTCAAGCGGCGCACCCCGGGCATGCACGTGCACGCCTTCTCGCCGATGGAGGTCATGAACGGCGCCTCGCGCACCGGCATGTCGGTCCGTGAGTGGCTGACCGCGGCCCGCGAGGCGGGCGTGGACTCGCTGCCGGGCACGGCCGCGGAGATCCTGGACGACGAGGTCCGCTGGGTCCTGACCAAGGGCAAGCTGCCCGCGGCCGCCTGGGTTGATGTCATCACCACCGCCCACGAGCTCGGCATCAGGACGACCTCCACGATGATGTACGGGCACGTGGACACCCCGGCCCACTGGGTCGGGCACCTGCGGGTGCTGCGCGGGATCCAGGAGCGCACCGGCGGCTTCACCGAGTTCGTGCCGCTGCCCTTCGTGCACGCCAGCTCGCCGATCTACCTGGCCGGCCTGTCCCGGCCGGGCCCGACCCGGCGCGAGAACCGGGTCGTGCACGCCCTGGCCCGGGTGATGCTGCACGGTGCGATCGACAACATCCAGTGCTCGTGGGTCAAGCTCGCCGAGGACACCTGCCGGGACGTCCTCCAGGGCGGCGTCAACGACCTGGGCGGCACGCTCATGGAGGAGACCATCAGCCGGATGGCCGGCTCGGAGAACGGCTCGTACAAGACGATCAGCGACATGCGGTCGCTGGTTGCCCCGACGGGCCGCCCGATGCGCCAGCGCACCACGAGCTACGGCACCCCGTCAGCGGAGCGAGTCGCGGCCGCCACGGCCAGCGACGGCGTCTGCCAGTCAGTCCGCGGCCGCCGGACCGCCCTGCCCCTAGTGGAGGCCTAACCGCCGGGTCACCTGGGCAGCCAGCGGGGCCGCCCGGAGGTCTGGTGCCGGCCTGGGAGTCTGGTGCCGGCCTGCGGATCCGGCGCCCGCCCGGAGGTCCGGCGTCGGCCCGGAGGTGTGGCGCCGGCCCGGAGGTGTGGCGCCGGCCCGGAGGTGTGGCGAACCCGGAGGCTGCCCGCCTTGATCGTGAGAGGATCAGCCACTTCGGGGTGTAGCTGATCGCCTGATGATCATGAGTGAGCTCACGGCCGGCCGCCGTGCTTGCCTCAGGCGTCTCACCCGCCCGCCCCGCCTCACGGGTCCGGCCGGGGCGGAGCTCCAGCTGGGCGTGGCGCGGGACTGGGGAGGATTGCTCACCGCCGGCGGTGAGCAATCCTCCCCAGTCTCCCCAAATGCGGCGGCCTTCCCGGCCGGCCTCCGCCGGGCATGGGGTCCGCGGTGCGCGGGAGGCAGGACGTAGGTATGAGCCTGGTGGTGCAGGCGGACTCGGCCACCGCTCAGGCCTCGAAGGGCGGCTGGGCGCACGCGGCGCTTAGCGGCCCGGCGGGGCTGGGGGTGCCTGATGGCGCGGTGCTGGCTCGAGTGCCTGATGGCGCGGTGCGGGTGGAGTTGCTGCTGACGTAGCGGGCTGGGGTCCCCGGGGGGCGGTGCGGGCTGAGGGGCCTGATGGCGCGGCAGGGCTGAGGTACCTGATGGCGCGGCACGGCTGGGGTGTCTGATGGCGCGGCGGGCGGGGGTGCCTGATGGCGCGGCGGCTGAGGTGCCTGATGGCGCGGCGGCTGAGGTGCCTGATGGCGCGGCAGGACTGGGGCCGCAGATGGCGGGGTTCGGGGCGGGGGCTGAGTGCGGTGCGGGCGGGGGCAGGTTACGGCGCGGTGCGGAAGGCGGCCCAGACGACCTTGCCCGACTGGCCGGGGACGTCGAGGCAGGTGCCCCAGTCGTCGCTGAGCGAGGCGATCACGTGCAGGCCCCGGCCGCCCTCGTCCAGCCAGTCCGGGTCCCGGGGCACCGGGGGCGTGGCGCTCGGGTCGGTGACCGCGCAGACGATGCTCGGCCCGGAGTGCAGGAGGCCCAGCCGGATGCCGGCCGGCGGCGGGGCCGCGGCGGACGGCAGGCCATGCCGGACGGCGTTGGACAAGAGCTCGGAGACCACGACGGCGACATCGGGGCCGCGATGGGCGGCTCCCCAGCGTTCCATGATGACGTTCGTGAACTGACGGGCCGCGGAGATCGACCCGGGCTCCGTGCCGGGGGTCCGCATCGCGATCCGCGGGTAGCACGGCCAGGCCGGCTCGCCCGCGTACGGCGGGCTGCCCAGCACCCCGGGGGACAGACCGCCGCCCAGCGCCGCCATCTCGGCCGCGCGGCGCAGCCAGCCCCACCCCGCATCCGTGGACGGGCTGACGGCCACCGGACCGGATATGACGGTCTGCGATACCGGCGGCAGAGAGGCCGCGATGCGGTCTGCCACAGGGTTGGCTACCACGGTGTGGGCTCCAGGTGAGCCGAGTGTGCCATCGTCACGGTAAGAAATGTCCCGTCAGTTCTGGGAACCTTCGGTCAACTCGAATCCTGCCTTACGCACGCCCCGCCTGCAAGCGCAGTTGCACGTGCATATGACCGTTATGCTGCCCGCGCACTGCTCATCCGATCGTGCAGATGCACGTGCAGCAACACCTACCATACTACCTTGCCGTGCAAGTCGACAGCTGCAGCGAGCTCTTGTCAAGGCTGTGAACTGGGGGAACTTCCGTAATGTGGGGACCCGTCCGGTATCCCGCGCAGGTCTCGGCGGCGCTCGCGACCGCACCGAGGGATGGTACTCGGGTTTCTGAACGTGCCTCAGCTCGCCGCATTGCCCTTCGTGGGCTTTCGCACCGGTCTGGCCGCCTTTACGATCAGGCCCGGGAACGGCACCGCCGGCGGCCTTCGCTACCCGTAGATGTCCTGCTCGGAGGGCACTTCCGGCCGCAAAGACAGTTAAGTCCGGTGGCAGCCCGATTGGCATCTTGAGTGATAACCTGCTCACTGCATCGATGGCTATCCGGCCGGAACCTGGGCCGCGTCTAAATGGGTGGTAAGTGACGCAGCTGGCCCGGTTTCCCGGACGTGACGCCGTAGGCGCGTCGTAGGGGGGTTGCTGAGGCTATGGATGTGGAGCACTGTAGTTTGCGGGACGAAAGTTCGCGGGACTGCGGTGTGATGCACCGTGGTCGGCAGCAGGACGTGGGTCTTCACCCGTCACGCCGGGAGCGGACATGAGCGCAGGGCAGCCGGACAGCATCCGGCCGGGCAGTGGGTCGCCCATCAGCATCGGGCCGGGGCAGATCAACGGGGGGCAGCCGCGGGGCGGCCCGACTGTCCTGCGGATGCTGCTGGGGATCCAGCTGCGTCGCCTGCGGGAGGCGGCCGGCCTGACGCCGGACCAGGCCGGGTATGAGATCCGGGCCTCGCGGTCCAAGATCAGCCGGGTGGAGCACGGCCGCGTGGGCTTCAAGGAGCGCGACGTCTCGGACCTGCTCAGCCTGTACGGCGTGACCGACCCGCAGGAGCGGGACCGGATGCTGGCGCTGGCCCGGCAGGCCAACAACCAGGGCTGGTGGGCGAAGTACGACGACATCATGCCGGACTGGTTTGAGTCCTACGTCGGCCTGGAGCAGGCCACCTCGCTGATCAGGAACTTCGAGCTCCAGTTCGTGCCCGGGCTGTTCCAGACCGTGGACTACGCGCGCGGCGTGACCATGCTGGGCCACCGGTCGGCGCCCGCACATGAGATCGAGCACCGGGTCAGCCTCCGGATGCAGCGCCAGAAGATCCTGCATGAGGAGGACGCGCCCCGGATCTGGGCCGTGATCGACGAGTCGGCCCTGCGCCGGCCGCTCGGCGGCGTAGAGGCCATGCGCGCCCAGCTGCGGCACCTGATCGAGGTGACCGAGTACCCGCGGGTGACCCTGCAGGTAATGCCGTTCAGCCGCGGCGGTCACCCCGCGGCGGGCGGGTCCTTCACCGTGCTGCGGTTCGCCGAGCCCGACCTGCCGGACATCGTCTACCTGGAGCAGCTCACCAGCGCTCTCTACCTAGACCGCCGTGACGAGGTCGACCACTACATGGAGGTCATGAACCGCCTGTCGGCCGAGGCAGAAACCCCGGCCGACTCCGCGCGCCTCCTGGAGCAGATCGCCAGGTCTCTCTAAGCGCTGCTGCTGGCCTCCGGACCGCCTGGCCCGGCCCGCCCTACAGGCGGAGGGTAACGTCGTCCGGGTCGCGCTCCGGGCGCGGGCGCGGCGGCGCGGCCGGGTGGCCGACGCCGACGGCGCCCATCGGCTCCCAGCCGGGCGGCAGGCCCAGTGCGGCGGAGGCCACCGGCCCGCAGAACAGCGTGCTGGACACCCAGCACGAGCCCAGGCCCTCGATGGCCAGCCCCACCAGCAGGTTCTGCACGGCCGCGCCCATCGCCACCAGGAACATGGACCGCTCGGCCGCGTTCCGGCGGTCGTCGGGATACGTGTGCGCCGCGTCGGTCACCAGGCAGGGCACGATGATCAGCGGGGCGCGGCGCAGCGGGTCACCGCGCCGGACCCGGCGGGCGATCTGCTCGGCGGTGAAGCCGTCGGCCGTCAGGTCGGCCTGCCAGGCGGCCAGCATCTCGTCGAGCAGCCTCGTCCGCACGGCCGCCGACTCCAGCACGGCGAACCGCCACGGCTCGCTGTGGTGCGGGGCCGGCGCGGTCAGCGCCCCGGCGATAGCGCGGCGCACCGCCGCCGGGTCGACCGGGTCGGCCGTGAACTCCCGGACGGTCCGGCGCTCGGCCAGCACGGAGTCGGTGCCGATCCGGAACATGTCCTCGGCCGTGGCCCGGACCAGCGCGGCTGCTCCGGGGCCGTCGTCGGCGGTCACCAGCTCGGGCACGCCGCGGACGACGGCCACGGGGATCTGCGTGGTCTTGGCCTTGACCAGGTCGGCCGCGGCCGCCAGCTCGTCGGCCACGGCGGCCATCGTCACCTCCAGCGAGTTGCCGAAGGTGTCGGTCTGGCCCCGGTGGTCGCGCAGCGGCATGACGCCGGCGGCGCCGATCGCGGTGTCGGTCTGGCCGGTCCGCCAGGCCCGGCCCAGGGTGTCGCTGACGATCACGCCGATCGTGATGCCGAGGCGCTCGCCGATGGCCCGGCGCAGCTCCCGGGCCGCGCCGTCCGGGTCGGCGGGCAGCAGCACGATGGTGCCGGGCGCGGTGTTGGAGGCGTCCACCCCGGCCGCGGCCAGGATCAGGCCGTGCCGGTTGACCACGATCCGGGTCGGGCCGCGCCGGGCCACGACCCGCACGGACTCGGCGTCGATGGCGGCCTCCCGGTCGCCGGTCATCACCCGGCCCTCGGCCTTGCTGATGATCTTCGAGGTGACGACCAGGATGTCGCCGTCCCGCAGGTCCGGGGCCGCGTCAGCGATCAGCGCGGCCAGGTCGGTGCCGGCCGCGATCTCGGGCAGCCCGGTTACGGGCAGGACGGCCAGCGACGGGCCGCCAGCCGGCGTGGGGAAGGCGGGGGATTCGGGCCGGGCGGCCGGGTCGGGCCGGGCGGGCGGGGGAGAAGCCGGCAGGTCGGTCGGGCTGGTCATCGGGATAGCTCCACGGCGAGGTCGAGGGCGGCCTGCGCGATCTGCGCGGTAGCGGCCAGGTCAGTCATGTAGAGCGGCAGCGCGCGCACCGCGATGCCGCTGAGCTCGGGCGCGGTGGTGGCGGCCTTGTCCCGCTCGTCGACCAGCCAGCCGTCGAGCAGGCCCGCCCCGTAGTGCGCCGCGACCGCCGTGGCCGTGGTGGCCACGCCGATCGCGGTCAGGCAGGCGTCGGCCATGCCGTGCACCGGCGCGTCCCCGATGATCGGCGACACCCCGACCACCGTCTTGGCCGCCACGGCCGCCGCGATCTGCGGGACGGCCAGGATCGTCCCGATGCTGACCACCGGGTTGGACGGCGGGAACAGCACGAAGTCGGCCGCCTCGATGGCGGCCAGCACGCCGGGGGCCGGACGCGCCGCCGGCGCCCCGGTGGCCAGGATCTGCCGGGCCGGCACGGCGGCGTGCAGCCGTACCCACCACTCCTGGAAGTGCACCGTGCGCGGGCCATCGGGGCCGTCCTCGTCGAGGATCACGTGCGTCTCGATCCGGTCGTCCGACATGGGCAGCAGGGTCACGCCGATCGGCCAGCGTTCGCAAAGCTTGCTGGTCACAGCCGTAAGAGTGGCCCCCGCGTTCAGCAGGGCCGTGCGGGTGATGTGCGTGGCGATATCCCGGTCGCCGAGGGTGAACCAGTCCGGCCCGGCGTCGTAGGCGGCCAGCTCAGGCAGGACGGTGAAGGTCTCGTCGGCCCGGCCCCAGCCCCGCTCCTCGCTGATGCCGCCGCCGAGGGTGTACATGACGGTGTCGAGGTCGGGGCTGATGTGCAGGCCGAACAGGGTGATGTCGTCGCCGGTGTTACCGATGACGGTGATGTCGGCGTCCGGGGCCGCGGCCTTCAGGCCGCGCAGGAAGCGGGCGGCGCCGACGCCGCCGGCCAGAACGGTGATGCGCATCCGTGAAGTCTCGCAACCCGGCGGCGGCGCGGCACCGCGAACCCCGGTCCAAGGCCTCCGGACACCCGCCGGGCCCGGGCCGGACATGCCGGGAACCGGCGGCCGCAGGCGGCGGAAGCGGGTCATGTCGCGGGGCCGTCGGGGCGGCAGCCAGCAGAAAAACACAGACGGACTTTCCCGTCATCAGTGCGCAACCCGGTGGCCTTTATCACGTATCCCGCTTGACGCAGGGCAAGACACGCGCGTGTAATTTCACGTGTGTAATTCTCGTGCCGGGGCACTGGTGGCGGGACAACGGGGTTATTGATCGGGCAGGAGGTGCGCTGTGGCGGACATCATCGTCTCGCTGGTGCACGACGGGTTTGACATCGGGGCCGATGATGCCGAAGAGGCGGGCTGGCAGGACCGCGCACTGTGCGCGCAGACTGATCCGGAGGCGTTCTTCCCGGAGAAGGGCGGCTCCACCCGGGAGGCCAAGCGGGTCTGCCGCAGTTGCGAGGTCCGGGTCGAGTGCCTGGAGTACGCGCTTGAGAAAGACGAGCGGTTCGGGATCTGGGGCGGCCTGTCCGAGCGTGAGCGGCGCCGCCTGAAGCGCGCCGCCGTCTAGCACCACCGGCCCCGGCGCGCCGCTGCCCGGCGTGCGGCGGGCCGCTTTCCGGCACTAGCGTCTGACCTTCGGGGCAGGCGCGGTTCGCGTATTGTTCACGGGTACCTGACCCGGGCAGCGCCGCCCCTGAACCCCGGCGAGCCTGCCCGCGAACCCCGGAACTGGAAGCAGCTAGCGGACCCCTTGTCGCCGACCGATACGTATCCGCAGCACGTCGTGACGGCGGTCATCGTCGCCCACGACGGTGCCCCCTGGCTGTCGCACGTCCTCGACGCGCTGCTGGAGCAGACCCGGCCCGTGCAGCGTGTCGTCGCCGTCGACACCGGCAGCCGCGACCGCAGCGGCGCGGTGCTGGCGGCCCAGCTCGGCCAGGGCGTGGTCTTCGGGATGGAGCGGACGACCGGGTACGGCGCGGCGGTGGCCCGGGCGCTGCGGCACCAGTCGGCCAGCACGCCCGTCCCGTCCCAGCCCGGCGCGGCCTCCGCCGAGCCAGTCGAGTGGGTCTGGCTGCTGCACGACGACTGCGAGCCGGCCCCCGACGCGCTGGAGCAGCTGCTGCGCGGAGCGGCCGAGACGCCCAAGGCGGCGGTGCTCGGGCCCAAGGTCATGGACTGGTCGGACCGGGACGTCCTGCTGGAGGCCGGGCTGACCATCGACTCGGTCGGCCGCCGGGTCACCGGGATCGAGCCGCGCGAGGTCGACCAGGGCCAGCACGACGGCGACCGCGACACCCTGGCCGTCAGCAGCGCGGGCATGCTGGTCCGCCGGGACGTGTGGGACCAGCTGCGCGGCTTCGACCCGGCTATGACCCTGTTCCGCGAGGACATCGACTTCTGCTGGCGGGTGCACGCGGCCGGCTACCGGGTCCGGGTGATCACCGACGCGACGGTTTACCACGCGCAGGCCATCGCGCGGCGGCGCCGGGCCGTGTCGGTCGGGCGCCGCGGCCAGCTGCTGGACCGCCGGAACGCGCTGCTGACGCTGGCCGGCAACCTGCCAGCCGGGCCGATGCTCCGGTCGCTGGCCGGCAACGTGACGGTGTCGATCCTGCGCGCGCTGTTCTTCCTGGTGGCCAAGCGCGTAACGGCCGCCCTGGACGAGACCGCCGCGGTCCTGTCGGTGGTCGCCCACCCGCTGCGCCTGCGCCGGGTCCGCCAGGCGCGGGCGCGGGGCCGGAAGGCGGCCTACGCGCGGCTGCGGGCCGACCTGCCGCCCGGCCGGTCAGTGCGGCGGATCGCCGAGTTCATCGCGGCCATGTCGAGCTCGGCGCAGCAGGACACGCACGGCTCGCACCACGCCACCGAGGACCCCGACGCCGACGACTTCCTGCTGACCGACACCGGTTTCGCCCAGCGCATCCTGACCAGCCCGGCCGTGCTGCTGTTCGTCGTGCTCCTGGTCGTCACCGGGATCGCCGAGCGGTCGGTGCTCGGGGCCGGCCTCCTGGGCGGCGGGGCGCTGCTGCCGGCGACTCAGGGCGCGGCCGGCCTGTGGCACAGCTACCTGCAGGGCTTCCACCCCACGGGCATCGGGTCACCGAGCATAACTCCGCCCTACCTGGCCATCATCGCCGTCCTGGCGACGGTGCTCCTGGGCAAGGCCTGGCTCGCCGTGGACGTGCTGCTGCTGGGGAGCGTGCCGATCGCCGGCATGGCCGCCTACCGTGCGGCGCGCCAGGTGACCGCGTCGGTGCCCGTGCGGGTCTGGGCCGGGGCGACCTACGCCCTGATCCCGGTCGCGTCAGGCGCCATCTCCGCCGGGCGGCTGGGCACGGCCACGGCCTTCGTGGCCATCCCGGTCATCGGCCTGCTGGCCGGCCGCATGTTCAGCCTGCCGCCCCGGCTGGCCCGCCGGGCGGCCTGGGCTACCGGGCTGGCGCTCGCGCTCGGCACCGCGTTCGTCCCCCTGCTGTGGCCGATCGCCCTGCTCGCCGCGGTGGCCGCCGCGGTGGCGTTCCGGCGCGGCCGGCCCGACCTGCTGCGCAACCTCGGCGTGATCGTGGCGGTGCCGCTCGTCCTGCTCGTGCCGTGGACGTTCCAGCTCTTCGCCCACCCCTCGACCCTGCTCCTGGAAGCCGGCGCCCAGCAGGCCGGCCTGGCCAGCCGGGACCTGCCGGCCACGTCACTGCTGCTGCTCAGCCCGGGCGGGCCGGGCCTGCCGCCGGTCTGGGTCATGGCCGGGCTGGCCCTGGCCGGGCTGCTGCCGCTGCTGGCCGGCGCGCGGCGGCGCCTGATCATGGCCGGGTGGGCGGTCGCGCTGATCGGCCTGGTGGTAGCCGTCGTGGTCAGCCGGCTGTCGGTCCGGCCCCCGGCCGGCGGTCCGCCGGTGACCGCGTGGCCCGGCGTCGCGCTGGCCGTCACGGCCGCCGGGCTGCTGCTGGCCGCGGCGGCCGGCGCCGGCGCGCTGGGCCGCCTGCTGCCCGGCGACCGCGGGGTCCTGCGCCGGCTGGGCAGCGCCCGCGGCCTGGGCATTGCCCTCGTGGTCCTGGCGGCCTGCTCGGCTCCGGTCCTGGCGGGCGGGTTCTGGCTGCTGAAGGGCGTCAGCGGGCCGCTCAGCGCGGACAGCGGCCAGATCGTGCCCGCGCTCGTCTCGGCGTCGTCCGCGGGCGGTGCCCAGGACCGCACGCTGGTGCTGAGCACCTCCGGCCCGAAGGTCTCCTACCTGCTGCTGCGGGGCAACGGGCCCGCCCTGGGCGACGCTGACCTGACGCCGGTCCCCGCGGCCGAGCGCGCCCTGCGCTCGGCCGTCGCCAAGCTGGTCGCCGGGGCCGGCGGCCAGGTCGCCGACCAGGGCCAGCTGCTGGCCCGCTTTGACATCGGGTTCGTGCTGATGCGGGCCCCGGTGAACGCCGGCCTGGCCCGCACGCTGGACGGCGTGGCCGGCCTGCGCCGGGTCAGCATCACGCCCTCGTTCGACTTGTGGCGGCTGGGCCGCCTGCCGGCCCGGGTCAGCGTGGTCGAGCCGGGCGGCACCGTGGTCGCGCTGCCCTCCGGCGCGCTGGACGTGTCCGGTGCGACCGTCCCGGCGGCGGGCGGGATCCTGACCGTGGCCGAGCCGGCCGGCGGCTGGCACGCATCGCTCAACGGCCGGCCGCTCACCGCGGTGGCCTCGCCGGCCGGGTCCTGGGCGCAGGCCTTCCGGCTGCCCAGCGGCGGCGGCACGGTGCAGATCGGCCGCAGTGAACTGTGGCATGACCTGGGGATCGCGTTCGAGCTCCTGGCCGTGCTGGTGGTCGGGGCGCTGGCCCTGCCCGGCGTGCGGACGGCGGCCGAGGCGCAGCTGGCCGCGGCCGGGGCGGCCTCGGCGGGCGCGGGTGCGGCGGGGGCGGGTGCGGCAGGCGCGGGGGCGGGTGCTGCGGGCGTGGACGCGGCGGGCGCGGGTGCTGGCGATGACGCGGCGGCCGGGACAGGCGAACGGCCCTCCGGCCGGGCCAGGTCGAGAGCCGCGGGCCGCGAGGGCGACCGGCGTGGCGGCAAGGGCGGGTCACGGGCGCGGGGCGGCGGGCGCCGGGGCCGGAAGCCCGGGACCGAGCAGCCGCTGACCGGGACGGGGCGCATCCGCCCGGCCACGGGCCGGGGCGCGGCGCGCGACCTGGCCGGGGCCGGCGACTTCGGCGCCGGCCGCACCGCGGCGGGCGCCGCCGGGGCGGGGCCGGGCGGCGCGGCCGGGAGCAGGCACGCCGCCGGGGCGCCCTCGGCGTGGCCCGCGGGCCAGCCGAGCAGCCAGTTCTTCAACGATGCACCGCGCGGCCCGGAGCTCCCCGAGCCCGGTTACGACCGGGGCGACCCGGAGGACGCCGGCTACGGCGACGGCGCGTCAGATGAGACGACCGCGTTCGACCGCGACGCAGTCTTCAACCGCAGCCCCGCCGCCGACGGCGACGGTGCCCCGGACAGCGCGGCCGCCTTCGATCACGCGGCCGCCGCTGATGCCGCGGCCGCCGCCGGCCGCGGTGCGCTGCGCGGCGGCGACGGGCGCGGTGACTACGGCAGCGGTGACTACGGCAGCGGTGAGTACGCCACGGGCGAGTATGGGCGCGGCCAGTACGGCAGCGGCGAGTACAGCCGCGCGGGCGACGGCACCGGTGGGTACGGCCGCGGCGAGTACGACCGGGCCGGCTACGGCCGCGGGGAGCGCGCCAGCGGCGAGTACGGGCGCCCTGATTCCGCGGGCGCGGATGACGCGGGTCCGGCAGCGCCGGGTGCCGGCCCCGGCAGCGTCCCGGCCGGACCGGGCCGGGACGGTTACCGCCCGGGCGAATACGCCGCGCCGGACCCGGTCCGGGCCGGGTCCGGCGCCGCCGCCTACGACGACGGGTACCGCGGCTCCGACGATGGCTATGGCCCGGCTGCGGGCCGAGCTGACAACGGTTACGGCGCTGACCGCGGTTACGGCGCTGACCGGGGCCGCGGCCCGGACGCGGGCAACGGCTACGGTCCCCCGGATGACGACCGCCCGGGCTACCGTGCGGACCGCGAGGCTTCCGGCCCGGGCCAGCGCGCCGCCCCGGCGGGCCGCCCGGCCGGGGCGGGCGCCCCGGTCCGGTCGGCCGCGGGCGCGTGGCCCTATCCCGACGACGACAGCCTGCCCGGCGCACCGCGCTCGTCCGGTGACGGGGCCAGCCCGGCTCGCGGGCCGGGCCAGCCGGTGCCTGGGCCGCGGCGGGCCGGGGATCCGCCGGCCGCCAGCCGGTCCGGCGGCGGGCTGCCGCCGCCGGTGTCCTACAGCGCCGCGTCGAGCTGGCCGGACACGGTCTCGCCGCGGCTAGCCGAGCCGCCGCCGAGCCGCCCGGCACAGCCGCGGCCCGATCCGGGCTGGCCCGACGACCGCTGGCCGGACGCGCGCCAGCGCGCTGCCGACCCGCCGCCGGCCGCCCCGTCCGGCGGCTGGCCGGAGTCCGACGCCCAGGCCGCCTGGCCGGACAGCGGGCCGCCCGCCGCATGGCCGACGGAGACTTCGCCGGTGCCGGAGTGGTCCGGCAGCGGCCCGTCCGGTAGCGATCAGCAGTGGGCGCCGGCGGGCGAGCCGGGCGGCTGGCCGGGCGCGGATGACTCCCTGGAGCCCCTGCCGTCGGACGAGCTGCACCACGGCGGAGCGCCCGCGCCGGGGGCGGACGAGCCGTCCCGGCGCCGCTGGCCGGCCCCGGAGCCCGAGGACGAGGAAGACCGTTGGTAGCCCGCCTGCCCGGAGGGACCCGGGGCCGCCTGGTGTCGGCGGGCGTGGTCGTCGTCGGCCTGGCCGCCGTGTACGGCATCGGCACGGTCACCAGCCCGGCCACCGTCGGGAGCAGCATCCAGCTCGGCCACGAGACCCGGGTGTCGGTGTCGTCGGCCATCCGCGCCTGCGCCGCGCCGGGATCGTCCGGGGCGACCGCCAGCAGCGTGGCCACGGCGGCCGTCCCCGGCAAGTCCGCCGCCGGGAGCGCCTCGATCTCGCGGCTGACGGCCGGGACCACGACCACGAGCGCCCCGTTGCGGACTCTGGCCACGCCGGGCGTCCTGACCGTCTCGCCCGTTTCCGCCGCCGCTCCCGTGCCGGCCGCCGCCCCGCACGCCGGCGCCAGCAGCGGGGCCACCGCCAGCCCGGCCGCCAGCCCGTCGGCGAGCAGCTCCGCGCCGGCCAGCAACTCCGCGGCCGGGTCGGCCCCGGCGGTGGCCACCACCCCCGGCCGGGGCGGTGTCGTCGTCCAGGCCACCGGGGCCATGGCCCAGGGGCTTGAGGTCGAGCAGGCCGGGTCCGGCGGGCTGGTGACCGCCCAGTGCCCGGCGCCCGGCACCGACTTCTGGTTCGTCGGCCCCGGCCAGGCCGCCGCATCCCAGGTCGAGCTGTACCTGATGAACACCGACAGCCAGGCGGCCGACGCGGAAGTCGACGCGCTGACCGACAGCGGGCCGCTGCTGGGCAGCTCCGACACCGGGATCATCGTCCCGCCGCACAGCATGGTGGTGCAGTCCCTGGGGACCTACCTGCACGCCTCGCACGCCCTGTCGCTGCACGTGACCACCAGCGTCGGCCGGGTCGCGGTGGCGGTCCGCCAGTCCACCGGGGGCACTACCCCCAGTCCCGTCTTCGGCGCGGCCGCGACCCCGGACCCCGGCGGCTGGCTGCCGGCCACGCAGCCGCCGGCCACCAGCCTGACCATTCCGGGCCTGCCCGGCACGCCGGGCACCGTGACTCTCTACCTGGCCGTGCCGGGCACGGCCAACGCGCAGGTCAAGGTCACCGCCGTGACGGCCAAGGGCACCTACCAGCCCACCGGCGGCAGCGGCATTGACCTGCCCGGCGACTCCGCCGTGGCCACCCAGATCGCGTCCCTGTCGGGCGTCCCCGCCGCCATCCGGATCACCTCCAACGTCCCGGTCACGGCCTCGGCCGTGATCTCCGGCGGCGCGGCCGGCTCAGCGGGCGCGATCAGCCCGGCCGCCGTCCCGGTCGTCGAGCAGGGCGTGGCCGCGGCCAACCCGGCGGGCTCGGCCGGCTCGACTGAGCTGGTCATCTCCGCGCCCGGCCGGGCCGCCGCCGTCCGCATCACCACCGGGACCGCGAAGATCTCGCTGGCCGGCCAGGCCGGGACGACCGTCACCGTGCCGGCCGGGCAGACGGTCGTGACGCCGGTCTCGCCCCCGTCGGGCGGCGGCTCCGGCCCGTTCTCGGTCGTGGTCACCCCGGAGGCCGGCTCCGGGCCCGTCTACGTCGGCCGGGTCATCCGGTCCGGTGGCATCATCCGCACCATCATGCCGCTGACCAGTGCCCTGACCTGGGTCCAGCTGCCTCCGGTGCAGGATTCCCTGCACGCGCTGGGCTCCGGCAGCTAGCCCCGCACCGGGCCACGCGAGCGGCCGCTAGTCGTCTTCGTCGTCGTCCGGGTAGCCGGGGTCGACGATCTGCGGGTCCAGGCCCAGGAGCCGCGCGAACTCCTCGACCACGACGTCCAGGACCAGCTCCTCGAGCTCGTCCTCGCTCTCGGCCCGCGCGATCAGCGGCCGCCGGTAGATCACGATCCGGGCCGCCCGGGCGGGGAGCGCGGGGTCGCCGGCGTCCGCTGTTCCCGGGTCGAGCCGGGCCAGCGGCACGGGCTCCGGGTCATCGCTGGCCACGTCCGCGGGCGGGATCTCCTCGACGGCAAACTCAACGCCCGCCAGTTCCGCCTCCCACCGCGGCTCCAGCTGCGTCACGGCGGTCAGCACGAGGTCGTCGAAGCGCTCGCTGCGGCTCCGGTAGATCGGGATCTCGGGCGGAACCAGGAGTCCGCGCAGGCCACGGCCGTGCCGATCCCGCCGCCGGGGCCCTGGGGCCGGCCGGCCAGGGCTGTTACCGTCCTGCACGGTCACCGAGCGTATCGCACGCTGCGGGGAAGCTTCCCGAGACACGATGGTGCATAGTGCCCCGGGTGGTGGCGTTCCTGCCTGGCGGTAGATACCGTCAGCCGTTGTGAGCGGTCCCCGAAGGTGTTCCCGGCCAGCCTGCAAGCAGGTGGCTCTGTACACGCTGACCTACGTGTACCGGGACTCCACGGCCGTCCTGGGTCCGCTGGCCGCGTACGTCGAGCCGCACTGCTATGACCTGTGCGCCGCCCATGCGGACCGGCTGACCGTGCCGCGCGGCTGGGACGTCGTCCGGCTGCCGCCGGGACCCGGCGAGTCCGAGGCGGAGGTGGCCGACGACCTGGAGGCCCTGGCCAACGCCGTCCGGGAGGCGACCACCCCGCGCACCCCGGCCGAGCCGGTCGGGCAGGGTGTCGAGACCGGCCGCCGGGGCCACCTGCGGGTCCTGCGATCGGCACCGTCGGACACTGGCCGCCGCGGCTGAGGCACTCCCCGTAGCCCTCTCCGGGCACCGGGCGGCCCGGTAGGCTCGTCCGGGGTATCGCGGCGCCGGCCGCGACTGCGGCAGCGCGAGAGGCAGGCCTGTGGCCGATTACGCGAAGATCTTCAAGGCGTACGACATCCGGGGCGTCGTCCCTGATGACCTGGATGAGGGTGCCGCCGAGGCGATCGGCGCCGCGTTCGCCCGGCTCACTGGCGCGCCCGCCGTCGTCACCGCCCATGACATGCGGGCGTCCTCGCCCGTGCTGGCCGCCGCCTTCGGCCGCGGTGCCGCGGCTCAGGGCGCGGACGTGATCAGCGCCGGGCTCGGCTCCACCGACCTGCTCTACTACGCCAGCGGCAGCCTGGACCTGCCCGGCGCGATGATCACGGCCAGCCACAACCCGGCCCGCTACAACGGGATCAAGCTCTGCCGGGCCGGCGCCCGGCCGGTCGGCGCCGAGACCGGGCTGCGGGACGTGCAGGAGATGGTCGCGGCCGGGATCCCCGCCCACGCCGGCCCGCCCGGCACCAGCACCGAGCGCGACCTGCTGCCCGGCTACGCGGCCCACCTGCGGACGCTCGTCGACCTGTCCGGCATCCGGCCGCTCAAGGTCGTGGTGGACGCCGGCAACGGCATGGCCGGCTATACCGTCCCCACCGTCTTCGCGGGCCTGCCGATCGAGACGGTGCCGCTGTTCTTCGAGCTGGACGGGAACTTCCCGAACCATGAGGCCAACCCCATCGACCCGCGGAACCTGGCCGACCTGCAGGCCGCCGTGACCAGCGCCGGCGCCGACCTGGGCCTGGCCTTCGACGGCGACGCCGACCGCTGCTTCGTCGTCGACGAGCGGGGCGGCATCGTCTCCCCGTCGGTCCTCACCGCGCTGATCGCGGTCCGTGAGCTGCGCCGCGAGCCGGGCGCCACGATCATCCACAACCTGATCACCTCGCGCGCGGTCCCCGAGATCGTGATCGCGGCCGGCGGCACCCCCGTCCGGACCCGCGTCGGCCACTCCTTCATCAAGGCCCAGATGGCCGGCACGGGCGCCGTGTTCGGCGGCGAGCACTCCGGTCACTTCTACTTCCGCGACTTCTGGTTCGCCGACTCCGGGATGCTGGCGGCCATGCACGTGCTCGCCGCCCTGGGCGCGGACTCCCGCCCGCTGTCGGAGCTGCTCGCGGAGTACTCCCGCTACGTGGCCACCGGCGAGATCAACAGCGAGGTCGCCGACCAGGCGGCCACCACGGCCCGGATCCGGGCCGCCTTCGCCGGGCGTCCGGGCCTGACCACCGACGAGCTGGACGGCCTCACCGTCAGCGCCCCGGACTGGTGGTTCAACGTGCGGCCGTCCAACACCGAGCCGCTGCTCCGGCTCAACGCCGAGGCCGCCGATGCCGCTACCCTGGCTGGCATCCGCGACGAGGTGCTGGGTATGGTCCACGATGGCTAGCGCGCTCGTCGCCGCCCAGAACGCCCGGCCGCCGGTGACAGTCCGCGGCGGCAGTAACGGAGATCCCAGTGCAGATCGATGAATGGCTGCTCGACATCCTGGCCTGCCCGAAGTGCCACGCGCCGCTGCGCGCCGACGACGAGGCCAGCGAGCTGGTCTGCACGGGCGCTGACTGCGGGCTGGCCTATCCCGTCCGGGACGGGATCCCGGTGCTCCTGATTGACGAGGCCCGCGACCCAGCGGGAACCCGGCAGGAGTGAGCCCGGATCGACACCGAGCGAGTCGGCGCGGGTAACGCCGACGGCGGGGGAGCCCGGTCCGGGCGGCCGCCGCCAGCCGCCGGTCATGGCGGCGGGAAGCGGGCGATCATCGCCGCGCTGTCGGCGAACCTGGGCATCGCCGTGGTCAAGTTCGCGGCCTTTATCATCACCGGGTCGGCGTCCATGCTGGCCGAGTCCGTCCATTCCCTGGCTGACTGCGGCAACCAGGCCCTGCTCCTGGTCGGCCGCCGCCGGGCGCTGCGCGAGCAAACCGAGGAGCACCAGTTCGGCTTCGGCGCGGAGCGCTACTTCTACGCATTTATCGTGGCGCTTGTCCTGTTTACCGTCGGCGCGGTGTTCTCCCTGTATGAAGGCGTCGAGCGGATCGCGCATCCCGAGCACGTCGACGACCCGGTGGTCGCTTTCGCGGTCCTGGTCATCGCCATGGTCCTGGAGAGCTTCTCGCTGCGTACCGCCGTCGCCGAGTCGAGCGCCGCGCGCGGCGCCGCCAGCTGGCTGGCCTTCATCCGCCGGGCCAAGGCTCCCGAGCTGCCCATCGTGCTGCTGGAGGACACCGCCGCCCTCTCGGGCCTCGCCTTCGCCCTGCTCGGAGTGGCCCTGGCCGTCATCACCGGCAACGGGCAGTGGGACGGCGCCGGGTCCATTGCCATCGGCGTCCTGCTCGCGGCCGTCGCCGTTATCCTCGCGGTCGAGATGAAGAGCCTGCTGATCGGGGAATCGGCCGGGCGGGACATCGAGCGCGACATCGTCGCCGCCATTGAGGGCGGCCCCGAGGTGGACGGCGTGATCCACCTGCGGACCATGCATGTCGGCCCGGACACGCTGCTCGTCGCGGCCAAGATCGCCGTGGTCGGCAGTGAGTCCGCGGTCCAGATCGCCCGCGGCATCGACGCGGCCGAGCGCCGGATCCGCAGCGCCGTGCCGATCGCTCAGCTCATCTTCCTCGAGCCCGACCTGTACCGGGCCGGCCAGGATGACCCGGCCGACCCCGCCATTCAGGCGGCCCGGCGCGCCTCGCGCCTGCGCTGGCGGCGCGGGCGCCCCGCCGCCCGCGGTTTACGCCCCCGCCAATAACCCGGCGGCTCAGTGAGCGGGTCCAGCCGCCGTCCACCGATAGGACCGTGCCCGTTATATAGGCGGACTGCGGGTTGGTGAGCAGGAGCGCAGCACGAGTAATCTCCTCCGGCGCCGCCCGCCGCCGGAGTGGCACATCACTGGCCAGGAACTGCCGGACCTGCGGGTCGTCGTCGACCCCGGAATTGAGCGGCGGGCGGAACGGCCCTGGCGCGAGCGCATTGACGGTGATGCCGGTCCCGGCCAGCTCGACGGCCAGGCTCCCGGTGAGCTGAACGACCGCGCCCTTGCTGGCCGCGTAACCCTCGTCAGTGACGTCGCAGGCCAGCTCGGTGACAGCCTGCCCGGTGGCGCCGGCCAGGCGGGCCGCCGCCTGCGCGCAGCGGTCCGCTGGCCGGCTGGCCAGTACCACGCTGGAGCCGGCCTCGGCCAGCGCGCCGGCGATGGCGAGGCCCAGCCCGGCTGAACCGCCCGTGACCAGTGCGACTTGCCCGGTCTGGCTGCGGGCCGGGCCGGTGCTGGCGGGTGTCGGCATGCGCTCATTCTGGCCCGGCCGGCCGGGCTGATCCGGACGTCCCGGTATGCGGTTCAAATCTCCATATCGGGTAGTAAAGTGCGCGCAGGGGACATTGCTAATCGCGGCGCGGCTATTCGGGCCACTGCGGCGCCGGGTATTCGTGGGGTGTTTCAGGACCGCTGGACATAGCTCGGCTGGGGAGGGTCGGCATGGTGGGGGAATTGCAGACCGGCGACCCGCCGTCGATCGGGCCGTACCGCCTGCTCGGCCGGCTCGGGACCGGGGGGATGGGCCAGGTATTCCTGGGCCGGTCGGCCGGCGGCCGCCTGGTCGCGGTCAAGGTGATCCGGCCCGATCTCGCGGGGGAGCAGGACTTCCGGGCCCGGTTCGGCCGCGAGGTCGCCGCCGCGCGGAACGTCAACGGCCAGTTCACTGCCCTCGTGGCCGGCGCGGACGTGGACGGTCCGGTTCCCTGGCTGGCCACGGCTTACGTGTCCGGCCCGTCGCTGAGCGAGGCGGTGGCGGAGCAGGGGCCGATGCCGGCCAGCTCCGTGATGATGCTCGCCGCCGGCCTGGCCGAGGGCCTGGGCGCGATCCATGCCGCCGGCGTGGTGCACCGGGACCTTAAGCCTTCCAACGTCCTGCTGGCCCACGACGGGCCGCGCGTCATCGACTTCGGCATCTCCCGCGCGACCGAGTCCAGCATGCTGACCCAGGCCGGAACGGTCGTGGGCTCGCCCGGGTTCATGTCCCCGGAGCAGGCCGAGGGCGGTGGAGTGGGACCGCTCAGCGACGTCTTCAGCCTGGGCGCCGTCCTCACCTTCGCGGCGACCGGCGCGGGCCCGTTCGGGACGGGATCCACGCCGGCGCTGGTCTACCGGGTCGTGCACAGCGACCCGGACATCGATGGCCTCCCGGACGGGCTCCGGCAGCTCGTCCGGCGCTGCCTGGCCAAGGACCCGGCCGGCCGCCCCACCACCGACGAGCTGCTGGCCGAGCTCGGCGCCAGTCATGCGGCGGAGGACTGGTTCTCCGAGCCGATGGCCCGGCTCCTGTCCGCCCACGCCGCGCCCGGCTTCCCCCCGGCCAGCCCCGTCCCGCATCCCGCGGCCGGCGACAGCCCAGCCCCGGACGTCCCAGCCCCGGACGCCCCGGCCCCGGGCGCCCCGGCCCGGGACGCCCCGGCCCCGGGCCTCCCGGCCCGCATCAGCCCGGGTGAGGCCAGCCCGGCTGACATCGTCCCGGCTGGCGTCATCCCGGCCGGCGTCGTCGCGGCCGAGGCCAGCCCGGCAGCTGACGCCGGCCCGGACAGCGCGGTGAGCAGCGGCGCCCCGACCGGTGCCGCACCTGGCGCATTCGCGCCCAGCCCCGCTGACGTCCGGCCGGATGCCCCGGTCTCCGACGGCGGCCGGCCCGACCTGGCCCCTGCCGATGCGTCAGCTGACCTGGTCCCCGCCGATGCGTCAGCCGGCCCGGCCCTGGCCGGCGAGCAGCCGCAGCCCGAGGTAGCCGCCATCCGGGCTGACCCGCTGCCGGTCGGCGTCTGGTCCGATCCCAGCCGGGCCGATGCCCCCACGGGCCTGATCCCGGCAGCCGGCCGGGCTGATCCCGGCCCGGCTGATGACGTCCCGACCGGCCGGGTCCGGCTCGGCGCCCGGTCCGGCTCGGGCCCGGCGGCCGGGTCAGCGGACCCGGCCGGTGATGACCTCCGGCCTTATCCCGGCCCGCCCGGCGCCCCCGGCCCCGCGCCGGGTGACAGCGGAGACCGCCCGCCGCGCCGTCGGCGCCGGGCCTGGGTAGCGGCCGGCCTGGCTGTCCTGGTCGTCTTGTCGGCGTCCGCGGCCATCGCGCTCCGGGCGGCCGACCGCCCGCGGTCAGGCGGCTCGCTTCAGGGTCCGAGGTCGGCGGCCTCGGCGCCGGGCGGGCTGTCGAGCTCGCGGGCCGTCCCGCCTGCCGGAGCCCGGCCGGCGGCGGCCACGGGGAGCATCCCGACGGTCCGCGGCATGACGCTGTCCGCGGCCTCCGCGGCGCTCAGCGCCCGCGGATTCGACAACATCACCTACGTGTCCAACTGTTACGGATCATCAGACGTCGGTCATGTCGTCCGGCAGGCCCCGGCTGCCCGGGCACGATTGGGCCTGAGCACGCCCGTCCTGCTCTACCTCCAGGCCAGCAACTGCGCCACCGTCCCCAACGTCAGCGGCATGGACCTGACTCAGGCCATGGCCGCGCTCAAGGCGGCCGGCTTCACCAGCGTTCCGTACCAGTACGACTGCTACGGCTTCTCCACGGTCGGCGCCGTGGTCAGCCAGTCACCCGCGGGCAGGACCAGGGCCGCCACGAACCAGCCCGTACTGCTTGAGCTCCAGGCCGGAGACTGCTCGTAACCTCACCGGCCCGGTCCCCCCGCCCATGGCCGGTGCCGGTGCAGGCTTCCGGTGATCGTGGCCGATTTTCCGCTGCGGACTGCGGTATTTCGGTCACGATCACGGCGTATCGCCTGGTCCAGGCCTCGGAGGCTGCGCCACCGGAGGCGAGGCGCTGCGGCCTCTGAGCCCGGTGCCGTGACGCCTCAGGGGCGGGCCGGCGCGGTACCGGGCCGGGCGATGGCCTCGATGAGCAGTCGCAGGTCGGCTAGGTCAGCCTCGAACTCGGCATCCCAGTCCACCGGCCGGTCGAGCGCCGCCGCCAGCCGGGCGTGGCCGGGCAGAACCCCGCTGGGCAGGAGCCCGCGGTAACTGCGCGGGTCGCCCCCCGAGCCGAACCGGCCGCCCGCCTCCGAGGCCGCAAATCCGATCACGACCGTGCTGAGCATCCGCTCCAGGCGCGGTACCTCGGGCGCGGGCACCCCGGCGTCCAGCAGGGCCGTGTACAGCAGGTCGACCGTGCGCACGGAGTCCGGCGTGACCGCCGGCCGCGCGAAAATCAGGCTGGCTGCCCACGGGTGCGCGATCACCACGGCCCGCGCGCTCCGGGCGATCGCGGTCAGCCGGTCCGGCCACGGCGCCCCCGCCCCGTCGCCGGCTGCCGCACCATCCCGAACGTGGTCGCCCGCCCCGTCGCCGGCTGCCGCATCATCCGGAACGTGGTCGTCCGTCCCGCGGCCCGCCCGGCCGCGCGCGGCCTCGTCATCCAAAACGTGGTCGTCCGCCGTGCCGCCGCCGGCCTCGTCGGTCCCGCGGTCCGCCGCGCCGTCCGCGGCCGGGCGGGCCGGGCGGGCGGCTTCGCTGGCGGCGGGCGGGAGCAGGCCGCCGAGCAGGCGGCCGAGCATGCCGTCCAGGAGCGCCGCCTTGTTGCCGACGTAGGGGTACAGGGCCATCGGGGTGACGCCCACCCGCTCGGCGATCGCGCGCATGGACACCGCAGCCAGGCCGCGCTCATCGGCCAGGGCGACCGCGATGTCCAGGATCTCCGCTCTTTTCTCGGGCATGGTATACAGTGTAGACTCTATACGGCGTAGATCATTTAGCGGAGAGAAGGAGAGTGCCGGGATGCTGGAAGCCAGGGGACTGGTGAAGCGCTACGGAGAGCGGGCGGCGCTGGACGGGTTCGACCTCGATGTCCGGGCCGGGGAGATCGTGGGCCTGATCGGGCACAACGGTGCCGGGAAGACCACGTTCATGGAGGTGATCACCGGCCTGGTGCGCCCGGACCGGGGCCAGGTCCGGGTGGGCGGGGCGGACGCGCGGCGGCAGCCGCGCGTCGCCCGCCGCCAGCTCGGGATCGCGCCGCAGGAGCTGGCCCTGTACCTGACGGCCACGGTGGCTGACAACCTGCGGCTGTTCGGCGCCCTGGCCGGGCTGCGCCGCGGCGCGCTGCGCCGGGCCGTGGCCCAGGTGGCGGAGGAGCTGGCGCTGACGGACGTGCTCGGGCAGCGGGCAGGCCTGCTGTCGGGTGGCCAGCGGCGGCGCACCCAGGCGGGCACCGCGCTGGTCACCGGGGCGCCGCTGCTGCTGCTGGACGAGCCGACGGCGGGCGCCGACCCGCAGACTCGCACCGCGCTGCTGGCCGCGGTCCGGGCGCGCGCCGCCGCCGGCGCGGCCGTCCTGTACACCACCCACTACCTGCCCGAGCTGGCCGACCTCGGCGCCACGCTGGCCGTGGCCCGCGCCGGGCGGGTCATCGCCCGCGGCTCCCAGGACAGCCTGACCCGGGGCCTGCCGGGCGAGCTGCGGCTGCGCTTCGAGCCGGACGCCGGCGCCGCGTGCCTGCCCGCGGCGCTGGCGGGCCGGGCTCGGGAGCACGGCGGTGAGGTGCGGATCACCAGCGTCAGCCCGCCGGCCGACCTGGCCGCGGCGCTCGCCGCGGGCTGCGTGCCGGCCTGGGTTGACGTCCGGCGGCCCGACCTGGACGACCTGTACCGCTCCCTGTCCTGCGGGCAGGTGCCCGATGCTGCGTGAGGGCACCGGGCGCACAGGCGCGCTGATCCGGGTCAACACCGTACTGCTGCTGCGCGACCCCGGCGCGCTGATCAGCCGGATGATCCTGCCGCTGGCGTTCCTGGTCCTGCTGCACCCGCTGTACGAGGCGGCCCAGGGCCGGTCGGGCGGCATCGCCCAGGCGGTCATCGCGACGCTGGTGACCTTCTCGCTGCTCGCGCTGAGCATCGTCGGCGGCGCGATCCTCACGGACCGGATGGGGCACACCTGGGAGCGAGTCCGGGCGACCGCCGCGCGCCCGGCTGAGGCGCTGGCCGGCAAGGCGCTGCCAATCCTGGCCGCGCTGCTGGCCCAGCAGGTCCTCATCATCGGCTTCGGCGTGCTGGTGCTCGGGCTGAGGGTGACGGCGGTGCCGCTCCTCGGCCTGGCCCTGCTGGCCTGGACGCTGACCCTGCTCGGCCTGGGCGCGCTGATCGGCGTGCTGGCCCGCAGCCTGAGCGAGCTGTCGGCCAGTTACGACATCGGCGCGATGATCCTGTCCAGCCTGGGCGGCGCGCTGGTGCCGCTGACCGCCATGCCGCAGTGGATCAGGGACATCGCGCCCGCCTCGCCCGGCTACTGGGCGGTGGCCGCGCTGCGGGGCGCGCTGGCGGACGATGGCCCGCGCACGCTGCTGGCCTGCGCCGTGCTGGCCGGGTTCGCCGGGGCGGCCGGCCTGGCCGCCGTCGCCCGGACCAGCCGGGGCGGGGGCCGCTCGGGCCGGCTGTGACGGGCCGGCCACGGCGCCGCCCGGCCAGCCCTCCGTCACCGGGCCGTCAGCGCGCTGACGGAGGCCTGTCAGCGGTCCCCGGCAGGCTGAGCCCGTCAAGCTGACCAGACGAGGAACGGGCGGGGCTATGACCCACGTGATCGAGGCCGAGGGGCTGACCAAGCGCTTCGGCGATACTCAGGCGCTGGCGGGCGTCGACCTGGCCGCTGACGGCGGCCAGGTCCTCGCCCTGCTCGGCCCGAACGGGGCCGGGAAGACGACCATTGTCCGGATCCTGGCCACGCTGCTGAAGGCGGACTCCGGGACAGCCCGGGTGAGCGGCTACGACGTCGTCAGCCAGGCCGTCCAGGTCCGCCAGCTCATCGGCCTGACCGGCCAGTACGCGTCGGTGGACGACGAGCTGACCGGCACCGAGAACATGCTCATGATCGGCCGCCTGCTGGGCTTCAGCCGGGCGCAGGCGCGGCGCCGGGCGGCCGAGAAGATCGAGGAGTTCGGCCTGGCCGAGGCCGGCGGCCGGGCGGTGAAGACCTACTCCGGCGGTATGCGCCGCCGCCTGGACCTGGCCGCCAGCCTGCTGGGCCAGCCGGAGGTCCTGTTCCTGGACGAGCCGACCACCGGGCTGGACCCGCGGGCGCGCAACCAGGTCTGGGAGACGGTCCGCGACGTGGTGGCCGGCGGCGCGACCGTGCTGCTGACCACGCAGTACCTGGAGGAGGCCGACGTGCTGGCCGACCGGATCGTGGTCATCGACCGCGGCGTGGAGGCGGAGTCCGGCACGCCCGCCGAGCTCAAGGCGCGGATCGGCGGCCAGTCGCTCGAGGTCCGCGCGGTGGACCAGGCGCAGACCGCGCGGGTGACGGCGGTCGTGGCCGAGATCACCGGGGCCGTGCCCGACGTCCATCACGACACCGGCATGGTCACCGCCCCGGCGACCGACCCGGCCATGCTGGCCGCGGTCGTCCGGCGGCTGGATGACGACGGCATCGTGGCCGCCGAGCTCGGGCTCCGGCTGCCCAGCCTGGACGAGGTCTTCCTCACCCTGACCGGCCACACGGCCGACTCGGACGCAGAAAAGGAGCGTGCGGCATGACCGCGGACATTGCCGCGGCGCGGCCGGGAACGGCCGCGCCCGGCTTCACGGGCGAGGCGCCCCCGCGGCGCCCGCTCAGCGGCCGGGTCGGCACCCGGCAGGCGTTCACCAACTCGCTGACGCTGGCCTGGCGCAACGTGGCCCAGCTGCGGCACTCGCCGGAGAAGCTGCTGGACGTCATCCTGATGCCGATCGTGTTCCTGGTGCTGTTCCTGTTCGTATTCGGCGGCGCCGTCGCCGGCAGCACGCATGCCTACCTGCAGGAGCTGCTGCCTGGCCTGGTCGCCCAGATGGCCATGTTCGCCACCATGGGCCTGGGCACCGCATTGTGCGAGGACATCCACAAGGGCGTGTTCGACCGGTTCCGCAGCCTCCCGGTGGCCCGCTCGGCCCCGCTGGTGGGCGCGGTCATCGGCGACTCGGTCCGGTTCTTCTCGGTCATGATCGTGCTGACCGGGTTCGGGTCGGCCCTGGGGTTCCGGTTCCACGCCGGCATCCTGTCCATCCTGGCCGGCTACGGCCTGGCCTACGTGTTCTACCTGGCCGTGTGCTGGGTGTCGGTGCTGATCGGGCTGATCGCCCCCTCACCGCAGACCGTGCAGGGGATCGCCTTCATCTGGACCATGCCGCTGACCTTCGGCAGCAGCGTGCTGCTGTCCAACACGGCCAGCATGCCGGGCTGGCTGCAGGCCTGGGTCAAGGTCAACCCGGTGACCGACCTGGCCGACTCGGTCCGCGCGCTGACCATCGGAGGGCCGGTGGGCGACCACCTCCTGTACACCCTGGTGTGGGCGGCGGGGATCGTCCTGGTGTCGTTCCCGATCGCGATGCGGATGTACGCCCGCCGCGTCTGAGCCGCGCCCGGCCAGCGCCCGCCGCGCCCGTGACCGCCCCGCCGCCCGCCCGGCCGGGGCGGTCACGCCGGTCCGCCGATCACCGGTCCGCTGATCACGCTCGGCCGGCGCGGCGGCGGCCCGGCCGTCAGGGCGTCAGGGCCAGCGCGTCCGCCCGGCCGAGCAGACGGCCGCGGGCGTAGGCGGCGGCAAAGGCGGCGGTGCCCAGCGCCGCGGTGGCGGCGGTCACGGCCCGGTCCGTCTCCAGGCTGCGCAGGTTGCGGAAGCCCTGCAGGGCGTGGGCCAGCCCGAGCAGCTCGGCCGCCCGGGCGGGCTCGCCGCGGGCCGCGGCCAGGGCGGCGATCCCCTCGACGATCCCGGCCAGGGTCGGGTTGTTCGGGAACATCACGACGCTGGCATCCCCGAGGACGGCCAGGGCCCGGGCGTGCCAGCCCGCGGCGGCGGCCAGGTCACCCTGGAGCTCCGCGACGCAGCCGAGCTTGGCGTACGCGGTGGCGGTCACGCCGTGCATCTGGATCTCCCCGGCCCGCGGGGCGATGACCTCCAGCGCCCGGTCCAGCAGGCCGCGCGCGGCGGCCAGGTCGCCGTCGCGGCGGGCCACCTCGCTGAGCTCGACGTAGCCGGACGCCTCGTCATCACGCTCGCCCAGGCGCTCGGCGAAGTCGAGCCCGCGCTCCAGGTCGGCCCGCGCTCCGGCCAGGTCACCGGAGACCGCGCGGGCCTTGCCCAGCGGGATGCTCATCATCTCGCCCCAGTTCCGGCCGAGCCCGACCGCGCTGGCGCACTCGCGGGCGGCCTCGAGCAGCCGCACCGCCCCGGCGGGATCGTCGCGGGCCATCGCGACCTGGGACTGGCCGGTGAGGCAGACGGCGATGGCCCAGCGGTCGCCGATCTCGGTGAAGGCCGCGTGGCCGGCCGCCATCGACTCGGCGGCCTGGTCGACCGCCCCGTCGCTGAGGGCCAGGTAACCGCCGAACAGCCGTCCCGCGGCCGCCAGCCACGGGTCAGGGTGAGCGCTGACCTCGGCCAGGATCCGCTGGGTGCCCTCGATGTTGCCGGAGATGACGCTCACGATGCCGCCGGCCATGACCAGCATCGGGTGCGTGCTGCCCGCCGACAGTGCTTCGACCCGCTCCATGACGGCCATGAGCTGCTCCGGGCTGGGACGCTCCATCGGTCGCAGCCTGGTGAGCACCCGGAATAGCTCGCACAGCGCGTAGGCGTCCTCCAGCCCGGCCGGCGGGGCATCGCCGGCCAGGTCGGCCGCGGCGCTGGCCCACTGGGCGGCCTCGGCCTCATAGTCGCGCATGATCCAGAACCAGCCCAGGGCCCGGACGAGGCGCAGGGCGGTGGCCACGTCGCCGGCGTCCAGGGACCGGCGCAGCGACGCGATGCAGTTGTCGTGCTCGGCCGTGAGCCGGTCCAGCCAGGTCACCTGCTCGCGCGAGCGCAGCAGCGGCTCGGCGCGCTCGGCCAGGGTGACGAAATACGCCGCGTGCGCCGCGCGGGCCGCGTCCGCCTCGCCGGCTTCCGCCAGCCGGTCGGCCGCGTAGGCGCGCACGGTCTCCAGCAGCCGGTACCGCACCTCCCGCTCGCCGGCCGCCGTGACCAGCGACTTGTCCACCAGCGACGCCACCACGTCGATGACCGCGGCCGGGTCGGTGACCAGCGGCCCGCGGGCGCCCGGGCCCGGCCCGGCGAGACCGGGGAAAGCGCCGTCGCCGGCCGGGCCGCCCGGGGCGGCGTCCGCCGTGCCGGGCGGGCCGGCGCCGAGCGTGCATACGTACTCGGCGCTGGCCGGGGTGGCGCCGCCGCTGAACACCGACAGCCGCCGCAGCACCGCCCGCTCGGGCTCGCCGAGCAGGTCCCAGCTCCAGTCCACGATCGCGCGCAGCGTCTGGTGGCGGGGCAGCGCGCCCCGGCTGCCCACCGACAGCAGCCGGAACCGGTCGTCCAGCCGGTCGGCGACCTGGTCGGCGGTGAGCGCCCGGAGCCGCGCGGCGGCCAGCTCGATGGCCAGCGGGATGCCGTCCAGCGCCCGGCAGATCCGGCTGACCGGACCCAGGACCTCCGGCCCCAGCACGAATCCGGGCCGGACCGCGGCCGCGCGATCCACGAACAGGGCGATCGCGGAGTACTGCGCGGCCGCTTCCGGGCTGGCGTCGTCCGGCGGCACCGGCAGCGACGGCACCGGGCACAGGGTTTCCCCCGTGATGCCCAGCGGCTCCCGGCTGGTGGCCAGGATCCGCACGCCCGGGGCCTGCGCCAGGACCCGCGCGGCCAGCCAGGCGACCGCGTCGACCAGGTGCTCGCAGTTGTCCAGGACCAGGACCAGCTGGCGGACGGCCAGCGCGTCGGCCAGCCGGTCCAGCGGGGGCTGCGCCGCCAGCCGGGCCGACTCGACGGGATCGGCCGACCAGCCGGCCTCGTTCAGCCCCAGCGCCGTCAGCACGGCCTGCGGGACGTCCAGCGCGTCGCGGACCGGGGCCAGCGGCACGAACCAGATGCCGTCCGGCAGCGCGTCGGCCATCCGGGCGGCCGCCTCGACCGACAGGCGGGTCTTCCCGGCCCCGCCCGGCCCGGTCAGCGTGATCAGCCGGGACTCGGCCAGCAGCTTGGCGAGCCGCCGCAGCTCCTCTTCCCGGCCGACGAAGCTGGTCAGCTGCGCGGGCAGGTTGGTCAGCCGGGCGGGGGCGGGAGTGGCCGGGCGGCTCAGCCCGGTCCGCTCCGCCGGGCCGGCTGGCCCGGGCCGGGCCGGCGTGTCTGGCGGCCGGCCCGCGGCCGCGATGTCCGGCCCGGCCGTGCCCGCCTGTCCCGTGCCCGCCTGGCCCGCATCCGGCCGGGGCGGCACCGGCGCGGCCAGGCCGGCCAGGCCCGGGTCACCGCGCAGGATAGCCAGGTGGACGGCCGCGAGCCCGGGCGACGGGTCGATGCCCAGCTGCTCGGCCAGGACCTGCCGGGTGTCCTCGTAGGCGCCCAGCGCGTCCGCCTGCCGGCCGGCCGCGTACAGGGCGCGCATCAGCTGGCCGCGCAGCCGCTCGCGCAGCGGGTG
>FSXZ01002602.1_pt1 | contig 28256 bp, 17 predicted proteins | sample 1638121 | NCBI WGS metagenome assembly FSXZ01 (sample SAMEA3914788, study PRJEB12502) | metagenome | biome: forest; material: soil | place: Canada | collected 2011-07-03 | depth 0.1 m
GGTGGGGCTGCCGCGCCCGCGCAGCAGCGGCATCCCGAGGGCCAGCGCCCGCGAGCCCGCTTCGGCGGCCAGCCGGGACTTGCCGATCCCGGCCTCGCCGAGCAGGAACACCGCCGCGCCGCGGTCCGCCGGCCCCGCCAGCGGTCCGGCCAGCAGGTCCAGTTCGGCCTCGCGTCCGACGATGACGGGCGATGACATCCGCACGCGTGTCTCCCCTCGGCCGCTCCCTGGACGGCCCCAACCTACCGGGCCGTCCGCTCCGTGCGGGAGTGTCAGCTCACGAACGGCGGATGACGGGGGATGAGGGGACTGATGCCGGCCGGGAGCGGGCCGCGCACGGGCCCTAACGGCACGGGGTGCTCATCGTCGTGGTGATGGTGATGGCGTCCGCGTAGGTGTCGTGCCCGCACCGGGCGGCGCAGAGCAGTTCGGCGCGGCGGCCGAGGCGCCGCGGGGTGCGCAGCCGGATCTCTCCGGCCGGGTGCCCGGGCGCGTCCTCGCGGCCCGCGCCGGGAGACTTCCACGCCCGTACCAACGCTTCGGCCGCTGTCAGGTCTGTATCCATTGTCTGTTCCTCTCGAGTCACGGCGCCCCGTCCGGGCGCCGCCGGGGTATCGGCGGCTCCAGCAGGAGCGCCGAGGGCACATGGTCGGGGAAACCGAGCCGCAGCAGGCCGTGGCCGATCCCGGCGAGGCCGGTGAGCAGTCCCGGGGTGAGCACGCCGGCCGGCGTCCCGCAGCGCGGCGGCCGCACGGACAGCGCCTCGGCCAGCGCGGCCGCCCGCCCGGCGGCGGCGCCGGACAGCTCGGGGTCGGCGGACCGGCCGAGCGCTTCAAGGGCCCCGGTCTCGCCGTGGCAGAGGCTGTCGTCGGGCAGCGGCGCGGTGAGCCCGCGCGTCCACGGTTCGGGCAGGTCGGGGCCGGGCGGCGGCGCGGCCGACGCGGTGGACGCGCTCGCGGCGTGGGCCAGCACGAGCCCGGGCAGTCCGTCACACCACGACGGGCGCGGCGCCCGCGCGAGTTCGGCCGCGTCGATGCCGTGCAGCGCGGCCCGGCCCGCCTTCGCGCAGTCCTCGTCGCCGAGCAGGCCGGCGAAGTCCAGCAGGACCCGGGCGACCCCGGCCACGCCGCGCGCGTACCCGGGCCGGGCCGGCAGCGGCCGCTCGAGCAGCCGGGCGGCGCACACCCGGGCGCCGTGCCGGGCGGCCGGCGAACCGGTGGCGCGGTGCACGGCGAGCAGCGCGGCCAGGCCGCCCGCGGTGCCGTCGAGCACCCCGACTTCGTCCTCTGCTTCGGCCGCCGCGACGGTGAGCGGCACGGCGCGCTCGACCCAGCCGGCGATCTCCGGGTCCGGCAGGGTGACGGCGAGGTGCGCGAGGGTGTAGAGGATTCCGCCGAGACCGGTGAAGGCCCCTGATCCGACGACGGCGAGATCCTCCGGCCGGTCGGCGAGCAGGTCGAGCACGGCGGGCACCGGGGCCAGTGCCTGACGCGCCGTCCGCCGGTAGCGCTCGGAGCCGGTGAGCGCCGCGAGCTGGGCCAGGAAGAGCGCCGGACCGCAGCAGCCGCCGGCCAGGTCCGCGCCCATCGCGCGCACCCGCCAGTGGGCGGCCCCGACCGGTTCCAGCCCGATCCAGTTGGTGCGGGCGCCGTCGCTGTAAGCGCTGGCGATCAGCTGGTCGCCCAGGCCGCGGGCGAGGGTGAGCAGCCGCTCCGGGTCGGGCGCGGCGGCCTTGGCCGGGGCCGGGGCGAGCAGCGGGCCGGTGGCGGCCCGGGCCGCGGGCCGGGTGCGGGCGGCCAGCGAAGCCCGGATGATCCACTCCTGGTCGTGCAGGTCCGCGCCGCCCATCGCGGCGATCTTGCGCCGGACCCGGTCCAGGCCCGGCTCGGCCAGGGCGCCGGGGATCGGCGTGCCGTGCGCGCTCCACCCGGCCGAGGACCCCGGGCGGGCGGTGAACAGCGGGATGTCCCCGTTCCACAGGTCCGCCTGCTCGGCCGCCTCGAGCAGCGGGCCGCCGGGCCCGCCGAGCGGGCTCTCCCGCAGCGAGGCCAGGATCTCGTCGCGCTCGGCCCCGGCGCGCAGGCAATCAGGGTGCGTCGACTCCTCGAGCAGCGTCGCGTACACGTGGGTGCCGCGCGGCACGATCCGGACCTCGTCCTGGGCGAATCGGCGCAGCAGGCCGTGCGGACCGGTCAGCTCGCCGCCCGCGGCGGCGATGGTCCGGTAGGCGGCGCGGAAGCCGGTGACGAAGGCCTCGGTGAAGTCGGCCGGCTCCGGACCGGGCTCGCCCACGCCGTCGATCGCTTCGGCGCTGCCGGTAGCGCCGGACGCGGCGGCCAGCACCGGCCGGTTGAGTGCGGGTTCGAACACGTGCCGCTCGCGCACCAGGCGCATCGCGTCGGTGCCCGCATCGGCCCAGGCCGCCGTCTCGATCGGCCAGCGCCGGCCGTCGCCGCCGAGGCCGGACAGATCCAGCGCGCTCTCCTCGCCGAGCAGCAGCCGCGGCAGCAGCCCGACCCGGTCCACCGAGGACTCCAGCGCCTGCCAGGCGGGGTCGGGCTCCGTGTCCGCGGCGAGCAGCGTGGGCGGGTGGAAGAGGGTTTCGACGTCCACCAGCACCGGCTCGCCGCCGCAGGCGATCAGGTTCTCGAAGTGCAGATCCGTTCCGTCGCACGCGTACATCAGCGCCAGCAGCGCGCCCTGGCGCTCGTAGAAGGCCTCGAACTCGCGCAGGTCGGCGCACGGGCGGTGCGGGACGAACTCGGCCCAGCCGTATCCGTCCCCTTCCACCACCGCGACCGCGCGCAGCCCGGGCCCGGCGGTGCGCGCGTTGAACCAGGCGAGGAGTTCGTTGAAATGCCGATGGGCGGCGAGGGAGCGCGGCTTGTAGACGAGCCGCGAGCCGTCGGCGAAGCGCAGCAGCGCGACGGCGCGGCCGTGCCGGTGCCCGTCGCCGACCGAGGTCGCCAGCTCCACCAGCCGGCCGGGATCGCGCCCGGCGAACAGTGCGGTGGCCAGCCTGGACCGGTCGGCCGCCAGCCGCAGCAGCACCTCGGTGAGCGCGTCAGCGGCGTGCAGGGCGGCTTGGGCCAGCAGCCGCCCGAGCACGGCGTATTCGTCGAGCAGCGCGGCCAATCCGTCGCGGGAGGCGGTCTGGCGGACGAAGTCGCGGAAGCGTTCGGCCGGCGTCTCGCCCGCCAGCCGGCCGGTCACCCGCGCGACGTTCAGCTCCAACACCAGGGTGCGGGCGGCCAGCCGGGCGAGCGCGGCCCCGAGCCGCCCGGCGAACGCGTCGAGGACGGCGGCCAGGTCGACCGCGTCGCAGCTCGCGGCCACGGCGGAGCGCACCCGCTCGGCGGCCGACGCGGCGAACGGCGCGAGGATCGGCTCGAACCCGCTGGTGTCCGGGAACGGCCCGCGCGGTGCCCGGGCGCAGTCCGGCGCCTTCGCCAGGGCGGCCGCGGCGAAGGCCGCCCAGCCCGGGGCGCCGCCGCCGACCGCGCGTTCGTCCGCTGACAGGGCGCGCTCCCACCAGGCGCGGGGCCGGGTCACCGCGCGGCCGTCCTACGGACCGTGTTCACGCCCCCGATCATCCGGGGTGGCGCGCGGTCCGGGCATCAGGGCGGCGCCCGTATGTTTCCGCACCGCTGCCCCACCATTCTTCGGTCCGCGGGCCCGGCGCGGGCCCGCGTCGGGACCCGGCCCGGCTTCATGGGGGCCGGGCCGGGCTTTCGGGCGGGCGGCGGCGCGAACTGTGGGTGTCCGTCCCCGATGACCGGCGGCCGAGGTGCGGTCACGATCGTTCTGGTCGGCCGACCCGTGCCCAGGTGTCGGCCGGAGTCGACCGGATGGAGCCGAGCCATGCCGCAAACCGTGCCGGAGCACGGCACAGTCCCGCCCAGCAGCGCGCTGCGGTTCTCCGTGCTGGGGCCCGTCCGGGCCTGGGCCGGGGACCGGGAGCTGGCGCTCGGGCCGCTCAAACAGCGCCGGGTGCTCGCGCTGCTGCTGTGCCGGGCCGGACACACGGTCTCGCTGGACGAACTGACCGAGGCGGTATGGGAGAAGGACCCTCCCCGTACGGCGCGCAAGAATCTCCAGCTGTACGTCTTCGGGATCCGCCGGGTCCTGCGCGAGGCGGGCGCCGGGGACCGGCTGGTGCTGGCACCCGGCGGCTATCGGCTGAAGGTGGCCGAGGACGAGCTGGATTCGCTGTGTCTTGCGACGCTGGCCCGGGAGGGCCACGACGCGGCCGCCCGCGGCGACGCTGCGGCGGCCGCGCGGATCCTGCGCCGGGCGCGGGTGCTGCGGGTCGGATCGCCGCTGGGCGAACTCGCCGCCTCGGAACCCCTGCGCGCCGAGGCCGACCGGCTCGAGCTGCGCCACCTGGCGGCGAGCGAGGACTGGGCCGAAGCCGCGTTGGACGCCGGTCTGCCCCGGGAGGTCGCCGAGATCACCCGGGATCTGATCGAGCGTCATCCGCTGCGGGAACGGTTGCGGTCCGCTCATATGACGGCCCTGCACCGCTCGGGGCGCCGCGCCGAAGCGCTCGCGGCGTACGACGAACTGCGCAAGCTGCTCGCCCGCGAACTCGGCATCTCGCCCAGCCCGGCGTTCGAGGCCGCATACCGGGCCGTGCTCGAGGACGAGCACCGCCGCGAGCGGACCCCCGCCGACCGCCGGGTCCCGTGCGCCGGCCTGTCCGGGGAGGCCGAGGATTTCACCGGCCGGGCGGCCGTCGCGGCCGAAATCGCGCACGTCGTGCCCACCACCGGCTCCCTCACCCTGCTCGTGGGCCAACCCGGGGCCGGCAAGACCGCGCTGGCCCTGCGCGCGGCCCGGCGGCTCGACTCGGCGTTCCCCGACGGGCGGATCATCGTCCGGCTCCGCGAGCGCGACGGCTCGGCCAGGCCCGTGTCCTCGATCGTGGCCGAGCTGCTGGCGTACACCGACCGGCCGCGGCCCTCGTCCACCGACCCCGAGCGGGAGGCCGCGCACTGGCGTTCGTGGTCTTCCGCGCGCCGGGTTCTGCTGGTCCTCGACGACGCGCCGGACGAGGCGACGGTGCGCACGCTCGTGCCCGGCGGACGCGCCTCGACCGTCGTCACCGCGCGCGGCCAGTTGGCCGGGCTCTGCCCGACCCGGCGTATCCAGGTGCCGGCGCTGTCCGCCGACGAGGCCCTCGACTTCCTCACCAAGCTCACCGGCTCCGGCCGGGTGCGGTCCGATCCGGCCTCGGCCGAACGCATCGTCGCCCGCTGCGGACGGATTCCGCTGGCGGTGCGGGCGGCCGGGCTCAAGCTCGTCGTGCTCCCCCACCTGCGGCTGGCCGAGTACGCCGCGCGGCTCGCGGAACCTGACACGGTGTTGGATCATCTGGAGGTCGGCGACCTCCAGGTGCGCGCGCGGGCGGCCCGCGGCTGGCTGGAGCTGAGGCCCTCGCACGCGGCCGTCCTGCGCGCCCTCGCGCGGCTCGCGCCCTCGGCCCGATTCGCCGCGGCCGATGCGGCGGCGTTGACCGGGATCCCGGCCGGCCGGCTCTGTATCGAGCTCGAGTCGATGATCGAGAACGGCGCGCTGCTCGCGCCGGGCGAGGAGGCGTCGGCGTGCTCGGCGACGTACGCGCTGCCCTATCTCACCCACCTCTACGCCCGATCGGCGGCGGTCCCGGCGTAGCCCGGAGCCCGGAGCGCGGCTGCGCGGCCTGCCGGACGGATCCGGCAGGCCGCCGCCGGTCACAGGGCCGAGCTGGTCATGCTGCTGGCCCAGATGCTGAAGCAGATGACCGGGAACTCGTCGCGCCGGGCCTCGAGCTGCTGCAGGGCGAGAATCTGGGACATATCCGTATCCTTTCACCGAGGTGTTCGCTGGCTGTTTCAGGGTGGTGCGTTCTGCTCGGGTGAGCAGGGCTCAGGCGAACAGGTCGTCCGCCGGGCCGTCCAGGATCCGGCGGGCCGCGAGGAGTACCCCGGCGGAGCCGCTGGAGAGATCCGCGCTGAAGCGGAGGGAGCCGGTGCCGAGGAAGCGCACCGCGTTCCCGCGCGCCACCGCGTACTTGAGCAGTCCGGCGCCGACCGCGACGGCGCGGGCGCGGTCCGCGGCGGCTCCGGTCAGCTCGGCGTGTTCGGTCAGGAACCAGGCCATCCCGGCCAGGCCGATGAAGAGCCCGGATTCCATCGCGCAGGTCTTGTCCGTGTCCGCGACCAGCCGCGGCAGCGCGGCGGCGAAGCGCTCGTCCGCCACCGCGTCCGTGTGCACGTAGCGGGTGAGCACGGTGCCGACGCCCGCGGAGCCGATGCTGAAGTAGGGCATGGCCCGCCGGCTCACGGCGTCGTCGGCGAAGGAGAGCGCTCCGTCGTCCAGCGCCATCGCCCGGTCCAGCTCCTGATGGAGCAGCCGGCACCCGGCCTCGAGGAAGGCGCTCTGGCCGGTGGCCTCGTACAGGCGGTGCAGGAAGAGGGCGAGCCCGGAGCGGCCGTGGAAGAGCCCGCGCGCGTCGTGCCGGCCGAGCAGGGGGACCGGATCGGTGAGCCCTGCGATGCGTTCGCCGATCGCCGCGGCCCGGTCCAGGAACTCGGCCTCCCCGGTGCGCCGATACAGGTCCAGCCAGGTCAGGCCGACGCCGGCGCCGCCCCCGGCGAACGTCGCGCACGTGGCGGTGAGCGGATGCCGCTCGGCACGCAGGGCCAGCTCGGCGGCCTCGTCCAGGTGCCAGAGCCGGGCCAGCACCCGGGCGATGCCGGCCAGGCCGACGCTGAATCCGGGCGGCAGCTGTTCGCGCGCGGCCATGGCATCGCGGCGCAGCCGCTTCTCCACCGCGTCCGGGATCGGCACCCCGGCCCGCAGCAGGGCGTAGACGGCCCCGGCCGTGCCATAGCCCAGACACACCGTGTTGGTGGCGAACGCCGCGGGCGGCGGCGGGAAGACCCACTCCGCCCGCGCGGGTTCGGCCATCTCCAGCAGCCCCAGGGCCGCGCGCTGCGCCATCCGGGAGAGCGCGCCGAGCGGGTCGGCGTCCACCTCCTCGGGGGCCGGGGCCCCCGCGCCCGGACCGGCCGGGTAGAAGGCCGTCGCGCGGGCCCAGAGGTCGGCGGGCGGGGGCACGGTGGCCGCGAGATCGCGTCGCAGCAGCCGGAGATTGCCCGGCGCGCGTTCGGCCACGGAGTGCAGGTTGGCGAACATGGACAGCGCCACGGCGCCGAGGGCGTAGCGGTCGGGCAGCGCCGGATCGGTGCCGTCGGCCGACAGCTCGACCGGCGGCACGAATCCGGGAGTGCCGAGCGGCCTGACCGGTTCGGCCAGCGGCGTGACGGTCTCGAAGTCCACCAGGCGGACGGCCGTCTCGGCGGTGACGATGGCGTTGCCCGGGCTCAGATCCCCGAACCGGTATCCGAGCCCGTGCAGCCGCTCGATCGCGTCGTCCAGGCAACTCAGCACGCGTCGGCAGCCGTCGAAGTAGGCTTCGACGTCCTGCTTCGCCCAGTCGGCTCTGATCAGGGGCGAGCTGTGCCCGATCCAGGTGCGCAGCGGGGTGCCCTGGATGTACTCGGTGACGAGGAACTCGTGTTCCCACTCGGTGAAGTAGCCGAGGGGCTCGGGGCACAGCCCCGGCGCCGACGCGTGCAGAACACCGAGCACCTCGTGCTCGCGGCGCAGCCGTTCTTGGGCGCTCACGCCGTCCGCCGTGTAGCCGTTGTGCGCCCTGGCCTCCTTGAGGAAGACCGTTCTCCCGCTCGCCGTGTCCCGGGCCCGGTACGCGCCCCCGGCGTTGCTGGTCTGGAGCACCTCGAGGATCTCGTATCCGCCCACGACGATCGGGCCCTGATGAGCCTCGGGCTCCTGCTCGACGAAGGGATCCGCGATGCCCGGAGGCAGGATGAACGCGGGCAGCCGCTGGTCCACGACGTCGCGGCCGTCGCCGTCGCGCAGCAGCGGCTCCCGGGTGCCGTCGGGCAGCAGCCTGCTGCGGCCGCCGAACGCGCCGTACCGGTAGTGGACGGTGCGCGAGTCCCGGTAGCGCCGATCGGTGAGCACGTATGCCCCCTCCTCGCCCGCCAGCGCGTCCGCCAACCGGTCCAGGACGCGGCGGGCGGTGGCCGGGTCGGGCGGGTAGAGGGCGCAGAACTTGCCGGCCTGAGGCCGCGCCGCGTGCTTGTGGTGCAGGAAGAGGAAGAAGCGGGTCGAGGCGAGGTGCTTGAACGGAACCTGCTCGGCGAAGCACGCCTGCGCCACCACGTCGAGTACCTGCTGGGCTCGGGCGAACCGGGCCGAGACGTGGATCTTCCAGCCCTGGTCGGCCGGCGGTGCCGCAGGGTGCGACCACACCGTCCAGACGTCGTGGCCGCGCGCCTTCCAGCCGTCCGCGACCACCGCGGGTGCGAAACGCGGGCCGGGATCGCGCACGGTGGAGAACGGGGCGTAGTACTCCCCCTCGGCGAGAGCCGCGTCGAGTGCGTCGAACATGGAGTCCCCTCCTACAGTGGGCGGATAGCGTGGTGGAGCAGTCGTCAGATCGCGGGCAGCAGGGCGGCCCGCGCCCCCTTGGCGTCGAAGGCCGTGTGTAGGGCGAGCAGCACTCCCGCCGCGCCGCCGGCCAGGTCGGCCGAGAGTTTGTGCAGGCCGTAGCCGGGAAACAGCACTCCCCCGCGATGGCGCACCGCGTGCCAGGACAGGTCCGCGACCGAGCGCGCCGACTCCTCTTCGCAGCCTTCCGGCCCGAGCACGGCGAGCGCGGCGAGGAGGCCGGCCCGGCCGCGCCAGAGCCCGGGCTCGCGCACGAATTCACTGGCGCCCAGGCGGCGGGCCCGGTCGATGAACGTGGCGAGCGACGGGTCCTCGGCCCACTCGAGATAGTCGCCGGCCGCCAGCGCGATGCCGCAGCTTCCTTCGTCCAGATAGGGCAGGTGCCGGTGGCCCTGCCGGACCATGACCGTCCCGTCCGGCATGGCGACGCAGTGTTCGATATCGCGCGCCAGCGCCCGCCGCGCGGCCGGGAGCCAGCGGCGCTCGCCGGTCAGCTCGTGCAGTCTCAGGTGCAGCAGCGCCGCGCCGCTGAAGCCGTACAGCAGCCCGGCCCGGGCCGGGGCGATCAGGCCGCTCGGCGCCTCGCCGCGGGCGAGGGCGTCCAGGCGTTCGCCGGTGCGCACGGCTTCGTCCAGCAGCGCCGCGTCGCCGGCGCTCTCGGCGAAGTGGCAGTGCGCGAGCGCGGCACCGGCCTGTCCGCCGTGGATGCCGGCGTGCGCGGCCAGGCCGGCCGCCCCGGCCCGATCGAACGCCTCGCGCGCCTGCTCGGGCCGGCCGAGTTCGTCGAGCACCAGGGCCGAGCCGTAGAGCCCGTCGTGCAGGCCGCGCGGGATCCCGGTGCGCGCCCGCCGACACGCCGCCGCCAGCCAGTCGACGTGCTCTGCCGGGATCGGCGCGCCGGTCCGGGCCAGGGCGAGCAGCACACCGGCGGCGCCGTGGGCCAGGGTGTGGCCGCCGTGTTCGAACACGGCCCAGTCGGCCGGGTAGAGCCGGTCCTCCCGATCAGGGGTCGCACACCCGTGGATACCCGCGATCAGCGCGGCGCGCAACGCGGGCCAGTCGGCTTCGTCCGGCGGCTCGGGCACCGCGGCCGGTTCGGGCCGGCCGGGTCGGCGCGGTCGCTCGGCGCCGGACGGGCCGAAGCGCCGGACCGCCGCCGCCTCGAGCAGCGCCGCCTTCTCCGGCGCGAACTCGATCATCTCGGTGATCGGCATCAGCATGGCGAGCCAGGTCGCCCACACCCCGTACGCGTCCGCCTCGAGGCCGGTGGCTCCGGCCGGTGCCCGGAATCCGCGGGCACCGACCCGCGGCAGGTCCGGGTCGTCGATCGTGCTCGCATATTCGAAGTCGATGAGCGCCAGCGAGCCGTCCGGGCGCAGGATGATGTTGGACGGATGTACGTCGCGGAAGCAGATCCCGCGTTCGTGGATCGCGTCCAGGGCGCGGCGCAGGCTCGCCGCCACGGACTCGGCCCAGCGCGCGTACGAGCGCAGCGCTTCGGGTCCGCAGTCGCGCCCCGCCACCGGGTGGCGCTCGACCATCTCCTCCAGGAGCGTGCTCCCCTCGATGTACTCCTCGACGAGGTAGCTGTGCTCCCACACCGTGTGCAGCCCGTACACCGTGGGCACGCAGTCCAGCCCGCGCAAGGCCAGCAGGGTGCGGTACTCGCGGTGCAGCCGTTCCACGGCGTCGCCGAGCCCGTCCAGCCCGGCGAAGGGGCGCGCCTCCCGCAGCACCACCCGGCGCCCGGTAACCCGATGTTCGGCCAGGTAGATACCGCCCGCGTTGGAGAAGTGCAGCGCCTTGCGCATCAGGTACGGGAAGTCGTCGTCACGGGCCTGCGCCCGCGCGAGCAGGTGCGGCTCGAGCACCGGGGGCGGGCTCACCCACTCCGGCGTCCGGAACACCGGGCCGCGCGGGTCCGGCACCAGCCGGCCGGCCGGATCGCGCAGGGCGGGGACCGCCGTGCCGTCCGCGTCGGTGCACCACAGGTCCACGTAGGCGCCGTAGCGCACGTGCACCGGCCCGTCGCCGATGCGCAGATCACTGAGGATGTAGGGGCCCGGCAGGCCGCCGACGGCGGCGGTGAGCGCGGCGAGCAGCTCGGCCAGCCGGGTCTCGTCGGCCGGATAGGCGGCGATGAACTTGCCACTGGCGCCCCGGTGCATCTGCTTGCCGGAGAACAGTTCCACGGCGCGCCGGCTGCGCAGGAACTTGAACGGCACGCGGTGCTCGAACAGGACGGCGGCGGCCCGCTCCAGGGTGGGTTCGGCCGTGCGCGGGGTGGCCGAGAGGTGGATCTTCCAGCCCTGTTCGACCGGCGCCGCGTCGGCCGGCCGCAGAGCGGTCCACAGTCCCTGGTCGGTGCGGATCCAGCCGGCCGGGAACTGACCGTCCGTCAGCGGGTACCGCTCACCCTCGTCCGCCAGCCGACTCGGGGTCTCGAAGTATCGGTCATCGGCCACGGAGTAGAGCAGAGCCTGCTGCTGATGCGCCATGTCCTCGCTCCTGTCAGGCCGTCGCCGGAAGTTCGCCGCGGACGGCGGCGGGCGCGCGGCGGGCGGACGGGGCCACCGCGAGGATGAGCGCACACACCAGGAACACCGCGGCCAGCACGCGATACGCGGCCGCCCCGCCCCATTCGGTCAGCAGCACCCCGCCGATCAGCGGGGCCACCGGCTGAACCAGCGAGGAGAGCAGTCCCGCCGCGTTCTGCACCCGGCCGACCAGCTCGTCCGGAGTGACCGTCAGCAGCGTCGTCATGAAACTGATGCTGGCCACGGCCGCGACGGCGACGCAGAGTGCGCACAGCGCGCCGCTGTAGAGGGCGTTGGAGCTGAGCGGAAGCAGAGCGGCGAGCAGAGCGCAGGCCCAGGCAACGCCGCTGATCCGGGTCCTGGGGCGCAGCCGGTCGGGCACCCGCGGCGCGAGCAGCGCTCCACCGAGCGAGCCGACGGCGGTGAGCGAGACCACGGTGCCGCCGTCCACGCCGGACCCGCCGCGGTGCGAAGCCACCGCCACCACCACGAACATCAGGGCGTCGAACGCGGCGTTCATGCCCAGTCCGAAGACCAGCAGGACCGTGCGCAGGTAGGGGCGGGCCCACAGGAACGCGAACCCGGCCAGCAGTGAGGTGCGCGAGAACGCGGGGGCGCCCGGGCTCGGCGCGGAGCGCGTGCGCAGCAGCACCAGGCAGCCGATCGAGAGCAGCAGGCACCCGGCCTCGCCGAGGAAGGGCAGCGCCGGATCCAGCGCGAACAGCGCGCCCCCGAGCAGCGGCCCGATCACCCGGGCCGCGGCGGCCCTGGCCTGCATCCGGGAGGCCGCGGCGCCGAACAGCTCCGGCGGGATCACGGTCCGCAGCAGGCCCAGCGCGGCCGGCCCGTCCACACTGTTGATCACGGCGGCGAACGCCGCGACGAGGAGCACCAGCGGCAGTCGCACGGCGCCCAGAAAGACGCAGAGCGCGAGCGCCGCGGGCGTCAGCATGCTGGCGAAGGAGCAGAGCAGCAGCAGTCGACGACGCTCGACCAGGTCGACCACCGCACCGCCGGGCAGCATCCCGACCAGCAGCGCGACCAGCTCGACACTGCCGACCAGGCCCGCCTCGACCGCGGATCCGGTGCGCCGCAGGACGAGCAGCGGCAGCGCGAGCGTCGACATCTGCGCGCCGAGCCCGGCCAGCAGACCGCCGACCCACAGCAGACGGAAGTCCCTGATGTGTTCCAACCGCGGGAGCCGGCCGCTCGGGGCACCCGCGGAGCCTTGTGCGTTCACTGATTCCTGCCTCCTCGGCGGCGGATCGGACCGCGATGTTCGGCCGGGTGCGGGGGCGGCCGGTGCGCGGCCGCCCCCAAGGCCGCGGACTACTTGCCGCCGCCGCCACCGCCCTCGATGACGCTGAGCAGGCTGACGCAGACGCTGACCAGCTTCTCCTCGGGCGCCAGGCCCTGGATGTCCAGAACCGAGGCGGACGCCTCGGCGCCGATGGTGTTCTCGTTCTCGATCACAGTGGTCTCCTTCGCTGTTGGTGTTGCCAGGGGGAAATCCCGGCGCGGCGCGAGCCGGCCGGCCAGACCAAGACTGGGCGGGCCCGGTTCAGCACTGGTTGAGCGTCAGCTCAGCAGGCGGCTAGGGCCAGGTCAGCGCGGAGAGGGCAGCACGGAGCGGAACGGCGGCGGCACAGCGCACGCGCGTTCGGCGGGGGTTTGTGGCCGCGGGGACAGACACCGCGGCGGGTCGGCGGGGCGGTTCAGCGCGCCAGGTCGGCGGCGTCCCCCATCACGATCACCGGATGCAGGGACGGGTCGAGTTCCCCGAGCAGCGTGACGATGTCCTGCCGGGGAATGCTCACGCAGGCGTGGGTCGGCCCGCCGTGGTCGACGTGGATCCAGACCCCGGTGCCCTTCTCCCAGCCCAGCGGATAGGTCGTGTCCAGCGGGGAGACGCCGGCCTTCCGGTTGTAGTTGATCGCTATGACGTAGTCGAAGGAACCCGCCAGCGGCTCGCCCTCGAAACCGCGTCCGGCGGCGACGAACTCGGACGAGCGGTAGTACGGCAGCTTGGTGCCCGGATCCGGGTCGAGACCCCCGGCGTCGGTCAGCCCGAAGACGCCGATCGGGCTGCGCAGATCGCCCTGCTGCTTGTCCGCGGTCCAGCCGCGCAGCGCGTTGTGGGCGGGCCAGCTCGGCCCGGCCTGCCAGCCCGCCCCGGACCACTGGTAGAGCACCACGGTCGCGTTCGAGGAGTCCAGGCCCGCTCCGACCACCTCGAGCACCTGACCGCTGTCCGCCGGGACCTCGGCGAGCGTCTTCGGACCCAGATTCGGCAGCGTCGTGTCGGCGGTGGACGAGGGCGTGGGCGACGGCGAGACCGGGGGCACGGAACCGGAATCCGAGGCCGAGCCGCCCTCACCGGAATCGGTGGCGGCGGACGGCGCGGCCGCGGTCCGCACCGACCGGCCGGCACCCGCGCATCCCGAGGTCAGGGCGCCGACGACGGCGATCGCCGAGGCGGCGCGGAGAAGCGGACGCACGAAGCAGCCTTCCTGAACGACTCGACGCGACGCACGCCGCGGCCACGCGGGAGTCCGGGCAGCGCAGCTACGTACCCTGCGGTCGGCGGCGTGATGCGGGTGAACACCGTCACACTCCGCCCGCGGCGCTCCCGCGCGCCGCCGGCCGCCGCCGACCCGATGATCCTAGTCGGCCCGGCGCATGGGAGTCGGGAAGCCGGTCACCCGTCCTCATCGATCGCCGACGGCACCCGCCGCGGCGGAGGGAGGACGAACCGATGGCCGTGGTCCCGGAGCTGGTCCCCGAGCTGCTGCCCGAGCTCGACCGGCGCGGCCTGCTGCGGCACCTGGCGGAGCTCGGCGCCGAGCACGCGGTCCGTGTCTTCCTGCCCCCGGTCCTCGTCCGGCAGATCGACCGGAGCGCCGCCGCCCCGCCGCGCTGACCGTACCCCGAACACGCCTCTGTACTGCGCCTTCGTGCGTCTGGTCGCGCATCTATCGGCATGGATATAGCGTGAAGTGGCTCGCACAGGTGATCTCTCCACCTCGAAGAGGCGACATGACTGAATCCTCTGCTGACGAGGACGTCGTCAACACGCTCGGGCCGACATCCCCTACCTCAGGCGACCGTGGCGCGCAGCGCGGCGGAGCGCCGGAACACCCCCCGGATCGCGCGCGCTGGATGGTCCTGGTGATCGTCAGCATCGCGCAGCTGATGATCGTGTTGGACATCTCGATCGTCAACATCGCGCTGCCCGACGCGCAGAAGGCACTCGGCTTCTCCAACGGCGACCGGCAGTGGATCGTCACCGCCTACTCGCTGGCTTTCGGAGCGCTGCTGTTGTTCGGCGGACGGCTGGCGGACCTGGTCGGCCGCAAACACATGTTCATCGCGGGACTGATCATCTTCGCCGCGGCCTCACTGCTCGGCGGCATCTCGCCGAGCTTCCAGGTGCTGGTCACCGCGCGGGCGATCCAGGGCGTCGCGGGCGCCATGCTCGCCCCGGCCGCGCTCTCGCTGCTGACCACGACCTTCCCCGACTCGAAGGAGCGGGCCACCGCGTTCTCCGTGTTCGGCGCGGTCGCCGGTTCCGGGGCGGCCGTCGGCCTGCTGCTCGGCGGCGTGCTGACGGAGTTCCTGAGCTGGCGCTGGACCCTGTTCATCAACGTGGTGTTCGCCGGCGTGGCGCTGCTCGGCGCCATGCGCTACCTCCACCGCGAACGCCCGCACGAGCGTCCGGGCCTGGACGTGCCCGGCACCATCCTGGTCTCGGCCGGGCTGTTCTGCCTCGTGTACGGGTTCTCCAATGCCGAGAGCCACTCCTGGAGCACCCCGTCGACCTGGGGCTTCATCGTGGTGGGCGGAGTGCTGCTGCTCGCGTTCTGCGCCTGGACCGCGCGGGCGGCCGACCCGCTGCTGCCGCCGCGGATCGTGCTGGACCGGGACCGGGGCGGCTCGTTCCTGGCGATGTTCATCACCGGCGCGGGCATCTTCGGGGTGTTCCTGTTCCTGACCTTCTTCCTGCAGACCTCGCTGGGGTATTCGCCGGTCAGAACGGGTCTGGCCTTCCTGCCGATGGTCATCGCGCTGATGATCACCGCGACGGCGGCCTCGACCAGGCTGCTGCCGCGCTTCGGCCCGAAGCTGCTGATCCCGCCGGGCATGATGTTGGCGGCGGGCGGCATGGCCTGGCTCACCGGGATCAGCCTGACCAGTTCGTACGTCACGGACATCCTGGGGCCGCTGATCATGCTCGGCGCCGGTCTCGGCCTGGTGTTCGCGCCGGCGCTGAACTCGGCGACCTACGGCGTGGGCCCGCGCGACGCGGGGGTGGCCTCGGCCACGGCCAACACCGCCCAGCAGGTCGGCGGCTCGATCGGCACGGCCCTGCTGAACACGATCGCGGCCTCGGCCGTCACCGCCTACCTGACCTCGCACGCGGCGGCGCATCTGCCCCCGAGCGAGATCCAGGCGCAGGCCGCGGTGCACAGCTACCGGCTGGTGTTCTGGATCTGTGCCGTGATCTTCGCCGTGGGCGCCCTGATCTGCTTCGGGCTGCTCCGGTTCGGCGCCCAGCAGCCCGATCCGGTCGGCACCGAACCGGAGCAGTCCGACGCGCCGGCCACAGTGTGACCGGCCGCGACGGCGGCCCTCGAGTTCGAACACTGAGGCAAATGGTCTAGACCCCTTGACGGATCCCCGGGCGATGGCGCATCGTGGCTGCGACATCGCCAGGACTTCTCGGCCCGGTGCGGCCGGCGGACCCCAGGTCCGCCGGCCGCACCGTACCTGGCCGCACTGTGCCGAGAGTCCGGCGTCGCCGCGTCCGCGAGCCCACCGCGCACGCGGACGTGGGGCCGGACCCGCGCCGCCCCCCACCTCCGCGCGCCCGCGACGCCGCGGCCCTGGAGGGAGCCCGCCGTGCAGCACCGCCCCCGGACCCACGCCCGCGCCGAGCGCAGCCCGCAGCCGCCCCGGGCCGAGCCCCCCGCGCCGCCCCGCCGCCGCCCACTCCCCGCCACCCTCGCCGCGACCGCGCTCACGGCCGGATTCGCGCTCGGCGCCTGGGCCCTGGCGCCCGCGGCCGACGCGGCCACCAACCTGCTGACCAACCCGGGCCTGGAAACCGGCACGCTCACGCCGTGGACCTGCGACGCCGGCACCGGCTCGGTGGTCGGCGCCCCGGTACACACCGGCTCCTACGCCCTGGCCGGAGCGGCCACCACCTCTGATGACGCGCAGTGCACGCAGACCGTCGCGGTGCAGCCGAACACCAAGTACACCCTGACCGGGTACGTCGAAGGCGACTACGTGTACCTCGGCGCCACCGGCTACTCCGACTCCTGGACCCCGGCCGCGGCCGGCTGGACCCAGCTGTCCACCACCTTCACCACCGGCGCGTCCACCACCTCGGTATCCGTGTACGTACACGGCTGGTACGGCGAGGGCGGCTACGACGCCGACGACTTCAGCCTGACCGCCACGGGCAGCCCCGCCTCCGCCAGCGCGACACCGTCGGCGTCGGCTTCCGCATCCCCGTCCGCTTCGGCCTCAGCCTCGGCATCCCCGTCCGCATCCGCTTCGGCGTCGGCGTCGGCGTCGGCTTCCGCATCCGCTTCGGCATCCGCATCGGCCACCCCGACCGCCACGGCCACCGGCAGCGGCACCGTCGTGCAGGTCTCGACCGCCGGCCAACTCTCCTCGGCGCTGAACAACGCGGTGCCCGGCGAGACCATCGAGCTGGCCGCGGGCACCTACACCGGCGAGTTCAGCCCCACCGTCAGCGGCACCGCCGCCGCGCCGATCACGCTGACCGGACCGTCCACCGCCGTCCTGTCCGGCTACAGCATCGACAGCGGTTACGCGGTGCACCTGGAGGCCGGCTACTGGGTGCTGTCCGGCTTCAGCGTCACCACGGCGCAGAAGGGCGTGGTGCTCGACGGCGCCGACCACGACGTGCTCGACGGCCTGCACGTCAACGACATCGGCGACGAGGGCATCCACCTGCGCTCCTTCAGCAGCGACGATCTGGTGGAGGACAACACCGTCACCGACACCGGCCAGTACCAGGCCGGATACGGTGAGGGCATTTACATCGGCAGCGCGCAGAGCAACTGGGCCACCTACAGCGGCGGCCAGCCGGACACCTCGAACGACGACGTGATCGAGGGCAACACCCTGGGCCCCGGCATCACCGCCGAGAACATCGACGCCAAGGAGGGCACCACCGGCGGCACGATCGAGGGCAACTCCTTCAACGCCACCGGCGAGGCCGGCGCCAACTCGGCCGTCGCCTGGGTCGACATCAAGGGCAACGACTACACGGTCACCGGCAACACCGGCATCGACGCCTACCAGCAGGGCATCCTGGTGGAACAGCTCTACACCGGCTTCGGCTGCGGCAACGTGTTCGCGCACAACGACCTCGACCTCGGCAGCGCGATCGGCTACGGCTTCGACGTCAAGGACCAGTCCGACTGCTCGGCCGACCCCAACATCGTCTACGCCTCCAACACCGTCACCGGCGGCGCCGGCGCCAGCACCATCGCGATCACCGCGGGGGGTTGAGCCCGCGGCGGCGCTCGGGCCGCTCGCCGGCGCCGCGCCGGACACGTCGGCGCCATCCGGAGCCGGTCGCCCGTCGCGGACCGGCCAGGCCCCATCCTGGGAAGACCTCGCGCGGCGGCCGGCCCGTACCGGCCGCCGCGTTCGCCGCCCATTCGAAGGAGCCGCCCCGATGCACCTGGGAACCGACACCGTCCACTACGCCTGGGACCGCGACCTCGCCCCCGCGCTCGAACTCGAGGGTTCGGGCACGGTCGAACTCGACCTGCTGGACTCCGCCGCGGGCCAGTTCGGCCCCACCTCCACCGCGGACAGCGTCGGCGCCCTCGACTTCGGCCGGGTCAACCCCGTCACCGGCCCGATCCTGGTGCACGGCGCGCGGCCGGGCGACGCACTGCTGGTGCGGGTACGCGAGCTGACCACCGGCCCGTGGGGCTGGTCCGCGAACATCCCGGGCTTCGGCCTGCTCGCCGCGGACTTCCCCGAAGCCGCGTTCGTGCACAGCCGGATCGAGGGCAAGAGTGTCGAACTGGACTTCGGCCCGGTGCTGCCCGCGCTGCCGATGATCGGCACGCTCGGCCTCGCGCTGCCCGAGCCCGGACCGCACCCGCTGCTGCCGCCCTCGCGCTTCGGCGGCAACATGGACATCCGGCAGCTCGGCGCGGGCAGCAGCGTCCTGCTTCCGGTGGGCGTGCCCGGCGCGCTGCTCTCGCTCGGCGACGCGCACGCCGCGATGGGCGACGGCGAGATCTGCGGCACCGGCGTGGAGACCTCGGCCCGTGCCGTACTCGAGATCGAACTCGTCCGGGACCGGCCGATCTCCGCACCGATCCTGGAGACCGCACCCGCCGCCCGCCGCTCCGGCGCCGCGCTGGTGACCACCGGGATCGGCCCGGATCTGCTGGCCGCCGCGCGCGACGCGGCCCGCTCGCTGGTGGACGAGACGGTCCGGCGCACCGGCCTGAGCCCGGTCCAGGCCTACGTACTGGCCTCGCTCACCGCGGACCTGATCGTGAGCGAGATCGTCGACCTGCCGCACTACGTCGTCTCGCTGCACCTGCCGCTCGACCTGCTCGGCTGAGCCCGCGCCCGGCCCTCGGATTCTCAGCCCACGCCGACGAGCGCGCCCAGCCGCTCGCGCACGCCGTCGCGGCCGTCCACGGTCTGCGGGGTCAGCGCGCCGTCGCCGGCTGAGCGATCGCGGCTGAGCGCGTGCAGCCGGCCGTCGCGCGCCGCCAGGATCAGGTCGGTGCTCGCGCCCGCCGTCTCCGCGGAGCCTTCGGCGGTGTACTCGGTGAGGGTGACCAGCGCGGAGCGCTGCGAGCCGGACAACAGCGCGTCCTCGTCGGTCACCGTCTCCTGCCGGGCGGGCGCACCGTGCGGCAGCCAGTCGGCGAGCATCTGCAGCGTGTCCTCCAGATTCCGCAGCGCGATCTCGTGCACGCCCAGGGCGTCGATCCGCACCACCAGGCAGATGTGCTCCGGCTGAGGCAGCACCAGGATGCGCCAGGGCTCGCCGGGCTCGGTGCCGGACACCCGGGCGTCGAGCACCTTGCGGGCCCGCTGCTGGAACGCCACCGCGATCCCGAGGTCGCCGCGCACCTGCACCTGCTCCGGCGTGTCCCCGGGCAGCAGCAGCTGCCGGGCCGCGAGCGAGCGCACCGCCTCGGCCAGCACCTCGTCCGAGGGGCGGCTCTCCAGGAAGTCCACCACGGCGTCCACCGCGGTCAGCTCGGCGATGGTGTAGGCGCCGAGCAGTACCGGTCCCGTCTCGACCAGGTGGACCACGGCGTCCACCAGGCCTTCCGGTACCGACGCGGCTCCGGGCAGTTCGGCCGATCCGGGCCCGGAGGCGGGCTTGTCCTCGTGCGCTGCGGCGTTCATCACGTCTGTCCCGTCTGCCAGGTGTGTGGGGGCGGAGGTGTGCGGGTCCCGCTGAGCAGGGCGGCGGCGCTGGACGAGGGGGCCTGGGTCACCCATACGTCGGAGCTGCCGAACAGCCCGCGCCCGCTGCGGCCGGAGAGCACCTGTCCCAGCTCCCGCGCCGGGTCGGCCCGTTCCGGCGGCCGCACCCGCGCCGCCAGATCCGCGGAGACCGCCGTGGTGTCGTCGGATTCCTCGATCTCGTGCAGCGACCGGCCGAGCGAGCGGGCGACCGGGGGGCTGAGCGCGACCGGCACCGCCAGCATCGGCGAGAGGTACATCGGGTGGCGTTCGGTCATCCGGGACAGGCCCCAGGGACCGACGTTGCTCCGGGTGACCCGGTAGACGAGGTAGTCCATCAGGTGCCGCAGGTCGTCGACGCTCGGCAGCTTGCGTTGGCCGAAGGCCGCGGGGGTCTTCTCCAGCTGTACCCAGGTGCCGGTCCGGGTGCGGCCGTGCAGCTTCTCCCGCACCAGGCTGCCGCGCAGGCCGATGTCGGGATAACGGGTCTTGTCGATGTCGCGGTGGTGGCTGGAGATACGCGGATGGCCCACGTCCGCGAACCGCCACTGCTCGTACAGGTCCGGGTCGTCCACCAGCACGTGGCCGCCGCGGAGCACGTCGCGCAGCTGCGGCACCTGAAGGCCGTGGCCCTCGAGGTCGGCGAGGATGACCGTCTCCTCGGGGCTGAGCCGGTCCGCCGCGTGCACCAGGCCCTTGCGGTACGCGCCCGCCTGCGCGGTGATCAGGATCATCAGCCGCACGCGCTCACGGCGCCGCGCGGCGGTGCGTTCGCGTTCGCCGTCCGCCACCGGCGCGGGCTTCTTGGAAAGCGTGCCCAGCAGGGAGTTGCGCTTACGGTCCACCCCGCCAGTGAAACATCCTCAGCCCGCGCCCGCATCGTCCGCCGCCGCGCGGCCGAGGATGCGTCGCCGCAGCTCAGACGGCCCCGCGCGGGTGGGCCCGGGTACGGCTCCATTCGGCTGGCCGGTGTGGTGCGGGGGCCAGCGCGGCGCGCAGGGCCGGGGCGAGGACGCGGCGGACCTCGGTCGAGGTCAGGGCGGCGGACGCGGCGAGCGGGTTGAGGTAACGCGTGTAGATGAGGCCACCGATGATCGTCAGGGTGGCTGTGGCGCGGGCGGTCGCGTCCCTGCCGCCGAGATATTCCACAAGCCGGGCCAGCAGTTCGCTCTCCAGGTACTCGCGGATGACGGCGGCGGCCTGCTCGCCCTGGGCGGTGAGCCGGACGAAGTCGGCGTCGTCCCACAGGCCGGTCACCGCGTCCACCAGACGTTCGGGCAGGGTGGCCGGATCCCCGTCGAGGACGCTGCGCGCCGTCAGCGCCTGAGCGCACTGAAACCGCATCACATCCGCGAACAGGCCCTTCTTCGAGCCGAAGTGGTAGCCGATCAGCGCCGGATCCACCCGCGCGGCCTCGGCCACCGCGCGCACCGTGGTGCGCCGGTAACCGCGCTCCAGGAACAGCCCGCGGGCAGCGGCGGCGATCGAGGCGCGGATCGGCGGATTGCCGCGGGGCCGGCCCCGGCCGCGGGCCGGGACGGGCGTGTCGTTATTCATCGGCCTTGAGCCTGCATTCCCCGGTCGCCCACAGTCAAGGACGTCGTCCCGAGCCCCAACCCCTGATCCCCCTGGAAAGCGAAGTGACCTCGCGATGCCGCACCTTCCCGTCCTGGACTCAACCCTCTACTACCGCGAGTCGGGCGACCCCGACGGCGTGCCGTTCGTCTTCCTCCATGGCAACCCCACCTCCTCCCATCTGTGGCGCGCCGTCCTGCCGGGCGTGGCCGCACCCGGCCGCCGCCTGCTGGCCCCCGACCTGATCGGGATGGGCGAGTCCGGCAAGCCGGATCTGGCCTATTCCTTCGAGGACCACGCGCGCCATCTGGACGCCTGGTTCGACGCCCTCGGCCTCGACGAAGCCGTCCTCGTCGGCCACGACTGGGGCGGCGCGCTCGCCTTCGACCGGGCCGCCCGCCTGCCCGGACGCGTCCGCGGCCTCGCCTTCACCGAGACCATCGTCAAGCCCTTGTACGGCGAGGAGTTCCCGGCGGCCGGGCGGGAGCTTTTCGGCCTGCTGCGCACTCCGGGCGTGGGCGAGCGGATGGTGCTGGAGCAGTCGCTGTTCCTCGAGGGCCTGCCGGGCACGATGGCCACCCCACTGGACCCGGCCGACCTGGACGTCTACCGCCGCCCCTTCCCGAGCGCCGAGAGCCGCCGCCCGATCCTGGCGTGGACGCGGATGATGCCGCTCGACGCCGAGCCCGCGGACATGGTCGAGCGCATCGAGCGTTATGACGCCTGGCTGGCCGCCAGTCCGGAAGTGCCCAAACTGCTCGTCGCCTTCGAACCGGGCCCGGGCGCGATGACGGACGAGCGCACCGTGGCCTGGTGCCAGGCGCATATCGCGGGCCTGACCGTCTCCCGCCACGGCCTCGCCGGACATCACACCCCTGAGGACCGGCCGGCGGAACTGGCGGCGTCGATCAGCGCCTGGGCGGATCGGCAGCGCTGGTCCGAACGCTGATCCGACGCGGCGTCAGCTGGAGTTGCCCAGGTCCTGTCCGGCCAGGCCGATCTTCGCCTCATGGCCGGCGCTCAGGCCGGTGACGCCGGAGAGGATGTCGTTGACGAGGTAGTCGATGGCCAGCTTCTCGCCGAGTTGGAGCGCGATGTCGCCGATACCGCCCTGGTGGAACCAGCGGCCGGACAGTCCCAGGTGTCCCAGGGTCTTGATCGCGCCGACGGTGAGGCCGCCCACGGCGCTGCCGGCCATGCTCAGGCCGGCCGCGGCGGCCAGTTCGCCGTCGTGCAGCACGACGGTGTCCTTGCCGATGCCGAAGGTCGAGCCGGTGACCAGGGTGGCGAGGAAGCTGCCGAGGGCGGGAACGGCGGTGTTGCCGACGAAGAAGTCGAAGGCGCCGGCGCGCCAGCGGGGCGGGTTCTCGTTGCCCGCCCACTCGTTGTCCCAGTGCTTGTCGTTGTTGTACGGCTGACGGTTGAAGTCCTTGCCGCCGTCGAGGTTGCGCAGGCCGTCGCGGAAGCTCTTGAGCAGCGTCTCGGTCAGCAGGCCGTACCCGGCCTTGACGCCGGAGCGGATCGCGCCGCCGAGGAAGAAGGTGCCGATCTGGTCGCCGTCGAAGTTCCAGCCCTCGGTCGCGCCGGTGATGACGACGTTCGCCCCGACGTCGATCGCGAAGTCCTGCAGGAAGTCCAGCACCGTCTTCTCGCCGAGCTTGGTCCACTCGCCGCGCACGGCGGCGACGGCGCCGTCCGCCGTGCTGAACTGGACCCGATTGGGCTCCCTGAGCCGGCGGTTGACGCCGCGGAAGACGTTGAGGGCGGGGAAGGTGCCGCGGGTCTCGCGTTCGGTGCCGACCAGCTTCCAGCGGCCGAAGGTGTCGCGTTCGAGGACGTCGCCGGTGATGGACCGGTAGCGCAGCAGTTCGCCGTTCGCGTTGGTCACCCGCCACTGCTTCTGGAAGCTCTCCTTCTCGATGAACAGGTTCCGCTGTCCGCCCAACGGCTTGCGCTCGCGCCAGACCGAGCCGAAGTTGTACTCCTTCCACACCCGGTCGCCGTGCGCGGCCGGGTCGGTGTACTCGCGGACCTTTCCGTCGACCAGTTCGCGCACCACCCGTCCGTCGCCGTCGAGGTCGCGCCAGACGGAGAGTTTGGGGCTCTTGAAGATCCCGGGCCCCGGCAGGTAGACGACGCCGTTCGGGTCCTTCCATTCCCGGGTGGCCCTGGTCCCGGCCACCGGGTTGCCGTGGAAGTCGTACTTCCCCGAGCTCCACGCTCCGTCGGGCCCCCGCTCGGCGCGCAGCGAGGTGCCCTTGTCCAGGGCGCGGAAGTCGCGGATCTGGACGTGGGAACCGTCGGCGGTGCGGTGGAAGTCGGCGAAGGAGTCGTCCCACGAGTCCGTGACCGGGGCGTTGCGGCCGGAGATGCGCACCCCGCTGCCGGCCCCCTCGTCGTGCCAGGTCCAGCGGCCGCGCACGGGATCACCGCGGCCGGTGATCCGCACGTCCAGGGCCCCTTCCGTCTGGTCCCAGCGGTCGGTGCGCTCGACGATCTGGCCCATGGTGTTGCGGGTGACGCTGATCCGCCCGTTCACGTCGACGTGCAGCACGTCGCCGCTCGCGTTGGTGCGCCGGAGCACGAAGGTGCCGTTCTCGTCGGTGAACGTGTCGCGCCACTGCTTGCCCTCGAACGCGCGGGTGCCGGAGACGACGACGTTCTTGTCCCCGTCCAGCTGATGCCAGTTCAGGGTGGGTGCCGGGCGGGTGCCGTCGTCCGCCAGGCGGAAGGTGTCCCACTTGCCCGGGTTGGCCGGGTCGCGGCCGATCTCCACGGTGTGCCCGTTGTCCAGCTTGATCGCGCCGCGCACGAACACCCCGTCGCCGGCGAAGTCGGAGAAGGAGCCGTCCGGCGTCACCACGCGCACGCCCTCCGAGTGGACCGCGCCGGCGGCGTCCTTCTCCACCCACTTGAAGGTCTGGAAGCGCGCGTCGCCGAAGACGATGCCGTGCTTCGGGAAGTCGACCGCGCCCCACTTCGAGCCCAGATACGACTTCGCCAGCACCTTCGAGAGGCCGTTGGGGAGATTGTCCGGGGTCTTCCACAGGAAGTCGGGCACCCGCTGCTCGGCGTAGCGGACGAACTCGATCGAGTGGCCGCCGGCGAGCGTCTCCACGCTGCCGGTGTCCTTGCCCTGCGGCGAGAGCTCCTTGACCGACTTGTCGATCTGGAACGCGCCGGGCGAGCCGGGCACCGGGGCGATCTTGGCTTCCCGGTAGTGGCCGGCGTGGGTGAACGGGCGCCAGTGCATGTCGGTGCTGAGCACGTGCCAGGCGCTCCAGCCGCGTTGCGCGTCCACGGTCGTACCGTCCGCGCGCACGAAGGTGTCGCGCCAGCCGAACATGTCGTCGAAGAGGCCGAACATCGGCCGCCGCCGGATGCCGGTCAGGCCGGTGACGGTGCCGTCCTTGGTCAGCCGGGTCCAGCGCAGCTCGGTCGCGTTGATCCGCTCGGCCCGGATCAGGCCGCCGTCGGCGGCGACGCGGTAGTGTCGCAGGGTGCGGCCGAAGCCGTTGATGTCCCGGAAGGTGACCCCGCCGTCCTCGGTCGAGTAGCGCCGGATCCCGCTACCGGTGACATTGCCGCGCGGATCCCAGGTGACCCACCGTCGGCCGCCGTTCTCGATCCGGATCACCTCGATGCTCACGCCGTCGGCCAGCGGCTCCCGGGTGAACGCGGCGGTCTTGTCCTCACCCTCGAGCACGAGCGTGCCGTCGTTCTTCACCGTGACCGCGCCCGCGCTGTTGTACCCCGCGTCCAGCCGCGCGTCGTCGACGTGCACGGTCCCGTCCGGATGGCGCAGCAGGGCCCGGATCTGGCCGTCGAGGTCCTGGCGGACCCACCGGGGGCCCGGGCCGCCGAGTCCGGTGATCGCGAAGTGCTCGTCGTTCGGGAGTGGACGGCCCTTCGCGTCCGTGATGGTGATGCGCTCGCCGGTCAGCACGCCGCGGGCGTCGAAGGTCTTGAAGTCGTTGGGGTGGGCCGGGCTCAGCCCGCGCACCTGGAGACTGCCGGTCTCCCCGTCCCGGACGACCGAGAGGTGCGCGGTCGCGGGCGTGGCATGGATGTGCGCCGCGGGGCCACCCGGCGCGAGATGGTCCACGTCGACTTGGGCGTTGTGGCCCTGAAGGCTGATCCGCTCGGCCCGCACGGCGCCGGTGGTCGCGTCGAACTCGGTGAAGGACGGGCGGCCCCCGTGCAGCTCGGTGAGGACGAAGTGCCCGGCGTCGGTACGCGTGACCCGGAAGCCGAGCCCGGCGCCGGTGCCGTCCACCGCCGTATGGGTCGGGGCCGGGGCACCGGTGTCCGGGTCCACCGCGAGATGGTCGGTACTGACGTGCACGTCGGTCAACTCCCCGCTGAGCGGGTCGCGCGTGGTCAAGTGGCCGGCGTGCAGTGCGTTGGCGGGGTTGAAGTCCAGGCTGTGCACACCGTCGAGGCTGGTGAGCCGGAAGCCGCCGTCGGCATCGGGCGCGAAGCTCCACTGGATGTGGTCCGGCAGTCCGTCGAGGGCGAACACGGCCCGGTCGTCCTCGTGCAGCACGCGGATGATGCCCAACTGACCGCCGGTGGCCGGGTCGGTGGCCTGGATGTCGTGCGCGACGAGTTCGTCGTCTTCGTTGAAGTGCAGGACGTGGGCCCCGTCGTCGGCCACGCTGGTCAGCGTGAAGCCCCCGCCGCCGGCGTCATCGCCGTGCTCGAAGCGCCACATCCGATCCCCCAGCCCCGGCGCGCGGAACGCCGCTTCGCCGCGCGCGTAGTCGACGAGCACTGAGTCCAGGGCGCCGCCGCCGGGCAGCGACACATGCAGATCGGCATGAGTCAGGACAGTGTGGTCGAGCCGGGCGCCGACCTGCAGGACGCTGCCATCCGCCGCGGTGAGCTGAATCGTTTCGCCGTGCACGCCGAGGACGTGCGGCACGCGGACGCCGTCCTCGCCGACGAGCGTCGCCCGACCGGCCCCGCGCAGGTCGATCTCCAAGGTGCCGAGGACGTTCCCGCCGAGGTATCGCAGGGGATTGCTCCAGCCGATCACCCGCCCGCGCACGTCGTAGCCGACCCAGCTGGTGGCACCCGCACCCGCACCTACACCCGGCTCGTCGGGCCCAAGCCGGAACCCGCCCGAGCCGTCGGCAGCGGGCGTGAAGCTGAAGACCTCGCCGGCACCGTCCCCGCCGTCCCCACGGTAGGTATAAGCCCTCGAATCAAGGTGATCGACATGGATCGAGCGCGCCGCGAATCCGGCGCCCGCGCCAGCCGTCAACCGGATCGGCTCGACCGTCACCACACCGTGCGCATCGAACTCCCAAGTCCGCCAGCCCCCTGATTCGCTGAGCCGAACCCCGCCGCCCGGCAACGCCGAGAACTCCAGATCGCGCACCTGCTCGCCCCCGGCCCGGCTGAACCGGACCGACCCGTCCGCGTACCTGCCGAACTCCCCCATCTCCCCCGCATTCCGATCGAACACCAGACGGCCCTCAACGTGCAACGTCCCATCCGCCAGATAACCCCGGAAACCACCGCTCCCGTCCACCGCATCGATCCGGAACGCACCGTCATCCCCGATCGGAGTCAGCCGACCCCCGAACTCCACCTCACCCGTACGCACATCCACGACGTCTGCATGCACCTCGTCACCACCCACATGCAGAACGAGCTGACGGCCGCCGCCCAGGGGATGGATATTGAGAGGCGCCCCACCTTCGACGTTCACGGTTCCGTTCGGCCGGTACTCGCGGAACGCGGTGCTGCCGTCGGCCGCGTCGAGGCGGAAGCCGGCGTGCTCGCCGAGTTCGGTGAGGTGGCCGGCGAATTCGGTCTCGCCGGTGTGGACGTTGCGGACCTCGCCGAACTCGTGGCCGTCGGCGGTGGTGATGACGAGGCGGTGGTTCGGTCCGAGTGTTCGGGTTGCGAGGGTGGGCCGGCCGGTGATGGGGTCGGCGGCGAGCGGGCGGTCGCCGGGGCGGGCGCCGCCGAGCAGCTTCGGCGCGGCGTTGAGTTCGGCCGTCAGTTCGCTGTGCTCGCGCAGGCTGAGTTGCAGCGGGTCGACGCCGAGTTCGTGCAGCTTCGTGGCCGCGGCGTTGAGCATGTTCGCGGCCACTTCGAGGTCCTGCACGGCGGAGATCTGCGCAGAGGTCTGCGGGTCCTTGCCGTGGAAGACGGCCGAGGCCTCGCCGACGTCCGGATCGGCGCCGGAGAACTGCTGGTCGTGCCGGGTCAGCGCGCCGCCGTGCTCGAACTGCGCCTGCTTGAAGTCGGTCCACGCCACGGCCACGCGGTCCGCGTTCGGGTCGAACAGACCGGGCTCGCCGGCCAGGTCGGGGTCCTCGGCGCGCAGTCCAGGCGCCCCGGCCGAGTACGCGGCCGCTTGCTCGGCATCGTGGCTGGAGACGGCCGGGATCGCGGGGGCCGGGATGGACGCCGCGTGCGGGGTCTCGGCGGTCGTCTCGACGTGCACGGATTCGGGCAACGCGGCCACGTGCGGCTCGGCGTGGATCCCGGCGTCGGTGGCATCGGTGGCGGTCGTCGCGTCGGAGTGCAAGCCCGCGTCCACGTGGACACCCGCGTCGGCCGCCGTTGCGCTCGTCGCGCTCGTTGCGCTCGTGGCATCGGGGTGGAAGGCGGTGTTGACGTGGATGCCGGTGTCGGTGACGGTCACCGCGGCGCCGAGTTCTGGGTTGGCTTGCAGGGTCCTGATCTCGACGGGGACGGACTGGACGTGCGCCTCGGGCACGCGCGGGGTGGTCAGCTGGGGGGTGGCCAGGTGCGGGGTGGTCACCTGCGGGGTGTCTAGGGCGGGGGTGTTCACGTGCGGGGCGGCGGTGTCGGGTGCGGGGACGGCGAGGTGGTCGAATGCGTCGACTCTGGCGGTTTCGGCCAGTTGCCTGGTGCTGTCGATCTTGACGCCGAGGTCGGTGTGATCGATCGTCAGTCCGTGCGCCACGGCGGTGTTGATCTTGGTGTTGACGATGGCGCCGAGGCTCGGCATGTCGTGTGGCGTGAGCAGGTGGGAGCTGGCCGCCGTGGTCAGGTCGACTGACTTCACCTGGGCTGCGGTCAGGTCGCCGATCTGTATCTGAGGGACGTTGGCGTGCAGGGTGTCGGCGCCGAGGTGTGGCGCCGCGAGGTTGGGGA
>FSXZ01000752.1_pt1 | contig 27658 bp, 24 predicted proteins | sample 1638121 | NCBI WGS metagenome assembly FSXZ01 (sample SAMEA3914788, study PRJEB12502) | metagenome | biome: forest; material: soil | place: Canada | collected 2011-07-03 | depth 0.1 m
ACCGCCGCCCAGGACGTCCAGGGCTCCTTCGACGGCTACCTCTACGCCCAGTGGGAAGACCAGGCCGCCCACATCGTCTCCTCCATCGTCAACAGCTGATAGTTCTGCACTGAAGCATTGAGCAACGCTGTGGCGAAAAAGCGATCGCCCCCCGCCCGAATCAGGGCGGGGGGCGATCGCTTTTCGCGGTCTTCCTCGACGGTCCGTCACCCGGCGGCGGCGTACGCGGCGGCGACGCGGTCGCCGAGGTCGGCGTCGACGGCGCGCCAGTAGCCGAAGGCGCGCTCCACGACCGGCTTGCTCACTCCGTTGCGCAGGTGGCGGGCGATGTTGCCGACGAGGCGCTCGCGGGCCTCGTCGTCCAGGACGTGGCGGACCAGCTCGCCCGGCTGGGAGAAGTCGTCGTCGGCCGAGTGCAGAGTGTAGGCGGAGCGGATGATCTCCGATTCGGCCACGGTCCAGCCGGCCGGGGTGCCGAAGCGGTCGGTGTCGGCCGCCGGGCCGCCGTACGAGTTCGGCGCGTAGGGCCGGGCGACGTCGGGGGTCTCGTAGCGCATGTGGCCGTCCTTCGCGTACGAGTGCACCGGCGCCTCGGAGCGGTTGGGCGGCAGTTGCGCGTAGTTGGTGCCGATCCGGTAGCGGTGCGCGTCGGGGTACGAGAAGAGCCGGGCGAGCAGCATCTTGTCCGGGGACGGGCCCATACCGGGGACCAGGTTGGCCGGCTCGAACGCGGCCTGCTCGATGTCGATGAAGTAGTCCTTCGGGTTCTCGTCCAGCGTCATCCGGCCGACCTCGATCAGCGGATAGTCGGCGTGCGAGATCGTCTTGGTGACGTCGAAGGGGTTGTACCGGTAGGTCGCCGCGTCCTCGAACGGAATGACCTGGACGTACAGCGTCCAGGACGGGTGCTCCCCGCGCTCGATCGCCTCGCGCAGGTCCCGGCGGTGCGCGTCCGCGTCCTCGCCGGCGATCCGGGCGGACTCGGCGTCGGTCAGGAAGTCCACGCCCTGGTCGGTCTTGAAGTGGTACTTCACCCACACCTTCCGGCCGGCCGCGTTGACCCACATGAAGGTGTGGGACGAGTAGCCGTTCATATGCCGGTAGGACTTGGGGATGCCCCGATCCCCCATCAGATAGGTGACCTGGTGGGCGGACTCGGGAGACAGGGTCCAGTAGTCCCACTGCATGTCGTTGTCGCGCAGCGCGCCCGGGATGGTGCGCTTCTGGCTGCGGATGAAGTCCTGGAACTTGCTCGGGTCGCGCATGAAGAAGACCGGCGTGTTGTTGCCGACCATGTCGAAGACGCCCTCGCGGGTGTAGAACTTCAGCGCGAACCCGCGCGGGTCGCGCCAGGTGTCGGGCGAGCCCTGCTCCCCCGCCACGGTGGAGAACCGGGCCAGCATCCTGGTCCGGCGGCCGGGCTGGAACAGGTCGGCCTTCGTGTACTGCGACACATCCCCGGTGACCTCGAAGCGGCCGTACGCCCCGCTGCCCTTGGCGTGCACCACGCGCTCGGGCACGCGCTCGCGGTTGAACTGGGCCATCTTCTCGATGACGTAGCTGTCCTGGAGCAGGACCGGACCGTCGGGGCCCACCGTCAGGGAATACTCGTCGCTCTCCACCGGCACACCGGCGTTCGTCGTCGTGAACTCCTGCACCGACCGTCCTTCCGTCCTGAGCCGCTCGACGGCTCACACCACATCCGCGTCCACGCGTCCTGACTCTCCACCATGCGCCCACCACCCCGGCGCCGCCCGCCGCCGGCCGCGGGGCACGCGGTGAGCCCACTCGATCAGCCCACCGGTGCGGACGCGCGTTAGCTCGGGCGGCTCAACGCGGCCGGCGCCGGCGGGCTGCGCCCCGGAGGGCGGCCGCGGTCCTAGTGCTGCTTGGGCGCGGCATCCTTGGCGGCGTCCTTGACGCCCTCGCCGGCCTGCTTCAGCCCGCCCTTGACCTGGTCGGCCTTGCCTTCGGCCTCCATCGCCGGGTCGCCCTTCGCCCGGCCGACCTGCTCCTTGACCTTGCCCTTGGCCTTCTCCGCGGTGTTCTTGGCCTTGTCCGTGGCGCTCATATCCGACTCCTTCGGTTGTCGTGCGGGGATCTCTCGCTCTTCGCTGACTCTCAGTGCTCCCGGTGCGCCGCGCGGTAGTGGCCCTCGGCCATCTCGTTGCACAGCACGCACTCCGGCGCCGTACTCGGCCCGGGGCTGTCGCCCGCGCGCAGCGGCTTGCCGCAGACGCATTCCGCATCGTGCGGGGCGACCCGCGACGAGGCGAACTCGGGATAACACAGGAAGCAGACGATATGCCGGAAATTATCGGCGATCGATTCCTCGTGCTCCCGCTCCAATTCGGCGACCAACTCGTCGTCGAGGAAAGGCTCGGTCTGCGGAATCGTCATCGCTCAATCCTCCTGAATCTCGGGAAAGGCGAATTCCGCGGCGCGGTGCGGGGGAAATGCCCCGCGCACCGCACCGCGGCGACGCCTCCATCACCACCGGCCATACCACCGCCGGCGACCGCTGGCGCCTTCACCAGCCCTGACGCCGAAGCCGATGAGCCAGGCGACGAACACGATCAGTGCGATCCACCACAGCACGTGGATCGCGAAACCCAGCCCGCCAAGGACCAGGGCGAGCAGCAGGACGAGCAGAACGACACCCATGAGACAGGCTCCTCACGCCTTCGGTATGAGGATTCGAAAAACTTCTGTTCGAATCCCTCGATCAGCGGGTGACCGCTCGGGCGACGACTAAACCGGGCCCACACCGATCGATTGGGCGCCGCGCCCGGGCGTGGCGCGGGACACCGGGCGTGGCGCGGGACACCGGGCGCGGACCGATACGGTGGCGTGTATGGAACGCATCCTTCTGGGCGGCCTCGACGTCTCGGCGCAGGGCCTCGGCTGTATGGGCATGAGCGAGTTCTACGGCCCGGGCGACTGGGACGAGTCGATCGCCACCATCCACCGCGCCATCGACCTCGGTGTGACGCTTCTCGACACCGCGGACATCTACGGGTCCGGCCACAACGAGGTACTCGTCGGCCGGGCCATCCACGACCGGCGCGACCGGGTTCAGCTGGCCACCAAGTTCGGCATCGACCGCACCGGCGGCGACGCGGCCCGCACCGTGCGCGGCGAGGCCGGGTACGTCAAGCGCAGCGCGGACAGTTCGCTGCTGCGGCTCGGGATCGACGTCATCGACCTCTACTACATCCACCGTCCGCCGCAGACCGCCGAGATCGAGGAGACCATCGGCGCGATGGCCGAACTGGTGCGCGAGGGCAAGGTGCGCCACCTCGGCGTGTCCGAGTTCAGCCCCGAGCAGCTGCGCCGGGCTCACGCGGTGCACCCGATCGCGGCGGTGCAGTCCGAGTACTCGCTGTGGAGCCGGACCGAGGTCGAGGCGCTGGCCCCGACCATGGCGGAGCTGGGGATCGGCCTGGTGCCCTATTCGCCGCTCGGCCGCGGCTTCCTGACCGGCACGGTGGACACCGGGCAGCTCGCGGCCGGCGACTTCCGCGCGCACAACCCGCGCTTCGCCGGCGAGGCCGGGCAGACCAACCGGGCGATCGCCGACGCGGTGCGCGCGGTGGCCGACCGGCTCGGCGCCACGCCCGCGCAGGTCGCGCTGGCCTGGGTGTACGCGCAGGCCGAGCGCCTCGGCGTGCCGGTGGTGCCGATCCCCGGCACCAAGCGGGTCAAGTGGCTGGAGCAGAACGTGGCAGCGCTCGATGTGTACCTGGACGAGGCGGCGCTGGCCGACCTCGAGCCGCTCAGCGCCCAGGTGGTCGGCGACCGCTACCCCTCGGCGCGATAGCGACGGCAGTCGCGGGGGCCCGGCCGGGTCCGGGCCCCTGCGGCGCTCAGGCCTCCTGGCGGGTCGCGCCCTCGGCCAGCGGGGCGTCCTCGCCCGGGGTGCGACCGGCGAAGACGATCGCGGCCAGGCCGAAGACGAAGCCGGCCAGCGCCGTGGTCGGCCACCGCCCGTCGGGCGCGAAGCCGTCGACGGCCAGGCGGCCGAGGCCGACGGCGGCGGCGAGCAGGCCCAGCACCAGCAGCGCCGGCGACCAGCTGCCCGGGCGCCCCTGCCCGGCCGGCAGGCGCCGCATGGGTTGTTCGGCCCAGGTGACGAGCGTGACGAAGGGCACGAACACCGCGGTGAGCAGCGCGAACCAGACCAGTCGGAATGCGAACCACTCGCTCGAGCCGATGCCCGGCTGCGGCAGGACCCCGGTGGTGTAGAAGGCGAGTGCGACCACGAGCACCGGGACGAAGTGCCAGAGGTAGACGTTCATGACGAGGCTGTTCAACCGCTGCACCGGCCGCCAGCGCTCCGGGCGCGCGAGCACCCGGCTGAACCAGGGTTCCGCGGCGATGACCAGCCCGGTCTGGGCCGCCGCGAAGGCGAGCAGCGCGATCGAGGGCGGGTTGGTGTTGCCCGACCCGACCATGTCCACCTGGAACGCCCGCGAGGTCACGAACCCGGCGAGCAGCGCGGCCCCGGCGCCGGACATCGCCCACAGGCGCCACCGCGGTGAGGTCAGCCTGCCGTCGCGCCAGGCGAAGCCCCACTGGTGGATGGAGCCCCACACCAGCAGGTAGTTGGCGTAGCCGAGCAGGCGCACGTGCTCGCCCAGCATGAGCAGGTCCACCAGCCCGGAACACGCGGCCATGACGAGGGGCACCGCGAGCCCCCACCGGGTGTGCGCCTCGAACATCACCGGGGTGAGCGCGATCACCAGCAGATAGACGGGCAGGAACCACAGGTGCAGGGCGGCGAGCCAGGCCGCTTCGGCGAGTTCGGGTCCGGGCACGCCGGCGAGCCGGGCGAAGGACACCGCGACGAGGGCGAACAGCACGTACACGGCCGTCGGCCAGAGCAGCCGCACGGCCCGTTCGCGCACCCACCAGGTCCAGTTCTGGCCGCGGGCGCGGCGCGCCTCCCAGGACAGGCTATTGACGTATCCGCCGACCAGGAAGAAGACCGGCATCACCTGGAACGCCCAGGTCACCCAGCGGCCCCAGGCGATGTAGTCCACCGCGTCGGCGCCGGAGAGCGTCCCGTCGCGGTAGACGACCGAGACCAGCAGCCAGTGGCCGTAGACCACGCCGCCGATGGCCAGGACCCGGAGCAGGTCCACGTAGCGATTGCGCGTCATGTCACCCCTGATACCCCTCCGGCTCGCCGGCACCGTCCCCGTCGCGGCCTTCCACGGCGGCGGCGGGCACGGGCGTGCGGCCGAGCACGGCGCCGAGCCGGTCGGCCGAGCAGGCGAGCACGATGACGAGCGGCCAGAGCGTCTGGGCGGCGGTCAGGATGCGTTCGGCGAGTCCGGCGACGCCGTGCCCGTGCAGCTCGACCAGGAACCACGCGGCGCCGCCCGCCATCAGCACCGTGACGATGCGGCCGGTGGCCGGGCGCAGGGTCCAGTTGGGGGCGTGGCCGCGCCCGGCGGCGAGCACCGGGAAGAGCGCGAGCAGGGTGAACCCGATGCCGGCCGAGACGAGATGGCGCAGCGAGGTCGCGCCGCCGGTCGGCTCCGGGGAGAGCCCCACCAGGATCGAGGCCGCGCCGCCGGCCACCAGTACCACCCGGCCGGCCATCGCCGAGGCGCGCAGGCCGTACCCGGTCGCCATGTAGCACACGCCCAGGAGGTAGAGCGCGCTGCTCATGATCCAGGGGTCCGCCGCGCCGCGGGCGGCCAGGGCACTGATCGAGTCGAGTATCGGATCGTATCCCGGGGGTTGAAGCGTCGTCGCATACGCCCAGCCGCCCACCAACACCACCGGCGCGCACGTCGACGAGAGCACCACCCACCACGGAACCACCGCCATGGCGACAACATAACGCCATGTACAGCCACCTGATGGTTGGACATGCCGCCGGAACGGCCGGGATTCACACGGCGCAGGCGTCGTAGACCACGTCGGGCGAGCCGGGCTGCAGCTCGAGGATCACGCCGCGGCAGTTCGGGATGTACTGGGTCGGGATCTGGAGTTCGCCGGTGCCGCGCGCGGGGCTGAGCGAGAGCACGACCGGGCCGCTGGTCAGCGCGAACACCACGCGCAGCGCCGGGTCCCCGCCGGCCGGGTCGTAGGTGACCTGCACGACGTGTCGGGTGCCCGCGGCCCAGGAAAGTCCGGCGCGTCCGTTCACGCTGGTGGTGGCCATATCGTCCTCCTCGGGGGTGGCCGGTGCCGGCGTCGCCGCGGGGCGGATGTCCCACAGCTGCGCCGTATCGCGGAAATCGCTGAGGTCGTACGCGGTGCCGGAGTAGAACTGCGTCGCCGTGGAGGCCGGCGCACCGGGCACCGAACCGGTCCAGTCGGCCTCGTCGTATCCGCCGGACGGCGCGGTGTTCCGGGTCACCGTGCTCTTCGAACCGTAGAGGACCTCGAGGTCGCCGTCGGCGCCGCGCAGGCTCTGATCGAAGGCCAGTTCGTAGGCGGAGTCCACCGCGGTCTCGAAGTCCAGCATGGTGAGGGTGGCGCGCGGCTGGCCCTGCGCGCGGGCCCAGGCGGCGACCGTGGCCGCGTCCGCCACGGCCTGCGCGGCGCCCTGTGGGTTGGAGCGGACGAAGACCGGCAGCAGGTAGCGGCACCAGGGCTGTGCCTTCAGGTGGTCGATCTCCGCCTGGGTCCAGCCGTGATAGGCGTCCCCGCCGGGAATGTAGACACACCAGCCGACGATCGGTTGGCCGGCGAAGCTGGTCGGGTAGGCGGTCGGTGGGAACGCGCAGTCGCCGACGAGCATCAGCGCCCTCCTTCGATGGCGGCGATCAGTGGGGTCCGGGATTCCTCCTTACTGGCAGACTTCCACGACCCCCGGGGCCCCAACCGCGCTCCGGCCTTCTCATTCGAGTGAGGGCCCGCGCGCCGGGGCGTCACCCGGGCACTGACGCCCCGTCAGCTGCCCTCCAGCACGATCCAGGTCCGACCGGGCATGAGCAGCATGGACTTGCCGGACACGGTGTAGTTCGTGGGCGAGGTGTCGCTCGGCTTGGACCACGCGCCGTGCCACACCGTGCCGTCGCGGTAGAAGTCGGCGGCGCCGGAGCCGGTGGTCTCGGAGAAGACCTCGTTGTCGGCGTGGCCGGCGTTGTGGTCGGTGTACTTGCCGGCGACGACGTGGACGTGCTGGATGATCACATTGTCGGCGTTGACCCGGCCCTGATCGAGCGTGTTCGCCGGCTCGCCGTCCACGGACAGCAGCCACTGGTCCCCGGAGGCCGTGAAGACGAAGGTGGCCGCGGGCATCTTCGCCGTCACCGAGCTCGCCGCCTGGCCGCCCGCGGGGGCGGAGCCGAAGCGGAAGCCGACATCTTTGATCTGGGCGAGGTCGGGGTAGGCGGCGAAGACCGCGGACGGGGTGATGTAGGTCGGCGAGTAGCCGCCGTTGCTGAACAGCTTCGGCGAGTTGATCGCGGTGATGTTCTGCAGGTTCGCCGCGGCCAGGTCGGGCAGCAGGCCGGAGATCGCGCCGGAATAGGCGAGCCCGACCCGGCCGAAGGCCGCGAGCAGCGGGATGTCGGTCTGCCGCGCGCTGCGCACCGGCCCGACCTTCGACGGGGCGTTCACACTGTCGAACACGGCCAGGTACCGGCTCAGGCCGCCCTCGACCTGGATGACGTAGACGAGGTCCGCCGAGTTGAGCCCGGAGTGCTGGGTCTGCGCGTCGCCGACATTGTCGATCTTGACGGCGAGCACGTGCCCGGTCGCCGCGCCCTGACCGGTCAGCGGATTGGTCGTGGGGGCCGTGGCCGTGGCCGAGTGGGTCACACTGGGCGAGGTGGTCGGGGTCGGCGCCGGAGAGCTCGAACATCCGCCCACGAGCAGCAGCGCCCCGCCGGTCGCGGCGAGCACGACGGTGGCGACGGCCGCCGCGAGATGCGGGCGGGGGCGCGGTCGGCGCCCGGATCCGGGGCCCCGGGCGTGGAGCATTCGTGTGATCGCTCGGGTTCTCATCCACTCACCTGCCGCATTCGCTCGCGGGGCCGTCTTCGGCTCGCGAACCCCACGGTATTGGCGCGATGGCCTGACGGCCCGTCAACGCGCCGTTACACTCCGCACGACTAGCCGAGAGCCGCGTAACCGCGCAGCACGGCCTGTTCGAGGGCAGCGCGCGGCAGCGCCCAGGCGCCTTCCTCGAGCGCGGCGTCGGGGGCGAGGCCGGCCGCGTGCAGGCGGGTGATCTCGCGGGCGACGGCGTCGATCTCGGCGCGCTGGCGGCGGACGAACCGCGCGTCCACCGGCTCTCCGTGGCCGGGGATGACGAGCGTGGCCGGGCCCATCAGGGCGAGCGCGGCCTCGAGGGTGGCGGCCCATTCGAGCGGGAACGAGTCCGGGCCGAACGCGGGCGGACCGGACTGTTCCACCAGGTCCCCGGAGAGCAGCAGGTCGGCGTCGCCGACCTGGAGCCAGAGGTCTCCCTCGGTGTGGCCGCGGCCGAGGTGGAGCAGGGTGAGGGTGCGATCGCCGAGGTCGAGCACGGCGCGCTGCGAGACCAGCTCGGTGGGCGCGGCGGGTTCGAGCTCGTCCAGGCGCGCGGCCCAGGCGGACTTCGCGGCTCGCTGCTGGGCCAGGAACTCCCGGGTGTCGGGGTCCTCGAGGTCGAACTCGCCGCGACCGGGCAGGCTGGCGTGGCCCCAGATACGCGCGGGCGGGTCCAGCCGCGGGGCGAGGAATTCCGCGTTGCCCCACACGTGGTCGAAGTGCGCGTGCGTGTTGACGACCCACCGGATCGGCGCGGACGTCAACGGCCGGAGGGACTCCTTGACCTCCCGGGCCTCCGCCGGAGAGCAGCGGGTGTCGACCACCGCGACGCCGTCCGCGCCGACCACGGCGGTCACCGTCACGTCGCAGGGTTCGAATCGTGCCCGGTAGACCCGGTCGGCGGCCTCGTGCCAGGGACTGCTCATGCGCCGGATCCTACTGCTCGCCGCAATGACCCGGCGAGGACCGAAAGCGGCGGCTGGAGGCGGGGGTAGAGTGACCGGCGATGACTCTTTCGGCTGAGCGCAAGCGCGCAGCTCAAGCAGCTCGAGCGAGAGCTCGGCAGTGAGCTGATCGACCGCTGCCGCCGGGCGTGGAAGGCGGCAGCGGCTGCTCGACGAGCCGACTGAGGTACGCCTCGGGATCCATCGGGGGGTGCGGCCCATGCGGACTATCGGGCAGCGGCTGCCGTTGGCGTGAGCGCGATTTCGTAGGCGCCCCACAGCTCGGTCTCGAAGCCGAGCAGTCGGTTGACGTGCATGATCGAGTCGGCCGGACAGCCACCGCCGGCCCCGAACTCCCGGACGCCCTCCGCGGCGAGTCGGCGTACGGCGGTCGCCTTGACCAGCGTCGCCAACCCGCGGCCACGCAGGTCCCGGGCGACGAGGGTGAGGTTCGTCTCCGCGGCGCCGTTGAGGAGTTCGACCTCGGTCATCGCCACGCAGCGATTCTCGTGCATCACGACGAATACGCGCTCACCGACCGTGACCTTGGCGAACTCCTGCACGTCGAGGTGCGTGTTGGGCGTCGCCGGGGTCACCTGGAGTTCGGGATGGCAGGCGTCGTAGAGCTCGTAGACCTTGTCCAGTTCGCCGTCCGCCAGTTCGTGGACGGTGAAACCCTCGGCGACGGGGCGGGAAGTGACCTCGGCAAAGGCATCGGCCGGGAGTTCGTCCTCGAGGTTGAGGTGCGCGGCCCAGGATTGCCAGGAGAGCCGGTAGCCTGCGGCCTTCAGCAGCGCGACCGAGCTGTGATCCTCACGTATGACGCTGATCAGGCGCTGTGCCCGGCCCCGGAGCACGTCGGCGGCCCGGGCCGCGAGCAGTGCCCACGCGTCGGCGTCGGAGCCGAAGATGTCGAGCCGGATCGCTCCGGAGAACTCCTCCACGGCATGCGGCTCGGCCGCGGCCAGGACCCGCGAGCCGTCCGTCACGACGTACCGCTCCGCCGGGTTCTCGCGCAGCCGCGCGGCGGAGAAAGCATAGTGGCCGTCGTAGTGCCGCCACTGGAGCTCGGCGAACTGCTCGAAGTCGCCGTCCCGGGCCTCGCGGAATTCCAGAATCCTCGTCACGCCGCGGATGCTAGCCGTCATCGTGCCCTGAGGCACCGGATTTTTTTGCCGAAGCAGGAACAAAGACACGGCACGTGATCGTTTGACGGTGTGACAGTACGGCGTTGGGAGAGAACGATGACTGAGCAGGATGGCGTGCAGGCTTCCACGACGCGACGGGTGATCGCGGGGGTGGACGGCTCGGCGGACTCCGAGCGGGCGGTGCGCTGGGCCGCGCGCGAGGCGCTGGATCTGGGCCTGCCGCTGACGCTCGTGCACGCCGTGCACCTGCCGGATTCGTCGGCCGCGCCGTACGAGCCGGACGATTTCGAGCCGCGCATCCGGGCGGAGGGCGCCGCGCTGCTCGACGGCACAGCCCAGGCGGTCAAGGCCGAGTTCCCCGAGCTTCAGGTGGACACGGTGCTGTCCGAGCAGTCCGCCGCGCACGCACTCAGTGAGCTGAGCCACGAGTCCGACGTGATAGTCACCGGCACGCGCGGGCACGGCGGCTTCGTGGGCATGCTCCTGGGCTCGGTCAGCCGCACCCTCGCCGCGCACGCGCAAAGCCCACTCGTCGTGGTCCGCGGCGACGCGCCCGGCTCGGAGCGCGAGGACGTGGTGCTCGGCGTCGAGCTCGGCGAGGACGAGTCGGTGATCCGCTACGCGTTCGCAGCCGCTCAGCGCGGCAACTCGACGCTGCGGGTGGTACACGCGTGGTGGCCGACCATCTACGCCAGCCCGGTGGGCGCCTTCGGCGCGGACATCAGCGACACCTTCGAGGCCGAGCGCAAGGCGATAGATGAGCTGCTCGCCCCCGGCCGCGCCGCTTTCCCGGACGTGACCGTCGAGGTGACGGTGAACCGCGGCAACCCCGTCCCATCCCTGATCGAGGCCGCCACCGGAGCCCGCCTGCTGGTCGTCGGCGCCCACCACCACCACGGCCCGCTGGCCGTCGGCGCAGGGTACGTGGTCGAGGGGCTGCTGTCCCACTCCCCCACGCCCGTCGCGGTCGTGCCGCTGGGCTGACGACGGCGGCGGGTGAACGGCAGCGGCGGGTGAACGGCAGCGGCGGCTGAACGCGGCGGCGGTTGAACGCAGCAATGGTTGAACGGCAGCGGCGGCTGAACGCAGCAGTGGTTGAACGGCAGCGGCACACGACGGCTAGTTAGCCTGACGGCTGAGCAAGTGGACGACTGAGCAGCGGGGCGGCGGGGCGGCGGGGCTGCCGAGCAGCAAAGGCTTCAGCGGCGACGGGGCCCGGGCGACACCACGGGCCGGATCGCCGGGCCGTGCTGCTGCATCACGCACCGGCTCGGCGATTCAGCCGCCTTGGAACGCCGCCACGTAGCGCGCGCTCGACGACGTCCAGGACAGTTCGGCCTCGAAGGTCTGTTGCAGGCGGTCGCCGAGCGCGACACGTTCGGCGGCCGAGGCGTCCAGGAAGCGGGCGAGGGCGGCGGTGAAGGCGGGCAGGCTCAGGTCCTCGGCCAGGAATCCGGCGCCGGCGACGAGGCGGGTGTTCTCCCGCAGCGGGCGCAGCACGACCGGGATGGCGCGGGCCATCGCGTGCGTCACCTTGTTCATCGCACAGTAGTGGTTGAACTCGATGCCGGGGTCGGGCACCGCCATGGCGTCGATGCCGCGGAAGAACGCGTCGATCTCGCCCGGGCCGATCCAGCCGCGGATCCGGATGACGTCCTCAAGCCCGAGCTCGGCGACGCGGGCACGCACGGCGGGTAGCGCGGGGCCGTCACCGGCAAGGTCGACCCGGAAGCCGGTGCGGCCCGCGCTCCTGAGCGCGTGGACGGCTTCGACGAGGTCGACGACGCCGTCCTGCTCGCCGATGACGCCGAGGTAGCCGAGCACGGTCTCAACCTCAACCTCAGCCTCAACCTCAGCCGCGGTTCCGGACTCGGTTCCAGCCTCGATTCCAGTCTCAGCCTTGGCCTCGGACTCGATTCCCGGCTCGGTCTCAAGATCGGCGTGACCGGGAACGGCATCTGACCGGCCCTCATATCCGGGCTGGGGGGCGGCCCGCACCGGCGCGGTGCGTACCAGGACGGCTTCGCGGCCGTAGCGTTGCGTGAGGCGGTCGGACTGTTCGGCGCTGGGGGTGAGCACCACGTCGGCGGCGGCCACGGTGCGGCGTTCGCAGGCTTCGAAGAAGGTCGCGAGGCGGCGGAAGGACGGGCGCGCTTCGGCGAGCAGGGGGACCACGTCGTGCTGGTCGTAGACGGTGCGCACGCCTTGCCTTCGGGCCCGCCTGAGCAGGGCGAAGGACAGGTCGGGCGGGTTGCACACCTGCAGCGCCCTCGGCGCGCCGCGCAGGGCGGCCAGGGCTCTGCGGGCCTCGCGGGCGGCGGCGAGGGTGGTCCAGGCGCCTTCGATGACGGTGGCGATGCGGCCTTCGCCCTCGAAGGAGCGGAAGCAGCGGATCTCGACGCCCTCGAGCGTGCGCCGGCCGGGCCGGGCGTCGCGGATGGCGGGGCAGACGACGGTGACGCGGTATCCGGCGTCGCGCAGGGCCAGGGCTTCGGCCCAGACCCGGTGGTCGTCCGGCACGGGCAGATTGAACACGACGATGACCGCTCCCGGGCCGGAGGCCGCCGGAGCGGCGCGGTGCGGGGTGTTGCGCTGGGGCACGGGCTCTCCCGGGTTCCACCCGACTCGGGTGTCCATGCTCGATGACGCGGACGGCACCGACGATAACGCTCCGCGCGTGGCCGGGGCGCGGCGCCAGGGCACTGTGATGATTCCGTGATCTCGCCCGTCTTCATACGCAGGGTACTGAGGCAGCCCTATCATCGGGGGCGAAGGGGAGGACTCATGTACATCCCGCGTGGTGGCGCGGCGACGGCTCCCGCGCGTTCGCGCGCCCGGGACCTTGCGCCGCGGGCGGCCGAGGAGCGCATCCGGGTGCCGCGGAACGTGTACGCGCTGGGTTTCGTCAGCCTGCTGACGGACATCTCGGCCGAGATGATCACCTCGGTGGTCGGCTACTACCTACTCGTCTACCTCCAGGTCTCCACCATCACGGTGGGCTTCCTGGACGGGCTCTACTCCGCCGTGCCGGTCCTGCTCTCGCTCACCGCGGCCTATCTCGCGGACCGCTACCAGCGGCGCAAGCTGCTGGCCGGGCTCGGCTACGGCCTGTCGGCGGTGGGCAAGCTGGGCTTCCCGGTGGTGGGGCGGTCGGTGGCCGGGCTCGGCCTGGTGCAGGGCTCGGACCGGCTCGGCAAGGGGCTGCGCACGGCCCCGCGGGACGCGCTGATCTCGCTGTCCACGCCGGGGCCGATCCAGGGGCGGGCGTTCGGGGTGCATCGGATGATGGACACCATCGGCGCGTTCCTCGGGCCGCTGCTCGCGGTGGTGGCGCTGGGCCTGTCGGTGGCGGCGACGGCGTTCGACGCGGTGTTCGTGGTCAGTTTCTGTATCGCCACGATCGGCCTGCTCGCGCTGATCCTGCTGGTGGCCGACCATCGCGAGCCGGCCGCCGCGGCGGGGCGGGTGCCGGTGCGGGCGATGCTGGGGTTGTTGGCGAACAAGCCGTTCCGGCGGGTGTGCGTGGCCGCGACGGTGCTCGGCGCCGCGTGGATCAGCGACACCTTCATCTATCTGGTGATCCAGCAGCGGCTGGATCTGACCGCGATCGAGTACGCGCTGCTGGCCGTGGGCACCACGGGCTCTTATCTGCTGCTGGCGATCCCGGCCGGGCGGATCGCGGACCGGGTGGGGCGCTGGCGGGTGTTCCTGTGCGGGCACTTGGCGCTGCTGGCCGTGTATCTTCTGCTGGCCGGGCCGTTCGGCGGGGTGGTGCTGCTGTGCGTGGCGCTGCCGATCCACGGGCTCTTCTACGCGATGACGGACGGCGTGCTGATGGCGCACGCGGGCCCGACGCTGCCGCGGGAGCTGCGCACGGCGGGGCTCGCGCTGTTGCAGAGCGTGCGCGCGCTCGGCGCGTTCGCCTCCTCGCTGGCCTTCGGCTACGCCTGGTCGGTGGCGGGCTCGCGGGCGGTCGTGGGCGGATACATCGTGGCGCTGGTGCTCGCGATCGCGGTCGCGGCCCGGCTGGTCCGGTGGGACAAGGGCACAGAGGAACGAGGGCACTGACATGAGCCGTACTCAGCAGCAGGCGGCGGGCGCTGGGCTGGCGCGGTGGCGGATCTGGGCGTTCGCGGCGGGTAGTGCGTTGATGCTCGCGGTGGCGGCGGGGTACAGCCTGTACGCGGCGCAGCGACATACTGCGGCGGTGGCCTCCAGTTCGGCGCATCCGGTCGCGCGTGCGCTTCCGCTGACCGGGTCGCCGAGGATTCTCTATGTCTCCTCGGCCGTGGGCGGGGACTACGAGCATGTGGCCGAGTTGCCGGCGAGTGGCTTGGGCACGCCGTCGTTCGGTGCGCTCGAGTGCGAGCGTGTCTACGCTGCCGGGCAGACGGTGGTGTGCCTTGGCACCGGGGGGTCTCTGGTGGCGACGCAGTATGCGGAGGTCTATCAGGACGTCTCCGGTACGACGAAGCTGGTGGACAAGGTCGAGTTGCCGGGGATCCCGAGCCGGGCCAGGGTTTCCGCGGACGGGCGGCTGGTGGCCTGGACCGTGTTCGTGAGCGGCGACTCCTACAACGGGCCGCAGTTCTCCACCCGGACCGGTGTGCTCGATCTGCGCACCGGCACCGTCATCCCGAGCTTGGAGACCTTCACCGCCTCCGTCGACGGCAAGCCTTACCATGCCGTGGATATCAACTACTGGGGTGTTACGTTCGCGTCGGACGACGTGCACTTCTACGTCACCATGGGCTCCGCGGGCAAGACCTGGCTGATGCGGGGGGATCTGGCCACGCACACGTTGAGCTCGGTGATCGAGAACGTGGAGTGTCCCTCGCTCTCGCCGGACGGAACCAAGATCGTGTTCAAGAAGCGCGTCTCGGCCGGCCTCACCGCGCCCTGGCGGCTCTACGTGCTCGACCTCACCACGCTGCGGGAGACCCCGCTGGCCGAGACCCGCAGTGTCGACGACCAGGCGGCCTGGCTCGATGACGACACGGTGATGTATCAGGTGCCGCAGGCCTCGGGGCCCGGATACGACATCTGGGAGGTGCCCGCCGACGGCGGCGGGACGCCGCGGATCCTGGTCCACGACGGGTTCTCGCCCACGGCCGTCGGCGGGTGACCCGCTCTCAGTCCTCGGCGTCCGGCCCGAGTTCGGTGAGCCGGCCCTCGTGCTCCTGGTGCAGGACGCCGGTGCGCGGGCAGCGGAAGCGGCCCTCGCCCTCGTCCAGCAGCGGCACCCCGGCCCGGCCGACCCAGCCGACCCGGCGCGCGGGCACCCCGACGACCAGGGCGTGGTCGGGCACGTCGCGCACCACCACGGCGCCCGCGGCGACCAGGGCCCAGCGCCCGATCCGCACCGGTGCGACGCAGACGCTGCGGGCGCCGAGCGAGGCGCCGGCGCCGACGTGCACGCCCACCGCCTCCCAGTCGTCCGCGGTCTTGAGCCGGCCCTCCGGGGTCACCGCCCGCGGATAGGTGTCGTTGGTGAGCACCACGGCGGGGCCGACGAACGCGCCGTCCTCGAGTTCGGCGGGCTCGTAGATCAGGGCCTGATTCTGGATCTTGACATTGTTCCCGACCCGCACGCCGGGACCGAGATACGCGCCGCGGCCGACCACGCAGTGCGCGCCGACCCGGGCGCCCTCGCGCACCGTGGCCAGGTCCCACACGGTGGTACCCGGGCCGAGGCCGGCCCCGGGCTCCACGCTCGCTCCGGGCATCACCCGGGCCACCTGCTCCGAGGCGACCTGCTCAGACGAGGGCATCCGCTTCCTCCACGCTCGCGTTCCGCTCCTGCTCCCACGCGGCCGCGCCGCGCAGTCCGCCGCGACGCCGCAGCCGGATCGAGACCGCCACCGCCGCGCCCGCGCCCAGCAGCGCCACCCCGACCGCGCCGCGCGAGCGCGAGCCGTGCAGCCGTACGGCCGTGGGCGGGGCCAGGGTGGCGTCGGAGATCCGGGCCACCGCGGCCACTCCGGCGTTCGCCTGCATCGCGCTCAGGCCGGCGCCGTAGGCCTGGATCAGGATCGCGGCCTCGGCCTGCACCGCGTCCGGATCCGGGCCGGTGACCGTGATCAGCTCGCTGGGCACCCGGTAGGCCGGGGTCTCGCTGGTGCCGTTGTTCCTCGGCACCAGGCTGAACGGGTCACTCACCCCCTGCGCGCGCAGGGAGTTCGCCTGCGACCCGCTGCTGAGCAGGTCGTCCACGGCGACCCCGACCGCGGCCAGCGAGGGGGTGGAGGCGGCGAGCGTGTTCGGCACGCTCGGCTCCTTCGGCGGCACCAGCGCGACCACGGCGGTCGCCTGATAGAGCGGCTTGTCGCGGATCGCGACGTATCCGGCGGCGGCCACGCACAGCAGCACGGCCAGCGCGGCGTACCAGCGGGCGCGCACGGCCGCGAGCACTTCCTGGAAGGTCACCTGGGGTCCTCTCTCCCTAAGGACTACGGGTGCGGGTGGCGCGGACCGGCGGTGTCCGTCCGATCGCGCTGCGTCGGCGGCCAGCGTACCGGCGCGCGCGCGGCGCGTGGAAGGCGCACCCGACGGGGATTTGAGCCGGAACGATGAAATCCCGCTCGACCTCTGACACACTATGCCTCGCGGGCGTACGCGTCCGCACCCGCTCCGGGGGGAGTAGTGACACGAAGAGGCCAGGTGGGCCTCCGCGGAGCGCAGTACGAGCTCGTTGTTCTGACCAAAGCACGGCCGTACCGGGAAATCCCGGGTCCAGGAGGGGTCGATGAGCCTCGCCGAAATGTGGCGGGTCATACGCAGGCGTTGGTACGTGTTGGTGCCCTCGATCCTGCTCGCGCTGGGCCTGACCGCCGGCGTCTACACGTCCATACCCAAGCAGTACCAGTCCAGTGCGATGATGAGCCTGCTCGCGTCGCAGCAGTCGATCAAGGGCACCTCGACCGTGCCGGGAACGTCGAATCCCTTCCTGAACTTCGACTCCTCGCTCAACGACACGGCCGACTTCCTGGTGCGCCGGCTCGCCTCCACGGACGCGGCCGCGCAGCTCGGGGCGGACGGGGTGAGCGGCTACACCGCGGTGCTGGCGGCGAGTGAGGGGCCGTTCATCCAGCTCACCGCGACCGCCTCGTCCAAGAGCGCGGCCAGCGCCGCGATCACGACCCTGACGACCTACACCGCGCAGCAGCTCAAGCTGCTCCAGCAGCAGCAGGGCGTGCCCGCGACGGCGATGATCGACTCCGCGGTGATCGTGCCGGGCAGTCCGCCGGCCGCGCTGACCAAGCGGCGCACCCAGGACACCCTCGGCGCGGGCGCGGCGGCGCTGGCGCTGGCGCTGCTGGCCACCTTCGCGGTGGACGCGCTGGCCGCGCGCCGCCGCCCGGCCCGGCGCCGGCCGAGGACGGGCCCGGCCGCGGCCGAGCCGCCGTCGGGCACGCCGACCGAGGCGTACGAGGGCATGCGGGTGCGGCGGCGCTCGGATCTGCCGGGTGACCTCGGCTCCGAGCTCGCCGGCGAGCTGCTCAGTCCGCTCTCGGACGTGCGCGACTAAAGCCCGTGGCGACCGCACGTGTCCGGGCCCGCAGCGTGGTGCCCGTCCTGACCGCGTACCTGGTGTTGGTCGAGTTCGTGCCCTCCGGCTGGGTGCTGCCCTCGTTCGGCGACGTGGGTACGCCCGCGAACATCTTCGCTCTGCTGGCCCTGGTCTGGTACGCCGCGTCCTGGCTGGCCGGGCGGGTGCGCCCGGCCGCGGGCACCGGCGCGGTGCGGGTGGCGATGTGGGTGTTCGGGGCCTCGATCCTGCTCGCCTACCTGGCCCTGGCCCAGCCGGACCGCCAGGCCGTGGCGCTCGAGACGCAGGCCGCGGACCGCGGGCTGATCGGGCTCGCGGCCTGGATCGGCGTGGTGGCGATCGCCTCCGGCAGCGTGCACGACTATGCCGAGCTGCAGCTGCTGCTGCGCCGGATGGTGGTGTACGGGTCCTTCATCGGCGGCCTGGGCATCGTCGAGTTCTTCACCTCCAGCGATCTGCTCTCGCACGTGCACATCCCGGGCCTGCGCCCGAGCAGCCTGACCAGCCAGCTGATCGTGCGCGGAGCCTATATCCGGCCGGCCTCGAACACCTCGCAGCCGCTGGAGCTGGCCGCGGTGCTCTCCCTGCTGCTGCCGTTCGCGCTGCAGCAGGCCCTGGATCCGGAGCGGATCGGCTGGGCCAAGCGCTGGGTGCCGGTGATCTGCATCGGCGGGGCGCTGCCGCTGACGGTGTCGCGCACCTCGATCATCGGGCTCGCCGTCGTACTCGTCCTGCTGATCCCGACCTGGCCCACGCAGCGGCGTTGGCCCGCGGTGGGTGTGCTCGCGCTCGGCGTGGGGATGCTCAAGCTGGCCGTGCCGGGACTGGTGTCCACGACGTTCGGGCTGTTCGCCTCGTTCCTCGGCAACTCCGATGACAGCACCCAGGCCCGTACCGCCGACTACGCGGGCGTGGCCCAGTACATCGAGCAGCGGCCCTGGTTCGGCCGCGGCTACGGCACCTTCATCCCGAGTCTGTACCGGTACACCGACAACATGTACCTGCTGGGAATCGTGGAGATCGGGATCGTGGGCGTGCTCGCGATCCTCGGCCTGTACCTGACCGGCTGGCGCTGCGGGCGGCTGGGCCGGCGGCTCACCGCGGATCCGGTGCGCCGCGAGCTCGGGCAGAGCTTCGCCGCGGCGATGGCCGCGTCGATGATCCTCAGCGCCACCTTCGACTCGCTCGGCTTCCCGATGTTCGCGGGCCTGATGTTCCTGCTGCTCGGGCTGTCCGGCGCGTATCTGGGCATCATGCGGCGGGAGGCGGCCGAGCGCAGCGCCGAAGAGCTGGACCGGACCGTCGCCCTCCCCCGGGTGCCGGTGGGCGCGGCGGCGGGCGGCGGGGCGGGGGACGAGGCGTGAAGGAGAGGCCGCGGGTGCCGCTCCCGGCGCCCGGGCGCAGCCAGTCCCCTGATTCCGCCCCGCCACCCCGGTCCGCACCGCCGCCCGAGCCGCCCGCGCCGACGCCCGAGCCCGCCGACGATCTGCACGGCGAGGTCCGGCGCGGGGTGCGCTGGAGCCTGGTGAACACGGTCGTGATCCGGATCGGGAACTTCCTGACCGGGGTGATCCTGGCCCGGGGCCTGCTCGGCCCGCGGGACTGGGGCCTGTACGCGATCGGACTGGCCGCGCTGTCCGTGCTGCTGGCCGCGAACGAGATGGGCGTGAGCCTGGCGATCGTGCGCTGGGAGGGGGACGTGCGCCGGTTCGCGCCGACCGTGCTGACCCTCTCCACGCTCTCGAGCACCCTGCTCTACGCCCTGCTGTACGTCATCGCGCCGCAGACCGCCCGGCTGCTCGGCTCCTCGGACGCGACCGGGGTGCTGCGGGTGCTGGGGCTCGCGGTGATCGTGGACGGGATCTCCTGCGTCCCGGCCGGGGTGCTCAACCGCACCTTCGCCCAGCGCAGCAGGATGCTGATCGACACGGCCAACTTCGCCGTCAGCACCGCGCTCACCATCGGTCTGGCGGCGGGCGGGTTCGGCGCGATGAGCTTCGCCTGGGGTTCGGTCGCGGGCAACGTGGTGGGGCTGGTCGGCTGCGGGATCTGCGCGCCCGGCTTCCTGCGGCCGGGCTGGGACCGGGCCCAGGCGGCGGCGCTGATCCGGTTCGGGCTGCCGCTGGCCGGGGCCAGCCTGCTGGTGCTGTGCATGCTCAACGTGGACACGGTGGTGGTCGGCGCGACGCTCGGCCCGGTCGCGCTGGGGCTCTACCAGCTGGCCTTCAACATGTCCGGCTGGCCGGTGCGGGCGGTTTCCGAGGTGGCCCGGCGGGTGTCGTTCGCCGGCTTCTCCCGGCTGGCCGAGACCGGCCGGATAGCCGAGGGCTTCGCCCGCAGCCTCAGTCTGCTGATGACCGCGGCGACGCCGCCGTGCGTCCTGCTGCTGACCCTGGCCAAACCGGCGATCTCGTTCGTCTACGGCCACGAGTGGACCCAGGCCTCGGGCGCGCTCAGCTTCCTGGCGATGCTGGGGGTGCTGCGGGTGGCCTTCGAACTCGCCTACGACTGCCTGGTCGCCGCCGGGCGTCAGCGTGCCCTGATCCTGGTGCAGGGCTGGTGGCTGGTGGCGCTGATCCCGGTGCTGATCTTCGCGGCGCGCGAGCGCGGCATCGCCGGGGTCGGGGCCGGGCACATCCTGGTCGCCGGTCCGCTGGTGACGCCGCTGTACCTGTGGGCGCTCTCGCGCGCGGGCATCAGGCCGCGGGTGGTGCTCGGGGCCTGTCTGCGCCCGGTGCTCGGCGGCGCGGCGATGGCGGCGGTGTCGCTGGCCGTGGTGCGCTTCGCCGGGCTGCCCACGACGGTGGAACTGTTCGCCGCCGCCGTGCCCGCGCTGGCGGTGTACGCGGTGATCGTCTGGCCGACCGTGGCGCGGCTGCGGGGACGCGGCGCCGCGCCGCCCGGTCACCGGCGCTCGCGCGGCAGCACCTTCCGGCGCACGGACCGCACCGACCGACCCGACCTCACCCGGCCCGCGAGTGCCTGGGACGTCCCGCAGGGAGAGCCGCAGTGGTGAAGGCACGGGTCAAGAGGGCGGTCCGGGCGCGCTTCGGCTGGCTGCCGCCGTACGAGCTGCGTAACAAGGTCCTGCTGGGCCACACCGTGCCGCCGATCCGCCGGTTCGAGAATGCCGAGGTCAAGCGGCTGCGAGCGCTGCTGCCCGGCCCACCCGAAGGCGCCGCCGCGCTGGTGACCACGGTCATCCCGACCTACCGGCGGCCGGAGCAGCTGCGGGCGGCGGTGGAGTCCGCGCTCGGCCAGACGGTGCGCGACCACCGTGTCATCGTGGTCGACGACGGTGCCGGGCTGCCGCCGCTGCCCGCGGACCCGCGGCTGGTCGCGCTCAGCCTCTCGCGCAACTGCGCGGTCCTCGGCGTCGTGCGCAACGTCGGCATCCGGCTGGCGGACTCGCGGTATCTGGCGTTCCTCGACGACGACAACACCTGGGAGCCGAACCACCTGGCCGTGGCCCTCGACGTGCTCGAGGCCGATCCGGGGCTGGGCGGGGTGTACACCGCGCTGCGCCGGATGCTGCCGGACGGGACCGACTACGACCTGGTCTCCGAGCACTTCACCCGGCGCACCGCGCGCGAGCGGGCGTATCTGGACGCGAACGCCTTCGTCGTGCGCGACACGGCCGGGCTGCGGTTCAGCCGGCTGCGGCGGGACCGCGGGGTGCTGCCGCGGGAGGACTGGGCGACGCTCTATCCGTTCGCCCGCCGCCACCGCGTCGCGCACATCCCCCGCGGCACCGTCCGCTACCTGGTGAACCCGCAGACCTACTACACGACCTGGGACGAGGACTCGGCCGACCGGGCGCCCTTGCGCAGCCAGATCCCGCCGGGGAGCTGACCGGCCGCGGCCGGCAGCAGTGCGCGCACGGCGTCCGGCTCGTTCGCCCAGAGCCAGGCGTTGAACAGCTCGACGGTGAAGACGCTGTTGTACGCCAGGAACGCGCGCAGCAGGTAGGACTCGTTCCAGCCGCGGCGTTGGCGCAGCCAGGGCTCGGGGTACTCGAACGGCCAGAGGATGTCGTGGACGTGCACGAGCACCCCGTCGGCCAGGCGGGGCAGCACGTCGAAGAACAGGAAATTGACGTCGCTGCCGGCCTTGCTCACGTGCGAGGAATCGATGAACAGGATGTCCCCGGCACTCAGTTCGGTGAAGACCCGCATGTCCACGTCCTGCACCGGGCGCCGAATCAGCGTACAGCGATCCTGGTCGCTCGGGCCGAGCAGCCGGAGCAGCCGCTGCGGGTAGGGCTCGATGAAGGTGAACGCCACCTTGTCCAGGTACCGGTCCGCCGTGTCGAGGGCGACCGCGGACGAGTAGCCCGAGCCCACCTCCACCACCCGCCGCGGCGGATACCGGCGCAGCATGGCGTGGTAGACCGCGGCGTCGCCGAGCCCGTACATGGAGTTGTCCGGGTCGTAGCGCCAGCCCTCGCTCCGCGCGACGGGCAGGTCGGGGAAGTAGACCGAGAGCTCCTTGAACTGCACCCGCTGTTCTTCGGCCCGCAGGTCGATCCCGGCCAGGCCCTCGTGCGGCGCCGCGGCCGCCTCCCGCCCGCGCCGGCGTACGGCGCGGGCGATGTCGGCGCGGCCGGGCACCGGCGAGTAGAAGTGCCCCGGCGGCGCCCACGGCGGTTCCCGCAGGATCGCGGCACCCGCCGTCACCAGTCTTCTGACCTGCCCGAGCATGCGCTCCCCCTTGGTCGAATTCCTTCGGTTCGCTCAGTGGTGTGAGTTTTGGTGTGAGTCTTTGGTGTGAGTCTCTAGATTCCGTTCCGGCGCCAGGTGCGCCACCACATCCGCTCGCGCACGCGGTGCCCGACCGCGGAGAGCACGAGCGGCTGGAGGTAGGGCATGGCGCGCGGGCCGATCCGCCGGCGCAGGGCCAGGCCCCGGCCTTCCGGCAACTGCGCCCAGCCGGGCCAGCACTCCGCGGCGAACGCGACCAGCTCGTCCACCGGGACCTGCCCGGTGCGGCCCCGGTCGTACGCCCGGGCCGCCCGGCGCAGGGCCTGGCGGGCGAGTTTGCGGTGCACCAGCGCGTCGAGTTCCTCCCGGTGTGCGATCGACTCGCCACAGCCGACGAGTACGGCCTCGAAGGCCGCCTTGCGCTGGCGCAGGTCGTCGAGCTGGCCGCCGAAGTCGGTGGTGGACATGTTCGCGCCGTGCACCCGGTAGAAGGCCTGGTCCACGCCGCGCAGGTACCCGACGTCCGCGTGCGCGGCCAGGCGCATCCACATCTCGATGTCGCCCGAGTGCGGCAGGCCGGGGTCATATCCGCCGACCTGCCGCTGCAGCTTGGTGCGCACCACCACCTCGGGCGAGGTGATGCAGCCGTGCCCGCGCTCGAAGTGGCGCCGCAGCCACCATTGCCCGTCCCACACGGTCCAGCCCCTGCCCTCGGTCCTGGCCTCGGGCAGGGGCCCGCCGTGCTGGAAGCGCAGCGGATGGCCGTAGCAGAACCCGACCTCCGGATGGGCGTCGAGCAGGGCCGCGGCGCGGCTGAGCGCGCCGGGGGTGAGCCGGTCGTCGGCCGAGAGCAGGGCGCAGTAGTCGCCCTCGGCCCACTCGAGCAGGCCCTCGTTGTAGGTGGCGATGTGCCCCCGGTTGCGGGGATGCACCAGCACCTGCACGCGCGGGTCCCGCGCCGCGAGCGCCCTGGCCGCCTCCGCCGAGTCGTCCGGAGAGGCGTCGTCGATGATCAGCACTCTGACGTCGACGCCGTCCTGGCCGTGCAGCGCGCTGCCGACCGACTCCTCGAGGTAGTGGCCGTACTTGTAACAGGGGACGATCACGCTCACCGTGCTCACGCGGTCAGCCCTTCCTTCGGTTCGGGATCGGACGTCCGGTCGGGGATCAGACGTCGAGCGGTTCGACGTGGTAGCGCTTGGGCAGCCGGGTCTCCACCGCCAGCACCACCTGGGGCGAGGTGCCCTGCGGCGGGACGGTGCCGCCGGCCGGGTGCACCCGGTCCATCCCGGCGGCGGTGAAGGTCCAGCTGATCGGACTCACCGCCTTGCCCGCGACCGAGGTCGCGGTGGCCACGGCGTGGTAGGTCTGCCCCGGCACCAGCGGTTGGGCCGGTTTGAACGAGGCGGTGAAGGTGCTCGGGTTGTAGGAGACGGAACCGGCCACGGCGGTGCCGGCCGCGGATTCCGAGCCCTGATACCCCTGGTCCGTGGTCACCGTCACGTGCAGGCTCTGCGGCTCGATCGCCTGGGAGAAGCCCACCGTGGCCGGGTAGACGGCGTTGGCGTAGGAGCTCGTGGTCGGGGTGATGGTGGAGGTGCCGGTGGTGGCGGAGGCGTTCTCGGTGCCGGATCCGCCGGTACCGGTGACCTGCGTGCTGAAGTCCACGTCCACCCAGTAGTTGGTGGAGTTGTAGCTGGTGGTCGGGAAGGCCGAGCCGGTGCCGTAGTGGTAGAGCCCGTTGCCGGATCCGCTGACGCTGGCCAGGGCCGTGATCGGATAGTTGGTGATCGGCGCGGTGAAGTAGGCGGAGTTGGAGGAGTAGAAGCCGGTCGGGGTGTAGTAGGACACGACGTACGGCGTGTTCGCGGTGATCGCCACCGGGGTGGCGAAGGTCAGCGTCTGCCAGCCGCTCGCGCTCTCCCCGGCGAAGGTGCCGGTCGCCAGCAGGGTGCCGGTGTTCGACCACAGGTTCCCGATGTGCGTGCCGGTGTTCTTGGTGCCCTTGTAGAAGCTGACGCCGGTGACGTAGCCGTTCACCGCCGACTCGAAGCGCATGCCGACCTCGACCGCGTGCTGGTCGCTGGTGTTCGTGGTGGTCGGCACGGCCGTGCCGTTCCACAGCGAGCACGGGCAGGTGTAGCTCGGCGGCGAGCTCGAGGTGGTGAACTTCCAGGTGTACGGCGTGGGCATGGCGTTGCCCCACAGGTCGGTGGCGCTGAGCGAGGCCGTGTAGGTGTCGCTCATGGTCAGCTCCCCGGCGGGCTGGAAGGTCACCGTGTGCCCGACCGGGTCGTAGGTGAGCGATCCGGGCTGGACGACGCCGTTCTGGTCGGTCAGGGTGAACTTGATCGAGCTCGCGGTCAGGCCCTCGCTGATCGAGGCGGTCAGCGAGCTGTTGACCGCGACGTTCGTGGTACCGGCGGCCGGGGTGGTCGAGGTGACCGTGGGCGGGGTGGTGCTGCTCACGTTGCCCTGGAAGATCGCGTCCACCCAGTAGTTGCTGGCCTGGTAGCTGGTGGTCGGGAACACGGTGCCGGTGGCGTACTTGTAGACGCCGTTGCCCCCGGACGCCGTGTTCGAGAGGCCCTGGATCGGCGCGATGCCGGCGTTCTGGGTGGCGAAGTAGTTCGCGTCCACGGAGTAGTGGCCGCTGGGCGCGAAGTAGGAGACCACGTAGGTGGTGCCCGCGGTGACCGGGATGGGCTGGGTGAAGCCGGCCAACTGCCAGCCGGAGGCGGTCTCGTTGGTGAAGGTGACGCTGCCGAGCAGGGTCCCGGTCGAGGTCCACAGCGAGCCGACGTGCGTGCCGGTGTTCGCGGCGGACTTGTAGAACTGGATGCCGGTGATCTCGCCGGACTGGCTGGGCTGGAACTTCATGCCGACGTCCACGGAGTTGGCGTCACCGCTGTCCGGCTTGGCCGGAGTGGAGGCGTCCGGGAAGACCGAGCAGGGGCAGACGGCCGCGGTCACGGTGACCGGGATGCTCGCCGCGGTGCCGATGTTGTCGCTGTCGTCCTCGGCCCGCACCAGGATGGTGGCCGAGCCGGTGGCCAGCGGCGTCCAGCTGTAGGTCCAGGTGCCCAGGCCGGTGGCCGGGTTCCAGGTCGTGCCGCCGTCGGTGGAGACCTCCACCCGCGCCACCACCGCGCCGCTCGCCGGCGTCGCGGTGCCGCTGATCGTCACCGGGGACATCGCCGGGGTGGAGACGTTCGGCGCGGGCGTGGCGACGCTGACCGTCGGCCCGGCCGTCACCGTGGACTGCGTCGCGGCCACCAGGCCGGACTGGAGCGTCGAGGGCTGCACGCCCATGTCCGCGAACAGGTTGACGGTGGCCTGCTCCATCACCGGATCCTCGGTGGTGGTCAGGTCCGCGTGCGTGGTGCCCAGACCCCAGGACCATTGCACGGTGCCGGAACTGAACACGAGCGCGCCGGACTTCGGATCTCGGTATTCGGTCAGGCTGTGCGTGGCGGTGCCGTTGCCGTAGACGTTGCCCCAGTCCTCGCGCAGCGTGCCGTTGGTGATGGCGACGGTGGTCGAGGAGAGATCGATCTCACCCGTTGGCCGGGTGGCGTCGTTGATGTCGGAGTCCCACTCGTACCCGAGCGTGCCCTCCTGCATGGTGTAGGTCTGGCCCGGCTGGAGGGAGGCGACGGAGGTGTTGCGCCAGAGCCGGTCCGTGCTGAACGGATAGGACACGGTGATCGCGTCGGCCCGATAGCCGTTGACGTTGAAGAGCGTGCCGGTCAGCTGGTTCTCCGGTTTCGCCCCGGTCGCGGCTCCGGCCGGATCCATCCAGGTCCCGGTCCACTGCCCGCTCGGGTCGGCCACCCCGTCCGGCTGCGGGAACTCCATCTTCGTCATCTTGTACGTGTCCACGGTGCGGTCCACCGCCCCGTTGGCGATGCTGGGCTGGAGCTGGGTGCGCCAGAACACGTCGTTGCCGGCGAAGAAGGCCAGGTTCACGCCCGCGTCCTTGGCCGCGGTGGCCGCGTCGAACTGTTGCTCGTCCCAGTACTCGTCGTGCCCGGAGGAGACGAAGACCTTGTGGTTGAGCAGCAGCGAGGGATTCTGGGTGATGTCCACCGAGGACAGGTACGTCACGTCGTAGCCGTTGCGCTCCAGGAACTCGATCATCGGATATTCGGATCCGAAGACGCCGTTCTCGCCGGCGATGTCCATCGGCCGGTTGTAGCTCACCGCGTAGTCGCGCCCGTCCGGCGCGGGTCCGTCGCCCTCGTACAGGTCGGCCCCGCCCCACATGTTGTAGGCCTGCCAGGTCTGGTCCGCGGTCTGCACCACCATGTTCGAGGTGCTCGACGGGTTGGTGACCACGAACGGATAGGGCATCAGGCCCTCGTTGTCGCTCTGGTCGAACTCGGCCAGGTACACCCCGGAGACCGCGGTGGACGGCACGGCCCAGCTCGCGGTGACCGACCAGTTGCCGCAGTCCACCTCGCCGGTGGAGGCCGCGGTGTCACAGGCCGGCTGGGTGATCGCCGGGTAGGTCGCGGTGGGCGAGGTCGGCATCAGCCGGGCGCCGTCGCCGCCGTACCAGCCGAGCCGGTAGATCTCCACCTTGTAGGCCACCGGGGAGCTGATCGAGAAGTTGATGGTGCCGCCGATCGGGACGCTGGTCGCGGTCGGGAATCCCTCGATGTCGCCCCAGGAGCTCGGCGCGTACCAGTCGGACATCGGGGTGCCGGGCTGTGAGTTCTCACAGACGATGGCGTTCGAATTCGACCCGCACGGGCCGGTGTCCGCGGAGGCGGCCTGGGGCGAGGCCACCGTCGCGGCCAGGACCACGGCCGCGGATATCAGGGCAGTGCGCGCGCTGCGCGTCCATTGCCACACTCTCATTTTCGTCTCGCCTTCCTCGAGCCCGGCCCCCCACCAGGGACCGGGCTCCGCCTACCGACATGCTCTCTGGGTGTGTGCCTGTTCACGTCGTCACGCGTGCGGGACGACCTGCGCGCCGGTGCTGAGCCGATTATTCGACCATTGATTTCCACTGCCGCCGGTGTTCCAGTACGCGACCGGCCCGTAGTAGCCGCACGAGCCCGCGTACACGGTGGAGAAGATGTTGCCGGTCACCACGACGCCGGTGGCCCCGCTGCCGCCGCCGTAGACCGTGTAGGCGCCACCGGCAAGCCAGTTGTCGGTGATCACCGTGTCGGAGATGGGACCGGTGTTCGGCAACAGGCCGATCACCGAGGTGGTGCCCTGCCCGAGGGGCACCGGATTGAGCAGCGTGTTGTGCACCACGCGCAGACCCAGCGTGTCGTCGCCGTCGCTGATCACGGCGTCCAGGTGCGCGTA
>FSXZ01002498.1_pt1 | contig 27491 bp, 26 predicted proteins | sample 1638121 | NCBI WGS metagenome assembly FSXZ01 (sample SAMEA3914788, study PRJEB12502) | metagenome | biome: forest; material: soil | place: Canada | collected 2011-07-03 | depth 0.1 m
CAGAATGAACACCCAGAAGTCGATCCACGACACCCGACGCGAGCGCAGGATGAAGAAGGAGAGCACCGCGAACAGCAGCAGCGCCGGAACACCGAAGATGTGTGTCACTTCGCACCACCCCCCTCGCGACCGTCGTACGGCGCGGTGATCCCACGCAGAACCGGCGTCAGCGCCGTATACGTACGCGCCGTCTCGGCCGCTTCCTCCGCGCTCGTCAACGTCGCCCTGGCCCTCATCCACGACCCCGCACCATCCGAGGTGATCGCCAAACCGCGCTGCTCGGGCGTGAGCATCTGCGCCGCCGCCACCGCCTCCGGCCAGAGGTCACCCAGAACCATGACCGCCGTCTCAGGGTCCGAGACCGACATGCAGATCCGGCCAGGAAGCTGCGCCCGAAGAGCGGTCGCGCCCGGACCGAGGTCGGAACCGAAACGCTGCCCCCCGATAATCAGGTGGAAGTCGAGCGCGGCGCCGAGCTGCGCCAGGCGCAGCAGCAGCGCCGCCACCTGGTCCCGCTCCGCCTGCTCCACCTTCGCCGACACCAGATAGAGCTCCGCCACCTCATCGATCACGACCACCACCGGTACCGGCGGCTCCGGCAGATCCCACACGGCCCGCACCCCGGCCACCCGGCACCGATCCATCCGGTCCATCAACTCGGCCATCAACGCCTCGAACAGCCTCAGCGCCTCGGTCCGCGTGGTCGCCAGGCCCGACAGGCGAGCCTGATAGACCGACAGTTCGAGACCGCCTTTCAAATCGATACCGATCAGCGCGACCGGCAGCGGAGCCAGCCTGGACACCATCGAGTGAATCAACGTGCTCTTGCCCGAGCGCGTACGCCCGACCACCAGCCAATGCGGCAGCGCCCGCAGATCCATCACCCACCGGCCCGTCTGCTCCGTCACCCCGATCAGCAACGCCAGCAACCCCGGACCCGCCGTCAGAGCCAGCCCCGGACCCGCCAGCACAGGTGAGGAGGCCACCGCGTCAGGGTCGCGCACCACCACCCCCGCCAACGGGTCCGTCATAAAAACCCTGATCTCCAACCGCCCCGGCCCGGGCGAGACCACCCGGACCGCAGCCACCCGCCACGCGTGCATCATCGCCAGCGCCGCATCCGCGTACTGCTCCGGCACCTGCCCCGGCAGCATCCGCACCCGGATCACCAGACCCGTACGCGACGGAAGCCCGATCCGCAGCCACGGAACCCTCGGCTTCACATCCTGACCACGCATGATCAAGTCGTTCACCATCGTCTGACCGCCCCGCTTCGAGACCGTCAGCCCCCGCTCCAACGCCAACGCCCGCCACGTGTAGGTCACACGCACCCACAACACCGGATACCCGACCACGTACCAGTAGCCGACCGGGAAACGGCCCCGCAGGGCCGCCCCCAACGCCAGCCACAGCACGAGGACGAACACCGGGACACTGCCCGGACTCGTCATCCACGCCATGACTATCCCTCCCACTCCGGATCACGGACCAGGTCCTCATACAGAGCCGCCGCCTGATCCCGCAGCGCACCCGCCTCCACCGCCACAGCCAGCAGGCCCGAGAGGGTGTCCGGTCCGGACGCCCCGTCCAGAGCCCTGACCTGCGCGCCGAGCCGCTCCAGGCCGGCACCCATGTCCTCGATCACCGACCGCGCCCCGCTCACGAACCGCCCCCCGACCCGGACTCCGGATCCACCAGGGCCCGAACATCCTCGAACAGGGACATGGCGGCGAGTTCGTAGTACAGACTCTCTTCCGGCTCGTCATAGGCATCGAGCGCTTCCGAGCGCGCGGCCTCGGCCAGCACGCCCACGCTGATCAGCCACCGATCGGGCTCATCAGGGAACGGATTGGACTCCGCCAGCCGCCCCAGCACACGAAGCAACGAGCTCACCCGCGCCACGAACGGCCAGTGCACCGAGCTGCTAGCCACCGACGCTCCCGAATCCGAGCGCATCACCGACTCGACATCCCCGAACACCTGCCCGCCGTCCAACACGCGGTTGACGAGCGAATCGGCCGAGGCCAGCTCTTCAGCGGCAACGAACGCCTCCGCCCGCACCGCTTCGGCCATCGCCGCCACGCACAACAGCCAGTGCGCAGGACGGAACGCGGTCGGACTCGGGTTCGCCAGGTGGCCCAGCGGACGCAAAAGCCCGCTCACCCGCCCCACTACCGCCTCATCTGTGCTGGTCACGAGCCACCGCCCTTGGAATTCGGCCGGCCCGGGGTACCAGCGCCCGAAGGCGCGGACTCGGGCGCCGGTGCAGGCTGGGGCTTGGCCGCACCCGGCACCGGAGTCGGGACGATCGAGGTAGCCCGGTAGGTCACCCCGGAGCGCCCATCCCGCTCCCACGGCGCGGCCTCCAAATCCGAGACCGTCACCGGCTCACCCTCTTCCAGCCCGGACGGCTCGCCCGGCACCTGCACGTCCAGGACGTACGCCCGCCGCTCCCCGGACACCTTCACCAGGACCCCGACCAGATACAGCGGCTGACCGGAATCCCGGTCCGTGCGCACCACGCCCGTAGTCGGATCCGTACGCACCTCCGGCGCCGACGCGCACAACCACAGGCCCAGCTTGCTGACATCGATCGGGATCGTCCGCAGCGTCATCGGGCCACCGCCGTCGCCAGCGTCGGAGCCGGACCCACGGTGTAGGACGGCAGCGCCGACGAAGTGGGGATATCCGAGGTCGCAGGCGGCTGGTCCGCCACCCCGGCCCCCACCGCCGACAGGATGAACTCGACCACCGACGCGGGCGTGGGCGACTGCGAGAGCGCGGCCGTCGAGAGCGCGACACTGCCCCCGAACACCACCACGTTGCCATCCGACGCGGCCACCAGATCCGCGCTCGCAGTCTGCGACGCCGTCACCGTCACGTGCGCATCGAACGCGGTATCGGCCATGGCGACCTGGGCCGAGGATGACGGTCCGATCGAGTACGACCCCGTGACCGTGCCCCCGCTGGTGTTCTTACCGCTGAACGTGCCGCAGGACGCGAACTTCGCCGCCAGATCCTTGACGAACGACTGCGCCTGAGCAGCCGTGGGGAAGGCGTACACCGCCCACTCGTACCCGCCCGACCCGGCGCTGTTGAGCGCGGAATTGCTGTAGTACGCCTGCTCACCGAACCCCGCGCCGCCGTACTCCTGCGCGAGACTGATGCACGTCATCGAAGGGACCGTGTAGTACGTGTTCGGCACGACCGCCGACCCGCTGTTCGAACCCCCCGACTCCACCAGCTTCAGGCCCGAGGGCAACCAAGAGTCGTCCGACTCCACATCCGCAGCGATGTCGCTACCGGTCAGCGTGGTCGCGTCCAGCCGGGCACCCTGCCCCGCCTGCGAGACCACCCCGCCCGTGCCGGCACCCGAGGTCCCCCCGGAGCCCGCCGCCGTCCCACCCTTGACCGGGAAGGGATTCGGGGTGCTGTTCCCGCCGCACGCGGCGAGGGTCAGACCCAGCGCAGCGAGCCCGAGGCCCGCCGCCGTGCGCTTGAAAATGAGCGTGTTGTACACATAAAACCAGTCACTTTGGTGTGTCCGTCCAATGAGTGCTTGTCACTCGTTGGTACGAGTTACTAGTAGACCACCGTTGCGGCCCGGGGGCAACGCCTTATCATGAGCAGGGACAAGCGGTCTCGTCCCAATGAGTGATGAGTGTGGGAACGGGCACCCGGGCCACGCGGCGCAACGCGTACGCCGATCAGCAAAGATCGTGTATTCGAGCCCTGAGATGAGGTTCCGTGACTGGCAGCACCGGATTCACGCGCACGACCCTGACCCGGCAACTGACCGACCAGGTACGGCAGGACATCGCGGACGGCGTATACCGGCCCGGCAGCATGCTGCCGAGCGAGACCGCCATGTCGAACACGTACCAGGTTTCCCGCAACGTCGTACGCGCCGCCATCGCCACCCTCACCCACGAGGGCCTGATCAGCCCCGTACACGGCAAGGGCACCTATGTTCGTGGGTGTGCCCATCCCGAACTCGTCATCACCCGGGCACCCGGCGACCCGTGGACCCACCTCGCGCCCGAAGACGAGCCCACCCGCCATGTGGACCACGCCTCACCGTTCTGGGCCCAGCGCTTCGGCCTCCCACCCGACGCCCTGATCTACCGCAGCGAGCAGACGCTCACCCACACCGCGACCGGCCGCCGTTTCCACACCATCCGGACCCTGCCATCCCTCCGGCTCGAGGAGATAGGCAACGGGATAGAGCCCGACCCCTCGCCCTTCCAGGCCCGCGCCGACCTGATCCACCTACTCACCCGGCACTACGGGCCGCTCCAGGAGACCGACCTCAGCCAGCCCACGATGCCCAGCCCCGACTACGTCGCACTCCTCGCGATCCCACCCGGCACCGCGCTCTCGGTCGTCACCCGCCTCACCAGCACCCAAGGCGGCACCGTGGTCATGGCCGAGACCGAGCGAGCCAACTCCGAAGGCCTCGAATACCGCTGGACCCCGTAGCGTCCGGGCCCGTGGTCTAACTTTGCTTTACCTCATCAAGGGGGCGGGCCGCTTCGCGTCCCGCCCCGCCGGTCGGCGCGGGCGCGCTTCGCGCCCGCGCGGCGTGCGGCGCTAAGGCGCCGACCGCGCGACGCGGCACCCCCGCGCCGACCGGCACCCAGACCGCATACACACGCGCCCGACCAAGCACACACCCCCGCGTGCTCACCAGGCCAGCCGCCGGCCCCACAGCGGCGCGCTAGCTCACGCGCAGCTCACAGGACGCTCGGGCGCCGCGGTGGCGCCGGCCGCTGTCCCTCTGATCACCCGCCGGACAAAGGCGCGCCCGAGCTCTCGCCCGACTCAGCGTCGGCCACCACCGGCCCGCCCGACCCCGCCAACCCTGCCGAGACCTGCCCCAACAGGTCCGACAACTGATCCATCATCGCCTGAGTCATCTCGACCTGACCCGACGCCTCACCATCGGTCGAAATCGCCGGACGCGCACACAGCACCTCGCCACCCGTGACCGACTCCGCCACCGAGACGAACCGCTCCACCGACCGACGCGCGCACCGCGCACCCCGGACGTAATCCACACCCTGCCGCGCAGCCACCCACGGGGGATCACCTGTCACGTCCACCACCCGATACCCAACCCCCTCCGGGTCCGGGTCATCCACATCAGCGCTGCTCTCATCAGCCACGGCTACCGCCCTCCCACTTACCTCACAGGGGCGCACCACAGGCACACCCGCCCGCACGACCCGATGCAATTGCATTCGGTCCGGAAGGTTTTCACGGTACCCCTGCACGCCCCCACTCACCACCCCGAGTGACCAGCCCCTTGACCTCAGACCCCAGACCGACCCACCGATCCCGCCCCAGCCAACCCCCGCGCGTCCGGTACGGCCAGCGTGCAGGCCGAACAGCGGCGCCTCCACTTACTCCGACATGAGAGCAGGGCGCCGCAGCTCGGCCGGCACGCGGCCCGCTCTCAACGCTGGCGCACCGCTCTTAAACAAGACAAGGCGCCGGTATTGTCGGCGATGCGTAGACTGATAGCAGGTCACACTCTCCAAGGCAGGCCATAATGACTCAGCAGTGGCACGACCGCACGACGGGTGAACGCATCCGCTTTCTGCGCGGTCCCATGACTCAGCAAGAGCTCGCCGACGCATCAGGGGTGTCCATTCACCTAGTGCAGAAGGCTGAACAGGGCAAGAACATCTCGCTCCCGTACCTGATGAAGCTTGCCGAAGGCCTTGGACGAGACCTGTCCGTCCTGCTGGGTGACATTGCACCCCACCGCACCGCCCTGCGCGAAGAGACGGCAGCGCTACGTGCGATCTCACATGCGACCCATGAGGCTGGGGCTGGCCGGACCGCATCCGTAGAACCCGCCCCGCTCGATGAGCTGCGCGAGTCATTCGTGCTCATCTGGCGTGAGTACTGGGAAGGCACATACGACCGGATCGGACTGGCCTTGCCCGCCATCCTGCGCGAGAGCGCGGCCTGGTACCACAGCTCAAGCGGAGCGGCTCGGAGCAAGGCCGCCGCCCTCATGGCCGACGCCATGCAGTTATCCGGTCACTACGCGAACAACTTCGGCGCGCGAGATCTCGCCTATGCGGCGATGGGCTATGCCGCGCGCGCAGTAGAAGATGCCTCAGATGAACTACGAGCTGGACGACTTGATGCCGTCTTGTCTTGGATCTACTTGCGCGATGGAAAGCCCTCGCAGGCGATGCAGATCGCAAGCCGCGCAGCGGAGCGGATCGAGCCCCGATATGCCGACCACGATGAAACACGGCTCGCGGTCTTTGGCAACCTCATGACAAACGCAGCCGTCGCTGCTTCGCGCGGCGGTGGAAATGCCGACGAAGCTCGGGACTACATCTCACAGGCGCACGCCGTAGCAGCGCGTATGTCTGGCGAGGTGGCCCCCTTCGGAGCGATCTTCGGCCCGGGGGCGGCAGTTTCGCAGTCGGTGAGCGTGTCGCTCGCACTCGGCGACTACGGTCAGGCGCTCAAGCTCATTGACGGTCCTGCATTCGGCATCACTGAGATGCTGCCTTCCTCACAGGCGCGCTACCACCTTGATGTCGCCCTGGCGCGAACCGAACAACAACGCTGGCCTGATGCCTCGAACGCCGTACAACACGCCTACGAACTCGCGCCCGCCTTCACGCGTACCCAGGCTCTGACCGCCGAACTCGTGCGCCGCATCGGCGATGCCTCATCTGCCCGAGTCCGACGACTGTCTGAGAAGATCGGTATTCCATACGGACCCTGATGGTCCTACGCCCCGTACGACTTCCCATCTGTATCAGGGTTCAAAGTCGTACGGGGCGTCTGTTCTGGCGCGGTGATCCATCGGGCACACTGGGTCACATGATCGCAGCTCTCGAAAGGCCGCTAGGGTTACGACCCGGCGCAACCAGGCGCGACGCCCTGCGCGGAGTGGTGAGTACCGGCCACGATTCAGGCCGTCCCGAGCGATTCCGCGCGGTGATCTACACGTCCGGTATCGCATCGGCGTTCGCTCCCGAAATGGACCGGCTCCGAAGCTATGTCGAGGGTCGTTACTGGACTCTCTCAGGTACTTACTTCGACGAGTACCCCGCCGTCGCTGCCACCGAGCGGACCCAACTCTCTGAGGCCGTAGCTGCCATTCACACCGGCCATGCCACGGCACTCGTGATCGATAAGCAGGCTTACGACAGTCTCTCCCCGACAGCGCGCACATGGCTGAGATCCGAGATCGAGCGTTACGGGGGATTCATAACGACCGTCTGACGACGGACGTTCCGGCTGAAGAAGCACTTCGTGCATTGCGACGCGAAGCCAGCTCACAGCCCATCACAGGCCGGCCGCAGACGCTTCCTCCATCCTTCAGCATCGGCGGCGGACCCACCTCGATTCTCTGTCAATACTTTCTGACGGAAGGCTCAAGCCCATGACGATCGTGGACGATCGGCCGATTACGAAGACCCACTTTCTGTGGCTCGATCTCACCCGCAAGTGCTCCCTCGCGTGCGTGCACTGTTACAACGGTTCGGGTCCTGACGCCGAACACGGCACCATGCAGCGCGACGACTGGTTCAGCGTGCTCGACCAGGCCGCCGCCTGTGACATCCAAAAGATCCAGCTCATCGGGGGCGAGCCCACGATGCACCCGGATTTCGCCGAACTGGTCCGCCACGCGCTTGACCTCGGCTTGCAGATCGAGATCTTCACCAACCTGGTACGCATCAAACTCGAATGGTGGGAGCTGTTCCAGCGCCCCGGTGTCAGCCTCGCTACCTCGTATTATTCGGATGATCCCACCGAGTGCAACGAGATCACCGGCCGCGACAGCCACCGCAAGACCCGCGCCAACATCGCCCGCGCAATGGACCTCAGGATCCCACTTCGGGCCGGGATCATCGCAGTACGCGACGGCCAGCGCGTACAGGAAGCCACTGCCGATCTGGCCACGCTCGGTGTCACCGACATCGGCACGGACCGGCTCAGACACCTCGGACGCGGCACGGGCCAACACGCCCAGTGCAACCCGAACGAGCTTTGCGGCAACTGCGGTCGTGGCCGCGCTTCCATCGGACCGAACGGCGACGTCTCTCCGTGCGCGCTGTCCACGTGGCTGACGGCGGGAAACGTCCGGGAGCGACCCCTGGCTGAGATTCTGGCCGGTGAGGACATGGCCGCCGCGACAGCCGCAATACCGCCCGCAGCTGTCGGACCGTGCGACCCGGGAGCCGAGTGTCGGCCCGACGCGTACCCATGCCAGCCCCAGGGGTAACTTCGCGAATGTGTGAGAGGAACAGCAACCCGTGTTTATCGCAAAAGACCAGGCCACCGCCGAGCGCATGTTTGCCGCCCGGGACCGCGCCGCCGACATGCTTGAAGTGAGCCGCGCAAGTGATGATGTGACATGGGGCTGGTATGGCCGCTCCATTGGCTGTGAGGTAAATACTCACGACGACTCGGCTTGGCTGCGCGTGCGCGCCGTGCCCGCCGGAGACGGCTACGGGCGCATGTGGGAAGGCAACGTCAAGGCCGCCCGCGAATTGCCTGCCGAAGTCCAGCGCCCGCATCTCATCCGGTGGCGCGACTTCACTGCTGACGGATTCGACTATCGCGCCGAGCTCTTCGAATTCGTGCCCGCGCGGATCTGCTCACCCGAGCAGTTCTTACGCGAACCGCTTTCCCTGCCTGACAGGTGGTGGGCATCGTTGCGCACAAGCCTTACTGCGCTGGCTACCGTCACGACGGACCGGTTTGTCGTGTCCCAGCGTTACATCACCGAGAAGGTTCCCTACTACCTCGAAGCGCCGGACATGCCGACCGTCCCGCCGCGTTGGGCCGCATCCCATGGAGATCTGCATTGGGCCAACCTGACCGTTCACGGCCCGACTGTCTTGGACTGGGAAACATGGGGCATGGCTCCCGCAGGTTACGATGCCGCGCAACTGGCCGCCTTCACGGTGTTCGCCCCTGAGACCCAGGCCCGTTTGCGCTCCGAGCTCACCTCGTTCTTGGACACGCCCGAAGGGCGCTTCGCCGAATTGGTAGTCCTAGCTGAGCTGTTGCACATGACGACCAGAGGCGATCACGTCGAGGCAGCCGACGCCGTGCGCCAGCGTGCTCAAGCACTCCTGCGGTTCTGCCGACGCGTGGACTGGTGATTCAGCGTGTACAGGGTGAAGACCGTAATCCGAGGCCACCTTTACCAGCCGGGCCCCGTACCGACCGAAGAAGACGTGCGGAAACTCATTCACGCCGCCTATGCGGGCTGGGGGATCCCTTTGCCAGCGAGCCTTGACGAGACGAACGCCGCCCACTTCGCGGCCCGGCTCGCCAAGAAGGGGTCCTACATTCACGTCGAGGCAGACACCAGGACAACGGTCCGACGAACCACGCCGCCCGAAACCGTCTCGGACCTAACCGTGACGTAACGCGGCATGAGCTCCCGCCTGGAAGAGCCCAGACGGGGACGTGCGTCCGCTAGCGCTCTCCTACAGGAACCGCTAGCGGACGCGCATCGAAATACCGAACACCCAGGACCACGCCAGTCGAGATGCTGACGACTTGGACGGCCTCCGCTGCGCTCCGGCCGGCAACGTCGTTGCTTGATCGGATGTGGTCCCAGCGTGGTCAAAGAACCGACGGCTGTGGGGCGCTGCGCGCCCCACAGCCCCTCAGACGCCGAACGGTGTCACCCATCATGGAAGCGGATTTGCGATGACTCCTGCCCTTAATAACCCGCTGCTTAGCCTTTCGCCCGCAGAACCCATGTGGCCTCATCGTTGCGAGGTCGCCCCAGACGGCAAGATGACCTACGCCCACGCCGTGGAGGATCTCCACCGAGCCGACTTACCCGCCCCGGCAATGGGCCACCAGGTCCAGGAGGTTGACGGCAAACCTCAGTACTTCCAGACCGACGACGACAAGCCCGCGCTGAGCAGCGCCTGTGCCAGCACCTCCACCAGCGACCTGACCCCAGTCGCTGGCCACGATCTCATCCTGACCGGGCTCGACGGCCCCGACTACCTGGAGACGGGCGACCCTACTTCCGCCGACATCGGCGTCCGTGGCCTCCCCTCCGCTAATGAAGGCGACCTGACCCCGATCGCAGCCCACTTCATCGAAGGCAGCCCCAACGACGACCCTGAATACGTCGTGTCTCCGGACCCGGACCCGGGCCCGGAGCCACGCGTCAGCCTCAACACCCCGCTCGCCATTCACTGGTCCGACGTCTCCAGCAGCGGTTCATTCGCCTACGTCAAGTGCGATCCCGATGGCCCGAGTGTCTACACCGGATCTGCCCTACGTGGCCCCGTGTTCGACGTCACCGACGAGGACCGGAGCCGCGCGGCCCAATTTAACGCGCACTTGTGGGAGTACATCATCCGAGCCGGAGGCCCCCGCCCCGCCACCCAGGCACACCACCACTTCCCGGCCGCCTTTCCCGCGCGATGGCTCGCTATCCTCGACCTGCCCTCTCGCACATCGATACCCAAGGGCCAGGCCGTCACCCTGACCGGCCCCGGATTCACTCGCTACCCCGACCACTCCGCCATGCTCGCCGACTACCAGGCCAATCCCCGCACCTGGGTCTTCGAGCGCGTCAACTGGTCTATCCCGTGGCTCAACTACGCCGCACGCTACCTGACCGAAATGACCGCCAGCCGCTACGACGTCCTGGCCGCCGTCTACGACTCCCGCGCCACCGACCGTCCGAGCGACCCGCACATCGATGCGTGGTATTCCGCCATCATCCAGATCGACGGCGCCAAGCAATGGATCCTCGGCCCCGATCGCCAGCAGGTCACCACCCTGCCCGGCGACATCCTGTGCATCCCCGAAGGCCTCGCGCACGCCGTCGGCACTCCCGACGACCCCGGCCACTCCCGACACCTTGTGTTTGATCTTGCCATTCATACACTGGTCACCACCGCTTGTGACTGAATCCTGTAGACGCCCGGTCGAACACGTGCTCAATGACCTGGGCCAAATCCGCCGCACCTGAGGCCAGCCCCCTGACGCTGTTTTGCGTGGCAGCGTCACCGGGCATTCCCGCGCCGCCGCCGGTCACTGGAGGGTGCCCGTGAACCGGCCGCTGCGCGAAGGGCGCCCCCGACTGTCCCTGATCCGGCTCGGGGGCGCCCCCATGTCCGCACGCCCCGCCTCCGCACGTTCCACAACCGCTGTGACCAGATACCAGCACGCGCGGACCACACCGCCTCATTCCCCGAGGACGGCCAGGACCAGAGCACAGGGCCGGGTTCCGAGAAGGTTTTGCCGCTCCCGACCTACCTGGGTGGAGCCTCCTCCCTCACGGTCGGTGTCTCCACCCAGGCATCTCGTCCGCTCGTAGGGGTGTCGGTCGCCGAGAAAAGCCATCACGCCCAAGCCCCAGCGTGCTCACCCCAGCCCCAGCTCACTGCCGGGGCCGCTCCGGCCCAACAGCGGCGCGCCATGGTGCAGTGGTCCGAGGTCGGGGCGCCGCGGTTAGGCCGGCGAGGACGCGGCCCGCTCCCATCCGGCGCACACCCCCGGTGCGGTGGTGGCGTACCAGCCCACCGCCCGGCAGCGCTCACCGCTCCGCCGCTCGCCAGCGATCCCCTCAGGTGGACTCCACAAGGGATGGCATGCGCGGAGCGGCGGCGCAACACGGGACCCCATGTGTTGCACCGCCGCTCCGCGCATGCCAGGGCTGCGCCCGTCCACCCGAGGCAATCGCCCCCGAGACCAGGAGGAACCAGCCGTGTACTACCCCGACGAACCGCGTTGGATCCAGCCCCAACTTGGCGCCCCCGACGAGCTGGCCCACCTCGAGTACCACGTTCAGATGCTACGCGGCGCCGTCATGGCCGGGGCTCCGCTGGCCGACGCGATTCTCGAAACGCAGCACTACCTGCTGCCCGCCGCGTTCGAGCTCGCGCTCCAACTGGCGTTCGGCTGACCCGCCACCGGGCCCCGGCACCAGCCGGGGCCACCAGCGTGCACACCGATCCACGCACCCGCCGGACACGCCGGGACAAGAGCGAAGGTCAAAAAGGCCTGCGACTGCCTCTGAGGGGCGGCGGGCCGGGCCCGAAGATCATCCTGCGGTTCGGGTGGGTCTGCGGGTCGGCGACCCCTCACCGACGCCCCACAGGGATACCAGACCGGCCGGGCACGACGCGCGATCCCCCCAGCCCACCCGAGATACGACGGCGCGCCGCACCCCACCGGCCCGGCATTGCTCCGCACGCCGACGAGGGGCCACCGACCCGAGACCCACCCTTGTCTGTGATTGCCAGGGCTCACGCCCTGGCCGACAGCACTCCCACCAGCCAGAATGCCACTCAGAGCCTTGATTCAGGAGCTGGCAGAGGCTAGACTATGCATAGCGCAGGTTCGGGGCCCGCGACTTCGACACGAGCGCCGCCCTCGCCGCCATGGTCAAGGGCGCCTCGACGGTGCAGGACGGCAGCGACCTCGGGCAGGGCACGTATACCGAACGGCCGCAGCTCTCCTCCTACCTGGCCGAGGGCTACATCCCCAACACCCAGGAGAGCGACCTGTCGCCGGAGGACAACGGCGCCTCCGAGACGCTCGAATACGCCGGCGCGGACTTCGCCATCGCCCAGTTCGCCGGAGACCTCGGCCGCGCCACCACCGCGAGCACCTACCTGCAGCGGTCGCAGAACTGGACGAACCTCTTCAACACCGCCACCGGCTACATCCAGCCGCGCGACGGATCCGGCCAGTTCCCCGAGTTCGGCCCCACCACCGACGGCCTGGGCGGCTTCGGCCAGTCCGGCTTCCAGGAGGGCAACGCGGCGCAGTACACGTGGATGGTGCCGCAGGACCTCCAGGGCCTGATCACCGCCATGGGCGGCGACGCGGCCGCGAACTCGCGGCTGGACGACTTCTTCACCCAGCTCAACGCCGGGCCCAACGAGCCCTACGAGTGGGCCGGCAACGAGCCGGCCTTCGGCACGCCGTGGATCTACGACTACACCGGAGCCCCGGCCAAGTCCCAGGCGGTCGTGCACGAACTGCTCGACACCGTCTACGCCGACTCGCCCGGCGGCGAACCCGGCAACGACGACCTGGGCTCGATGAGCTCCTGGTTCGTCTGGTCCAGCCTCGGTATGTTCCCGGAGACCCCGGGCACCTCGGTGCTGGCCCTCGGCGCCCCGATCTTTCCGCTGGTGCAGTTCGACCTCGCCGACGGCCACCACCTCGTGCTGCACGCCGACGGCGCGTCCACGAGCACGTACGTCAGCGGCCTGAAGGTCGACGGCAAGTCCTGGTCGCAGACCTGGCTGCCCGGCTCCGCGCTCACCGGCGTGGGCAGCGACGAGGGCGCGGGCTACGGCGCGTCCACCCAGGGCGCGAGCACCGGCCGGCCCGCGGCCACCACCCGACTCGACTTCGCCCTGAGCACCAGCGCCGCCCAGACCTGGGGCACCGCCGCCGCCGACGCCCCGCCGTCCTACCCGGCCGGGACGCTCCAGTTCCCGCCCGGCCGCGAGCCGACCATCCTGGTGCCCACCGGCGCCAACCTGCTCGGCGACACCCCGACCGGCCAGCTGACCTGGCAGGGACCGGTGGAGAACGGGGTCGGCTCGGTCCCCGGCACACTCACCCCGACCACCACGTCCGCCGGGGCGAGCGCCGTGGAGTGGACCGAGGCGGACGCCGGGCCGGACACCTGGATCTGGGTCGATCCGCCGACCGAACTGCCCGCCGGGCAGTACTACCAGGCCCAGATCACCCTCCAGGGCACCGGTGACGTCTACATCGACTTCTGGAACGGTGAACAGGACCTGGTCAGCGGCACCATCACGCTGACCGGCACGCCGCAGACGCTCACCGTCCAGGGCCAGGTGCCGGACGCCGCGGCCACCCACCTCCAGGTGCGCACCGCGGACGACGGCCCCGTCGACCTGTACGCCAGCGGAGCGACGATCCAGCAGCTCACGCCGGAACAGAGCGGCAGCACCGGCTGACGGACGGCGGCATCCGGACGGCAGCATCTCCAGGCCCTGCGTTTCTGGGCCCCGCGTCGGCAGACGCGGGGCCCAGAGTCGTTCTCGCCCTCAGTGCTCAGCTTCCCCTGCCGTGATCTAGGCGGGGGTCAGCCCTGCGTTCTGGAAGGCCTGGTATGCCTGTTCGGCCTGGTTCTGTGCGCCGTAGTAGTTCGGGTGCACGAGCGTGCACGCTTCACCGGCGATGAACGGCACCCCGGCGGGAAGCGCGTTTCCGACGTCGTCGCGCAGAGCGCAGTGGTATTCGGCCTGCGCGGGCTTGGTGACGCCGGGGGGCACGACCAGCTTGTCGAACAAGCCGTACATCCACTTGTCCGGGTTCGGCGGCTGGTTGGCCGTACCCGAGGGAAGGCAGGCGCCGTGAGCGATGCTCGAGTTGTAGGTGTCGACGTAGGTCGCACCGGCCTGATGCGCGGCAGTCTCGGCCTCGTAGTTCAGGCCCTGCTCGACCTCGTCGAACCAGGGGGCGTCCTCCGTCATCATGGGCCCGAGCTTGTAGAAGTTGGGGATGCCCAGGAACTCGCGCGTGCACTGGTCCTGGATCGGTGCCCCGGCGACCGCGGGGTAGCCGATGACGAACACCTTCGCGTGCGGGGCGTGTTGCTTGATGGCCGTCATGGTGGCGGCCAGACCCGCCCGCAGGCGCAGCCAGCCCGCATCGAGTTCGGCCTTGCCTTCTCCGGCCTCGAAGTACGGCTGGCACCTCTGGTTTTCGCCACCCAGCTCCATGCACTTCGTCAGGATCGTCCCGAACCCGAGATCATTGCCGCCGATGCCGACGGTGACGACGTCCGTGTCGGGCGTCACCGAGTCGATCTGCGGCGGACGTGCCGGATAGCCGCCTTCCGGCGCACCGTTGTAGGGAGGCCCGACCAGCAGGGTCTGCTCGCCGAGGATGCCGGCCTCGGCGGTCGCGCTGCCGCAGGTGACATCGGTCAGCCGCACCCAATCCGGGTTCGCCGTGTTCAACCGGGTGGCGAGCTGCTGTTCCCAGTCGAGTGCGGACCGGCCGCAGCCGTCCGCGTCGGCCGGGCTCTGCCACGGCGGGACCGCGACATCGGCCATATAGGAATCGCCCATGGCCACCCACTTCAGCGGCTTGCTCGGCTCTGCCGCGGCACTGTGCGCCGTCAGGACGACCAGGCACCCGACCGCGACGGCGCTACCGGCCGTGCGGAGTGTCAATTTGCGGAACATCGACATAATCCTCTTCGCATCAAGAGTGATCCGGTGATCACCGGCGACAAGGTAATGTCGGCAGACCCGGCCATGGCGCTGACGTGCGAGTTCTCCGGAATACTTCACTCGGCGGGGCTAATCGTATGCTGATGATTCAGGTGCGGTTGGTGCGATGGAATTCGTTGTCGCCGGGGCGGCTCAGGCTCTATACCAAGGAACTGCGTGCGTGCCGGTGCAGTGTCTTTGGCCCCTCTTCGCCTGCGACCTCCACCGAGCTCGTTTCATCGTGAACGTGCTGTGAGGACGCCCTGCCTGTGAGGGTTCTGGTATGAGCGTGCTGGTCTAAGTCGCCATCTGTCAATCATGATCGTCCGTCGTTCGGGCTACATCGCCCGCGTTCCCAGTCACTATGCCTGCTCCCTGACCCACCCGGCCAAGGTCGGCGTCGCCAGATGGGCGATCGAGAACGACTTCCAAGCCGCCGACCAGGCGGTCGCCCTGCACGAGACCCGAGCACGCGGCTACCGCGCCCGGAAACGACACGCCATCGCTTTCCATCTCTCCTCGGCAACCTGGTGTCGACGCCATCAAGTCCGGGCCCGCTGCACCACCACCGCATGCGACTCGCACTCACCGCATGGCCGCCCGTATAAGGCCACGAAATCCAGCTGCCGCATGGGTACAGCGGATCCACGAAATGACCTCTAAATAACGCAATACGGCCTAAGGACATTTTTCGCCCGTCGCCCTCCCGGTTGCGGGCGCCGCCTGGCAGGAGTAAAACTGAACGCGTTCAAATTTATAGGGTGGGAGACCTTCCGTGATGACTCCGGCGCGTCGCGTCACTGTCGTTGTCTGTGGAGCCGTACTCGGCGCCGCCGCTCTCTGCGCGGCCGCGCCCGCCGTGACTGCGGCCGGGCGCAGCGTCATATACACGCCCACATCCCTGAAGGGAGTCGATTTGTCCGGATCCTGGGAAGCTCCGTCCGGCATGTGGTTCATCATCGGCCCTGGCGACTCGGTGATCATCGATCCGTATGTGGTGTCGCTCAATCAGGTGCCCTACAGCCCGTCTGGGCGTGGCGGGCTGAAGCTCAAGTACGAGAAATCGAGCGACCCTCACAATTCCCCTGGCCTTATCGATATAGAGTACAACGGGAATTTGGGCCCTGGGCCTTCGCTTCTCGAGTTCGACACCTCTATGCATGAAGGTAAGTTCTCGCTGTGCGGCTCCCTGGATCCCGATGATCCATGCAATCCACCATATGTCTTCACTAAAATCCAATGAGAAACCACCACGGCAGTCGGACTTCGTAGGCTGGTTCCGGCGGTCATGCGGTGTCGGCCGGGGTGGCCCGCCAGTACGCCGGCGCGTCGGGAAAGGTCGATCCCTGCCAGGTCCCAGCGATGGCTGCCAGTGACGATGCAAGTCAGGACAAGAAAATACGACTGGAGTACTAGGCAAGGGCAAACTGAACATCACAGGGCGTTCGCGGCAAGCTGATGTGACATCCCCTGCGCGGTTCAGGCAGCGCGGGTGTCGTAGGTCTCCCGATTGGCGAATACATCGCGGAAGACGACGGATACGCCGGTCCACTCCGGACCGGCGTATCCGTGCCGCGCGAAACCCCAGGCGTAGCAGTCCTGGTCGGGCACGGCGGCCTCGATGGGGGCGCAGGGGCGCGCGAACTCCCGGTCCAGCCGCAGCAGCGCCAGATCGGGGAACGGCCAGAAGGCCTCGTCCGGGGATCCGGGGGAGCGTGCCTGGACGGTCGCGGTCAGCGCGCTCCCGTCGGCCAGCCGCGGATCCGGCGCGATCGCCGGCCGCCGCGCGTCCTCGACCACGTGGGCGCAGGTCAGCACCCAGCCCGGGGCCGCGAAGAAGCCCGTGCCGAGCACCGAGCCGTCTTCGAGGTCTTCGATGCGCACGATGTGCAGGCTCAGCTGCGCCTCGTCGAACCGGGTGTCGTTCACGACCGGACCGTCTGGCCCCGTTCGTCGGTGTCCGCCGCGGCGGCGGGCGCGATCGGGGCGGGTTCGGCCGCGGCGGGCTCCTCGGCTCCGGCCGGGCGGGGGTGGCGCCAGGTCATGGTGACCTTGAACGCGGCGTCGCCGCCGCCGTCCACCAGAAGCCCGGTCAGTCTGCCCGAGCGCGCCGTCGCCGAGAGCCCGAACTCCACCGTGGCCTCGTCCGGCCGCACCTGCGCCCAGACCCGGGCGAACTCGCTCGCCACGGCGTGCATCGTCTCGCGCACCGCGTCGAACGAATGCGTACGCTGCGTGCGTACCTGCTTCGGGCCGACGCCGTCGACCTCGACGAAGAACTCGACCTCGCCGATTCGCACCGGTTCCGCGTGCAGCATCGCGCTCCCTCCCCAGGGTCGGGCCTCGTCGAGCCCTGAGACCAGGGTATCCGGGGACCGGCGTGCGCGCACGGTTTCCGGCGCAGCCGCGCAACCGTCACGCCGGGCATGATGGAAGCCATGCGCCCCTTCCGCTTCCTCGCGTCGCTCGACGACGGCGACCACGCAAGCCTCGACCTGGCCGCCCTCACCGCGCAGGTCCGCCGGGCCGAGTCAGTCGGCTGCGACACGTTCGTGCTGCCCGACCACCTGCTCGACCAGCCCGCCACGCTGCCGCTGCTGGCGATGGTCGCGGCCGTCACCGAGACCATGCGGGTGAGCCCGTTCGTGCTCAACGTCTGCCTGCGCCACCCCGCCGTGCTCGCTCAGGAACTCGCCACCATCGACGCGCTCTCCGGCGGCCGGCTCGACATCGGCCTCGGCGCCGGCTGGAACAAGCCCGAGCACGACGCCATCGGCATTCCGTTCGAGCCGACCGGCGTGCGGGTCAGCCGCCTGGCCGAGGCGATCGCCGTGCTCAAGGGCTGTTTCGGCGAGGGGCCGTTCGACTTCGAGGGCGAGTTCTACACCGTCACCGGGTACGACGGCCTGCCCAAGCCGGCCCGGCGGCCGCACCCGCCGATCTTCCTCGGCGGCGGCGGTCGGCGCACCCTGACCCTCGCCGGGCGTGAGGCCCAGATCGTCGGACTGGCCCCGCGGATCAAGCCGATCGGCGGCGAGCCGCGCACCGACGCGTGGAGCCTGACCGCGGAGGCCACCGAGGAGAAGATCGGCTGGATCCGCGAGGCCGCCGGCGAGCGCTTCGACGAGATCGAACTCAACACCTACGCCACCGGCGCCCCCATCGTGGTCACCGACGAACCGCGGGTCGTGGCGGCGGCCCGGGCCGAGCGCATCAGGGAGCGCACCGGGGTCGAACTGAGCGTGGATCAGATCCTCGACTCGCCGCACATCTTCATCGGCTCGCTCACGGACCTGCGCGCCAAGTTCATCGAGCTGCGCGAGCGTTTCGGTATCAGTTCCTTCCTCATCGACGACGTCACGGCCCTGGCGCCGGTGATCGAGGAACTTGCCGGACGGTAACGTACGGCGCGCACGCGTTCCCGCTGAGCCGACTGGAAGTGGGTAGGTCGCCACCATGTATGACGCCGCAGTGAGCCGCCCAGGCTACCGCATCTCCGCGAACACGCTGTTCGCCCGCACCATGACCTATGTCGCCGGGACCGCCGGGCTCTTCGCGCTCGGGGCGTACCTCGGCCGCGACCTGACCGGGGCCGCCGGGCTGATCGCCTTCCTGGCCGCCTTCGCCTGTCTGTTCGGGATGCGGGCCACCGCCCGCCGCTCGCGCGAGGCGACCGTGGCGCTGCTCGGCGCGTTCGGCGTGTTCATCGGGGTGGCGGTGGCGCCGACGATCGCCTACTACGCCTCGGCCGATCCGCGCGCGGTGTGGCAGGCCGGCGGCGCCACCGCCCTGTTCATCGCCGGGCTCGGCTCGGCCGGCTACGCCACCCGCCGCGACCTGTCCGGACTGGCCCGCGCCTGCTTCTGGGCGCTGCTGGCGCTGATCCTGTTCGGCGTCGTCACCATCTTCGTCCGGATCCCCGGCGGCTCGCTGCTCTACTCGGTGGCCGGACTGGTGATCTTCGCCGGCTTCACCCTGGTCGACTTCCAGCGGCTGCGGCGTTCGCAGAACATCGACTCGGCCCCGTTCCTGGCCGCCTCGATCTTCCTGGACATCCTCAACGTATTCCTGTTCTTCCTGAACATCTTCGGCCGCCGCAGCTGAGCCGGCGCCCCGGCGGCTCGGATGGCGCAACCGCGGTCGCGCCGCCGGGCCGCATCGGCGAATGTCGATACCAGCGGCCGACCGGCGCAGTGCCCGGGCCGAGGTGTAGTGCGCGAGGAGACGAGAATGACGACGACCTGGACCGGGGACGAGCTGAGCCGGATCGGCCAGACCGACGAGCTGGAGATCGCGCCCGCGCGCGGTGACGGCGCCCGGCACGCCCCGCTGCCGGTCTGGTTCGTGCGCGACGGTGAGGATCTGTTCATCCGCTCCTTCCACGGTACCCAGGGCATCTGGTACCGCGCCGCCGCCACCAGCCACCAGGGCCGGGTCAGCGGCGGCGGGGTGGCCAAGGACGTGACCTTCGTGGAGACCGACGACCCGGGCGTCAACGACCGGATCGACGCCGCCTACCGCAGCAAGTACGGCCACTTCGACCCGCGCTACGTCGAGCCGCTGGTGGCCGCGCGGGGCACCACCCTCAAGCTCGTCCCGCGCTGACGACCGATCGGCGGACCCGGCCGCCCCCGCGCCCCCGATCAGATCCCTGCGAGCGAACCGAGCCGACCATGACCGACGCGTCACCGTCCGCCCCCGCGGGCGCCCCCGCCCGCGCCGACGCCCTGGTGCTGTTCGGCATCACCGGCGACCTCGCCAAGAAGATGCTGCTCCCGGCGCTCTACGCGCTCGTGCGGGCGGGTGAGTTCGACGTCCCCGTCGTCGGAGTCACCCGCGGCGGATGGACGCTGGAGCGGCTGCGGGAACACGCCCGGGACGCGGTGGCGGCGCAGACCGAGGTCGAGGACGACGCCTTCGAGCGCTTCGCCGCCCTGCTCCGGCTGGCCACGGTCGACTACGACCGGCCGGAGAGCTTCGCCTCCATCGCCGAGCAGACCCCGAACGCGCGCCTGCGGGCCCACTACCTCGCGCTGCCGCCGGCCGGCTACGCCCAGGCCGCCGCCTGTCTGGCCCAGGCCGGGCTGGCGCAGGAGTCCCGGCTGATCGTGGAGAAGCCGTTCGGCCACGACCTCGACTCCGCCCGCGCGCTCCAGGCCCGGCTCACCGAGCACTTCCCGGAGGAGCGGCTGCGCCGGGTCGACCACTATCTCGGCAAGGACGCCATCGAGGACCTGCTCACCATCCGCTTCGCCAACACGATGCTCAGCGAACTGCTGCACCGCCACCACGTGCGCGGCGTCCAGATCACCATGGCGGAGGCCTTCGACGTCGCGGACCGCGGCGGCTTCTACGACGCCACCGGCGCGCTGCGCGACGTGCTGCAGAACCACCTGCTCCAGATGCTCGCCTACTTCGTCATGGAGGCCCCGCGCACCGGTACCGCCGCGGACATCCTGGACGAGCGCGCCCGCGCCCTGCGCGCCGTGCGCACGGTGCGGCCGGAGGACTACGTCCGCGGCCAGTACGCGGGCTACCGGGACGTGCCGGGCGTGTCGGCGGACTCGAATACGGAGACGTATGCCGCGCTGCGCACGTACATCGACACCGACCGCTGGGCCGGGGTCCCGTTCACCCTGCGCACCGGCAAAGCCCTGAGCACCACGGCCACCGAGATCGTGGTCGAACTCGACAAGCCGCCCCTCGGGTACTTCCACACCACCTGTGCCCAGGACGCGCCGGCCAACCTCATCCGCTTCCGGATCAGCCCCGAGGCCGGGGTCACCTTCGACCTGCTGGCCCAGCACGAAGGCGACGCGGAGGAGGTCGACGCGGTCTCGGCGCGCCTGGACTTCACCGGGCTGACCGGAAGCGGCACCGTCGCCTATGAGCGCATCCTGGCCGACGCCGTCAGCGGCGACCCGCGCCGCTTCACCCGGATGGACATGGTCGAAGAGTCCTGGCGCATCGTGGCCGGCCTGCTCGACCTGCCCGAGCGCCCGGCCGACTACCCCCGGGGCGGCTGGGGGCCGGCCGAGGCCGAGCGGCTCACGACCGGCGACTGGCACCCTCTCGGCGACTGACGGACGGGTGCCCCGCCGCCCCGCCGAAAACGATCATCTCAGGGCACGCAATTCTTTGTGAATTCCCGATGAAGATCGGAAATTCAGTCAGCCGAGCCAGAATTCCGGCGCGTCAAAATTTTTTTTGCCTGAACCCTCTCCCCTTGTGCTCATCTGGCCCTACTATGAGCGCACCCGGCGATCGTTGTGCATTGGTGGAATGCGCAGGATGGTCTATCGCTCCGGGGGAGTGGTCGTGCGTTGCGACGCGCGGCGGGGAGGAGTTCTTCGTGGCTGCTGCGTGCTGCCCGAAATGTTGGAAGCCGGTAGCCGCCGGCGCGCAGACCTGTCCTGCGTGCGGGCAGGCGGTGGCCGGCTCGGCCAGGGCCTGGTTCTTCGGGACCGAGCCGCCGACCCCGGCCGCCACCTGGGGCCCGGGCGCGGCGAACCGCAGGACCGTGCTCCTCGCGGTCGTGGCGATCCTGGTGTTGGTGCTCGGTTGCGGCGCCCTGCTCAGCGCCGCCGGCACCTCGATCGGCGGATCGGGCTGGGGCGGCGGTGACGACACCGCCCAGTCCCAGCCGGACCAGGCGAACGTCCCCGCGACGGACACCGGCACGGCGGGGCAGGCCGGCGACGAAGCGGCCTCTGCGTCCGCCTCGCCGGCCTACGTCTTCCCGGAGGACATCGGCAGCCCGACCGCGACGGCCGGACCGTACACCGGAAACTCCGCGCTGCTCGGGGTCTGGGCGGGCGAAGGCGACTGCGACGGCGGCGAAGTCGGCCTCATGCTGGAGCTCAGCGGTTCGGTCGGCGACTACGTGAACGGATACTGGGCCTCCTACCCGATCTCCGGCGGGGCCGAGATCAACAGCAGCGGCTCCGTCATGATCGGACTGAATCAGGGCACTCATCTGTCCGCACACGGCCCGGCCGGCTACTTCTACGCCACCCTCGGCGCGGACGGGCAGACCCTCGGCGGCACGATGGTCGGCTGCGGGGACGAGCCGATCACGCTGCAACAGCAGCCGCTGCAGACCGGCGCCGACGATCCGCTGCTCGGCACCTGGACCGATACCAAGGGCGACCAGTGGACCTTCACCTCCACCGGCCCCGGACAGTACACCGGCACGCCGGCGCACATCTCCACCTGCGCCTACGTCTACACGTTTAAGTTCACCGGCTACAACGGACACTACGCCGGCGCCGCCACGCCCTCGTCCAACGCCGGCTGCACCATCCCGGTCTTCTCCGACGACGCGACCGTGGACATCTCCTCGGGCGACGCCTCGGCCGCACTCGTCTTCGACGATCAGACCACGACGATCCTGACCAAGAGCGGCGCACCGGCGGCCGGGCCGAGCGGTTCGGACAGCCCGAGCACCGCGAGTGCCTCGCCCAGCGCGGTCCCGAGCGGCTCCGCGTCCCCCGACCCGAGCGCCTCCGCCACACCGACGCCCTCGGCCGACTGACTCCCGGGCGCCGGCCCGGTCTCTCCCCGCGCACCACCCGCACCGCCCCGCACCGCACGCCCGGCGCGGCGCGCCGCTGTCGCGACGCCGCCGTTCCCAGGGAACTGATTCCCGCACCCGAGCGAAAGGAAGAAGACCATGGCATCTGCTGCTACCGGCGGGCGCTACACGAAGTTCAGCGTCGGTGGTTACGGCCCGGTGGACCACGCGTTCAACGAGCGGGTCACCCCCGAAATGCTGTTCAAGTTCTGGCTGCGCACGGTCGCCGGCACCTTCTTGATCTGGATCCCGCTGCTGATCGTGACCGGGATCCTGGCCGCTCTCGGCCTCTACCAGATCTTCCTGCTCGCGCTCTTCGCCGGGCCGGTGATCTACCTCGTGCTGCTGCTGACCATCACCACCAACGACCCGATCTCGGAGTCCAAGTCGCTGATCCCGGACTCGGCCGACGCGGCGGAGGGCTCCTTCGCCGCCATCGGCTGGTCGCTGCGCTCCCGGCGGGTTCCGGTCATCGCGCAGCCGAAGCTGATGCGCAGCGACATCATCCTGCCGGGCAGCCTGACCAACCGGCTGGAGATCCGGGACGGCAACTACTACGCCTACGTCAACGTGTTCGGCTACGGCACCAGCCTCTACGTCGGCTGGAGCATGTGGCGCCGCCGCCCCGGCCGGACCCTGATCTTCACCTTCTGGCGGGACCTGTTCGCCAACGCGGTCAACCGCGCCGACCTGATGCGCCAGATGCTGCGCACCGAGAAGGCGCGGGCGATGCGCGAGGCGCTGGACATCGCGACCCGCGAGGGCATCGAGGCGGCGATCGAGGGCACCGAGCTGACGGTGGCCCAGGTCTACGGCGGCCTGGCGGTGGAGAACGTGGACATCACCTCGGCCGACGGGGCCGTGGCGCCGCCGCCCGCGCCGATGCCGGTGGCGCCGCTGCCGGACTTCGGCCCCGCCCCGGCGCCGGCGACCGGCCCGACCGACGTGCTGCCCGCGCTGCCGCCGATCGCCGCCGCCCCCGCACCCGCCGCCGAGGGCTGAACCCACCGGGACCGAGTAGCGATCGAGGAGCCGTCGTGACTTCGCCGCAGAACCCGCCCGCCGGGGCCGATGCCGGCTTCCTGACCCAGGCGGCCGGGGCGTGGACCTACGCCTGGACCGGGGTGCGCATCGAGGCCGCCGCCGATCTGACCGAGGCCGAGGAATTCCGCAGCCTGAGCCAGGCCGAGCGGCTGGACAAGGTCGCGGCGGCCGACCGTGCCTGGGTCGGCGGGCTGTGGGAGCAGGCCCACCTCGAGCGCTACGACCTGCGCTACCTGAGCGACCCGGCCACCGGACGGATCGGCTGCACCGTCCTGGGCCGGGTCGCCACGGCCGGCGGCGCGCCGCTGCCGGCCGCGCGGGCGCTGCGCGGCCACCTCGCCCGCACCCTGCCGCGGCACGTGCACGCGGCCGAGCTGACCGAGCCGGCGCAGATCGGCGCGGCGCTGAGCCCGTTCACCCCGCACCCGCGCGGCGTCGTGGAGATCCGCAAGCGGATCTGGTCCGGCATACCGCAGCGCCCTGACGCGAACATGCCGTACTACTTCATGATCCAGCCCTTCACCGTGACGCCCGCGTCCTGGGAGCCGGTGCTGCGCGCGCTGACCGCCCAGCCCGCCCCCGTGCTGCTCTCGATCGGCCTGATCCCGGCCGAGACCGGCCCGGACGCGATCCACGCGTTCCAGCAGCTGGCCACCGTCTACGACCGGCTCGGCACGGTGGGCGAGATCCCGGACAACATCTTCACCGCGCGGCTGCAGCTGACCGCGGACGCCTTCGCCGTGGACGCGCACGAGGTCTTCGCCGACGCGGCCCGCCGCTACGCCGGGCGGGTGTTCAAGCTGCGGATCACCCTGGCCAGCCCGGAGCCGATCCCGGACGGGCTGGGCGAACTGGTCGGGCGCACCATCTCCCCGCCCAGCACGGCCGCGGCCGCGGCGCACGGGTCCGGCGCCGTGCTGGCGCAGAGCTTCTCCGGGCCCGCCTACCGGCTCGTGCGTCCGGCCGACGCGCAGGAGCTGGCCGCCGCCTGGCACAACGTGGCCGCGATCGAACACCTGCGCTGGGACCGGGACTACTACCGGGACCAGCCCGCCGCCCCGCAGCCGCTGCTGCGCAGCCTGTGCGAGCTGGTCGACCCGGGCGAGGCGGTCGCCGCGCTGCGCCTGCCCGCCGCGATCACCGGCGCGCTGCCGGGCATCGCGGTGCGCCGCCCGGCCGCCGCCGGGCTGATCGAGTACGAGTTCGGCGACGGCCAGGTGGCGCTGGGGGAGCAGCTGAGCGAGGGGCGGGCGGTCGGGCGGCTGGGCATCGCCGTGGCCGACCTGACCCGGCACGCGCTGTTCGTCGGCGCCCCCGGCTCCGGGAAGACCAACTCCACCCTGGCGTTCTGCGAGCAGCTCTGGCGCGAGCACCGGATCCCGTTCCTGGTGATCGAACCGGTCAACGCCGAGCTCGACGACTACCGCTGGCTGGCCACCCGGCCCGGCTTCGAGGACCTGCTGGTGCTCACGGTCGGGGACGAACGCACCGCGCCGCTGCGGCTCAACCCGTTCGAGGCGCCGCCCGGGGTGACCGTGCAGGCGCATATGGGCGGCCTGAAGTCCTGCTTCGACGCGGCCTTCGGCCTGTGGGACCCGCTCCCGGCCATCTACGACAGGGCCCTGCTCTCGCTCTACCGCAACCGCGGCATCGTGCCGTCCGAACGCTCCGGCCCGCGCTACGCCGGCCGCTGGCCGCGGCTGGCCGAGTTCAGCGACTGCCTGGCCGAGGAGGTGGCCAAGCTCGGCTATCAGGGCGATGTGCGGGCCAACATCGAGGCCGCGGCGCAACTGCGGGCCCAGAGCCTGGCCTACGGGGCCTGCGCCGCGACCCTGGACTGCGCGAGCTCGTTCCCGGTCGCCGCGCTGCTGGACCGGCCGGTGGTGGTGGAACTGGCCGCGCTCGGCGACAACGAGCGCGAGCAGACCCTGGTGACGGCGCTACTGCTGTCCGCGCTGACCGAGTACTACAAGGCGAACCGTGAACCGGCCTCGGGCACAAAGCACGTGATGGTGATCGAGGAGGCGCACCGGCTGCTCGGCCGCCCGGCCGCAGCGTCCGGCGGCAAGGACGGCGACGCCCAGGCCGCCGCGGCCTCGCGCTTCGCCAACACGCTGGCCGAGAACCGCAAGTACGGCGAGGGCGTCGTGGTGGTGGAACAGGTGCCGGGGAAGCTGATCGAGGATGCGTATAAGAACTCGAATCTCAAGGTCATGCACCGGCTGCCGGCCGAGGACGACCGCCGGACCATCGGCGCCACCATGCGGTTCAACCCCGACCAGGAGCGCCAGGCCGCCGCGCTGGCCCCGTTCTCCGGCTACGTCTATCACGACCGGCTCGACCGCCCGATGCTGGTGCAGGTGCCCGACGTACGCGGGGAGGCGGCCCGCGCCGAGGGCCGAAGCCGCGCCCCACTGGCCGACGCGGCAGCGCTGCGCAAAAGGTTCGAGCGCTTCGTAAACGAGGTGCCGGCCGCCGATGCGGCCCTGACCACCTTCCCAGACTGCGCCGGCTGCACCCACCGCTGCTTCTACCGCGGCAACGCCGAGCCCGTCGCCACCCTCGCGGCCGCCGAGGAGCTGGACCGCAGAGTCACCGCGTTCCGCGCTCTGCCCAAGCCGGAGCGCAAAGACTGGTGGACAGAAACCCTCGACTGGCTCAGCACAGCCGCCGCCGGCTGCGCCCCAGCCGAACTCCCCGACGTACTGGAACCGGGCAGTGAACAACTGGCCGACTACGAGGCCTGCGTCGTAGTACAGCTAGGCCGCCGCCTGCAGTGGAAACACACCGCGGCCTGGGCCCAGCAGGTCCGCGACCGCTGGCCGGAGTGGGCACGCACCCGTCGCGCAGCAGGCGCCCCGACGGCCGCCGAGGCGGCGCCGGACTTCAGCGATGACTGAGATGGGCGAGCAGACCGCGGTCGAGGCGCCCCAGGCCCGCGAGGCAGCCGAGCCGAGCGAACCGCAGACGGACGCGGCGAACACGGACTTCGATCCGGGCGCGGAGGGCGCGGAGGGCACGGAGAGCGCGGAGAACCCGGAGAACTCGGAGTCGCCGGAGCCGGCCGGGGACGACACGGCGGAGGACACTCCCGAGGCTGGCGCGCCCGCGATGGAGAACGCTGACTACGGCCCGGAATCGGAGTCGCCCGAGCACACCGAAGCTGACTCGGAGAATCCGGAGTCGCCGGAGCCGGTCGGGGACGACACGGTGGAGAACGCTCCCGAGGCTGGCGCGCCCGCGATGGAGAACGCTGACTACGGCCCGGAATCGGAGTTGCCCGAGCGGGCCGAGGCTGATCCGCAGGCCTCGGAGAATCCGGAGTCGTCGGAGTCGGTCGGGGACGGCACGGTGGAGGACACTCCCGAGGCTGGCGCGCCCGCGATGGAGAACGCTGACTACGGCCCGGAATCGGAGTCGCCCGAGCACGCCGAGGCTGATCCGCGGGCCTCGGAGAACTCGGAGTCGTCGGAGCCGGTCGAGGACAATACGGTCGAGAATGGTCCCGAGGCTGGGCCGCCCGCGATAGAGAACGCTGACTACGGCCCAGACTCGGAGCTGCCCGGGCACGCCGAGGGTGGTCCGGAGCTGCCCGAGCACGTCGAAGGTGACTCGCAGGCCTCGGAGAACTCGGAGTCGTCGGAGCC
>FSXZ01002477.1_pt1 | contig 27150 bp, 21 predicted proteins | sample 1638121 | NCBI WGS metagenome assembly FSXZ01 (sample SAMEA3914788, study PRJEB12502) | metagenome | biome: forest; material: soil | place: Canada | collected 2011-07-03 | depth 0.1 m
CCGCCGGAGCGGTTGATGAAGGGGACGATGTCGTGCACGTAGTCGTCGTGGATGTAGCCGTGCCCCATGGACAGGGCGTCGGCGAACACCGACACGTCGTCCCAGCCGACCTCGATCGTGCCGTTCCCCATGTCCGAGACGGCGTAGTCCTCGCCGCCGTTGTCCGGGCCGGAGCCCGGTGTCCCGGTCAGTTCGCTGTGCAGGATGCGCAGCCCGGTGTAGCCGGGGCGCAGGTTCACCGCCCACCAGTCGGTCGAGTCGATCCGGCTGTCGATCACGGTGACGTCGTCGGCGTACACGTCCAGCGAGCCGGACAGGTCCCAGTCGCTGACGACCTCTCCGTTCTGCTTGATCTCGATGTTCCCGGAGTGGGCGGTGAGGCTCTGGGTGCGCGGACCGGTGCTCGCCGCACTCGGAAAGCCGCAGGCCTGCGGCGTCGCGCAGGGCGCCGCCGACGCCGACCCGGCCGCGGACGCGGCGGCGGAGCCGCGCGCCGCGGAGCCGAGGGTGGCGCTCGGACCCGAGCCCGGCAGCGCGTTCGCACTCGCGCTCAGACTCGTCCCGGCGCCCGCGCCGCCGCCCGGCGCGGCCGAGGCCGCCGCCACCGTGATCGGCGCCGGGGCGCCGTGGCCGGAGGAGCCGAGCAGCAGCCAGGCCACGAGCCCGAGCCCGCACGCGACGAACCCCGCGACCAGCAGAGCCGGTCGCGGGGCAGGCGAGCCGCCGTGTCGCGGCACGCTTCTCATCCGGCCGCCGCGAGTAACGCCTCGACGACCCGCTCCTGCTGATCCGCCGTCAGATGCGGGTGCAGCGGGAGCGAGAGGATCCGGTCGGCCGCGTCCTCCGCCCGCGGGAACGCGCCCCGGGAGTAGCCGAGGTGGGCGAAGGCCGGGGTCAGGTGCAGCGGGAACGGATAGTGCACCCCGGCGCCGATGCCCTCGGCGTTGAGCTTCTCCACCACCGCGTCGCGCCGGCCGGGCCCCTCGCCCGGCTCGCCGACCTTGACCACGTACAGATGCCAGACGTGCTCGTTGCCCTCGAGCACGCTCGGGCACTGCACCGCGACCTGCCCCTCGAGCATCTCGTGGTAGCGCGCGGCGGCGGCCCGGCGTGCCTCGTTCCACCCGGCCAGCCGCTTGAGCTTGGCCCGCAGCACGACCGCCTGCAACGCGTCCAGGCGGCTGTTGCGTCCGACGACCACGTGCTCGTACTTGGTCCGGCCGCCGTGGTTCGCCAGGACGCGGACGGCCGCGGCGATCTCCTCGTCGTCGGTGAGCACCGCGCCCGCGTCGCCGTAGGCACCGAGGTTCTTGCCCGGGTAGAAGCTGGTGGCCGCCACCCCGCCGGCCCCGGCCTGGCGCCCGAGCCGCCGCGCCCCCTGGCACTGTGCGGCGTCCTCGACGACGCGGGCCGAGGCGCCGCCGAGCCGCGCGGCCAGCCGCTCGACCGGGGCGAGCTGGCCGTAGAGGTGCACCGGCAGCACCGCCTTGGTCCGCGGCCCGACCGCCGCGGCTGCCGCCTCGACGTCGATCAGGTGGTGCTCGTCGCAGTCCACGAGCACCGGGCGGGCCCCGGTCAGGGCCACCGCCTCGGCCGTGGCCGCGAAGGTGTTCGCGGGCAGCACCGCCTCGTCGCCCGGGCCGAGGCCGAGCGCGCGCAGCGCGAGTTCGAGCGCGTCGGTGCCGTTGGCCACGCCCACGCAGTGGCGCACCTCGGCGAACGCGGCGAATTCCTGTTCGAACGCGGCGACCTCGGGCCCGCCGACGAAGCCGGTGGCGGCCAGCACGCGCTCGAAGCCCTCGCGTACCTCCTGCTCCACTTCGGCGTGCGCGGACTTCAGGTCCACCAACGCGATCCCCCTCATGGCTTACGATCCTCCCCTATGCGAGCTCGAATACGGCTCGGCTTCCGAAAACGCCAGGGTCCGCAAGTACCGGGCCGGATTGCCGGCCCACACCTGCCCCGACGGAATGTCGTCGAGCACCACGGAGCCCATCCCCACCACGGATCCGGCTCCGATCCGGACGTACTCGCGCACCTGGGCGCCGGCCCCCAGGTAGGCGCCGCGCTCCACGTGCACGCCGCCGGCCAGGCCCACCCCGGAGGCGACGGTGACGAAGTCCTCGATCACGTTGTCGTGGGTGAACACGACCCGGGGCATCACCGCGACGTGTGCCCCGATCCGCACCTCGGCCGTCAGCACGCTCTGCGCCAGCAGGACCGAGCCCGGGCCGATCACGGAGTCCCCGGACACCACGACCGAGGGGTGCACGACGGTGGCAAAGCGCGCGTCGGGCAGGTCCAGCCGCCGGGCCAGGCGAAGCCGGGCCAGCGGGTCGCGCACACTGCCCACGCACAGCACCACCCGGGCGGGCGCGAGCGAGCGGGCCAGTTCCCCGCCGCCGAGCACCGCGATCCCGGCCACCTCTCCCCCGGCCAGCAGCGGGTTGTCGTCGAGGAAGCCGAGCAGGCGCAGCCGCCCGCCCGCGGCCCGGGCGCCGAGGACGGACTGCGCCGTCTCGCGCCCGAAGCCGCCCGCGCCGACGATCAGCAGCGACGCGTCGTCCGCGGGGTCGACCGCCGTGGTATCAGGCACCTGAGCCCACCGGTTCTCGCAGCGCCGCCACCACGCGCTCCTGCTGCGCCGCGGTCATGGTGTGGAACAGCGGCAGGATCAGCGAATCGCGGGTCAGCCGCTCGGTCACCGGCAGCTCGACGTGCTCGGTCTTCTCGTAGGCCGGTTCGAGGTGCGAGGCCATGATCCCGCGCCGGGCCGAGATCCCGTGCCCGGCCAGCCGGGCCAGCGCGCCGTCGCGTCCGCCCGGGAAGTCGGGGTCGAGCAGCACCCAGAAGGACTGGTAGTTGGTCTCGCCGTACCCGGGATCGCGCACCGCCCGCAGCCCGGGCACGTCCGCGAGCAGCTCGTGGTAGTGCGCGGCCAGTTCGCGGCGGCGGCGGATCATCGCATCCAGCTTGTCCAGCTGCACCAGGCCGATCGCGGCCTGGATGTCGGTCATCCGGAAGTTGAAGCCGACCTCGAGGTACTGCTCGAGCACCGGGCCGACGCTGGCGTGCCGGTCGGCGGCCGAGACGGACATGCCGTGCTCGCGCAGCCGCTTGAGCCGGGCGGCCCGGTCCGCGTCGTCGAGGGTGAGCATGCCGCCCTCGCCGGTGGTCAGCAGCTTGCGCGGGTGGAAGGACCAGGCCGCGACCAGCGCCCCGGTGCCCACCGGCGCGCCGTGATAAATCGAGCCGACCGCGCAGGCCGCGTCCTCGATCACCAGGATGTCCAGCGGATCCGCCAGCTCCCGCAGGGCTCTGACGTCGGCGGGCACGCCGCCCTGGTGCACCAGCAGGATCGCCCGGGTGCGCGGGCCGAGCACGGCCCGCACCGTGTCCGGGGTCAGATTCCCGGTGAGTTCGTCCACGTCCGCGAACACCGGCCGCGCGCCCACGTAGCGCACGGCGTTCGCGGTGGCGATGAAGGAGAACGAGGGCACCACGACCTCGTCGTCCGGGCCGATCCCGCAGGCGGCCAGGGCCAGGTGCAGCGCGGTGGTGCAGGAGCTGACGGCCACCCCGTACCCGGCGCCGACGCGGTCGGCGAAGCCGGCTTCGAACCGGGCGACCCGCGGGCCCTGCGCGATCCAGCCGGAGGCCACCGCCTCGGCCGCGGCCTTCTCCTCGGCCTCGCCGAGGAAGGGCACCATGACCGGGATCCGGTCCATCGTCCCGGTCATCGCGCCGTGACCCCGGACCCGGCCGGCGCCAGGGCCCCGGCTTCGGCCGCGGCGGCCTCGGCGGCGCGCTCGGAGCGCCACCAGCGCACCAGGTCGCGCAGGCCCTCGGCCAGGCCGATCTCGGCCCGGAAGTCGAGCCGCCGGGCCGCGGCGGAGGTGTCGGCCAGCCGCCGCCGCACGCCGTTGACCGCGCGCTCCGGCCCGTGCTCGACCGCGAGCCCGTCCGCGTCCATCGCCGCGAGCAGGCCCTCGGCCAGTTCCAGCAGGCTGGTCTCGACCCCGCAGGCCACGTTGAAGACCTCGTCGGTCACCGGCGCCTGGGCCGCGAGCAGGTTGGCCCGGGCGATGTCGGCCACGTGCACGAAGTCCATGGTCTGCGCGCCGTCGCCGAAGATCAGCGGCGGCTGCCCCTGCGCGATCCGCTCCATCCAGCGGATCAGCACCTCGGTGTAGAGCCCGTGGATGTCCATCCGCGGGCCGTACACGTTGAAGTAGCGCAGGGCCACGTAGTCGAGCCCGTACATGGCGTGGAAGCTGCGCAGCATGGACTCGTTGAAGGCCTTGGCCGCGCCGTAGAACGTGTCATTGTGATAAGGGTGCTGATCCTCCGGGGTGGGGAAGAGGTCGGCCAGTCCGTAGACCGAGGCCGAGGAGGAGGCCACCACCTTGCGCACGCCCGCCTCCACCGCCGCCTCCAGCACGTTGAAGGTGCCGTCCACCAGGACCTCGTTGGCCAGCCGGGGCTCCTGCGCGCACTGGGTGATCCGGATCGCGGCGAGGTGGAAGACCAGGTCGGCGCCCGCGCTCGCCTCGGCCAGGGCCTTGCGGTCGCGCACGTCGCCCTCGATCACCTCGACCGGGCCGTGCGCGGTGGCCCAGGCCAGGTTCTCCCGGCGGCCGCGTACGAAGTTGTCGAACACCAGGATCCGCCCGGCCCTCTCCCGCACCAGCAGGTCCACCAGAGTGGACCCGATGGTGCCCGCGCCGCCGGTGACCAGGACGCGGCTTCCCGCGACCGGCACTCCGGTCTCCGCCGGTGCGTTGTGCAAGCTGTTCACGCGTTGGTTCCCTTCGTTCCCTGCAAGGCGACGGGGGCCCCGTCGAGTCGGAGGCTGCGCGAGGCGGACTCGAGGATGTCCACCACGCGCAGGCCCGCCCGGCCGTCGGTCGGGGGCGGGGTGCCGGTACGGATCGCGGTGGCGAAGGCCTCGACCATCGTGCGCAGCGCCTCGCGCTCGGTCAGCGCGGGCGCGACCATGTCGCCGGAGCGGTAGCTGATCTGCATCGCCCGCCGGGTCTGCTCGTTCTGCTGGTCCGGCGGGGTCAGGTCCACGCCCCGGTCGAACACCGCGATCCGCTGGGCCGGGTTCAGGTCGTCCCACAGCAGGGTGCGCTTGGAGCCGCCGATCATGACGGTGCGCACCTTGCTCGGGGAGAGCCAGTTGACGTGGAAGTGGGCGATCGCGCCGCCGGTGAGGTTGAGCGTGAGGTAGCCCACGCAGGCGCGCCCGGCGCCGATCGGGTCGGCGCCGTGGGCGGCCACGGACAGCGGCTCGATGCCCGGCGGGAGGATGAAGTCGAGGATGGACAGGTCGTGCGGGGCCAGATCCCACAGCACGTCCACGTCCGGCTGCACCAGCCCGAGGTTGATCCGGACCGAGTCCAGGAAGTGCAGGTCGCCCAGCTCGCCCGAGGCGATCAGGTCCCTGATGTAGGTGACGGCCGGGGTGTAGCAGTAGGTGTGGTCGCACATCAGGGTCAGCCCGCGCTCGGCCGCCGCGTCGACCAGTTCCCGGCCCTCGGCGTACCCGGCGGCGAGGGGCTTCTCCACCAGCACGTGCTTGCCCGCGCGCAGCGCGGCCAGAGCCAGATCCCGGTGGGTGGCCGCCGGGGTGGCGATGGCCACGGCCGCGACCTGCGGATCGGCCAGCACCCGGGCATAGTCGTCGGTCGCGGTCACGGTCGAGTAGCGCCCGAGCGCGCGCCGGGCCCGCTCGATCTGCAGATCGCACATCCAGCGCAGGGCGAAGGAGTCGGAGGCCTGGAAGTTGCGCACCAGGTTCGGCCCCCAGTAGCCGCCGCCGATCACGGCCACGCCGAGGCGCTCGGTGTCGGTGTCGGGCCCCGCGGTCCCGGCCGCGGGCGGCGCGGCCGGTTCGAGGTTCGTGCTCGTCCCCATCAGAAGGCTCCATCCCCGCGTACGACGGCCGTGGTGGTGCGCAGCAGGATCTTCGCGTCCAGGCCGGGCGACCAGTTCTCCACGTAGTTCAGGTCCAGCCGCACCGATTCGGCCCAGGACAGCGAGGAGCGCCCGCTGATCTGCCACAGGCCGGTCAACCCCGGCTTGACCGCGAGGCGCCGGCGCATCTCCTCGGTGTAGCCCTCCACCTCGGCCGGCAGCGGCGGACGCGGTCCGACCAGGGCCATGGAGCCGTCGAGCACGTTCAGCAGCTGCGGCAGCTCGTCCAGGGAGTAGCGGCGCAGCGCGCCGCCGATCCGGGTCAGCCGCGGATCCTTGCTGATCTTGAACAGGGGCCCGTCGGCCATCTCGTTGAGGTGCTCGAGCTCGGCTTTGCGGGACTCGGCGTCCACGCACATGGTGCGGAACTTCAGGCAGGTGAACTCGGCTCCGTCCTTGCCCACCCGGGTCTGCCGGAACAGTGCGGGCCCCGGACTGGTGGCCCGCACCAGCCCGGCCAGCACCAGCATCAGCGGACTGAGCAGGGCCAGGATGAGCAGCGCGCCCGCCCGCTGGCACAGGTCGGTCAGCCGGCGGGCCGGGCCGGTGAGCACCGGGGCCCGCAGATGCAGCAGCGGCAGGCCGCCGGTGTGCGCTACCGCGATCCGGTCCGCCGCGATGTCGGCCACGATCGGCGCGAGCGCCACGTCCACGCCGGCCTCGTGCAGGTCCCAGCAGGTGCGGCGCAGGGTCGCCCGGCTGAGCGAGCCGCCGAGCAGGATCACCGCGTCGCAGCGGTTGGCCCGGGCCGCGCGTACGATCTCCGCGGTGCCGCCCACCACGGGCACCGGCAGATCGAGCAGCGCTTCGTTCCGGTCCTCGTCCACGACGCAGGCGGCCACCACCCGCAGCCGCTTGGCGTCGGCCGGGCGCAGGTGCGCCAGGAACTCGTCGATGGGGCTGGTCTGACCCACGATCAGGGCGCGCCGGGGGGCGTGCCGGCGCCCGCCGTACTCGCGCGCGCCGATCCGTCCGATGAGCACTCTGACACACGGGGTGAACAGCGCCGCGAAGGCCACCGCGATCACGTCGCGGCGCACCAGCGAGACGCTGTCGACGAGCAGGGCGACGAGGGCGAGCAGCACGCCGATCCGGGCGGCCACCCGCATCACCCGGTTGTGCAGGCCGTCGTCCCCGGGCAGCAGGCGGCGGCCGTAGGCGCCGCAGGCCGCGAGGCCGAGCACCCACACCGGCACGATCGCGGCGGTGGCCAGATGAGTCGGGGTTCCGTGCAGGCCGGCCGCATCGCTGCCGCCGAGCTGCCAGAAGGTCGCGAGCGCGGCCGCCGCGACCGCGGCGACCGTGTCGGACAGGACGAGCGTCCAGATCCGGGGGCGGCGCGGGCCGGCGATGAGCCCGCGATACTCCGCCTCCGGTTCTCGACGCGTGGGTGTGACACTTACTGAGGTCATCGCTCTCCCCGGCAACGATCAGTACGCAGCGAAACATGAAGTGCACGTCGAAAGGCAGCAGCCGTGCCAGACCCGCCGTCGCCTAAAGAAGGTCCCTCCCCTTCAATGCCTTGACAGGCACATGATCCAGCAGCGACAGCGGCTTCTTACAAGGCAGCAAACTAGCGGCAATGACGGGGCGAGTGAAAGGGTTTCCCCAAAGCTTCCTAAAGCCGCAGGTGCACGGGGCGCACCCGCGGTGGCCAATGCGCTCCCCATGCAACCCGTTACCCTGCGTCACTCCTCTTCGCACCGAATGATGCCGATATACCAGGAAGTATGGTACTAATCGCCCACCCACCGTCCTAAACCCTGGCGGACGATCATTGCCGATCTTTACCAAGGATTGACGTAACGTAGAATTCGCAACCCGGGAGTGGACATATCGCGAGCGGGCCCTGATACTTCAGCCCGTGACAAGCGTCATCGTCCCCGCATTCAACGAGGCCACGGCCCTTCCTCGACTGCTGTCTCGGCTGCTGGACGGAGCGGAGCCGGGGGAGTTCGAGATCCTGGTGGTCGCCAACGGTTGCAGCGACGACTCGGCGGAGGTGGCCCGCTCCTTCGGCCCGGCGGTCCGGGTGCTCGAGACCCCGGTGCCGAACAAGCACCGGGCGATGCGGCTCGCGGACGAGGCCGCCGGGGCGCACTTCCCCCGGCTCTACGTCGACGCGGACGTCGAACTCGGCTGCGCCGACGCCCGGCTGCTGGCCGCGGCCCTGCGGGACGGCACGCTGCTGGCCGCCGTCCCGGAGCGGGCGATCGGCACCGGGGACTGCCCGTGGACCGTGCGCTGGTACTACGAGCTGTGGCTGAAGCTTCCGGTGGTGCGCACCGGGCTGTTCGGCCGCGGCGTGATCGGCGTCTCCGTGGCCGGATACGCCCGGCTCGCCGCGATCCCCGAGCTGATGGGCGACGACCTCGCCGCCTCGCTCGCCTTCAAGCCCGCCGAACGGACCGTGGTGGCCGGCGCGTTCGCCCGCATCCACCCCCCGCGCACGCTCGCCGACCTGCTGCGCCGCCGGATCCGGGTGCACACGGTCACCGCCCAGGCGGGTGCCCGGACCGAACTGGCCGAGGCCGGCGCGGCCGCCCGCACCAGCCGCGCCGACATCATGGCCCTGATCCGGCGCGAGCCGTTCCGGATGGCTCTGCGCGCGGCCTGGTTCCTGTACGTCACGGCGCTGGCCCGGCGCAGGGCCGGCCGGGCGATCGCGGCCGGCGACTACACGACCTGGCTGCGCGACGAGAGCAGCCGGGACCGGCCGGCCCCGCAGCCCGCGGACGCGAGCCGCGCGGGCGGGGCCGAATGAGCCAGGCACGCCTCGAGGTCGTGGTGGTGACCTGGAACAGCGCGTCCGTACTCGGCGGCCTGCTGGACTCGCTGCCCGCGGCGCTGGCGGGCCGGGACTACCACCTGACCGTCGTGGACAACGACTCCGCCGACCCGACCGTCGGCCTGGCCGAGGATTGGCTGCGCGAGCATGCGGAGGTGGACGGAGCCGTGCTGCGCACCGGCGGCAACCTCGGCTACGCCGCCGCGATCAACGCGGCCCTGCGCCAGGCCGGCCCGTATACCGCCGCCTTGATCCTCAACCCCGACATCCGGCTCGAGCTAGGCGCCGCGCGGCCCCTGCTCGACGTGCTCGAAGCCACCGCCGAGCCGCGCACCGGAATCGTCGTTCCCCGTATATACAGTGCGACGGGAACGCCGGCGTACTCGCTGCGCCGCGAACCCTCCATCCCGCGCGCCCTCGGCGAGGCCGTCCTCGGCGGCCGGGCCGGGCGGGTGGGCTGGCTCGGCGAGAGCGTGCTCGATCCCGACGCGTACTGCGCGCGCACGGCCGTCGACTGGGCCACCGGCGCGGCCATGCTGATCTCGGCCGCCTGCCTGGAGGAATGCGGGCCCTGGGACGAGTCCTTCTTCCTCTACTCCGAGGAGACCGAGTTCGCCCTGCGCGCCCGCGACCACGGCTTCGCCACCCGCCTCGCGCCCGAGGCCAAGGCCATCCACATCGGCGGCGAGGCGCACACCTCCGCCTATCTCTGGGCCCTGCTCTCGGTCAACCGCGTCCGCCTCTACCGCCGCCGCCACTCCGACCCGGCCACGGCGCTCTATTGGTGTGCCGTCCTGCTGCGCGAAGCCCCCCGCGCCGCCCTGGGCCGGCGCACCAGCCGCGCCGCCGTGGCCGCGCTGCTGCGCCGACGCCCCGTCAGCGCGCCATAAGAGCCGGGCGCGCCGCCGTCCGGCATGCGGGCGGGCGGCACGCAGATGTAACAGCCGGTATCCCGACCCGCCCTTGACGCTCCGCACACCCACCCGCAGACTGAGACGCATGATCAGGGTCCGCTTGACCACCCGCGACCACATCGACTTCGGTCGCGTGTGGTCCTGCTCCTGTCGCTGACCCCTTCCGCACGGACGCCCGCACGGCTCCGTGCGTCGCGCGCCGTGCGCCGCGCACGGCGTTCCTGCGTGTTCTTCTTCGCTACGGAGCTCCGCCATGCCGTCCCAGCAACCCAGAACCCTGCGTATCGTGACCGGTGCCGGCGGGCGCCCCGGCGTCTACGAGCTCGCCCTCGACCCGGCCCGCTCCACCCTCGACTCGGCGGTCCGCGTGGCCGCGCTGGCCGAGGCGGCCGGCTTCGACTTCCTGTTCGTGCCGGACCTGCTGCGCTTCGGCGCGCAGGGCGCGATCGGGGCCCAGGAGCCGCTGGTCTATGTCGCCGCGCTCAGCCAGGTCACCCGGCACATCGGGCTGATCGCGACCGTCTCGAGCACCTTCCACCATCCGTTCAACCTGGCCCGCATGTTCGCCACCCTGGACCACGTCAGCAACGGCCGGGCCGCGTGGAACCTGGTCACCTCCTCGATCGGGGAGGAGAACTACTCCGGCGAGCCGCTGCCCAGCCCGGAGGCGCGCTACGCCCGCGCTGCCGAGACCCTCGAGGTGGTCCACGCGCTGTGGGACAGCTGGCAGCCGGGGGCGCTCACCCTCTCACCCGAGGGCGGCGCGGTCCTGGACCCGGCCCGGATCCGGCCGATCGACCACGTCGGCGCGCACTTCACCGTCGCCGGTCCGCTCAACATCCCGCCGCTGCCGCAGCGTCGTCCGGTACTGATCCAGGCCGGGCAGTCCGCCGCCGGGGTGGAGCTCGGCGCCCGATACGCCGAGATCGTCTTCGTCTCGCTGCCCACGCTGGAGATCGCGCGCGAGCACACCGCGAAGATCCGGGCCCGGGCGGTCGCGTTCGGCCGTCCGGCGCACGAGCCGCTGATCTTCAGCTCCTTCCACGCGACCTACGGCGAAACCGAGGAGGAGGCCCGCCGCCTGGTGCACGAGCGCATCGAGGCGATCGACTACGAGCAGGGCCGGCGGCAGGTCGCCGACATGCTCGGCGGCGGGCTCGACCTCTCCGAAGCGCACCTCGACAAACCGCTGCCGGAGAGCCTGCTGCCCGCGATCGACTCGGTCAACGGCCGCCGCGGGCGGGTGGACATCTTCTCCCGGTACGTCCGCTCCGGGCTGACGCTGCGTGAGCTCATCGTGGCCGCCCAGGACACCGGGCACTGGTCCGAGGCCGGCACGCCCGAACAGTTGGCCGACGCGATCGAGGAGCGCTTCCGCGCGGGCGTGCTGGACGTGGTCACGCTCAACGGCCTCGACGATCCGCGCCAGCACGACCTGATCGTCAACGGCCTGCTGGCCGAACTGCGCAAGCGCGGAGTCGTGGCCCCGGCCGGATACGCCGACGAGACGCTGCGCGAGCGCCTCGGGCTGGCGCTGCCCGCGGCCGCGCCCGCCGAGCGCGCCGACCTCATCGCGACCGGAGCCGCATCATGACCCTTATTCCGACCGTCGCCGGCCCGCTTCATCTCGCCCTCGAGGTGGACGGGGACGGCGCCCACCCCGCGTCCTGGCGCTTCGCCGGGCGCCCGCCCGAGGCGGTGTTCACCCCGGCCGCGGTGCGCGAGAGCGTGCTGGCGGCGGAGACCGCCGGCTTCGCGCTGGCCACCTTCGCGGACGGCCCCACCGCGCCCACGCCCTGGCCCGGGCGCGACGCGGTCGGCCGGCTCGAGGCAGGCACCCGCGCCGCGTACGTCTCCCTGCTGACCGACCGGATCGGACTCGCCCCGACGCTGCACGCGCCGGTGACCGAGCCCTTCCATCTCGCCACCCAGCTCGCCGCACTCGACCACGCCGCCCACGGCCGGGCCGCCTGGATCGTCGGCGCGGCCCACGACGACGAGGCCCGCGCCACGATCGGCGCCGAGCCGCCCACCCCCGACGCCCTGCGCGCGGAGGTCCTGGACGTCGTGCAGGTCGCCCGCGCGCTGTGGGACTCCTGGGAGGACGACGCGGTCGTCAAGGACGTCGCCACCGGCCGCTACCTCGACGCCGACAAGGTGCACCACATCGACTTCGAGGGCGCCACGTTCTCGGTCAAGGGACCCTTGATCACACCGAGGCCGCCACAGGGACAACTCGTCGTGATCGTGCCCGACGAACTGGAGATCGACGAGGTCGGCGACATCGTCCTGGTCCGGCGCCCGGACCCGGCCGCGGTGGCCCAGCGGGCCCGGCAGGCCCGCGCGGCCGGCGCCCCGCTCGTCTTCGCCGAACTCGAAGTCGTCCTCGACGGCGCGGTGCCGGCCGCCGACCGGCTGGCCGAGCTCGACCGGGCGACGCCGTGGCCCGCCGGATCCGCGCTGCGCCACGTCGGTTCGGCCGCACAGCTGGTGGAGCTGCTCCGGGCCCTGTCCGGCGTGGTGGACGGCGTCCGGCTGCGGCCCGCCGTACTGGCCGTGGATCTTCCGGTGCTGATCGCGCAGGTGCTGCCGGCGCTGCGGGCCGAGGGTCTGGCCCAACCCTGGCCGCGCCCCGGCGTCACCCTGCGCACCACCCTGGGCCTGCCGCGCCCGGCCAACCGCTTCGCCCGCGCCGCGAACCCGACCCGCTGAAGGAAGACACCATGACCGCAACGGACACCGGGCTCTACGACCCGTCCGCGCAGATCCACCTCGGCGTCTTCCTCACCGGCGTGGGATCGCAACTGATCTGGACCGATCCCGGAGCGGCCCCGCACACCGCGATCGAGACCTTCGTGGAGGTGGCCCAACTGCTCGAGCGCGGTCTGTTCGACGCGTTCTTCCTCGGCGAGGGCCTGCGGGTGCGGGAGAACCGGGGGCGCGTCTACGACCTCGACGTCGCCGGGCGCCCGGACGCGATCACCCAGCTCTCCGCCCTGGCCGCGGTGACCTCGCGGATCGGGCTGGTCGCGACGCAGAACACCACCTACAACTACCCGGCCGACCTGGCCCGCCGGCTGGCCGGCCTCGACCTGCTCTCGGCGGGCCGGGCCGGCTGGAACATCGTGACCACCGACAACGCGTGGACCGGCGCGAACTTCCGGCACGGCGGCTGGCTGGCGCACGAGCGGCGCTACGAACGGGCCGAGCAGTTCGTGGCCGCGGCGAAGGCGCTGTGGGCCTCCTGGGAACCGGACGCGCTCGCCGCCGCCCCGGACGCCGATTCCTGGGCCCGGCCCGGCTCGATCACCACCGTGCACCGCGACACCGATCTGCTGCGGCTGCGCGCCACCGGGACCGGGCCGGCCAGCCGCCAGGGCCGCCCGGTGCTGTTCCAGGCGGGCGACTCGGACGGGGGGCGCGAGCTCGCGGCGCGGCATGCCGACGTGGTCTTCTCCGCCAACACCGACTATCAGAAGGCTGTGGCCTACGCGCTGGATCTGCGCTCCAGGCTGGCCCGGTACGGCCGCTCGCCGGATTCGCTGCGGATCCTGCCCGGTGCCTCGGTCGTGCTCGGCGACACCCCGGCGCAGGCCGCGGAGCGCGCCGCGTGGGTGCGCCGGGAGCAGATGACCGGGCCGCGGGCGATCGCGTTCTTCGAGCAGTACTGGGGCACCGATCTGTCCGGCTACGACCCGGACGGGCCGCTGCCGGAGATCGAGCCGAGCGAGGCGGAGCTCGACCCCTCGCGCGGCACCATCCCGATCGAGCGCCGCAGCGGCAAGCGGGAGCTGATCGCGAAGTGGCGCGAGCAGGCGGCCGAACGCGGGCTCTCGATCCGCGAGCTCGCCCTCGAAGTCGCGCCCGGGCACACCTCCTTCGTCGGCACGCCCGGGCAGATCGCGGACGAGTGGACGCGCTCCGTGCGCACCCGGGCCGTGGACGGGTTCAACATCACCCCGCACCTCGTCCCGTCCTCGCTCGCGGACATCGTCGACCGGCTCGTGCCGGAGTTGCAGGACCGCGGCGTCTACCGGACCGAATATCGGGGCACGACCCTGCGCGAGCACCTCGACCTGCCCGAGCCCGACTACGCCGGGAGCTGACGCCCTTGCGCCGCGCGCCACGGCCCGATGACGTCCCGGCCGAATCGGGCCATCTCCTCGGCCTGCGGGGAGAACTGAAGCAGCAACAGATCCACCCCGACCTCCTGGTAGGCGCGGATCCGGGCCGCGATCTGCGCCGGGGTGCCCACCAGTCCGGCGCGCAGGCCGCGGTTGGAGACGCTGTACTCCTCCAGCGAGACGTGCGACTCGAGCTGTGAGCCCTCGACGAAGTCGCGGTAGGAGGCGTACGCGGCGTCCGAGGCGCGCACGTCCAGGATGCGCTCCAGCTCGGCCCGCGCCTCGGCCTCGGTATCGCGGCAGATGACGTATCCGGCCATGCCGAAGGTGAGCGGCGGGCGGCCGGCCTGTTCGCGCAGGGCCCGCATCGCCGCGATCTTCGCGCCGATCGCCTCCGGCGGATCCCCGTGCATGACGTAGGCGTCCCCGAGGGTGGTGATGACCTCCTTGGCCCGCGGCGACTCACCGCCCATGTACACCCGCGGCGGCTCGGCCGGCTTGGGCTCGAGCTCGGTCGCCTCGAGCCGGTAGAGCGGGCCGTGATGGCTGACCGACGGCTCCCGCAACAGCCGGCCGAGCACGCTCAGCCATTCCTCGGTACGGGCGTAGCGGGCGTCGTGGACGTCGAAGGGCGCGCCGTACTGGGCGGCCTCGTCCTTCCACCAGGAGGAGACGACGTTGAGCGAGACCCGGCCGGGCGCGACGGTGTCGAGGGTGGAGATCGCCTTCGCGGTGGCGGCGGGCTGGTGGTAGTTGGGCCGCACCGCGAGCATCAGCTCGAGCCGTTCGGTGACGGCCGCGACGGCGGGCGCGAGGGTCCAGCAGTCCAGCGCGGGCGCCTGATGCCCCTTGATGTCGTTGAGGTTCAGCTCGGCGATCAGGGTCAGGTCGAAGCCCTGGCGTTCGCTCTCCTGAACCAGGTTACGTATATAGGGCCATTGCACGCTCATCCCCTCGTCCGGGACGTTGCGCAGCCAGCCGCCGAAGATCGGCATCCAGTATCCGAAGCGCATCGGGCCTCACTTCCCCCGCGCCGCGCGCTCGTGCTCGAGCAGGCGCTTGAGATACCGGGCGATCTGACGCGGTCCGGAGCGCGGGGCGAGCGCCTCGATCTCCGGGTTGTAGTTCGTGTTCGTGTTCACATCGTAGGTGACGGCGCGTCCGTCCACGGTCTCGATGAACTCGAAGCCGGCCACCTCGACCCCGTGCCGGGCGGCGAAGTCCAGATACTGCCCGACCAGCGGGTGTTCGAAGTCCCGGCGCAGCGCGAACAGGCTCTGGCCCGGCACCGCGCAGGCATCCGCCGGGCACAGGGTGAAGCCGCCGCGCGCGGTGTCCGCGGTGAGCGCGTACACGAATTCGCCGCCGACGATCTCGACCCGGGTGATCTGCGGCGCCGCCGCCTCGAGATACTCCTGGACCAGGGTGATGCCGTCCACCGGCGGCTCGTAGTCGGGCCCGCCCAGGTACTCGGCCAGTTCGGCGACCGCGTCGAACCGCCGCACGCCGAGGCCCTTGCCGCCCTGGTTGTGCTTGACGATGAAGGGCGCGGTGAACTTCCCGGCCGTGTCCAGCAAAGCCTCCGGGCCGACCACGGCGAGCGTGCGCGGCACCTCGATGCCCGCGGCACGCAGGGCGGTGAGCTGATCCGCCTTGCTCATCTCCAGCTCCAGCACCCGGCGCCCGTTGACCACGCGGCGCCCGTGCGCCTCGAGCCAGGAGAGCACCGCGCGGGTGTGGTCCTTGGCGTGGACGTGGCCGCGGGTGTGGCTGGACGCGCTCATCCGGGACCAGAAGATCCCCGGCGGCGGGGGCGCGTCGAGATCCAGCGTCCCGGCCCCCAGCAGCCACGGCTCGTGCGGCACACCCTCGGCGTCGAAGGCGGCCGCGAGCGGCGGGTACCACTCCGGATTCTCCTGCAGCACATGCACCTTCACGGCGCGTCTCCTTACCGCTGCCCGGCGAGCCGAAACTCCGTGCCCGCGCCGGGCGGCGGACCGGGCTACGGGCGGGCGCGGGCTTGTGGCCCGCACCCGCGCCGCCCATGGGTATCAGGATCCGTGCGTGGGTTCCGATCATCACGGTAACCGGTCCCGGGCCGCCGGGAAACCGCGTCTCAGCAGTTGAAACAGGACCTTAACAATCGCGGCCTTCGGCGGCTACCGCCGGTCACCAGCGGCCGTGGTGCACGACCTGCCCGAACGGGCGGCGGTCGGGCTTCAGGACGGGGCGCAGCGGACGCCCGGCCGGGTAGCCGACGCCGAGCAGGTAGGAGACGAGGTGGCCCGGCGGCACGCCCAGGATCGCCCGCGCCGCGTCCTGGTCGCCCACCGAGCTGTGCCCGGTGCCGAGCCCGAGATCGGCCGCCGCCACCGCCATCGCGTAGGTGGCCTGGCCGAGGTCGTACTGGTCCACCACCCGGGTGTGCTCGTCCGCCGACTCCGGCACCACCAGGGCGATCGCGGCCGGGGCGCCGGCGATGTGCCCGGCCCCGCGCCAGACGGTGGAGAGCTCGCGCAGCTGCTCCCGGTCGGTCACCACGACGAAATCCCAGTGCTGCCGATTCGAGGCGGACGGCGCCCGCCATCCGGCCTCGAGGATCCGGTCCAGATCCGGCGCCGCGACCGCGTCCGGCCGGTACTCGCGGACATTGCGGCGGGCGCGGATGGCGTCCCAGGCTTCCATACGTGCTCCTTGCTCAGAGTTCGAAGCGAACCTGTCCCGTCGTCGACCAGGTTACGTCGAGGTCCCGGTCACTCGGCGGTAGGAGCGGTCCGGGCGCGGGCGACGTCGTCCGGGCGCAGCAGGAAGAAGGCCGCGACCGCCGCGAGGGCGAGCAGCCCGGCGCCGCTGCGCAGGGCCAGGTGCAGCGAGTCGATGAAGGTGGAGTCGACGGCGCCGCGCAGCAGCGGCGGGAGCGAAGTACTGGCCGCGATGCCGCCCGCGCCGCCGTGCGTGACCGCCGCGGTAACCTGGTGGACCTGCGCCGCGCTCACGCCGGGCCGGTCCAACCGCTGCCCGAGCAGATACGTCATCCGGCTGGTCAGGATCGCACCCAGCGCGGCGATGCCGACGACGCCGCCGACCTCGCGCATCGTGTTGGTGACGGCGGAGGCCATCCCCGCCTTCACCGCCGGAACGCGTTCGAGCACGGCCACCGAGACCGGCGCGAAGGAGAGCCCCATGCCCAGCCCCATCACCGGCAGCGCCCAGACATAGTGTCCGTAGTGCGCGCCGACCCCGTAGAGCGAGAGGCCGACCAGCGCGGTCGCGCACAGCGTCAGGCCGCTGACGAGCGCGGGGCGCGGGCCGAGCCGCCCGGTGACCACGCCGGCGACCGGCGCCGCCACCATGATCGAGGCGGTCGCGGGCAGCGAGGCGATCCCGGCCGCGCCCGGGGACCAGCCGTAGACGTCCTGCATCAGCAGCGGCAGGAAGAAGAGCGCGCCGAACATCCCGAAGCTGACCATGAACCCGCTCATCAGCGCCCCGGCCACCACCCGGTTGCGGAAGAAGCCCAGGTCCAGCATGGGCGCCGCGCGGCGCGCCTCCACCACGAGGAAGGCGACCAGAGCCAGCACCGCGGCCGCGCCGGTGCCCAGCACCCGCCCGCTCCCCCAGCCCGCGCTCGGCCCCTCGATCAGCGCGTACACCAGCGCGCCGAGGCCCAGCGCGCCGAGCAGCTGCCCCGGAACGTCGAACTGCTCGCGCCGGTCGCGGAACTCCGGGAGCACCCGCAGCCCGATCAGCAGCGCGCAGGCGCCGATCGGCACGTTGATCCAGAACACGCTGGACCAGCCGAACGCGTCCACCAGCGGGCCGCCCACGGCCGGGCCGAGGGCGAGCCCGAGCCCTGATATACCGGACCACAGTCCGATGGCGCGGGCGCGTTCGACCGGGTCCGGGAAGGTGTTGCGGATGATCGAGAGGCTGCCCGGGGTCAGCAGCGCGGCGCCCACCCCCTGCACCATCCGGGCCCCGACCAGTTCGCCGATCGAGCCGGACAGGGCGCAGAGCATCGAGCCGAGCGTGAAGCCCACCACGCCGACGAGGAACACCCGCTTGCGCCCGAGCCGGTCCCCCAGCGTCCCGCCGGTCAGCAGCAGCGCGGCGTAGACCAGGCTGTAGCCCTCGACCACCCACTGCAACCCGGTGAACCCCGCGTGCAGGCGGGAGCCGATGTTGGGCAGCGCCGTGTTGACCACGACATTGTCGAGCATCGCCATGAACAGGGTGATGCACAGTGTGCCGAGGATCAGGGCTTTGCGGCGCGAGCCCGGTTCCGCGGGCTCCGTTTCCGCCCGCGCCTCGGCGGCCTCGGCTCCCCCGCCGGCGTGCGGTCGTGCTGCGAGCGTCACGGCGCTCCCCCTTCGTCTGGCCCCGGATGACACGGCCGAGCGGTAAACTAACGGCGTTAGAGTCTCACTAACGCCGTTAGGGTGCAAGTCTGTGAGGCGGCGCCGAGCCCGGCGCGTACCCGAGAAGGAGGTTGCGGTGAGTCCGGCGAGAAAGGCTCAGGACACCGCGCGCACGCCGGCGATCACCCGCGAGGCGCTGGCCGCCGCGGGCCTGGCCGTGCTCCGGCGCGACGGCCTCGACGCGCTGTCCATGCGCAAGGTCGCCGCCGAACTCGGCGTGCGCGCCGCGTCGCTGTACTGGCACGTGCAGGACAAGGAGGAGCTGCTCGACCTGCTCGCCGACAGCCTGCTGTGGGACGCGCGCAAGCTCACCACCCAGGGCCCGTGGGACGTCCGGCTGCGCGAAATGGCCGTCGCCTATCGCTGCCACCTGCACGCCAACCGCGACTCCGCCCGGATCATGGCCGGCCGCCTGGTCCCGGGCCCGAATCTGATCTACGTCCTGGACACCATGCTCGGCTGGCTGCGCGAAGCCGGCTTCTCCCCCGCCGACGCGGCCCGCGCCACCCGCACCATCGCCACCCACGTCCAGGGCTTCGTCCTCCAGGAACAGCTGCCCATATCAGCCCTCGAAGCCCACGGGGCCGGCCCCGCGCAGGCCGTCGCCGCCGCGGCCGAGGCCTTCCGCGCCGCCCCCGCCGAGCAGTACCCGCACGTCGCCGCGATGGCCGAGATGGTGATCGGCGACGATATGGACGCGATCTTCCTGTTCGGCGTCGAGCGCATCATCGACGGACTGCGCACCCTCGCGGGCGGCGCCGAGCGCCCGGCGGATCCGGAGCCGCGCGCACGCGACTGAGCGGGGGCGGCGCCATCAGCTCACGCCGACGCGGAGAACTCCGGGAACGTCGGCAGCGCGTGGCGCAGGAACGCCCGGGCCACCGGCACCGTCGGCACGTCCGCGGGGACGGCGAGGCTGACCCGGTAGCGCAGGCGGTGGCCGCGGATCCGGGCGTAGGCGAGGTTGGGGGCGCGGGTCGCGGCCCAGGCCGGGACGCAGGCCACGCCCAGGCCGTGGCCGACGAAGTCGATCACGGTGAACAGGTCGTTCATCTCCACCATCAGGTGTCGCTCCAGCCCGGCCTCGGCGAAGGCGCGGTCGGTCAGCTCGCGCACGGCCCAGCCGGAGGGGAACTCGATGAAGTCCTCCTCGGCCAGCTGCGCCAGCTCGACCTCCTCCTGCCCGGCCAGCCGGTGCTCCGGAGCGAGCGCCACGATCACGTCCTGTTCGGCGATGTCGTGCGCGTGCACCCCGACGGCGGGCTCCATCGCCAGGATGTAGGCGAGGTCGAGGTGGCCCGCGCGCAGGGCCGCGGAGTTTCCGGTGGTGCCGCCCGCGCCGGGGCCGTGCAGTTCCAGGCGCACCTGCGGATGGGCCTGGTGGAACGCCGCGATGGGGCGGGTGACCAGGTCGGCGGGCAGTCCGTGGATCAGCCCGAGGCGCAGCGTGCCGCGCAGTGCGCCGCGCACCTCGTCCACGGCCTGGCGGGCGGCGCGTACCGAGGTCAGGATGCGGCGCGCCTCCGGCAGCAGCGCCCGGCCGGCCTCGGTCAGCGTCACCCGCTGGGTGGTCCGGTCGAACAGCGGCGCGTCCAGGTCGCGCTCGAGCGAGCGGATGGAGGCCGACATGCCGGACTGCACGATGCGCATCCGTTCGGCGGCCCTGGTGAAACCGCCCTCGTCCACGACGGCGACGAAGTGCTCCAGCTTGCGTACGTCCATTCCATCACTATAAGTGCTGAAGGCATCCTTGATTCATATTGGACAGTGCACACCGGCGGCGCCCATGCTGGAGAGCATGTCCGATACCTCCACCCTCGCTTCCCGGACTGCCCCGGGCCGGGCCGCCGCTCGGCACGCGGCCGGCCGCGGCGCCGCCGACCCGGGCCGCGGCCTGCGCTCGCACGGAACCGGCTTCTGGCTGGTGACCGGCGTGTTCGCGTTGATCACCGTGATCGCCTCGCTGCCCACGCCGCTCTACCCGCTCTACCGGCAGCAGGACCATTTCAGTACGCTGATGATCACGGTCGCCTTCGGCGTGTACTCGGCCGGCGTGCTCTGCACCCTGCTGACCGCCGGCCACCTCTCCGACCACCTCGGCCGGCGCACCGTCATCCTGACCGCCGTCGGCGTGCAGCTGGCCGCCACCGCCGTCTACATCTCCTCCTCGTCCCTGCCCGCCCTGCTCACCGGCCGCATCGTGTCGGGCATGTCGGTCGGCCTGCTCACCAGCGCCGCCACCGCGCACCTGGGCGAGCTGCACGCCGCGGCCCGGCCCGGTGCGCACCCGCGGCGGGCCGAGATGGCCGCGGTCGCCGCAAACCTGGGGGGTATCGCACTCGGCCCGCTGGTCGGCGGGATGCTGGCGCAGTGGATGCCGCAGCCGCTGCGCTACTCCTTCGTCGCGGCCGCCGCGCTGATGGTGGTGACCGCCGCGCTCACCCTGCTCGTCCCGGAGACCCGCACCCGCGAGCAGCGCACCGGCACGTTCCGGCTGCGCCCGCTGGCGCTGCCGGCCGCGCAGCGCGGGCGCTTCGCCGCCGCGGTCTTCGCGGCCCTCGCCGCCTTCGCCGTCTACGGGCTGGTCAACGCGACCGGTCCGACGTTCCTGGCGGTCGATCTGGGCCGCCCCTCGCATCTGCTGGCCGGATTCCTGGCCTGTGTCGGGGTCGCCGCCGGGGCCCTGGTGCAGATCGCGCTGGTGCAGGCGCAGGCCCGTACCGCCTCCGCGCTGGGCGTGGCCGGGGTGCCGATCGGGCTCGCGCTGCTGGTGCTCGGCGCCAACCAGAGCAGCCTGGGGCTGTTCCTGGCCGGCGTGATCGTCTCCGGCGCCGGGGCCGGCGCGCTGTTCAAGGGCTGCATCGCCACCATGGCCCAGCTGACCGCGCCCGCCGAGCGGGCCGGGGTGACGGCCACCTTCTTCACCGGCGCCTACCTCGGGCTGTCCGTCCCGGCCATCGGCCTCGGCGTCGCGGCCCAGCACATCGGCCTGGTGCACGCGCTCGACGTCTTCGCCGTGGTCGTGGTGGTGGCGCTGGCGGCCGCCGGAGCCGGGCTGTTGCGCCGCCCGCAGGTCGCGCCGCCGGCGCCGGTCCAGGCCTGATCGGCGCGGCCGGCCGGCCGCGTGCGGTCAGCCGAGCTCGGCGGCGAAGGCGTTGCGGCGCACGGCGAGCAGGCCGTCGTAGCGGGAGAGGTAGCGGTAGTTCTCGGTGCCCCACAGGCCGCGGAAGTCCTCCCGCGCGTCCTCGGGATCGCGGTAGGCGACGTCGATCAGGCCGAGTGTCGCAGCGTACTCAAACGCGAGGCAGAGCAGATACCTGCCCTCGAGCACGTCCCACGCGCCGGCCGGCCCGAGGTCCTCGGCGGCGTAGCCGAGGCTGCCGCGCTCCGCGTCCTCGACGTACAGGTCCCAGAGCGCCTTCGGCGTGCGGGTCACCGCGAGCGGCGGCTCGAGCGTCCGGGCCAGGTCGAACCACCGGTCCACCGCCACCCAGGTGCCGACGGGCAGCCGCTCGAGCGCGGCCGCGGCGGCGGCCCGGCGCTTGGTCGGGGCGCTGAGCACCCCGGGCTTGCGCTGGCCGCGGATCGCGTCGACCCGCATCAGCTCGTCGATCGGGCCCTTGAGCAGCCATCGGTCCCACAGGCCCTTGATGTGCTCGGGCCGCGGATCCTCCAGCACGCTCGCGCCCCGCGCGGTCGTGCGCATCCACGGGCCCTCCAGCCGGGCCAGGCCCCCGGCCAGCAGCAGCAGCGGCCAGGCGAAGGAGGCGATGGCCTCGTCCGGGTAGTAGTCGCCGCCGGCCAGCGCGCGGGCGATGACCCGGGTGGTGATCTCGCTCGGGCGCTGCGAGGTGGCACTGCACTTGAGCTTGCCCCGGGCCACCTGCCGCAGGGCGGCGGCCAGATCCGCCGGCGCACCGCTGCCGCCGCACCGGACCGTGGCTCCCGGACCCACCATGGCGGGGTAGTCGTCCGTGGGCGGCAGGTCGGGTTCGGGCGCGGCGTCGGTCATGATCGCCCACTGTAGCGTGCCCGCCGACCCGGTTCGCACTCCCGGGGCGTGGTCGGCGCGCATACCCGGCGCTCGCTGGAACGAGCATCAGATTTCGATGAAGAATACTTCCTGTCGGACGGGCGGGAAGCTATATTCGTGGTCATGTTTGATGTGTCGTGGTCAGTCCCCTCTGACCACGGGACGGCTATGAGACGCCCGGTACACCTGTTCCGACCCGGCCCGATGTGAGAGATCCGCACATCTGCATCGTCACAGGGTTCTCATAGATCAGGTAAATCATCCGAGTGCACCGGTGGATGCACCCGGCCAAGGCAGTACGCAGGTATCGGCATGTGGTGATGGGTATTTCCATTCCTCCATGCGGTGGACGCCGTGCTCACCCGGCGCCGTGATCCGACGGCGCCAGCCTGCCCGCGCGCACAGGAGAACACCCATGTCCGTTCGGAAGGCGTATCGCCGTGCCCCCACGCGATTCCAGTACCGGCATGCTCCTCCCCCAGCTGGGCGCGGCGGCGGGCGCGCGGCTCGCGCTCCCGGTGGACTACACCGTCGCGGACCTCGACGAGCTGGCCAGGGCCGACGCGGTGGAGGCGTTCACCGCGATGATGCGCCGGCGGCGCCCCGCCTTCGGGCTCGACGCGCGCAACCACGCCGACGTCGCGGACGTCTGCCTCGCCGTGCGCGGCCGGCCGGCCGATCTGGAGCTGGTGGCCCGGATGGCGACCGGCGGGGCCGCGCTGCGCACCATCGCCGACGCGCTCTCCCGCGGCGACTGGGACGGCGGTATCGCGATCCTGGTGGAGCGCTACACCGGCGCGGCCGGTCCGGTCGAGACCGATCCGCTCGCCCGTCTGGTGCTGGCCGCCGCCGCGCTGTGCCCGGACGGGCTCAGTGCCGAGGCGGTCGAGCACCTCACCGGGCGCCCGGACGCGGCCGAACCGCTCGAGCGCCTGGTCGGGCGGGGCGTGGTGGAGGTGTCAGAGGACTGTTCCGGGACCCGCCGCGGCCCGGTCGCCCGGCGCTACCGGCTGCCGCTGCGCGCCCTGACCGCGGCGCGGCGCGGCGCGGTCGAGGACCGGGGGCTGTGCGAGGCGCACTGCCGCTACTACCTGGAGCTGGCCGAGATACACGCCGAGGAGCTGTGGACCAGGCGCCAGCCGAACGCGCTGGCCAGCCTGCGCCAGGAGCGGCGGAACATCGCGGCGGCGCTGCACTGGGCGATCGGGAACGGCCGGGAGGCGCGCGCGGGCGCGCTGGTGCGCCGGCTCGCCCCGTACTGGCGCCGGACCTCCGAGCTGGTCACGCTGCGTTCGCTGGTGCTGGACCTGATCGACTGTCAGCCGGCCGGGTCCGGCCCGCTGCCCGGGATCGGCGCGTTGGCCGCCGACATGTTCGCCCGGCTCGGCGAACACGAGGCCGCGCTGGAGGCGATCGCGGCCGGCGGCACGCAGCAGGCCGGGGGCGAGGAGGGTGCGCGGGCCGATCAGCTCTACGCCGTCGGACTGGCCCACTCCGCCTCCTCCGGGGCCCGCGCCGTGCACCAGCTGCGCCGCGCGGTGGCGGGCTACCGGGCGGCCGGCGACGAGGCCGGCGCCGCCGACGCGGAGTTCGACCTGTCCGGCCTCGAGTTCCGGTTCGGCCGCCCCGCGGACGCCTACCGCACCGCGCGCTCGGCGCTGGCCGGGACGATCCGGCGCGGGGACGAGCTCACCTCGGCCGCGCTGCTGCTGCGGCTGGCCGCCTTCGCCGCCGCGGGCCGGGACCGGACGGCCTCGGCCGGCTATGTGGAGCGGGCCATGGTGAAACTGCGCGGGCTGGGCGCCGCCGCGGCGGTCGGGGTGCTGGCCGGCCAGGTCGACGCGCTGTTGGAGCCGAGCGTGGTGCGGCGCGCGACCCGGGTGGCCCGGCTGCTCGGTTCCTTCTCCGCGCGCCATCGGGCCGAATTCGCCGATCTCTCGCCGGAATGCCCGGTCGGGGACCGGGAGCGGCAGCTGGCCGCCGTACTCGGCGAGCGGGCGCTGGTCGAGGCGGCCGGGTACGGCGCGCGGATCGCGCTGCCGGAGCTGATCGCCGAGATCGCCGCGGAGCTCTTCGGTTCGCCCGCCGCCCCGCCCGCCGCCGGGGCCAGTGTGCTCACCCGGCGCGAGACCGACGTGGCGCTGCTGGTCGGCGAGGGGCTGACGAACCGTGAGGTGGCGCACCGGCTGGCGATCTCGGAGTGGACCGTGGTCAACCACATGCGCCAGATCATGCGGAAGCTGGACTGCTCGTCCCGGGTGCAGGTCGCCCGCTGGGTGGTCGCGACGCTCTGACCCGCCGTCACCGGCCGGCCCCGGTCCGGGGCCGGCCGGTGACGGCAGCGCCGGACGGCCGGTCAGCCGCTCGCCGCGCCGACGGCGGCCCGGTCGGGCACCGCGCCGGACTGGCTGCGCACCAGGGCGCGGTAGCCGGAGCAGCGGGCCAGGAGTTCGGCGTGGGTGCCCGCGTCGAGCGCGCACCCGTCTTCGAGGTAGACGATGCGCGCGGATTCGCGGATGGTGGAGAGCCGGTGCGCGACCACCACCACGGCCCGCTCTCGCGCCGCCTCGTCCAGCAGCGCGAGCAGCCGCTCCTCGTTCGGGCCGTCGAGCTGCGAGCTGGGCTCGTCCAACAGCAGCACGTCCGCGTCCGAGAGCAGCGCCCGAACCAGCGCGAGCCGTTGCCGCTGCCCGCCGGACAGGTCCCCGGCCCCGCCGAGCCGGGTGTCCAGGCCCTGCGGCAGCGCCGCCACCGCCTCGGCCAGATCGACCCGGCCCAGCGCGTCGAGCACCGCGGCGTCCGGCGGCGGGACGGCGCAGCCGAGCAGCAGGTTCTCCCGGATCGTCGCGTCCAGCATCGTGTTCGCCTGGTCCACGTAGGCGATCCGGCCGCGCAGGGCGGTCAGCGGCCAGTCGGCCGCGTCGGCCCCGTGCAGCCGGATGGTGCCGACCCGCGGTTCCAGGAAGCGCTCGGCCAGATTGAGCACGGTGCTCTTCCCGGCCCCGGAGGCGCCCACGATCGCGGTGATCCCGCGCGCGGGCACGGTCAGGTCCATCCGGCGCAGCACGTCGGCGTGCTGATATCCGGCGCTGACCGCGCGGAACTCGAGCGCGGGCGCCCCGGCGACCCGGTCCGGCTCGGCGGCCGGCCCGGAGCGCTCGCCCCGCGCCCGCAGCACCTCCAGGATCCGGCCGACCGAGGACAGGCCCAGCTGGATCCGGCCGAACCCGGAGGCCACCGTCATCAGGGGATTGATGAGCTGGAAGAGGTACATCAGGAACGCCACGTAGTGCGCCGGGCTGAGCCGGCCCGAGCCGACCCGGGCGCCGCCGATCGCCAGCACCCCGATGATGGCGATCTGCTGGGCCAGCCCGGCCAGCGGCGTGATGAACGCCTGCGCCCGGTCCGACGCCACCGCGCTGCGCGCCACCGCGTCGACCTGCTCGAAGATCGGCTCGCACACCCGCTCCTCGGCCCGGTACGCCTTGATCACCGGCAGCGCGGCCAGCACCGCGGCGAGACGGTCGGCCAGCGAGCCCACCGCCCGCTGCCGCGCCTGCCCGCTGCGCCGCATCCCGCGCAGGAAAGCCCGGATGGCCAGGCCGGCCAGCGCGAAGGTGGCCACCACCACGAGCAGCAGGACCCAGTCGAGCACGCCCATGAGCACCAGCGAGGCCGCCACCATGACGACCGAGACGGGCATCGCGGTCACCGCGACATCGCTCACCGCGCGCAGCTGCGCCGCGTCCGAGGTGGCCCGGGCGACCAGGTCGCCGGCCCCGCGCGCCCGCACGTCGGCCGGACGCATCGCCAGCATCCGCCGGATCATCGTCTTCCTGATGTCCGCGGCGCCGTACTCGCCCACCCGGCCGAGCAGGTAGGAGGAGTAGCCCGAGGTGGCGGCGCCGCCGATGACCAGGACCGCCAGTTCGACCCCCTGGCGCACCGGGGTGTGGCCGGTGCCCACGGCGGCGACCATGGTGCTCACCACGTACGGCACGACCAGCGCGAGCGCGGCCGAGCCCAGCGCCAGCAGCAGGGCCGCCGCCACGGTGCCGCGGCTGCGCCCGAGCACGTCCCGGAGCAGGTGGATCGGCTTGCGCCGGAGGATCTGCTCGGGCGGCTCGGCCCGCCGATCCGCCGTCACGACGTCCCGCCCCCGGCCGCGGCCCGGTCCGGACCGGTCGCCGGACCGGGTTCGGCCAGCTCCTCGGCCATCGCGCGCAGGTCCTCGATCAACGCGGCGTCGCCGTAGAGGTTCGAGATCCCGGTGACGTTCAGGACCACCTCGTCCACCCCGACGTCGTGGTACCGGCGTATCTCGGCGGCCACGTCGCCCGGCTTCCCGTAGACGAACACCCCCTCCTCCACCAGTTCGCGCGCGCCCGCGACCGGATCGGAGCGGTCCACGTCGAGCCCGGCCCGGCGCAGCATGTCGGTGTAGTGCACCTTGCGCATGTGGTTGATGACCGTGTTCTGGGCCAGCAGCATGGGATTGCGCCCCGGCCCGGAGAAGCCGACCGGCACCATCGCCACCACCCGCGGCGCCTTGGCCCGCCCGGCCTGCGCGGCGCCGGCCTCGAGGTTCGGGATCACCGTGCCGCTCAGGTACTCCGGGGGCGTGAGCCAGGTCATCGCGGACTCGGCGGCGCGCCCGGCCGCCCGGGCCATCCCCGGGCGCAGCACGCCCGCGCCGATCTCCAGCGGCGCGTGCTCCAGCGGCGGCAGCGTCATGTCGAGCTCGAACAGCGCTCCCTTGTGCCGGACCCGCTCCCCGCTCAGCAGGGCCCGCATGACCGTGACGTACTCCTCCACCGCCGCGGCCGGCTTGGCGTACGGACGGCCGGTCATCCCGGTGACGAAGTCCGCGTCGGCCGCGCCGTACCCGACCGCG
>FSXZ01002808.1_pt1 | contig 27090 bp, 33 predicted proteins | sample 1638121 | NCBI WGS metagenome assembly FSXZ01 (sample SAMEA3914788, study PRJEB12502) | metagenome | biome: forest; material: soil | place: Canada | collected 2011-07-03 | depth 0.1 m
CGCGGGCATCGCAGTGTCCTTGTCTGTCTCGGGCCGCCGGTGCGGCCCCCGTGGGGTTGACAGACCTGGTCCAGCTCCAACCGGGCGGCGGGTGTGAAGGTGCGAGCGCAGCGAGCCCGCGTAGCGGCCGAAGGGCCTTCACGCGCGCCGACCGGGGGTGCTAGACCTGCTCGGGCGGGCAACCTCCGGGGACGTGGACGGCGGCGAGGCAGCAGGACCGTAGATGCCGCGGCCCTCCGGAACCCGACCGGCCCGGACCGACGACCAGCTTCCGCGCCCCCGACACGGGGCGGCCTACCACCCGGCCGCCGATGACCGACCCCCGGCACCCCAGCCCTTGCGCGCAACGGCCCATCGGGTCATCACGCGCGGCCTGGCCGGCGCGATGCGACCAGCCCGCGCGGCCCCGCACCGGTCCGGCCGGTCGATACCCCCGCCCCCGAACGGCACGGCTGCCCAGGCCAACCCCGTCGAGCCCGGTCGGAGCGTGCCCCGCCCGGGACGCAGTGGCCCCGGCACCCAGGCCGCGACCACCGCCGAGCCCAGCAGGCCGGCGCACCGCCCCGGCCATCGAGCACGCCGGCCGACACCTGCAAGTGGCAGCCGAGTCAGGGTGCTGCTCATAAGATGGCCCGGTTCGACGCCGGGGGCCGTCGGCTTCGTGATTGTCGCTACGTCAGCGGAAAGGTGCCCATCCCGGAGCGGGTCACGAGCGAGGGCGGGTTGATCTGCTCGAAGCCGCGCCAGGCTACGGCGTAGTAGACGGTCTCGGTCCCGGCCCTGGTCACGGCGACCGCATCACCCACCATCGGCCCTCGATTCCCACGGTCACGGTAGGCCAGCGCCCGCGAGTCGGGCTTCTCGGGCCGCTCGACGTCGTCCGGGGCGTGGCCGATGTCCAGCAGCATGAACACCTGCTCGCACAACGTCGAGTCCTCTAGGCCGCCGGGCTCGACGGTAGTGGTGAACACGACGGCCATCGGATGGCCCGGCTCGTAGCGCCACACGGGCCTGCCCTCGGCCATGGACAGGTTGTGCAGGGCGTCCAGGCGCACGGCGCCGTCCGGGACGGGCTCGGTGCGCAGGCGCTCGGTACCGGGGGCAAGGAAAGGGAGGGACATCGGGAAGGCTCCTGCTGGTGCGGGACCGGCGGCCGGTCCGGGTCGTGGGGACGGGCCGCCGATCAGCACACGGGTACGCCGGCCCGGGGCCAGGATCGGCGAAGCCGACCGCGCAGCGGCCCCGTCCTTGCCGCGGACGGCGCGTGTGCTGCGCTGGCCTCTGCCCCACGACGGGCACAGAGCCGCCGGGCGGCACCGCAGCGCGCCGATGACGCCGCAGGAAGACGGACGCCGCCGCATAGCCGCGCACGACTCGCTCTCGCGACTCAGGACCGTGTCGTCGTGTCGGGCAGGTCGCTGCGTACCCGCTTGACCTTCGTGATCGCCGCGACGGCGTGCGGGCCAGGGTGGGCGAGCTGCGCCAAGCCGTGCTCGGCGGCTTGCGCGCCCGAGGCGAAGAGGGGGATCGGCGAGACGTAGTCCCTGACGGCCACCGCGACCTCGGCCGTCATCGTCCCGTCGCGGACCGCGATGCGGAGCGCGGCCAGCTCGTCGCCGTCGTGGCAGCCAGCCCAGCCTGCGCAGACGCGACTGTGCGGCGCGTCCCGGTCGAGCTGGTGGCAGCGGAACACCTTCAGCGGCTGCAAGCCCGTCGGCAGGTCGTACTCCGGAAGCTTCCGATACTCCGATTCGGCCCACATTCCGGACGGGACGTCCCGGCGGTAGGGGCAGGAGTCGCAGGGACGCGGCGCCGGCGGCTCGAACTGCTGCATCCGCCGATTATCGCGCTTTCGCCCCCCCTGCGGTCGGTGCCAGGGCTCGAGCAGCGGCGGCGCGGCTTGATCCTCAAGCCGCGCCCGGAAGGCGCCGTCAGGCACGCTCGATCCGCGTGCCCTTCCGGGGCCCGAGGGTGATGCGGTAGTCCGGGTAGTCGAACGGGATCCCGATCCCCTCGAACTCTCGCGCCGAGTCCACCATCTGCTGCTCGCCGTGGACGCGGTACAGGTCCGCGTACGGCACGTCGTTGTAGGAGGCGCAGCGGGCCCGGTCTACCAGGTCGCGGGCGGCTTCGCGCACCGTGTCGTACTCGTAGAGCTCGGCGCGGCACCAGCCGGGCAGCGTCACATAGCCCAGGTAGCGGGGCAGGTCGGTGGTGGTGGACATCTCAGGGCCTTTCGTCGGCGGGTCGGTGACGTCGCGGTCGCCACCGGCCGGCGCCTGGCCGGGTCAAGGCCCCGGCCGCCCGCGAAGGGCCCGGACCCGGCCTTGACCCGGCCGAAGGCGGCCGGTAGACCGCCAGCGGCGCACCGCACCCGCGCGTGTCGGCCCGGCGATGGACGCGACGGATTCGCCCCGCCGGCGCAGGGCGCGCCCTCCGGCCGGCCGAGAGGCTGCCGCGCGGCGGGCCCCCGCCGCGCGGCGTTCCGGCCGCTACGCCGCGTCCTCGGCCAACTGCTTGAGCGCGGCCTCGTGGACGAGGTCGGTCATCTCCTGTCGGGAGAGCCGTCCGCGGACCTCGTTGTAGGGGCGGGTCCAGGTCCACAGGAACGACGGGTCGTCGCGGCGCAGCACCGTCCGGGACCAGTTGTTGACGTAGGGGACGGTCAGGGACTTGGCGTTGACCCGGATGATCTCGTTCCAGTGGCTGCCGATCCGGGCGAAGTCGCCCTTCTTGAAGTCCTCGCGCGACCAGATCTTGACCCCGGCCTGCTCCTTCTCGGCGATCTCTGCGAGCTTGGCCTCCAGCTCCTCGCGTATCTTCGCGAGCCTGAAGTTGATCTCCTCGATCCGTTCCGGGGTGTCGGTGCTCCAGCCGGCGGAGTTGGTGCCGGTCTCCAGGGTGCGCACCCAGAAGCGCTCGTCCGCCTCCAGCTTCTCGATCCGGCGTAGTACCGCGCCGGTGTTGTGGCGCTTCTGTTGATGGGCGGTGACGGCGTCGGCCCGGTTGCTCCAGTGCGTGGCCTTGTCCGCCTCGCGGAACCCGGCTTCGATGTTGTTGAACGCCCGGTCGCGGTAGGCCCGGTCGCGTTTTTCGGAGTGGTGCCCTCGCAGGATGGGCTGGCCCATCGGGATCGCGTCGAACATGCGGTGCCCGGCCGTCGAGCGGGCCTCGGAGCGTGCGGCGGCGTTGTCGGCGTATCCGGCGAAGCGCTCGGCGCGCTCCTCGGCCCGTTCGGTGCGCTCGGCTTCGGCTTCGGCGTAGCTGCGGGTGGCGGCGTTGTCGATCGTGGTCTCGACGTCGCAGCCGACCGCGCGCAGTGCGGCAGCGGTGCGCTCGATCAACGCAGTGTCGGCGCGTTTGTCGCGCGAGTGTGGCAGGTACCACTGACCGAGGGTGCGGCTGAACTTGAAGCGATAGGCCTTGAGAACCGGCCCGGCGCTGTCGCCGCGGCTGGTGCCGTCGGCGAGTGTGCCTTCGGCCGGAGTGTGGGTCAGGGTAATAGCAGGCATCGAATCTCCAACGTGAGAGGAAATGGGGTGATGGGTGTGCGGGGAGCGGATGGGCCGCCCCCCGCACGGTCGGACCGGGTCAGGCGGCGTGCGCGAGGACGCGGGTATGCGGGGCCTCGGGCCCGCGGCCCAGCTCGGCCAGCGGGCGCAGGCGGCTGCCCGCGTCGTCGGCGCCGAACAGCGCGGTCAGCAGCCGATGGGCGTCGTCCCAGTCGAAGGGCCAGGACCCGTCCGAGGCGAGGGAGACGTGCCGGGGTGCGAGTTGGGCGGCGCGCAGCAGGATCGCGGTGACGGCCAGGTCGTAGGGCAGGTGCCGGGTCTGGCACCAGTCCATCCGGAACGCCGAGCCGTCCTCGGTGCGCGCGGCGATCCCGGAGCCGGAGCCGGGGGTGAGCACGAAGTTCTCGCCGGTCTCGGGCCGGGTGCCGTTGACGGCGATGACCGCCTCGTTCAGCAGCGGGATGCCTATGCCGGTCGGGCCGGCCAGCGGCACGCCGCGGTCGGCCAGCCAGGCGAGGATGTCGCGGCTGTCGTCGACAAGGCGCGGGAAGATCGCAGTGAACTGCGGAGAGTCGGGCTGGTAGGCCCAGTAGTGCGTGTAGACCATGGGAACGGGTCCGTCTCGTTCGGGGCCGCTCGCGCGGCCCGCCGGGTGGTGACGGACCCTGGTCAATCGCGCCCGGCCCGGTCCGGGGCAAGGGCTCGGCGCAGCCGACCGCGCAGCGGCTCGGCCCTTGAGCGGGTCGGCCGGGTGTGATTCCCGTAGGGCGACACCACCAACGGGCCGAACGCGGCTCCGCGCAGCAGATGCGAACGATCTAAGGTCGGGCCGTGGCGGGCTTGGCGCGCCGCGATCACAACGAGTGACAGGCGGCGGGCGGATAAATCCAGCACGAGCCTCTGCCGGTGCGTAGCGTCGTGCGCAGGCGAGAAGACGGCGAGACAGGCGATGAGCTACGCGAAGAAACGCAGCACCGGGAAGGGAACCGGGCACAACAGACCAGCGGGGGTTGAGCCGGTGACCGCGCTGCTGTGCACCAGCCGCGACTTCCCCGGCGAACTGGGGGCAGACTACCCTGCCGCGTGCGACCTGCTCGGGCTGCCGCCACGTCCCGGTGGCTACGCGCTGCGCCTGGCCCAGGACCGAGCCGGGGCGCGCTGGACGATCGTGTCGCGTGACGTGGACCACGTCGGCTCGGTGCTCTCGATCCACGCGATGGGCGTTGAGGCGAGTTGGCACGTCGAGGCAGAAGACGTCGACCACGTCCGTCCGGGCTGGCCGCTCGCCTGCCCGCTCGCCTTCGTCGGCCGGGGCGATCCGCACGATCCGCCCGGCCCGGCGCCCGTGTGGACTCCGGCGTATCCGCCGAGCTGGGCGCCGACCGGCCGGCGCGTGTTCGCCGATCTGATCGTCAGGGAGTTGCGCGAACCGGCCGATTCTTCAAGTCGGGAAATGGCCCGGCTCGATCTCGGGCTCGACCCCGCGGAGGGCGTACGGTTGCTCGACCTGGCAGTGAAGCCGGGCGCCGATCGGGAGGAGCCGGCCGTGCTGGCGGCGCTCGAACAGGCCCGCACCCTGGCCGCGACTCCGTATCCTGTCGGCACCGTTCGCGCCGACTGGATCGGGGACCATCCCCTCCTGGTGCGTGCTACAGGCGCGGACTGGTCGTTGCTGGCCCGGCCATCGTGCTGCTCGATGCCTTCCCCGGCTGTGTATTCGATGCTGCCGGGACGCGATGCCTCGATGACGTTCTCGGTGGCCTCCTACAAGCTGCAACGGCTTCCGGCGCGGACTGCCGCGGCATGAAAAATGGCTGATCTACAGTGCACGCGATGTGTCGGCACGCCGCCGAAATCGCCCCAGCTGGGTGATGATGTGGCGCGGCGGACGTTGCAGCTCCCGCGACCACCTTCGGCCCGAGTGGCGCGCAGCGTCCATCCGGACCGCTCCCATCAGCGATGCTCCCCGCTGTCCGGCACGCCGGTCACTTCTGTGTGCCCCGGTCCGCAGCTTTCACCGCAGCGGCAGGCATGTGCGGGGACGCGGCAGGTGCACGAGCGCCCTCGGCGGCGTCCGAAGGCGAAGATCACCTCCAAGACGCCCACCAGGTCCTCCTGCCGAGCCCGGCGCAGGGCGTACAGGCTCAGGCAGAACCGCGCAACAGCGACGACAACGAGTACAACGGCATACGCGACCGACATGAACGATCCCCACGCTCGCCCCTCCGGCCGTGAGGGGATGATGGAAGAGATCATCAGAGTCCGTACAGGCGTGCATGCAGCGCCCGGAGCATTCGGCCGCTGCCCCGAACCTGCCGCCCTAGGCGGCGAGCGGGGGTGCGGTCAGGGTGCGGGCGCTGGTCAGTGGCAGGCGTGCGATGCTCACCGAGCGCGACGGTGCGCGAAAACGTACCGGGAACGCCGCGTGCGAGACCGCGGCCAGCCTGCGCAGCGCCGCCCACAGACGACGTTCGACCTTGCTCAGGCGGCGCAGTTCGGCGGCCCGGACCAACTGGACGATCTCCGACACGTCGACCGCCTCGTCGACGACGATCGCAGCGGTAGCGGGCCGGGGGCCGGCTGGCGGCTCAGTGTTCCGGTGCCACCGGTGGATGCGTCCAACGCGCTGCACCAGCCGACCAAGCGGGGCAAGGCCTGTGATCAGCACTTGCACATCCGCGACGTCGATTCCCCGCACCGCCAACTGGTCGACGGGCGCAACGACGGGAAGCGGCGGTGCCGCATTCTGCGGGCGCCGCAGCGCCGTGTCGTGCTGCTCCGACGACGCCTGGCGGGCCAACCGGGTGAGAGCGTCCTCAAACGAGCGGGTCACCAGCAGTGCCCGCTCGAGCGCCACCTGATCTGCATCGGCGAGGATCTTGGCGGCGACCGCGGTAAAGTCCGTCGTCTTGCCGCTGTTGACGTAGCCGACGATCATGCCGCGCGCCGGGCCTGAAGTCGGCATGATGTTGTGGCCGCGGCGGACGGCGAGCAGGGGCGCGACCAATATCGATTTGTCTGCCATGCCGTGCACTACGCCCACCTCCCGCCCTGATACAACGTCAGATCGAGCCCATCCTAGCGGTTCCGTCAGTTGCGTTCAGTGCGCCGCCTCTTGCTTAGGTGGGCTTCCTCCTGCGGTCTGATTTGACCGTACTCCGGCCCGCTCCGTGCCCGGAGCGCGGCCGGGCGCACTCCGGGCCCGGACGACGGCTACGCCGCCAGGTGCTCGCGCACCCGCATGAGCGTGAACCCCAGGAGGTTGAGTCCCGGCCACAGGTCCGGGTCGGTGGAGCGCGGATCGCTCGCGCGCAGCCCAATCCCCCAGATCCTGTCGTACGGGCTGGCCTCGGCCAGCACTCGTGAGCCGGTGGCGGCGAGGTAGTCGGACAGGGCAAGGTTCTGGTGGAACTTGGCGGTGTTGCCGATGAACACGGCCGCCTCCCGGCGGCGGGACCATACCGCGTCGTGGAATCCGCGCACCCGACGGCCGAGTTGCTTGGCTTCGGCTGGGGTCGGAGCCGCGAGGATGCGGGCTTCGGCTTCGGCGTCCTGGAAGACACGGGCCTTCGCGGCCATCATGAAGTGCTCTGCGCTCGGGTAGCTGACGCGTTCGACGGTGAAGGCGGCGGGGAACCACTGGCTCAGGCACCCGGCGCCGATCGATCCGTCCGGTTCGGGGCGGTGTCCCCAGAACATCAACCACTGCGGCTGCGCGCCGCCTCGGATGGCTGCGGCCAGTTCGTCCGCCGTGCGTGCCTGGTGCGCGGCCGGCGACTGCTGCGAGGTCGTCATGGAGTGCTCCTGCTCTCGTGGGCCCGGGGGTGCGGGCCGTGGGTTTCGCGACGCCGGTCGAGAACCGGGGCCGGGCCTGCGCCCGTCGCGGCGGCGCGCCCGAGCGCAGCGAGGCCGAACGACCGCGCGGGCGCCAGCCGGACCTGGTAGACCCGGGTCGGCGCGAAACCGGCACCGCGCCGCTCGCGGCGCGGGAGGGATTGATCGACCGTGGGCCGCGAAGGCGCCGGGCCGGTGTGCCCGCGCACATCCATTACTCGAACTTTCGTTCGATATGGTGGCGGTGTGTCGCACTCTCTGCGGTTCGGTCCGCACCCACCGGACCTGGAGCTGTCCTTGGAGCCACAGCCCAAGGACATCTACGCGCGTGCGGCCCGCCACGACTTCGCGATCGTCAGGGCCCGGATCGGTGGGCGGTGGAGGCTGGAGGTGCTGCGGGAGTGGAAGCAGATCAGGAAGGACGGGTTGATCATCCGCATCGAGTACGGCGGCGAGAAGAACAACGGCCCGGTGTGCCAGTGGTTCAAGTACCGGGCGGAGAGCCTGGACCCATTGGCGGTCAACCCGGAGACCGGCGCGGTGGCGCTGGTGCCGCCGCACCTGCGCGGGTGAGGGCCGATGGTACTCACGCCTCGCGCCGTTGCCGCTTTCGCCGCTGCGATCATCCGCGCTGCTCGGATACGGTGTTGTCAGTGGCGCGGGAGAGCATGGGCCTATGTCAGCGTTTTGGATCGGTGTATGGGCTTCGGTGATCGGCGCCGTGGTGGGCTCAGGGCTCATCGGCGGCGTGGTCGTGTTCTGGCAGACACGGGCCACGAACCGTGCCGCAGAGGTGCAGGCCGCGCTGCTGCGTTCGTCGGCTGAAGCTCGGGCGGTGGTCGCGCAGAACAGGACGGCGGCCTACCAGTTTCATCTGGTGATCGCAGAGCTGTTGGAAGCACTGGAAGCCGTGCGGAATTCGGTCCTGCGGCAACTGCGGGAGCCGCAGGAAGCGGTGACGTCCGCGGAGGTGCGACGTGCGGCCAACGAGCGTGTGGGTAGGTATGTCCTGTGCGAGCACGGGCTGTTCGTGGCGGCTCTGCCTGAGCCTCAACGATCGTGGCTGGAGAACATCGACCAGCTCACATTCGAGCTCGATCCACCAGTCAGTTCGTCGCACAAGACCCTACGTCGCCTTCTCGATGAGCTGTGGGAGGACATCCACTGGCTGTGGTGGGCGCAGGAAGTGCTCGTCACCGTGGTGGCGGGGACCGCTGAGCCGCCGCCGGAGCCTAACGAGAGGGTCACCTACGGACCGGCTGAAGCCGCCTGTGAACCCAGACAGCTCGACCAGAGAGCCGAGCTGGCTCTATCTCGGTGATCGAGACGCCGGGCGGCATCAAGCGGCGAGGCTCGGGGGGGCAGGAGAGGGCGTGTCGACTACTGGTCGGGGCGGTTCTGCGCGAGGGCCGGGGCCCGGCTTAGGTAGGTGCGGATGTGCGTGGCGGTGGCCTCGTCGGTGCGGGCGCCGGTGAGGCCGGCCCTACTCATCGGCGCCCGTCGCTCGGTCCTCCCCAAGTGCGATCAGCAGCGGCAGGTCGCGCGGACCGGTGGCGTAGCGGGCACGTGCGGTGCGCTCGGTGACGCCGAGCGAGACGGCCACCGCTGTGAGTCCGGGGCCGGCGTACAGGTCGTAGGTGATCGCCTGCTCGGTCACGGCGTCGAGCAGGGCGCGCAGTTCGACTACCGCCGAGGTGTAGCCGCCGGTCGGCGGCTCGCCGGTGAGCGCGGCGGCCGCGGTGGTCAAGGCGCGCACGCCAGCGCGTACACGCTCGGCCAGGTGTTCGGCGAGCGCGTCGGCCGGGTTGAACGGGGCTGGGTTCGCAGACAAGCAGGCTCCTGAGATCGGGAGAAGGAAGGAAGGGGTGGTCTGGCCGGAGGGCGTCCGGCCAGACCGGTTCAAGCGCGTGGAGCGGACCCGACGAGGTCGGCGGTGTGGTCGGCTTCGTCGCGCAGCTGCTCGGGGTGCGCCGGGTCTCGCCGCCCGGCCAGGCGGGCGCTGAGCGCGGTGTGCTCGCGCAATCGCCGGTTAAGCTCCGTGGCCTTGTTTGTGCCGATGTTCAGTCCCTCGCGCAGCGCGTCCCGAGTGATCGCCCGCCCGTGCTCGGCGCGGTGTGCGGCGTCCAGGCGCAGCACCCCGGCCCACAGCTCCGCCTCGGCCCGCCCGGATGCCGGGCGGGCCTCGTCAGGTGCGGCCTGCTCGGGCGCGGCGTCGAGCTGGGCGGCGGGGGCGGCGTCGGCCGGCTGCTCGTCCTCGGGGGAAGCGTCAGACTCGGCTGGAACCGGTGCGGGTTGCCGTTGCGGCCGGACCACCTCTGCCGACGCTGCGGCGTCGGTGTGGGTGGCGGTGGGGCGGGTGTGGATCTGGCGCAGCAGCCACGGGCCGGTGTCCGCCCAGCAGATCAGCAGGATCGGGCCGATCGCCTCGACGGCGGCGGTGCCGTACTGGCCGTGGGTGACCGCGTCGGCGGTGTTCAGCGCGAGGGTGAGCAGTCCGCAGAAGGTCAGCAGGCGGCGCGGCTTGGTCAGCTGCTCGTCGTCGTAGCCGAGGGAGGCCAGGTGGCGCACGCCGAGCAGCAGCCCGATGACGCTCAGATCGACGCTCGGGCCGATCAGCCACGCGATCCAGCCCTCGATGCCCAGGCTGACGCAAAGCCGGTGGGCGTTGCCGAAGCAGAACGCGAAGCACATCCCGGAAATCAGCAGCGTGATGGCGGTGATAGCGGCCCGGGTCGGCCCCGCACCGGGCGGGGCCGAAGGGCCAGGGGCGGCCGGGTTCATCAGGCGCCGATCAGCTCGCGCAGGACCTCGTCCTCGTCGAGCCCTTCTTCGTCGACTTCCTCTCCGTGGTAGCGACGGCCCCGGTCGAGGGTGTATTCGGCGTCGGCGCCGACGGCGTCGAGCAGGTGCATCAGGTCGCAGATCAGGTCGCCGGCCATCTCCTCGACCCCGTCCACGCACGCCGCGTTGCGCGGGCCGATCTGCCTGGTGCGCAGGCCGAAGGTGCGCAGCGCCTCGGCGGCCCACCCGGCGCGGTCGAAGTTGTCCGGGTAGCCCTCGGACAGATCGGGCTGGTACTCGTCGAGGTCGACGGGGCTGTTCGGCCGACCGGGAGCGTGCAGGGCGGTGCGCAGGCCCGCCAGAACCGGGCGGGTGGCCTGGTCGACGCTGGCGGCCGGGACGTTACCGGCCAGGGCCTCGGTGACGGCGCGCTCCAGGCCGATCAGGGCGGCGCGCACGCGGTGCAGGTGCGCGGCCTCGTCCTTGAGCGCGACCAGGACGGGCGCCTCGAGCGGCGGTCGCAGAGTGCTGTGGTCGATGACCTGGATCTGGACGGGCGGCTGCGCGGTGGCGCGCAGTGCGGGCTGGTTCATGTCGGTCGGCTTTCTGTGCTGGTGAGGTGTGTGGGGCCCGGTCGGGCGGGATGCCGCCCGCCCGACCGGGCAGTTCAAGGGGCTTAGGTGCGTGGAACTGGTCTGCGGGTCACCACATCCGCTCGGTCTCCAGCCGTGCAGCCAGGTGGTGAAGGCGGTGTCCGGTGCGGCAGAACTCGCCGCCCAGGACGCAGCAGGTCGCGCAGCGCTCGGCGTGCTGGTCGTAGAGCCCTGCGGACAGCCGCTCCAGGAGGAGCCGGGATGCGGTCGTGACGCGGGCGAGCGCGTTGGTGAGGGTGGCCACGGTGCCGGTTCGGGCAGGCCCGGGGCCGCGTCGGGTGTCCGGCGCGGCCCGGCGGGTCAGACCCCCGCGGTGGCCCAGGAGTCGGCGCCCTGGTTGGCGTACTGCGTGTCCGCGCGCTGGTTCTTGGTCGGCTTGGCCTGGGCGTTGCGCAGGCTCGGGCCGATCTCCTCGACTTCGAGTTCGATCACGGTGCGCTTCTCGCCGTCGCGCGTGGTGTAGGAGCGCTGCTTGAGCTTGCCGGTGACCATGACCGAGGCGCCCTTGGTCAGGCTCTCGGCGATGTTCTCGGCCCCGCTGTTCTTCCAGGCGAAGCAGTTCATGAACAGCGTGGAGCCGTCCTTCCACTCGCTGGTGGACCGGTCGTAGACGCGCTCGGTGCTGGCGACGGTGAAGTTGGTGACGCTGGTGCCACTCGGGGTGAAGCGCAGTTCCGGGTCGTTGGTGAGGTTGCCGGAGAGCGTGGTGGTGTTCAGGGGCATGACGTGCTCTTTTCCGTGAGATCCCGCCCCGGTGGTGGGGCGCAGCCGGGGATCCGGCTGGGTCGTGGTGACGGGCCACGGGAATAGCCCGCGGGCTGGGTCCGGGGCAGGGGCTCGCGCGCAGCGCGACCGGCGTGCCGGCTTGGCCTTTGCGCCGGGCCGGGTCCGTGGGCTCCGCTGGGCGAGGAACCACCAACCGGAACACACCGGTAGCTGTGCCCTCGCCGGGGCGATCCCGGAAAAGGGCCTTCACGCCGCACACCCCGGGCCCCGCGCCTTCCGCCGGCCGGGCCGAGCGGACGCTCCCGAAAGCCTTCGTCTCACCCGCCTCCCGGCCGCAGACGGCTCGGCCACGGCGCGGGGTGGAAAGGGTGCTACGCACCTGCTCACGCTGCCGCCTGAAGGACGGCGGGCGCGGAAGGCGCGGCGACCAGGCGCGGCGCGGCGTGCCGGTAGACTCGAAGGCGCTTCGATCGCCGAACGACGCCGCTGGTGAGCGTGTGTGGGCGGCGGTCGGGCAGGCGGCCGGCCGGTCCTTATGCCAAAGGCGACTCGCCCCGCACGCGGGGCGAGTCGGCCGGCCGTCGCGGCGTCCCGCCCGTCACGGGGCCGAGCTCGGCGAGCGCCCCGGGGGCCGGCGGGCCTTGTCCGCCTGGTCGGCGTAGCGCGCGGCGGCGATCAACGAGGTGCGCGCCCGGCGGAACTCGGCGGCCACCTCCCTGGGTGCCGCAGTGGTACCGGTGACCAGCAGCATCCGGGCTGCGGCACTCACGGCCTGCACAATCGCGGAGGTCGCCGGGTCGAGCGACGTGGACAACGTCGGCGGGTGTATCAGGGCACTGTAGACGTTTAGGCGGAAGGCCATGCCCAGGCGCGGATTGCCGTAGAAGAGACTGCCCACGCCGGTGCTGTAGCCGGTCACCGCGGCCGGCTGGTACTGCTCGCCGGGCGCGTACAGGTCCGCCCTGGCGGCCAGGGTGTCGATCGCGGCGCTGATCAGCCCGGAGTACCAGGCGATCAGGGCGCCTGGCGGCAGGTTCGGGGCGGGCTGGTCCGGCGGCAGGATTAGCATGCTGGTGCACGCGGCCCGCAGGCCGTGCAGGATCTGCGCCTGGCCTTCGGTCGGTTCGGGCTGTGCGTAGTCGGGGTTCGGGTCGGTCACACGGTTCCTTCGCTGTAGTGGATATCTGGTGGTTGATTCATGGAAGTTCGACGGCTGGCTCAGTCGTAGTCCGGGATCGGCAGGGTGCGCCACCGCTCGCCGGTCCACACCTGCCAGGCCGCGGAAACCCCGGCGTGGGTCGGGCGCGGTGAGACCTGCCGGGCCACGGCCGTAAGTTCGGCGTGGGTGCGCGGGCGGTGGTCGACCTCGGCCCAGCCGGTGATCCGGCCGGCGGTCACCTGCCGGGCGTAGGTGCCGGTGTGGCCGCGCACGTCGCGCACGATCGCGGCGCACTCGAACTCCTCGACCAGCAGTTCCATCACCGACTCGGCGTCCAGTTCCCGGCCCTCGCGCCGACAGCCGGACGCGAACACGGCGAAGTCCTCGCCGGTGAACTCCGGCTCCTCCCCGCCGGGGACGAACTCGCTCTCCTGGCCGTTGCCCGCGTTCTCGATCGTGCCCAGGTGCCGATCGCCGAGCCGCACGTGCGCGACCCAGCACAGGCCCCGGGCCATGGCCAGCTCGCTCGCGGCCACCACCCGCGGGGCGCCGTCCGGAACGAGCAGGCCGGTGTGGGGAAGCAGGGGCATGACGTACTCCAATCATTGAGAGGTGAAACAGGGGATTGATCAGGCGGCCAGGTCGAACGGGAAGGATCGACCCTCCGTCTCGGCCTGCCACTGGCCGAAGGTCCGCGCTCCCTGGCGTCGCCTGAGCTTGGGGATGTTGTTGCTGGCCATCCCGACCGGCGCCGGGCCGTCCACGGCCAGCAGGTCCGAGGCGGCCTGCGAATGGAACGGCGAACGTTCGAGCGCCGATTCGCTCGGGAACACGTCGGCCACCCGGTCCCCGGGCGCAAGCAGGACGTCCTGCGTCCCGCCGAGCGAGTAGACCCACTTCAGGTTCGGCGGCGGCGCCGGCTCGACCAGATCCCGGAACAGCCGTTTCTCTTTGGTGTAGGTGTAGAATCCGACGTGCGGGCTCGCGGCGATCACGGTCAGCCAAGCGTCCAGGTAGGACGGACTGTAAAAATCTCCGCCATCGTGTATTCGTACCCGTATACCTGTGGCGAACCTGGGGTGCGACAGCTCCCGGATCATCGCGTCGCGCCAGCCGCCCAGGTCCTCGATCGTGTAGCGCAGGTTCACCAGGTGCCGCGCCCGCACCGAGGGGATCCGGTACGTGCCCTCCCTCGCATAGCATGCCAAGGCGCAGACACCAGCGGCTGGACACGTTCGTACCGTGCTGCCGCCCGGCAGGCGCGCGGCCAGCGCGGGCAGCGTCCAGGTCCAGATCCCGTCTCGGCGCAGGTCCCGGTTGCCGTTGGTCAACAGCCGGGCCGGCCACCGCGCGCCGCGTGCGTCCTCAGCGCCCATCGCCGCGCTCCGCCCGTACGTTGCTCACGCGCTCCCAGTGCTTGTCGAACGCCCCCAGCTGCTTGTCCACCGCGCCGACCGGCGCCAGGGCGTACAGCCTCTCCGTGGTCGGGTACGCCTTGCACCGGGCCAGGACCAGGGCGCGGGCGATCCCGTCCTCGTCGAACGCCACGCGCCCGCCCGCCCCGGCGGCGCGCTCGGCCAGCTCGGCGGTCATCGCGGCCCGCGAACCGCTCGCCAAAGCCTTGACCGAGCGCCACACCGGGCCCTTGACGTGCGGGCCCTCCGTGCCCGCATGCAGCACCCGACGGACCTCGTACACCGCGAAACGGCTGGCCCCCAGAAGCGCCCGGTAGCGCTCCAGCGCGCCGGTCAGCCCGTGCTCGCGCACCAGCTGGTGTGCCGAAACCTTGCCGTACAGCCGCATCCGCTCGTTGAACGCGAGAGCGGTGTGCTCCATCAGCAGCACCTCGGCGGCCACACCCGGCTCCGCGCGCCACCGGTCGATCAGATCCGGCAGGTTCGCCCGGTTGAACCCGAAGCAGCACTGCCCGCAGCACGAACGCCGCCAACGCTCACCGATCAGGGCACTCACATAGGCGTCGCAATGGTTTCTATCCCAACCCCACGAACGCAAGGGGTAGAGTGGCCAGCGCAGGGCGGAAGCATGCTTCATGTCATTCGCAGCACGCTTATCCTCCTCGGCCGCGTAGCCGATGACGTGGAATACCGGGCGGTCGCCGTACTCGTCGGCCGCCCACCAGTCCAACGGCTCGGCCTTAGAACGGATCGAGCACAGATGAGACGAAAGCTGGGGCACGGTTCCGGCGGCGGTGTGCTCGTCCGAAAGCGCCCACGGCCCGCGCATGACCATCCGGCGCGGGCTGCGCGAATCGTCGAGCACCACGTACCCGCCGGACTGGCCCGCGCGCGAGAGCTGGACCAGCCGAACAGAGTGCTCCCGGAGCCTCGGGAGCAAATGTGTTTCCATCATGCGGCGCGTCTCGTCGTACTCGTTCCCGGTCATCGCGACCGACAGCGTCACGGTGTCCAGGTCGATCCCGTCCCGGCTCTCGGGCTCCTCCAGCCACCGCAGGGCGATGCAGGCCGAATCCAGGCCCATGCCGAATGAGAACCTTGTCATAGTCGGGGTCGCGCCGTCGCGCAGCGCGGGCGCCATCATGGGCGCCCGCCGTTCGCCGCCCCGGCCGACTCCAGGGCGAACAGGTAGGCGTACGCCTCCTCGGCCTGCTGCTCGCCGAGGGCGGCGGGCTCCTCGGCGGACCCGCCGGTGATCAGCAGGGGGCCGCATACGGCGGCGGCCGGCGAGCGGAAGACGGCGCGGGCCACGGCGCTGGCGCGCGGGTTCGGCTCGCGCTCGCCGGCCAGGGCGTCGGCGTCGATCCACAGCAGCAGACCGAGCCGGTCGGTGGTGGTGACCACCAGACGGCTGGTGCCCAGCAAGGCCACCACGATCGGAAGCGCGATCGGCTGCTCGGGCCGGTACATCCGCGCCGGGCCGTCGCCCGGAAGAATCTCGAAGAACTGATACACGAAGCTTTCCTTGAAAAGGGGAGGGCGGGGCCGTGCCCGGCGCCGAGCGCCGGGCACGGAACAAAGCGAGGGGGAAGCGCCGGGCGGCCCCCGGACGGGCGGGAGCCGGGCGCGGGCCGCTATGCGGCCTCGGACTCCTCGACCTGCGCACCAGCCGAGCCGTCCGGCTCGACCTCGACCGATCCGGCACCGTCCCGGGGGGCTTCCGGGGCCGGGTCGTCCTCGTCCCGGCCGTCCTCGTCCCCGTCCTTGACCGGCTCGTCCCCGCCGCCCGCGTCGTCCTGCTCGTCCCCGCCATCCTGCGCGTCCTGCGTGCCGGTCAGCGTCCCGGCCTGGCTGGACAGGTCGGCTGGGGTGTAGGTCTCATCGGCCACGATCGCCGCTTCGATCGGGGCGAGGTTGTGCCCGACATCCCGGCAGAACTCCAGCCAAGTCCGGGCGTGCTTGCGGTCCGAACCGCTGTAGTCGTACTCGGACTGCGGCTGGTCGGTGCGCCAGGTGTCCTTGGTCACGGCCTTCTCGTACGCGGCGGCCACCACGGCGAAGTTGAGCATCATCAGGCGCCGGGGGCTGGCCGAGAGGACGGCCTGCTCGAAGTCCTCGGGCTTGCTCGCGCCCATCCCGAGCAGATCGGCCTGAAGCTCGGCCCGCTTCATCGCGCTGGCGAACTTCCTGACCGGGTCCGGGGCGTTGAGCGTCGCCAGGGTGGCGAAACGCGAGATCTTGTCGAGCGTGTCCTTCTCCACGCTCCCGGCGCCGGAGATCAGCCCGCGCAGCCACGTCTGGCGCACCGTCTGGGCGGCGGCGTGGTCCTTGTTGCCGCGCACCACGGCGCGCTTGGCGGCCTTGTCCTGGGCCTTGGGGGTGGCGGCCGAGCCGCGCGGGCTGTAGACCTCGTGCCCGTTGGCCTGCGGGTCCAGGCAGAAGTACGACACCCGCACCCGCCCGTAGCGCTCGAACACCGCCGCGTGCCCGGGGCAGGCGGCGTGCTGCTCGTCAGTGATGCACGAGCCGTCCGCCGGGACCTCGAGATACGTCACGCGCACCGCGCCGTCCGGCTCCTCGTCCAGAACCGTGATCCCCTCCGCCTCGTGCTCGGCCCGGATCGCCGCGCGCTGCTCGCGCTCGGTGCGCTCGATCCGCTCGCGCTCGACCTGGAACTTGAACCGGTTCGCCTCGGCGGCCTGCATCAGCCGCTCGGTGGCCTCCTGGTCGTCGGCGAACTCGTCGAGCACTGCCAGTTCGGCGATGTCCCACTCGTAGCTGCACGCCTCGGCCGCGCTGCGGGTGGCCTTCGGGAGCTTGCCGACCTTCAGCACCTCCTCCACCCGGCCGCGCTTCTTGCCGTACGCGGCGGCCAGCTTCTCCTTGGACGCGCCCGCCTCGGCCGCGCCGAACAGCATGCTGGCGGTCTGAAGCGGGGTCAGCGGCTCCTTGTGCTGGGAGGTGGTGACGGTGATCAGATACTGCTCGGCCGGATCGTCGGCCAGAGCGCCCTTGAAGCTGTAGGGCACCTCCGTGAGCTTCAGGTGCTCGGCCACGTCCATCCGCAGATGACCATCCATGATCATGTACGTGCCGGGCCGGTCGGTCCGCGTGATCACGAACGGGGTGTCGAAACCCCGGTCCTTCACACTGGCCAGCAGGTCCGGGCGGGGCCTGCGCCGCTTCGGGCTGCGCGGGTTCTTCGGGTTGCGCACCAGGTGACGCAGTTCGATCGTCGGCGTCTCGGCGGGCTCCTGCGGGCAGGGCGAACCGGCCTCCTGCTCGACCTCGGCCTCCTGGCCGATGGCGTCGATCTCGGCGACCAGGGCCGCGTCCGGGGCGGCCTGGTCGTGCTCGGGCATGGCAATGCTCATGGAAAGTGTCCTTCGCTGGTGAAAGTGAGGTGTGGGGCACGCGTCTGCGGGGATGCCGCCCCGCTGGCGCGCGAACAGATGCGGGCGCCGGACAAGCCGGTCGCGCCGGGAAAAGGGGAAGAGAGGATGACGGCCCACGGTGGCCGGGCTGCGCGCCGCTCATCGAGGCAGCCGCACACGCACCGGATTCAAAGGGGGTCGAGCCGGGGCCGTCAGCCCCGCCCGGTATCCCGATTATGGCAGATCAAGGTACCGATATCAAGTCATAAGCACAGGTCAGGGGCTTTCGAGATGTATTCGTGACCTGAAAATCGTTGGTTGATGAAGTGCCGGATCCGGCGCCGTCCGCGCCCGGGGCGCCCACGCTCCGACCATGAATTCCCGGCCCTCCCGATAGCTGCCAGTTGGGTCCGGGGCCCAGAGGTCGCCCGGGTCAAGGGGCGGCCGAAGGCCGCTCGCTTGCCTGGGCTGGCCCGCACGTGAAGGACGGCGACGCGAGCGAGAGCGAGCGCCCTTGACGCGGGGGTCCTGCCCCGGAGACTGGGGCAGCGGGAGGGCTCGATCAGAAGGCTGCGTCAACGGCGCGCCGCAGGCAACAGGACCGCGAAGCCGTCCCCGCGCCGAACCCCGGCGCAGCAGCGGCCGACCCTGGTCCGGCGCCGCCTGCCGCAGCTACACGAAGTCGACGCCGTCGCCGCGGCACGGCTCAAGCACCGGATCATCCGGATCCACGCCGTTGGCGAGGGCCATCTCCCGGTACGAGTCCTCCGGCCCGTCCGGCAGCACCGGCACGGACAGGCCGCCTCGAGCCAGCCAGCCGCGCACTGCGAGGTTGTCCCCGGCCCCGCGCAGCAGGAACCCCGCGCACATCCGCGGCTGCTGCGGATCCGCCCCGTGGCAGCCAAACACGGCCTCGGACTGATCGTAGGAGGTGTGCGCGGACAGGCGGAACGCCTCAGCCGGGAACTGCCCGGCCGGCGCATCGCGCCGCCACGGACACGGCTCCTCGCCCCCGCACGGCGAGCGCTGCACGGACGGCGGCCCGTACCCCTCGCTCGTGGTCACCCCCCACACCTCGCCGGCCGCCCGCGTACCGAGAACGCTGGCCGCACGCCGCGCGGACCGTCGCGTCTTCGGGTTCTGCGCGTCGTCCATCCGCTCGTCCGAAACGTCGGCCCGCCCCCGCGACGGACCTTACCGCGCCGGATTCCCTGACCGTTGCGGGCAAGCGGCCGGTGTGGGTCCGGTGAGCCTGACCCACGCCCGCGCCGGCTTAGCGGCCTCGCCGCGCCGGTTGTCGCACGGGGCTGGGCGTGCGGTGCTCGCCCAGTTCCCGGCACGCGCGGTCCAGCTGCGCCGCAGCCTCGTCCAGGTCCTCGATCCGCCCGGCGCGCTCTCGCGCTACGGGCCGCACGGCCTCGACGAAGGCCGCCTCGTACCGGGCGCGCGCCGCAGCCCACTGCGCGACGGCGTAGCCCGGCCGGTCCGCCAGCAGAGCGCTGACGGGCTCGTTCGCCCGATCCCAGCGGGCGGTGAACTCCTCGAAGTCGACGACATGCGCGGGGGAGGCGGGGCGGGTGCGCAACCGGTCGAGCGAGAGTCGCGCCTGCTGCACCTCGTCCCACGCGCTGTGCAGTTCGTGGGCGTGCTCGGCCGTGATGTCGTCGGCGAACTGCTCGCCGATGGCGGTGAGCTTGGCATCGAGATAGTCCAGGTGGAATACGAGAGCGTCAACAGCGCTCTCGGCGCCGGCCGAAGGAATGGCCGGAGCGACGGGCAGAGTGTTGGGGAGAGCGGTCATCGCAAAGTCCTGATCGTGAGGTGAGTTGAAGGAGGCGGAGAAGGGGCGGACCGGTCGGGAGGCTCGGTGAGCCGCCCGACCAGCCCTGGAGCGCTTAGAGCTCCCAGTCGGCGTCGTCGTAGCCGGGCAGGTTGGAGATCACCTGCTTGCGCAGCTGGTAGCACAGGCGCATGGCCTGGCTCTGCTCCCATGCGGGGTGCTCGCAGGACTGGTACTCGTAGCTGTCGATCAGCTTCAGGACGGCGACCGGGCTGTAGCGCAGCCGCTGGAAGCTGTAGATCGGATCGATCTCGTCGCCGTCGTTGTACCGGCGGTTGACCGAGACCCTGTTCTCCTGCCACAGCAGCGATCCGGCCCGGTCGGCGGTGTCCGAGTTCAGGACGTGGGTCCGCTCTGCCTCGACCGGGTCGCTCCAGCGGATCCATCCGGTGTCCCCGCGCCTGGGCAGGGCGCCGGTGATGATGGCGTCGATGTGCTGCTTGCTGACGACGGAAGCGCTCATGGTGCGGTGTCCCTTCTCGGTGGCCCCGGCCCGGGACGTGCTGGCTTCCGGGCCGGAGCTGGGTGTCTGACGCGAGGTCGCGCACCAGGGCCGGGCGAGGACGGGTCAAGGTGGAGCGCCCGAGCGCAGCGAGGCCGACCGACCTTGACCCGGCCGAGCGCCCTGGTAGACCGAGAGCGGCAGAACCCAGCGGGGCGGAACGCGGTACGGCTTCGGCGTGCGCTGAGGTGGGCGGGAGACGGGAAGGCGGGTGGCCGCGCGCACCGGACCGAGTGGCCGGCGCGCGCGCCCGCGTAGCAGCGGCTTTACTTGTGCGGCGTGATGAGCAGCAGGTCGATCTCCTCGGCCGTGGCTCCGATGCGGCGCCACGGCTGGGACAGCTTGTGCGTGAGCAGTGCTTCGTACTCGTCGGCCTGGCTGCCGTGGACCTTCTCGTACGCCTCCATGTCCAGGACGTCGCCGATCTGGTCGAAGATGCCGGGCAGCATCCGGGAGCCGAGGCGCAGGTAGAGCGTTTCGGCTCCGGAGTTGAGCGGCGCCACCTTGCTGGCGGCGGACAGGACCGAGATCTTCTCGGCGTCAGTGGCCGGGCGGGTGTCGATCCCCGCGGCGACCCGGTCGAGCAGTTCGCGGCAGTGCGCGCGAAACAGCAGTTCCGGCCACTCCTGGTCGTTCGTCATCCTGAGCAGGCGGAAGCTGTTCCACAGCGGGCTGCGCCCCTGCTCGCCGTGGCGCAGTTGGGCAGCCTCGATCTCCTCCTCGGCCCAGCCGATCCGGTCGAACACCTCACCGATCCACCCGCCCACGTCGTTGAGCATTTCGTCGAGTTCGGAGAGGTGGGCGGTGGGGCGGACGGTGACGGCGCGGTCGGCGCTCGGCACGTCCGGCAGACACAGGGTGGAGTGTTCGAGGGTGGTCACGGTGTGCTCCTGACGAGAGGTCGATGGGCGTCCGGACCGGCTCCCGGGACGTGGGGGCGTCCGCGGAGCCGGTCGTGCCATCGGGCGGTTCGGCCCGAGCTGGCGGGCCGAAGGCCAAGCACGCGCGCACCGGTCGGGCAAGGCTCGGCGCAGCCGACCGCGCAGCGGCCCCGGCCTTGCAGCGCACCGGGGTGCGTGGTGCTTACCTCAGGTCGTCAGCCGGGCGGGCCGCCGTCACGCGGCGTGCGCCACCCCACGACCGGGCTCGGTCGAGTGCGTTCGAACGAACAGAGCTCACCGATGCCGCCCGATCCGGGAACCGGCACCGGGAACCGGGCCAACCCGCAGGTGCAGACCCGTAATCAGGTCGCTCTACGCGACGAAGCAATCGAGGCCGGCGGCGGGGCCGCCGCGTGCGCTCGCGGGCCGCATGGAATCCGGGGGAAACGCCGCGCAGCGATCTGGGAGAATTCGCAGATGCCTGCCGATACCCTCCAGTTGGCCCGCGAGGCGCTACGGGCCGGGGATCCCACTGCGCTCCTCGGCGTGCGCGAAGGGTCGTGGATCGACGCCAAGGGCGGAATATACGATCTCGGCTCTGCGCCTGGAGCAGAAGAACTCGCCAAGGACGTGGCGGCGTTCGCCAACACGGAGCATGGCGGGCTGCTCGTCATTGGGATCGGCACGCTGCCTGACGCGCACGGGGAAGTGCTCGACAGGCTCAAGCCCATCGCACACACCCTGGTCGACCTGGACCGGCATCGGAAGGTCATTCGCGAGCGGATTACGCCCTCGCCCCGGAACGTCCAGGTCGCGTGGATCGACCTCGGGAACGAACGGGGCGTGTTGTACATCGACATCCCCGAACAGCCCCGCTCCAATCGACCGCACCTGGTGGCAGCCCCCGCAGGACGCGACGGCAAAAGCCATCAAGCCAGCGTCGCGGTTCCGATTCGTGAGGCCGACGGTACGTATTGGCTGCCGCGCGCGGAGGTCCATCGGCTGCTTGCGGCCGGCTGGGCGGAGTCTGGAGGGCCGAGCAGAGAGGGGTTGGCCGCCCTTGTCGCGCACCTGGTCCAATCTCAGCGGCCCATCATCCAGCCGCCTCCCGCGGCGCCGGTCCACCAGGTTGGCGGCGGTGATCCGGCGTGGACGCTGACGTTCCAGGAAGCGCACAGGCAATTGCGCAGCCAGATCCGTACATCAGTCGAGCCTGTGACGGATGTGTACCCGGATGGTCCCGGGGTCGTCCAAGCCTTCTCTTCAGGCTTCACATCCGGCGGGTATGTGCTGTGCGCGCTGCCTAACCAACTTCCTGTTGCGGTCAGCGCGGAAATCTGGCGCGTGCTGCATGACGTGGCGAGCAAGGCTCAGGGGATTGACGCTATGAGCGCCATCGGCTACCCAAACCCCCGCTCTCGCCAGCGGGGCGAGATCCCGGTCTTCGACATCAACTCCGGGTCCGTCGAGCTCACCGGCGGAGCCTGGGGCGCCGGCCGACTTACGCGGGAGCGTCGCTACGAGGGCCCTTGGCGCTGGGAGCCGGAGTCTACCTACAGCTTCGAGATGACCAGCTCGGCACTGAACTGGACAGCTGGCGCAGACATCCCGCAACTGCGCCTCCGCGCCGTGGCCACACTGCCCTGGGCCGACGCCCACAACGTGAAGCTCACCACCGACCGACGCCGCGAACTGGTCGAAGCGCTCCCTGCGAGCGCCCTTCTCTGCGCGGTCACCGAAATAACTCAACAACATGGCGATGTCCTACGCCCTACGGAGTGGGCGCCAGGACCGAACCGCAACGCGCTCGACGCCCTGAGCTATTCGACTCGAGTGCTCGCCCCGGACGGGCGAGTTGTCCTCACCGCCGAAGTGATGCTCGCGCTTCCCAGCCGTACACAATCCGCCGTGGTCGCTTGCGCTGAGGTCCGCTTCAACGATGTCGCGGCATGGAAGGCCGCCATCGCAGATCTCGGCGATGGCGGACCGAGCGAAGTCATGCCGCTCGATCTCGCGGAGATCGGCAAGCTGTTCGCGGCAGCATGGCACACCGCGGCGGAGCAGCTGCCTGGGCTCGCCTTGCCCGATCGTGCCGACGCATTGTGGGCGGCAGTGCCCGTGGTGGAATTCCGCGTCACGGCCGAACACCAGGCCGACAGCCCGGGGCCACATCCGGCTCTCGCGGACTACGTTGACTTTCGCCCGTTCGGTCAGACCGACCGTGATCAAGTGGATCATATGGCGGTCACGGTTACCGCCCCGGCGATCAAGCCTATCGAGGAAAAGACCGGGTGGACTCACGTCGCGCTCGTCCACATGTGCCAGGGATTCGGCTATGTGGACGCCACCGTCAAGTACTTCGCGAAGTACTGGCGCGAGGTGTTGCGGTGACCGCAGCTTGGTTCATCAAGCCCGGTGGTCTTCCTCCCGCGAAGAACGTCGCCCGTGAACCGAGCGCATCAACAGGAAGCTGGCCAGGAAAAGCAAGCACAATGCAAGTGCCGCGATCATGCCTGTGTTCCAGGCGAAACCGACCCCGTGCAGCACCAGGGTGAACAAGACGAGCCACACCGCAGCGAGGCCGTAGACGGACGACGGGATGGGCGCGGGCCCGGAAGGCTGGTTCACGAGGGAATCCTTGCAGTAAGAGCAGAATATGGAAAGCCTGCTGGGCCGCCGACCAGGGCAGTTCGGCAGACTGGAGATATCGCGCGGCACTGCGGCCGACACACGGAGTTCGCGCCGCTACGCATCGAGGTCCCCGTCCGTGCCGTCGAGCGCAACGTATGGGCGGCGCAGCAGGAGCAGGACCGCGTTGCGCAGGAACACCGCGGCGCCATGGTCGATGTGCACGCCGCGCAGGTCGTCGGTCGGCTCGCCGGTACGCCGGTACTGCTAGTACTCGATCCAGGAGTACGCAACCGGCCTCCACGTACACAGCCGGTCGCTGCTGCGGTACACGACCAGGTCGGAGCGGTCCTCGACCGGGTAGCAGTGGGCCTCGGTCCACACGGTGGAGCCGACCACCCGGCGGCGCACCGAGTGCACCGTCAGCCCGGCCCGCTCACCGCTGGCCGGCCGGGTGCGCAGTGCGACGTCGTCCGGGTCCAGGCGCGGGCGCAGGTCGATCTCGACCGGGGCCCCGTCCGGCCCGGCCAGGACCGCGATGTGGTCCTCGGGTCGGTCGAGCAGCAGAACGTAGTCGGTCCCGCCCAGCGGGCCGAAATCGGCCCGCACGATCAGGTGGACGGTGAACGGGAACCTGCCGCGCCGCTCGCGCAGCCACCGCGTCAGGTACGTCTTGGTCCCCCGCAGCACCTGCGGCGACGAGCCGTAGATGCGCAGCACCCACGACGCAGGGTGCCAACCCATCGAGTACGGCCGAGAAAGCTGGTACTCCCGCATCACGACGCACCACCGACCGAGTCGGCGCGCCGGGAGAAGCTGTCCGCGAGTTCCCGCAGCTCGACCTCCAACCGTGTATAGCGGTCGAACTCGTCCTCCAGACCCCGGATCGCCTCCTGCTTCGCGGCGATCTGCGAGCGGACGCGACTCGCGCTGAAGGCCAGGCTCTCCAGCCGCCGGCCGGCGATGTACTCCGCGAAAGCCCGGTGCAGCGCAGGGCACAGCGGATGAGTCATGTAGTGGCCCAGCAGGGCGAGAACGATCGTGCCGGCCCGGTGCTGCGTGCGGTCCGGGACGTGCACCGTGGACTCGCCTTTGGCGGGGGTGCGGGCGTGGACGTTCTTGACCGGATCGAACGTGTGCCAGTCCTGCGGATTGTTCCAGTGGGTGCCGCCGATCAGCTCGATACCGTTGACCCAGGGCCGGTCGGTGCGCGCCAGTTTGTCCACGCTGCCGTCGCCCCGCCCGTACCAGACCCCAACGCTTGTCGGAACGGGCCCCGGGCCCGACTGGTAGGGGCTGACGGTGAACGTGCCGGAGGCTCGTGCGCCCTTCTCGATCGTGAAGTACGCCTGACCGCGGTGCAGGTCGAACTGCCGGTGCACGACCAGCTTCCCGTACGGATCGGGCAGAGCGAGGAGAACGAGCGCGTCCTGCGCCTCGATGGCGGAGGGCACGGACGGCGGGGAATCGACAACGATGCTCAACGGGGACTCCAGAAGGAAGGCGGTCCCGGGCCTTCCGCCCGAGCTGACGGGCCGAAGGCCAAGCACGGGCGGGCGCGACGACGGCAGGGCTCGCGCGCAGCGCGACCGCGCAGCGGCCGCGGCCTTGCCCGGCCGCCCGGATGTGCTTACCTCTGGTCGTCAGCCGGGCAGAGGCCCCGAAACCGCTGATCAATCAGGATGCCGCTGAGCATATATAACACTGGCTAAAACGCTGCACTGGGGCCGTGCGCGATCAGACACCAAGTACGGCCGCTGCGGTCGATCCCATCGGGTTTACGTCGCCGCCTGGCCGAGTTCTGGGCGGAAGCGCCTCGGCGAGAATACGGGCGACCGTCTCATCCTGCGACCGGTTCGGACCGATGATCTGCTCGCCAGGGACCCCGAGCAGATCCCGTTCGACGTACCACTCCGCCATCTCCTTCTCGCCGTACTCGTAGGCGTTCGGCTTCGAGGCATGTCTGCGAAGTGTCTCAGCCAGCGAAAGATCGTAGTAATAGGCGAAGCTTGGTCCATTGTGCGTCGCGATCAGACCGCGGATCATCTCGCCGTACCTGTCCGCGTAGAGGATCCCTTCGAGGATCACGTCATAGTCGTGCGCAAGGCAGAAACGGACGTTGAGCTCGATCAGTTCAATGTTCAGGCCGCCCGGCCGATCGCGCTCCCGCAACAGGTCGCGGCGGATCACATCCTGCTGTACCAGGGCCACACCTCGACCGGCCGAACGACGCAAGGCCAGCGCAGTCGATGACTTGCCGCTACCCGAATTGCCTCGAATCACGATCAGACTGGGTGAAGCCCCAACATTTCGCGCGACGTCTGGCTTGCAACCGGGCTCGCTCTGTGGCATTTATTCAGCCTAGCGTCCACGGTGCTGCACTGTCGGTTATCCGGCGGAGGCGGTGTACAACCTCTCCCCAAGGATGATCATGGTGTTTGTCAGGGCAACGGCACTGATCGTGAGGGCCCGATCCGCGTTGACGTTGGCCAGCTTGTTGGCGGCTACCATCAGAACGGTCCCAATCTGATCGTTCGGCGCGTCCGGCAAAGCGGCCCTGAGGGCGTCGGCAAGCTGATCGACTAGATCCTCCACGTATGGTGCGTACTGCTCGCCCGTGCTGCGAGCGAGGCTCACCAGCTGATCAATTTCACCGTTCTTCTCCATAGGTCAAATTGCACCACATCGGCTCGTTGCTTGGCCCACCACCTCGTCCACGCACGTCGCTACTGGTCGGGTCACGGGAAGAGCGGTCGGGGAGAGATGGAAGCTGGTTAGCCCCGGCGGGGCCAGAGTCGAGCCCGACGGGCGCCACGATCGGCACGTGAAGCGATTCGCTGGTGTCCTGTGCAACCCTCAGATCTTCGGTGAGCACTTGGCGAACAAGGTGAGCCCTGGCGAGGCCGTTGCCCTGGCGCTCGGTTTGTGGAGACTGCTCGACCTCAGTCGGCGACCTAGTGCCGTTGGCTAGAACGGGGCGTCTTCCTTGCTGGTGATCGCCAGGTAGCCGAAGACTGCGGCCGTTGATGTGTCTGTGAGGTAAATGACCGATTCGGCGCCGTTGTCCAGGCGAAGCCGCGCCTCGCTTTCATTTAGCAGCCCCTTGAGTTCGGTCGGGCTGGCGTTGAGGGTCCCGCCCCAGTCGGGATGGATGCCATGGGCGAAGGAGGTGAGATTGGCGGTTACGTGGAACTGAGTGCCGTCGGCTCGAATCACTGTTGCCGGGCGGTTGTAGGTGGCCATGTCCGCAAGGGTATGGGACGCAGGAGACAAAGCCTTGCCGGAGCGGTCAACTGGCGCCCGATGCTGGGGCCGCGATGGCAGTGAGCACTTGACAATCCATTGACTTCGCTACGCTCCTAGCCGCTTGGCGCACAATGGTCGAGGCGTCGGCTGACCATGTCGACGTGGAGTTAGTCGTGGAGTCCACCGCAGTTCAAGGGGCGCCGTTCTTCGCCGGCCGAAACCGGCGCTCCGCGATGCAAGGAGCCGTTGATACGGGCTTCCGGAACATGGTCGTTCTCCTTGCGGTACTGCCTGATGACAGGTAGGCAGCCGAGATTGCTTGGCCGAACTCGCCGTGCCATGGAGCTGCATCCCGACCGTCGGCTCCATCAGGACAGTTCGGGCCTTTGTGGGCCGCATCGCGTCTTCGTCCTATCGCGGCAGCATCAGTCCGTCCGCGGATGCGGTCAGCTCTCGTCGTCGAAGATCGTCATGAAGCGGGGTTCCTCCATGTTGAACGTCCGGTACAGGCGTCCTATGAGTCGGTCGGCGACACCGCC
>FSXZ01001986.1_pt1 | contig 26540 bp, 20 predicted proteins | sample 1638121 | NCBI WGS metagenome assembly FSXZ01 (sample SAMEA3914788, study PRJEB12502) | metagenome | biome: forest; material: soil | place: Canada | collected 2011-07-03 | depth 0.1 m
GCCCGGGGCCTGCCCCGGCGGGGTGGGCCTCAGCACGGCGCTCGCCGTGCTGCCCGGCGGCTGGGTCGTCGTCGGCAGCACCCCGTCGGCCAACGGCCAGGCCGCCACGGCCCGGGCCGGCTGCCTGATCGTCCTGGGCCCCCAGGGCCATGTCCGGGAGACGATCGCGGGCCACGGCATCAACGGCCCGTGGGACGCGACCGCGGTGAGCTCCGGCTCCCGGTCGGACCTGTTCGTCACCAACGTTCTCAACGGCACAGTGGCCGCCGCGGGCGGCGTCGTCCACCGCGGCACCGTCCTGCGGCTGACCCTGTCCACGGCCGGCGGTACGCCGCCGCAGCTGACGAACGTCGTGACGATCGCGTCCGGGCTGGCCGAGCAGACCAACGCCGCGGCGTTCATCCTCGGGCCCACGGGCGTCGGCCTGAGCCGGGACGGGACGCTCTACGTGGCCGATACCGACACGAGCCAGGTCACGGCCATCCCCGACGCGGCCTTCCGGCACCGGAGCGCGGGCGCGGGCCTGCTGCTCAGCGCGGGCGGGGCGCTGGCCGGCCCGCTCGGGCTGGCCGTCGCCCCCGGCGGGGACATACTCACCGTCAACGGCGACAACGGCAACATCGTCGAGATCACGCCGTCGGGTCACCAGGTCGCCACCGCCCAGCTGGACAGCTCGGGCAGTCCCGCCGGGGCCGGCGCGCTGTTCGGGCTGGCGGTCGCCCCGGGCGGCCATGGCGTCTACTACGTGGACGACGCGGTCAACACGCTGCGCCTGCTGCACTGAGGTTCGGCCGCGCCGCGCAGCCTCATGGTCTCCTATAGCCACATACGCATAAGCGGACATCTCATCTCACGGCGGGACGTGTCATAGCGTCGGTAGAGCGGGCGGGCGTGCCTCACACACCCCGCCCGCCTCAGCTACCACGTCCGCTAAGGGGGCCTGCTCCGCATGTCTTCCATCCGCCGCATCGCCGCGGCCGTCGGAGCGGCCGGTGCCGTCGCCGGCCTGGCGATGGCACCCGTGTCGCAGGCCGTCGCCGGCGTCCGGCCTTCCTTCATCAACCAGTTCAGTCACGTCACCACGATCGCCAGGACCGGCGGCACGCCGCGCGGCGTCGCGGTCGTCCCGGACACGACCGGGCGCCTCATCGCCGGGGATGTCCTGGTCAGCAACTCCGCGGGCCGGGCCGGCAACACCATCACCGAGATCAGCCCGGCCGGCCAGCGCACGCTGTTCGCCGCCGTCGGGAGCCCGCTCCCCGGCGCGTGCCCCGGCGGCGTGCAGCTCTCGCCCGCGCTGGCGGTCCTGCCCGGCGGCTGGGTGGTCGCGGGCAGTGACCCGGCCGGCGGCCAGAACGGCTGCCTGATCGTGATCGGCCCCCAGGGCCACGTCCGCGAGACGTTCGCGGGCAACGGCATCGACGGCCCGTGGGGCGCGGCCGCGGTCAGCTACGTCTCGGGCCAGGGGTACGTCTCGGACCTGTTCATCTCCACCACGCTGAACGGCACCTGGGCCGGGAAGGGCACCGTGGTCAGCCGGGGCGCGGTCGAGCGGCTGCGGATCGGGCTTCCCGGCAACACGCTGCCCCAGCTCACCAGGGTGGTCACGGTCGCCTCGGGCCTGGCCGAGCAGGTCCGGGACGGGCACGTGCTCGGCCCGGCCGGCCTGGGCCTCAGCGCCAGCTTCACCCTGTACATCGCCGATGATGACACCGGCCAGGTCAGCAGCGTCCCGGACGCGACCACCCGGATCCAGTCAGCCGGGCCCGGCACGCTCCTGACCGGCGGCGGCGCGCTGTCGGTCCCGCTGGGCGTGGCCATCGCGCCGACCAACGGCAACGTGCTGACCGTCAACGCCGGCAACGGGGAGATCGTCGACACGACGCCCTTCGGCGACCAGATCGCCACCCGCAGGCTCGGCGGCTCGCTGTCCGGGCTGGCCGTGGCGCCCGGCGGCACCGGCGTCTACTTCACCGACGCGGCGGCCGGAACGCTCCGCCTGCTGCACTAGGCCGCCTGCTGCACTAGGCCAGCGCCACGGGCCGCGGCCCGGTCCCGGATCAGGCTCCGGGGCCGGGCCGCGCCTGGTTACGGGCCGGGACTGTGCTCCGGGGCCGGGGCCAGCCACCGCTCCAGCCAGTCGAACTGCTCGGCCAGGACGTGCAGGACCGACTCGCGGGCGGCGTACCCGTGGCTCTCGTAGGGCAGGATCACCAGCCGCGCGGTACCGCCGTTGCCCTGGACGGCCTGGAACAGCCGCTCGGACTGGACCGGGAACGTGCCCGAGTTGGCGTCCAGCTCGCCGTGGATGAGCAGGATGGGCGCGGTGATGTGGTCGGCGTACCGGAACGGAGACACCCGGTCGTAGACCTCGGGGACCTCCCAGAAGCTGCGCCGCTCGGTCTGGAAGCCGAACGGGGTCAGCGTCCGGTTGTAGGCGCCGCTGCGGGCGATCCCGGCCGCGAACAGGTCCGTGTGCGCGAGCAGGTTGGCCGTCATGAAGGCGCCGTAGCTGTGCCCGCCGACCGCCACCCGGCGCGGGTCAGCGATGCCCCGCTCGTCGAGGGCGCGGATGTGCGCCGCGGCGGCCGCGGTGATCTGCTCGACGAAGGTGTCGTTCATGGTGTCGGGGTCGCCGATGACCGGCATCGTGGCGCTGGTCAGCACCGCGTAGCCGCGCAGCACGAACCAGGTGGGGTCGGAGCCGTGCAGCCGGGTGAACCGCTGGGTGCTGCCCCGGACCTGGCCGGCGGTCGCGGCGTCACCGTAGTCGAGCGGATAGGCCCAGATCAGCAGCGGCAGCCGCCCGTCGCGCTCCGCGTCGTAGCCGGGCGGCAGGTACAGCATCCCGGTCAGCTGCACCCCGTCGCCGCGGTCGTAGGTGACGAGCTGCCGGCCCAGCCCGGTCAGCTGCGGGTGCGGGTCAGGCCAGAACGTGAGCTGGCCGGCGGCCCGGCCCGGATCACCGGCGCCCAGGGCGGCCACGTGCAGGTTGGGCGGCTCAGTGCGGCTCTCCTGCCAGCGAAGCACGCGGTCGCGGCGGCCGCCCGCGAAGCCCAGGACGACCTCGTAGGCATCCGGCGGGCTGGCGAACAGCCGGGTTGACTGCCCGGTGGCCAGGTCCAGGCGGTCCAGGAACGGGCGGTCTCCCTCGGGCCCGCCGCCGTCGCCGCGCAGGTAGATCGCCGGCCCGTCCTGGAGCACCGTCCGCGTGCCGTCCGGGTGGGTCGTCATCATGGGCGATCCGGGGTCGGCATAGGCGTCATCGGCCGAGCGGTCAAAGATGACCGGGCCCGGATCCTGGCGCGCGAAGTCGGCCAGCCGGGTGGTCAGCCAGCGCCGGTCCCGGTCATGCTCGGTGAGCAGGACCCGGCCGGGCTCGGCCAGGTCCAGCCAGCCGAGGCAGCGGTGCTGAACCAGCCCGCAGACGGCGGGCTCGGCGGCCGCGAACGGCGCGGCCAGGGTCAGGACCTGGTCGCGGTGCTCGGCGGGAGCGTGCGGATCGCCGCCGTCGAGGGCCTGCACCCACAGCAGCCGGGCGGGCTCGGCCTCGGCCCAGCACACGTCCCTGGGCCCGGTCGGCACGCCCTGGCGCGGCACCTCGTCGCTGACGGGCAGGTCGGCGATGACCCGCTCCGGCGAGCCGTCGGCCGACCACACCTCGGCGCGGCGGGCAAAGTACGGCCACGGCACCCGGAACGAGAACGGCCGCGACAGCCGGTGCACGAGCAGGTGGGCGCCGTCCGGGGATTCCTGCAGGCGGCGGTACAGGCCGGCCGGGCCCAGCTCCTTGGCCGCGCCCGACTCCGGGTCGACGCGGAGCGGGATGGTGGTGGCCAGCGCCTCGAAGGCGTCGGCGTCGGCGTCGGTATGCAGGAGATCCTGGAACGTCGCCATCTGGGAGCGCTTGCCCGCCGTCTCGTCGAGCTGCGGCTCGATCACGCCGCCCGCCGGCCGGGCGGGGGCGGCGGGTGCCCCGAGCGCGAGCAGCGTGGCCCCGTCCCTGGACCAGCGGACGGCCGCGGCGGCCGAGGTCGGGTCGCCGCCGAGGATGTCGCGCACCCGCAGGCCCGGCAGCGGCCGGGCCGTGCCGGCCTCGGCATCAGCCACCCAGACGCCGATGCCGTCGGGCTCGTCGACGGTGAACACCAGGCGGCGGCCGTCCGGCGCCCACGACGGCACGCTGGCGCTGGCCCCCGCGGGCAGCTGGAGGGCCTGCTCGCGGCCGTCCGACAGGCGCAGCACGGACAGCCCGGTCACCCGGCGGACCCGCTGGCGGCCGGCGATGGCCGGGTCGATCCGCAGCCCGGCCAGCGACAGGTGGGGCCGGGCCAGGACCGCGATCGCCGGGTAGGCCTCGTAGTGCACCAGCGCCGCGTAGTTCCCGCCGGGCGCGAGGGCCGTGAGCGGGGTGGGCGGGGCATCGATGATGGCGACAATGTCGGCGTCGGGTGTCTGGTAGGGCACGCTCACTCGCTCTCGCCGGTCGGTTCGCGGAGCGGCCGGGGCCGCCGCCGGGCCGGGCCGCGGGGACGATCCGGCCGCTCCAGGCTGTCCTGCCGGACCGGCCCGGCGCAACTCCGCGACACTGGGGGGATGCAGCCTTCAGACATCCAGCCGGGCACCGGCCGCACCGCCGTGGCGGTGCCCGGCTTCGCCGACCACCACGCCCACCTGCTGAAGGACGCGGCCGGGATCGCCCTGCCGGTCGAGCCGCGGACGGTCGCCGCCTTCCACCGGGACGTCGCCGCAGCGGGCCGCACCCCGATGGACGTGCCCGACCCGCTGCCCGCCCGGCCCCTGTCGTGGCTGGCCGGGCGGCTGCGGGCGGGCCTGACTCGGGCCGCGGCCGCCGGGCTCACCGAGATCACCGAGATGGGCATCGCCGACTGGCGCTACACCGAGGCCCTGGACATCCTCCAGGCGGCCGGGCCGCTGCCGGCCCGGCTGCGGATCTACCTGGCCAGCGGCCTGGCCGCCGGGTCGTCCCCGGCCGGCCTGGCCGCCCGGCGGGCGGCCAGCGACGGCCCGTGGGTCCGGCTGGAGGGCGTCAAGTTCTACGCCGACGGCTGGCTCGGGCCGCGGACCTGCGCCGTGGGCCGGGACTTCGCTGACACGGCCGATGCCGGCCTGCTGTTCCTGGACGGGCCGGCCCTGGCCCGCCGGATCACGCCGCTGGCCCGCTCGGGCTGGCGGATCGCCACCCACGCTATCGGCGACCGGGCCGTCGCCGCCGTCCTCGACGGCTACGAGCTGGCCTGGGACGGCGACCGGGCCGCGATGGCCGCGGCCCGGCCCCGGGTCGAGCACGCTAGCCTCCTGTCGGCCGAGCTGATGGCCCGGATGGCGGAGACCGGCGTGACGGCCTGCATCCAGCCGTCGTTCGCGGTCACCGACGCGGCGCAGCTCGAGCCGGCCCTCGGGCCGGGCCGCCGGGCGCTGGCCTACCCGTGGGCGGCCCTGCTGGCCGCCGGGGTGAGCGTCGTGGCCGGCTCGGACTATCCCGTCGAGACCATAGACCCGCTGGTCGGCCTGGCCCGGCTGGCCGGCGGCGGGTCGGGCCGCGGCGGGTTCGCCACGGCGGGGACCGCACCGGCCGCCTCGCGGCTGAGCGCGGCGGCCGCCTTCGCGGTCATGACCGACCCGGCGGCCGGGCTGACCATGCTGACCGCCGACCCCCGTCAGGCCGCGGCGGCGGAGATCGACCAGATCATGGTGACCGGCACGGCGCCGGCGCCGTTCTAGCTGAATGGCGGCCCGCGGCACTACCCGGAATTCGCCGGTCCCGTTCATTCCGGCCGGGACCTCGCTACCGGCTAGTAGCTGGCCGGCGCGAACGCGATGGGGTATAGGATCCTGGAAATAATTAATCTTCCGGCCTTCGCCTAGCCGACGACCATAGTTCCGATTCCTGCATCATGGCACCTGACCTGCGGTTTCGGCATGATTACTGGACGTAATCGGGCCAGGCCTTGGCATATACAGAGAGCGGTACATATGAGCGCTGGAGAACGCAGTACGCCAGTAGCCGACGATTCCGGCGACGTTTACTGGGCCGTGAGTACATTCTGCGCCGGAAACGGCTCATGCGTGGAGGTCGCGCGGCACGCGGGCGGCGAAGTGTGGGTACGGGATGGCAAGAACCGCGACAACGGCGGAATTCTCGCGTTCGGCCGGGCCGGGTGGCGCAGCTTCCTGGATGGCGTGCGGGCCGGCGAGTTCGGCGGCCGGTGACCACCGGGCCGGGGCGGCCCGCGTCGCGCCCCCAGCGGTCAGGTCATGCTGACGGCTGGGAGCGCCCTGGCCGGAGCCAGCGGCTAGGAACGGCTGTCTTTCTCGGCGGCCGGGCTCACCATGCGAGCCGGGTCGGACTGGGCGAGCAGCAACGGCATCAGGGTCATCATGTCCTCCCGGCCCTGACGGCATCCGTCCGTCCAGCTGGCTAGTTCGCGGCTGAGCTGCGCCGCGCGCGCCCGGGCGCGCGCGGCCTCGGCCAGAGCGCGCTGGATTTCCCCGCTCGCCTCGGCGCGGACCTGGCGGATCACCGCCGAGGCATGCCACAGGGTCAGGCCCCATGCGGCGGTCGCGGCGATGACGGCCCAGGCGGCGATCTCCAGTGGGATCATCGCGCCCCCGTTTCGGGTTCTGCGGCCGGTCTCTGGTATGTGCGCTGCCGGTATCTGCACTGCTTGTCTCGGCACTGCTGCGATGTACGTTTATTCACGCCACGGCTTCCCTTCACTTTGGCATGGCGGAGTTGATGGCCTGATCTGGGCTGACGGTGGCCGCCGTCGGCCCAGTTCCTGTTCCGGGCCCGGGTACCTGGTGGCCGCGGCCTGCGGCGGCGCCGCCCCGGCCGCGGCGATCACTCAGATCACCGGCGCTGCGCCGGGCGGTGACCGTCCCCGCCATTTACCCCGTCGGCCGGCCATTCGCATGACCACCTCCCGTCCTACTGCGGAAGGGCCCCTTGTCCACTTTCATTGTCCTGCCGTCACAACGAAATGCAATATGCAGCGAAGCTGGCAGATATCCCTTCACACAGTCCTTGTCCAGCGTTAACCTGCCAATGAGCCTCGTGCCATTTGGGTCGTGCGTTGTCGCTGGCACTGCTGAGTCAGGATGAGGGTGGACCGGATGCCCCCCGAGTACGGCAGCCCGACTGTCCGCCGCCGGCGGCTCGCCGCCGAGCTGCGCCGGCTGCGCGAGCGGGCCGGCCTGACGGGCGAGGAGGTCGCCGAGCAGCTGGGCTGGTCGGCGTCCAAGGTCAGCCGGATAGAGCTGTACCGGACCGGGGTCAAGACCGGCGACCTGAGCCGGCTGCTCCAGCTGTACGGGGTGAGCACCACCCACCAGGCCGAGCTGCTCGCCCTGGCCCGGGAACCGCGCCGCCGGGGCTGGTGGGAGGCGTACTCCGACGCGCTTCCGGAGGAGTACGCCGCCTACATCGTCCTGGAGGCCGAGGCGGAGTCCGTCCAGTGCTGGTCACCGCAGCTCGTGCACGGCCTGCTGCAGACCGCGGGCTACGCGCGGGCCATCATCGAGGCGCACACGAGCTCCACGGCCCGCATCCCGCCCGGCAAGATACGGCAGCGCGTGGCCACCCGCCTGGAGCGCCAGCAGGTCCTGACCAGCGAGCGGCCGCTCTGCCTGGCCGTGATCCTGGATCAGTCGGTGCTGCTGCGCAAGGTCGGCGACGCGGCCGTCATGCGCGAGCAGCTGGAGCACCTGCTCGCGGTCTCCAGGCGCCCCAACGTGACGGTGCGGGTGCTGCCGCTGACCGGCTCCCACCCCATCGGGACGGGGTGCTTCACCGTGCTGCGGTTCCCGCCGGTGCCGGGCATCGGGCCATCGGCCGAGGTGGTCTACATCGAGCAGCTCAGCAGCACCGCTCTGTACGTGGAGGACGAGGACGAGGTCTTCGAGTACCGGCAGGCCTTCGGCCAGCTGACCGAGAAGTCGCTGGACCCGGAGCAGTCACGGCAGATGATCGCGGCGGCCGCCGGCACCTGGTCCTAGCGGCCGCGGGCCTGGCCCCCGCCGCGCACCGGGCGGGGGCCAGGCCCGCCGCGTTAATACCAGCCCGCTCTGACCTCGTGCGCCCAGGCCCGGCGCGGCGAGCCGTACCGGTCCTGGATGTACCGCAGGCCCCAGCGGATCTGTGTTCTCGCGCTGGACGGCCAGTCCGGGCCCGCGCTGGCCATCTTCGAGCCGGGCAGCGCCTGCGGGATGCCCGCGGCCCCGGAAGACGGATTGCGCGCGTGCACGCGCCAGCCGCTCTCCCGGTTCCAGAGCTTGTTCAGGTCGGGGAACTGGCGGGCCGCCGACCAGTGGAAGCGGGCCAGCATCGCGCGGGCCATCTGGCGGGCGCGGGCGGGCTGGGCCGCAGCGGCGGGAGCGGCGGCCGTCGTCTGCGCGTCCAGCTCAACGGCCGCGCCAGCGCCGGCCGGGAAGCTGACGGTCGCGGCAGGCGCGGCCGGGGCCGCGGTTCCGGCTGACCAGGGGCCGGCGATTCCGCCGGCGAGGGCCATCAGCATGATGGCCGGACTGCCGACCGCGCGCCGCAGGAACTGAGCGGGCGTGCGGGCGGACGGGCGCGACCGGCTGGGCGTGGTGGGTCGCGGCGGGTTCTGGGGTGCCCTGCTGGGGAACAAGACATGCCTTTGGTGGCGCGCCGAGGGCGCGGGGGGGTATCACTCCGGGCGACTGCCTGCGGCCGCGCTCGGTGCACGACCCGGCAGCGGCGTGACGGCGTGACGCAGGGACAGGGCGACTGGCTACTATTAGTAACCGCCAATCACGCAGAGTGCTGTCCAGTACACGGTGCATCAGAACCGGCCACGATGGTCACCCGAAGGCACTTCGTACATATTTAGCAGGAATGTGCGTGTCGCCATTTATTGAAAGCGCGAGCGGATAATTAGCAGCTAGCTGTGGTTATGAGGGCGGCCGGGAGATAGGCCCGCAGAATGGCGATGTACGTAACATCGGCCGCGGACCGGGGCGGCCGCCGCCGGCCGGCCTCCCGGATGTGCCAGTCTCACGGTTATGCCCGCCTCGATGATGCTGTTCACCCGCGACCTGCGGCTGACCGACAACCCGGCCCTGAGCGCCGCCGCGGCGGCGGCGGAGCTGGTGCCGGCCTTCGTGCTGGATGACGCGCTGCTGGCCGGGCCGGCCGTGAGCGCCAGCCGGCTGTCCTTCCTGCAGGACGCGCTCCGCGACCTCGACGGCGGCCTGCGCGACGCCGGCGGCGCCCTGGTCATGCGGCGCGGGGCCTGGGTGGACACCGTTATCCAGACGGCCCGCGAAGGCGGCGTGGAGACCATCCACGTGGCCGACGACGTGTCCGGCTACGCGCAGCGCCGGCTGGCCCGCCTGGAGCGGGCCGCGGCGGCCGAGCGGATGGCGGTGGTCCGTCACCCCGGGGTGACCGTGGTGGCACCCGGCGCCGTGCGGCCCGCGGGCGGCACCGCGTTCCGGGTCTTCACTCCCTACTACCGGCGCTGGCTGGCCGCGCCCCGGCGCCCCGCGGCGGCGCGGCCCGGGCGGGTCGCGCTGCCGTCCGGGGTCCGGCCCGGCCGGGTGCCCGCCCTCGCGGCGCTGACGGACGCGGCGCCGGCCCGGGGCGTGCAGGCGGGCGGCGAGGCCGCCGGCCGGACCCGGCTGCGCCTCTGGGCGGACGCCAGCCTGGCCGGCTACGACTCCCGCCGCGATGACCTGGCCGCCGACCAGGTCTCCCGGCTGTCGGCCTACCTGCACCTGGGCTGCCTGTCCCCGGCCGCTATCGAGGCGCAACTGGCCGGGCAGGCGGGCAGCGAGCCGTTCATCCGCCAGCTCGCCTGGCGGGATTTCTTCCACCAGCTCCTGGCCGACCGGCCCGCCGCGGCCCACGACGACTACCGCAGCCGCGGCGACCGCTGGAACGATGACCCGCACGCCCTCGCCGCCTGGCAGGCAGGCCAGACGGGGTATCCCGTCGTCGATGCCGGGATGCGCCAGCTGGCCGCCGAGGGATTCATGCACAACCGGGCCCGCATGATCGTCGCGTCGTTCCTGACCAAGGATCTCTACCTGGACTGGCGGGCCGGGGCCAGGCACTTCATGCGCCTGCTGGCGGACGGCGACGTGGCCTGCAACCAGCTCAACTGGCAGTGGGTGGCCGGGACGGGCACCGACACCAGCGCGCACCGCGTATTCAACCCCACCGTGCAGGGCACGCGGTTCGACCCGGACGGCAGCTATGTGCGCCGCTACGTCCCGGAGCTGGCCCAGCTGCCGGCCAGCGCCATCCACGAGCCCGGCACCGCGGCCCGCCGCGACTGCCGCTACCCGGCGCCGCTGGTTGACCATCGCGCGGCCGTGGCCGAGTATCGCGCCCGCCGCTACTCGTGACCGGCCCGCGGGCGCTCGTGACGGGCGCTGGCCCGGCCGGACGCCTGATTACTAAGAGTAATCAGTTGTTTACGATCTTGCCGCCTGGCGCGGGCCAGGCTGCGCCACACTGAGCCCGGAGTGCCTGGTCAGCGTCGACCAGGCACGTCCAGCCCCGGCGAACCTGACGCGCGTCAGCGCTGGCCAGTGGCTCCCGGGAACCGACCGGTCCCCAGGAGCCACCTGACGACTCGCCCACTAGGCGGCCAGCGGAGCGAGCCGACCTTTGGCACCGTCGGCGCCCCCGCAGTCGACGGTGCCCGTCAGCGGCACCGTCCTCAGGGGACCAGGCCAGTGTGCAGGCGGACTGCTGGCCGTGTGTGGGCTCTGTGGAGGACCGGCTCCAGCCGGGCGGACGGGCTAGCCGCAGCCGCGCCGGTGCCGCTCGTACCGGCGGGCGGCCTGAGACCGCCGCTCACCTGCGGCTGCGGGCTGATGGCGAGGCCGGGCTGGCGGGATGGAGGCGACGTCGGCAGGCCAGACCGCGGCTCCGTGACCCGGAAACTGGCCACCTGGCCCTCAGCTCAGCGAGGGCGCGGCACCCGGTACTCTGCGCCGGTCTCGCAGGACAGGCAGTACCGGGCCTGCGGCGTCCGGGTCAGCCGGGCGGCCGAGATGGCGCCCCCGCACCGCTCGCACCGGCCGAACCAGCCCTGGCCGACCCGCGTGAGGGCCGCCTCGATCTCGGCCAGCTCGCGCCGCTCGATGACCACCCGGCACAGCAGCGGCCGGCCCGGCCGGGCGCCGGGCGCGTGCCCGGCCCTGGCCGCTTCCGCATCGTGGTATGCCAGCGAGAGCTCGGTCACCCGCTCCAGGCGGGCCCGCCAGTGCGCCTCCAGCAGGACCCGCCAGTCCGGCATCGTCTCCGGAGCCAGGTGCGCCGCGTCCGGGCGCACCGCGACGGGGCGGCCGCCCGCCGGTACCAGGCGCTCTCGTGCGCCGATCGCCAGGTCTGCGGACATCGGACCTCCTCGGGTCAGCCGCCGCGGCCCGGCCCGGGTAACGGGCCGGCTCCGCTTTCCACCCCATCCGGCCTGGCTCCAGGAAAGCTGGGCGGGAGGCTCCACGGATGCTGTGAATCCCGCCCGGCGGCCTAGGCCCGGGGCAGCGTGACCACGAACTCCGTGCCCTGGCCCGGCGTGCTGCGGACCTCGATCTCCCCGTCGTGCCCCCGCACCAGCTCGGCGACGACGGCCAGGCCGATCCCGCTGCCCGCGGCGCGCATGGAGTTAGCCCCGCGCCAGAACCGCTCGAAGATATGCGGCAGCTGGTCGGCGGTCATGCCCACCCCGGTGTCGGCCACGGTCAGGGTGACCCGCTGCGGGCCGGCCGCCGTCGACAGCGTCACCTGCCCCCCGGCCGGGGTGAATTTCGCCGCGTTCCCGAGCAGGTTGGTGACGACCTGGTGCATCCACCGGCTGTCCGCCCGGACGGGCGCCGGGTCAAGCTGGCAGACCAGGGTGAGCTGGCTGGACTCCAGGTGCCCGGCCAGGCTGGCCGCCGCGGCCGCCGCGATCTGCGCCAGGTCGGCGGGCCGCAGGGTGAGCTGGAGGGCGGCGGCCTCCGCCGCCGCCAGCGACTGGAGGTCATCCACCATCCGGGCCAGCCGCATGACCTCATCGCGCAGCGACGCGAACTGGGCCGGGGTGGCCGGCACCACGCCGTCCAGCAGCGCCTCATGGCCGGCCTGCAGGACGGCCACCGGCGTCCGCAGCTCGTGGGCGACGTCAGCGACCAGGATGCGCCGCAGCTGCTCCTGGCGGCCCAGCTCGTCGGCCATCTTGTCGAACGTCCGGGCCAGGTCGACGAGCTCGACCGGGCCCCGGACCGGGCCGACCCGGGCGCCGGCCTCCCCGGCCCCGACCGCGTCGGCCGTCTCGATGAGCCGGATCACGGGCCGCGTGATGCGCCGGGCCATCACGACCGCCACCAGCAGGGCCAGGACCGCGGCCAGGCCCGCGGCGCCGGCGATGGCATGCCAGAACTCGCTGCGCAGCCGCTGGTCGGCCCGGCCGATCCCGGCCTGGAACCGGACGTACACCATGCCCGCCCGCCGGCCACCGATCATGACCGGCACCCGGTCGGTCGGCCCGACCCGGCCGGCGAAGCCGGGCGTGACCAGCACGGTCGCCCCCGACTGATCGGCGACGCGGACCTGCGCGCCGATCTGGGAGGTCAGGTCGGTGGCGGGCATGAGGTTGGCCTTGGACCAGCCGGCCGCCTGCGCCCGGGAGGCGGTGACCACAGCGCCGACGGCCTGGCTCAGCCGGTCGCGCTGGGTCCGGGACAGCTGGTCGACGTCGGCCGCGGCCAGGACGGCGGTCAGGACGGTGAGGAGCGCCACCGCCGCCAGGGCGACGGACACGAAGGCTAGCGACAGCCGCATCCGGAGCGTCGCGGCATCACGCGCCCTAACCATCCCGGTGCAGGCCGAGGCGGTAGCCGCCGCCCAGCACGGTCTGGACGATCTCCGGCTGGCCGGCGTCGGCCTCGATCTTGCGCCGCAGGTTCTTGACGTGCGAGTCGACGCTGCGCTCGTAGCCCTCGAACTCGTAGCCGCGCGTGCGGTTGATGATCTCGTACCGCGAGTAGACCCGCCCCGGGACCGTCGCCAGCGTGATCAGCACGCCCCACTCGGTCGGGGTCAGCGCCACGCTGGCCCCGCGGACCTCGACCGACCGGCGCTGCTCGTCGATCACCAGCAGGCCCTCGCCATAGCTGGCCGGCGCGGCGGGCCCGCTGTCGGCCTGGCTCCCCCGGCGCAGGATGGCCTGGCAGCGCAGGACCAGCTCGCGCGGGCTGAACGGCTTGGTCACGTAGTCGTCGGCGCCCATCTCCAGGCCGCGGATCCGGTCTTCCTCGTCCGACTTGGCCGTCAGCATCAGGATGGGCGTGGCGCCCGCGGAGCGGATCTCCCGGGCGACCGTCTCGCCTGGCACGTCGGGCAGCCCGAGATCCAGGACGACCAGGTCCGGCGCGGCCGTCCCGGCCAGGCTCAGCGCCTCGGCCCCCGAGCCGGTGGACAGCACGGTGAAGCCGCCGCGCTCCAGGTACGTCCGCACCAGCTCCCTGAGCTTCCGCTCGTCTTCCACCAGCAGGATCGTCGCCGACATGATGCCGCCGCCTCCTCCCGTAGCCCGCCCCCGGAGCCCGCGGGCCAGGGCCGCGACTGCCCCCAGGCTACGACGGCCCGGCCGGGCCGGCCATCCCCCGGGCCGGGCCAGGGCCGGCGGGCTCCACACGGCCACCACGCGGGCTGCACGCGAACCCGCCGGCCCTGCGGTGAACTGAGGACCGTCAGCGGTACCACACCGAACGTGACGAGCGCCGGGTTCCCGATCGCGGGCGCCAGGCCAGCCGGAGGGCAGCGTGAGCGACTCGGACCTGCTGGTCCTCGTGCCCTGGGCGGTCTTCATTGCCGGCGTGGCCGTGCTCATCGGGCTCACCGTGACCCGGAACCACGGCTCGCCCCACGGCGGCCGCCGGCGCGGCCGGTTCCGGCGCCGCTAACCGCCGGGCGGCCGCGGATGACCCGGCAGCGAGCTCTTTTCCCGGTAAAAGATATTTGCCGGAAACGATGGCTATAGCCGAAATCACCGGCCCGCGGGCGGGCCAGGTTCAGCGGAACGCCCCGTTCTGTCCGATGCCGGTCATGCGCCATATTCGCAAGCCGCCTTGACAGTTACTCACGCGCGGGCCGGATGGTGTTTGATGGTCTTGGCTGTATTCGCATTTGCGGAGGCGGCCGCGCATGCCGATTTTGCCAACCGGGCTCCCGCCGGGGAGTTCCGGTCGTTTCGGGGCACGCGCGGCCGGCAGCCCGGGCTCCACACCCGTGGATCCCGTAGATCACCAAGTAGGAGAAGGCTCATGCCTCAGGGCACCGTGAAGTGGTTCAACGCCGACAAGGGCTACGGGTTCATCGCCCCGGACGACGGCACCGCCGACGTCTTCGTGCACCACTCCGCGATTCAGGTTGACGGATTCCGCAGTCTTCAGGAGAACCAGCGAGTCGAGTTCACCGCCGGCCAGGGCCAGAAGGGCCCGCAGGCCGAGCAGGTTCGCCCGCTCTGACCACGCGTACCGTGACCCGCGCCGGCGGGTGACGGGGCGACCAGAGGGGCGGGCCCGCGGGCCCGCCCCTCTCTTGCTGCCCGGAACGTGCGTCACGGAAATGCAATTAGGTGCATAATGCCCTGGGTTCCGGTCCGCCCGGAATGTGGCGCGGCCGCGCCGGGCGCCGCGGTCTTCCGCGGACCGGTCAGCTGACATAACGTGATTTCCGGTGCGCCGCGGCACATCTCGCGAATAGCTAGGGCTCAACTGCTTACTCAGGCCTGTCCGGCCGTGCTATATATCGGTCGCATTACTGCTCACCGGCATGCCGAAGAGGGTGGCAAAAGTGCTAGGCAAGGCTTCACCCGGCACGACATTCGCCGCGGGCCGTGAACGGGGCAGCGACCCGGACCTCGGCGGCCTGCTGGACGCCCGGCAGCGCATGCTTGACGCCGGGAACACCGTTGCGGCCGGCGGCCTGGCCGAGGTCATCTGCGCCCGGCTGCGCACCCAGGGCGATATCGTCCGGGCCACCGCGCTCGGCCAGGCGACCCTGGACACCATGCCGTCGCCGTCCGCCGGCGCGGCGCGCTGGCTGCGCGAGCTCGGCGCCATCGCGCAGGCCGCCGGCGATTACGCGCGGGCCGAGGACCAGTTCCTGCGCGCGGTGCAGATGTTCGCCGAGCTAGGCGACGCGGTCGGGGTCGCCCGCAGCTACGACAGTCTCGGCGTCATGGCCCACGCCCGCGGCGATTACCAGCAGGCCGAGCGCTACTACCAGGCCGCGACCTGCTTCCAGGTCCCGCAGGCGGTCTGGCCGCACGAGCTGCCCGCGCCGGCGGCCGAGCCGGCCCGGCCGTCCCGCGCGGCCCAGCCACGGCGTCCTGACCCGGAGGCGCGCCCTGACCCGGGCCCGGACGGGCTCGAGCCGGACCGGTGGGATGCCGCTGCGTTAGCGCTCACCGACATCGCGGCGGGCGCCGGCCAGCCGCTGTCCGAGGCCGCCTGCGCCGAGCTGGCCCGGGCCGGAGCGGCCCGGGCCAGCTCCCAGGCCCGGCTGCTCACTGGCCCGGATGGCCGACGGCACGCGGGCCGGCCGCGGCCGCCCGGGCGGGGCGCACGGCCGGCCGGGCCGGCGGATGGCCGGCGGCACGCGGGCCGGCCGCGGCCGCGGGGGCGGGGCGCGCGGCCGGCCGGGCTGCGGCTGCGGCCCGTCGTGATCGCCGCCGGGACGGTGGCCGTGGCCGCGGCCGTCGCGATCGTCCGGGTGACGGGCCCGGGCGGCACCGCGTCAGCCAATGCCGGCCTGGCCGGGGCCCCGGGCGGGGCGAGCGCCGCGGCGGCGGCCGCGGGCGGGGACCGCATCCAGGCCGCGGCCTGGGCGGCCGCGCAGATCAGCGGCAGCGCCGTGGTGGGCTGCGATCCGGCCATGTGCACGGCCCTGCGCACGCAGGGCGTGGCCGCCGGCAACCTGGTCGTCATCGGTGCGGGCGCCCAGTCCGACCCGCTGGGCTGCAACATCGTGGTAGCGACGGCCGCGGTCCGCGGCGCGCTCGGTGCCCGGCTGACCCGGGTCTACGCCCCGCTGGTGCTCGCCCGGTTCGGCAGCGGCAGTGCCCGCATTGAGATGCGGGTGGTCGCGCCCGACGGCACCGGCGCTTATCTCCAGGCCCTGAGTGCCGATCAGGCCGCCCGCACGCAGGCGGGCGCGCAGCTGCTGGCCAACCGCCAGCTGAGCGAGGCCCCGGCCGCCCGGCGCGAGCTGGCCGGCGGCCGGGTCGATACCCGGCTGCTGACCACCATCGCCGCACTCGCCAACGGCCGGCGGCTGCGCATCCTGCAGTTCGGCACGGCCGGGCCGGGCGCCGACCCGCGCGTGCCCCGGCCGTCGGCCGAGATCGCCGCCGCGGGTCCCGGGCCCGCCCGGGCCGAGCTCAGCGCGGTCGCCGCCTTCCTCCGCGCGCAGCGCTCGCCCTACCTGGCCACCGGGATCTCCGTGACCCGCCTGGCGTCGGGCCAGCTGGTCCTGCGCGTCGCCTTCGGCGAGCCCGGCCCTCTCGGCCTGCTGTCGCCGGCCTCCGCCTGGCCGGCCAGGGTCGTCTCCCCGGCCGGCCGTCGCGGCGCCACTATCAGCGCGGCCGGCTCCGCCCGGCCGGGGGCCGGCGGCGCGCCGCCCGAAACCGGGGGGACGGGCGCCGCGGCACCGGGTCCCGCTCCCGAGCCCGGCCCGGTCAGCACGGCCATCCCGGCGGGCTAGCGCTCGGCGGCCGGCCGCGCAGCCGCTATCGTCGCCGGTGAGGCCGCCGCCGCCGGGCGGCGGGGCGACGGGGCAGGAGAGGGCCAGATGACGCGACCGCTGCTGAACCGGCGGCTGGACGGCCTGGGCACGACGATCTTCGCCGAGATGTCCGCGCTGGCCGTGGCGACGGGCTCCATCAACCTGGGCCAGGGTTTCCCGGACACCGACGGGCCCGCGGAGATCGCCCGGGTGGCGGCCGACGCGGTGCTGACCGGGCGCGGCAACCAGTACCCGCCGGGGCCGGGCATCCCGGAGCTGCGCCAGGCCATTGCCGCGCACCAGAAGCGGTTCTACGGGCTGGACGTCGACCCGGACACCGAGGTGCTGGTGACCGCGGGCGCGACGGAGGCCATCGCCGCGGCCATGCTCGCGCTGCTGGAACCCGGCGATGAGGTGATCGCGCTCGAGCCGTACTACGACTCCTACGCCGCGAGCATCGCCATGGCCGGGGCGACCCGGGTGCCGGTGACCCTGCGGCCGCCCGAGTTCCGGCCGGACCTGGACGCGCTGCTGGACGCGGTCACGAGCCGGACCCGGCTGATCCTGCTCAACTCCCCGCACAACCCGACCGGCATGGTGCTCAGCCGGGCCGAGCTGGCCGTCATCGCCAGCCTGGCCGTGGAGCGCGACCTGCTGGTCGTGAGCGACGAGGTGTATGAGCACATGGTCTTCGACGGCGAGCACGTCCCCATCGCGTCGCTGCCCGGCATGCGGGACCGGACGGTGACCATCAGCTCGGCGGGCAAGACCTTCTCGTTCACCGGCTGGAAGGTGGGGTGGGTCACGGGCACCAGCGCGCTGGTGGCCGCCGTCCGGACGACCAAGCAGTTCCTGACCTACGTCAGCGCCGGGCCGTTCCAGTACGCCATCGCGGCCGGGCTCGGCCTGCCGGACGCTTTCTACGCGGGCATCGCGTCCGGCCTGCGCGCCCAGCGAGACCTGCTGGCTGACGGCCTGGCCGCGGCGGGGTTCGAGGTCTTCACGCCGGCCGGCACGTATTTCATCACCACCGACATCGCCGCCCTGGCCGGGTCCGGCGCGCTGGCGGGCGGGGCCGGGGACGGGGACGGCATGGCGTTCTGCCGGGCGCTGCCGCGGCTGTGCGGAGTCGTGGCCGTCCCGAACGTTGTGTTCTACGACACCACCGAGGCGGGCCGCAGCCAGGTCCGGTTCGCCTTCTGCAAGCGGCCGGAGGTGCTGGCCGAGGCCGCCGTGCGACTGGCCCGGCTCCGTAAGGCCAGCTGAGGGCGGCCGTCGCCGGCCCGGGCGGCGCCGGGGCCGGGCCGGCCAGGGCGCTCCCGGGCGAGCGGATAATTGCGGGCGAGCGGGAATCGGCCGCCCCTGACGCCCGGCGCGGAACAACTGGCGTACTGATAGCGTTGCGACCGAAGCGGCAGGATGCTGCCGTTACTCCCGCGGGCGAGTGGCCCGTGCGGTCGGTTGTGTGCGCGCTGCACTGCCCGGTGGGTCCTTCATCGTGGGCAATGTGTCGCCGAGGTTCTCTCCCGCGACGCGGCCCTGAGCACAGATGGAGTTCCATCATGCGTGACAACCTGCAGCGTCAGCGTGCCGCCGGCCGGCCGGCCCGCGGTAGAACGGGGGCCGGCCGGGGCACCGGTGGCCGCCCCCGCCAGCAGGCCCCCCGGCGAGCCGCCGCACCGCCGCCGCAGTCCGAGCTTGACCGCGCCCTGGAGGCGGCCGCCACGCTGCCCGCGCCCGAGCCGACCACGTTCGCGGCCCTGGGAATGCCTGCCCCGCTGGTCAGGATCCTGGCCGAGCAAGGCATCAACGCGCCGTTCGCCATCCAGTCCCGGGCGCTTCCCGAAGCCCTCAGCGGCCGTGACGTGCTGGGCAAGGCCCAGACCGGATCAGGCAAGACGCTGGCTTTCGGCCTGCCCGCCCTGGCCCGGCTGGCCAGCCAGCGCCAGGGCGGTCCGGGCGGGGAGCGGCTGGGCACGAGCCGCCGGACCTGGCGGCGCGAGAAGGCGCCCCGCGGCCTGGTGCTCGTCCCGACCCGGGAGCTCGCCGTCCAGGTCGCTGAGGTCCTGGAACCCCTGGGCCGTTCCATCGACGTCTCGGTGACCACCGTGTACGGCGGGGTGTCCATCGGCCGCCAGATCGACCGGATGCGCCGCGGCGTGGACCTGGTGGTGGCCACCCCCGGCCGCCTGATCGACCTGCTCGACCGCGGGGCGTGCACCCTCGATGACATCGAGATCACGGTCCTGGACGAGGCCGACCACATGGCCGACCTGGGCTTCATGCCGGCCGTGACGCGGATCCTGGATGCCACCCCGGCGGGCGGGCAGCGGCTGCTGTTCTCGGCCACGCTCGACCGCGGCGTCGGCCAGCTCGTCATGACCTACCTGAGCGACCCGGCGCTGTGCGCCGTGGCCGTGACCGAGGTCGACAACGGCACGGCCGAGCACAGCATGCTGGTGCTCCCGGCCGGGGACAAGGTCCAGGTCGCCGCCGAGATCGCCAGCCGGCCGGCCCGGACGCTGTTCTTCGTCCGGACCAAGCACGGCGCCGACCGCCTGGCCCGGCAGTTCGACCGGGCCGGGGTGGCCGCCGCGGCCATTCACGGCAACCTCAACCAGAACCAGCGCGCCCGGGCGCTGGCCGGCTTCGCCGCCGGCCACCCGCGCGTGCTGGTGGCCACCGACGTCGCGGCCCGCGGTCTTCACGTGGATGACATCGAGCTGGTCGTGCACTACGACCCGCCGAACGACCACAAGGATTACCTGCACCGCTCCGGGCGCACCGCCCGGGCCGGCGCGGACGGCATGGTCGTGGCGCTGGTCGAGGAGGGCCAGGTCCGCGAGCTGGAGCGACTGCACCGGTCGGCGGGCGTCCGGCCGATCCGGCATGACGTGGTCGCCGGGCATGACGTGGTCCGCCAGATCGCCGAGTCGGGCACGCCCGTCCCGCCGGCCCCGGCCGAGCCGGAGGCCGCCGAGCGTTCCGGGGGACCCCGGAGCCGGCCCGCCGGGACCACCGGCGCCCGGTCAGCCCGGCCGCCGCGCAGCAGTCACCCGGGCCGCCCCCGGACCGGCCCGCACACCGGGCCGCGCGAGGGGCAGTACGGGTCATCCCGCGAGGGACAGTACGGGTCGCCGTCGCGGGAGGGGCAGTACGGGTCGTCCCGGGAGGGAGAGCCCGGCCGGTCGCGTGACGGGCACCCGGCCCGGCGCCGCCAGGGACCGGGCAGCGCCCCGCGGCGCAACGGGAACCGGACCGGCGCCTGACGCTGGCTAACGACACCGGGCGGGAACCTGACCTCAGGTTCCCGCCCGGTGCTGGTTTCCGGCCGGCCCGGGGCGTCCCGGGCCGGCCGGCGGCTAGCCGATCCGGTACGTGTACGGGAGAGCGGCCAGCTCGTCGCCGCCTTCCTGGCCGAGCGGCGGCACGTTGCCGTCGAGCACGTCCGCGTACAGGTTTCCGCTGACCACCGTGCCCGCCGCGCCGGCCGGCGTGATGGTCACGTTGATCGTCTTGGTCTGGCCCGGCTGGATGACGAGCAGCCCGAACGCGGCGGCCGGGTTGACCGAGAGCTCCCAGAAGTCACCGACCGCGGACGTCACGGCCGGGTCGAACGCCTTCGTCTCGGCGCTCATCGAGACGCTGACGGTCCCCGCCGGGGCCGCGGCCGGGTACGGCCCGCACTCGGCCGGCGTGACGAACCAGGCGCCATCGGTGACGGTGCCCCCGGCCGGCGAGTACGCGGCCGACGGCGACGTCGAGCACAGCGGGCTGGTCGCCGGCGCCGCGCTGGCCAGGTCCGGGTCGCCGGCGTCCGGGCTGAAGTCGAACATGGTCGGCAGGCTGGATGTCTGCGCCACGGCCACGGCCGACGTCTCCGCGGGGACGAGGAACCCCGGGGGCTCGACGGCCAGCGGCAGGGTCAGCCCGCTGGCCGGGTCCAGCGGGGCGAGCGACACCGTCGTGCTGGTGTCGAGCCGGGCGTCGACGAAGAAGTCCTGCGGGGCCGCCCCGTTGTTGGTGACCGTGACCGGGACGGTGACCGGCTGGCCCGCGGCCAGCGTGGTGCTCGCGCTGTCCGGCAGCCCGGCCGCGCTGACCCGGACCGCGTTGGCCAGGATGCGCCCGGTGAAGGGCTCGGAGATCTCGTTGCCCGCCACCGGCGTGTTGAAGTCCACGATCAGCGTCCAGGTCCCCGGCACCGGATGGAGCGTGTAGGCGGTGAGGGACTTCTCCGGGGCGAAGGTGATCGCCCCGGTGGTCTGGTTGATGCTCGTGGCCACCGTGTTCTCCCCGTAGCCGAGAACATCGCCGTCCGGGCTCACCAGGTAGGCGCCGACCGGGTCGGCGTCGTCGTTGGCCAGCGAGACGTCGGCCGTCAGGCTCGTGGTGCCCGGGGCCACCTGGAAGTTGTAGTACGCCTCCTGCCCCCCGCCGTCCGGGCGGCCGTTGCCGCCGGTCAGGGTGCCGCTGAACGCGCCGCCCCGGGCCAGGTCGATCTCGCTGCGCAGGGTCACCGCGACCGAGGTCGCCGCGCCCTCATCCCGGTTCGAGGACACCACGATGGAGCCGTCCGAGTCGCCCGGCTGCTGCGGCAGGCTGACGTGCACGACGGCCGTCCGGCTCTGGCCGGGGGCCAGCACCAGGACGGGATGCACCGAGCCGAACGGCGCGAACCGCTCGGTCGCCACCCGCCACGGGACCGTGCCGTTGGTGCCGTCCTCGGCCGCCGTGTCGCCGAAGATCACGCCCGTCCACTGGCCCGCGGCCGGGTCGCGGACATCGACATTGCCGAAGTTGCCCACGCCCTGCGGCAGCGAGTGCGCCGCGAGGCGGCCCCGGGGATCGATGAGGATCAGCCGCACCCGGGCGTTGTTGCCGCTGGCCGGGTTACCGGGGTAGGCGATGGACGCGTCCAGCCGCTGCTGGCCGGGCGTCACGCGGAAGTGGAAGACCTGGTAGTTGTTCGCCAGGCCCTGGTCGTTCGGGACCGTCGGGCTGGTGCCGTCCGTGAGCGTCACCGAGCCGGCCTGGACATTCTCGTCGGGGCCGAAGGTCCGCCCGGCCAGGTGCACGACCTGGGTCCGGCCGCCCGTGTTGGTCACGGTCAGGCCGAAGCTAGCCGAGCTGCCCGGCGCGCCGGTGGCGTGCAGCTGGTCGGTGGACAGCAGCAGGGTGCTGCCGACCGGGGCGGCGTGCACGGACTCGGCGGCCTGGACCGCCTTGTAGGTGTTCAGCAGGCCCGCGCCCTGCTCGTCGGCCGGGGTGCCCAGGTCGGTGGCCGTGCTGACCAGGATCTGCTTGACCAGGGCCGGCGCCGGCGTCGCGCCGCCATGGGTCTTGCGGTAGGCCTGGATGACCAGGGCCGCGGCGCCGGAGACGAACGGCGCGGCCTCGCTGGTGCCGCCGCTCTCCTCGACGTCCGAGGGCTGGCCGAGGGCGTTGGTGCAGTCGGAGAAGTCCGCGCTCGCGTCACACGAGGCCCAGCTCAGGTCACCCGGTGCGACCAGGTCGACGGTGCGGCCGTCCTCGTCGAAGCCGGCCGAGCTCAGCGAGCTGATGTTGTCGCTCAGCCAGCCCGTGGTCGCGAAGTCGCGGGCCAGGGCGTAGTTGGTCTGGGCGTAGAACTGGAACTGGGTCGAGGCGCCGACCGACAGGACCGCCGGGTCGGTCGAGGGTGACCCGATCGTGTTGGTCGTGCCCGCGTCGCCGGTGGACACGCTGACCACCACGCCGGCCGCCACGGCCGCGTCGTTGAACTGCTTGGTCGCGTCCAGCGCGGTGACGTCCGGGAACGGGTTCGAGCCGAATGACTCATTCAGCACGTTCACGTGGTCGGTCTGCACGGCGTAGTTGATGGCCTGCAGGAACGCGGACTCGGTCGTGTCCTCGTTCTCGCCGAAGACATCCAGGCCGACCAGGCTGGCGCCCGGCGCCACGCCCTCGATGCGGATGTTGCACGCGGCCGGGTCAGCCTGGGCGGAGAAGTGGCTCACGTCGTACACGTGCGCGCCCTGGCCGGCGATGGCGTTGGCGTCGATGAAGGCCTCGCCGCCCATGGTCGGCGCGCCCGGCCCGTCACCGCTGAAATCCTGGTCGTCGACGAACGCCGACGTGCTGGTGCCGGGGCGGATGAAGTTGATGTTCCTCGGGTCGATGCCGTCAGCGATGTAGGCGACCTTCACCCCGGCACCGGTGATGCCGAGCGACCGGGCGGTCTTAGCGCCCGGGGTGTCGCTGTCAGTGCGGGTCAGCGCCAGGCCCTCCGGGGCCAGCTGCACCGCGCCGTCCGCGCCGCACGCGCCGGGGATGACGCTGGGCGTCACCGAGCCGCTCGCGGCCGCGGAGGCGCCCGCGGCGGCCTGGGCCGGCGCCCCCTTGATCGTGACGTTGGGGATAACCTCGGCGACCTGGGAGCTGGCCTCCAGCCGGGCCTCCTCGCCCGCCGACACGGTCGCGGTCAGGGCATTGACCAGGCTGAGCGAGTGCATGTTCGTGGCGTGCACCTGGCTCAGCTCAGCGGAGATGCCCTGCTGGCTGCTGACCGCGGCCGACGCGCGGGCCGCGGCCGCGGCCGAGCCGACCGGGGCCGCGCCGAACTGGTCCTTCATGATCACGATCACGGGCCGGGTGACGTTCTGGGACAGCTCGGCGGCCAGCGCGGAGGTCATCTGCCCGTAGATGCCCGGGGCCGCGGGGGCCGCCAGGGCCACGCCCGCCTGGCCGATCAGGAGCGCGGGCACGGCGGCCGCGGCGGTTACCAGGCTCACTGCCCGCCCGCTGACGGCCCGGCGCGGCACGCCACGTGAACTACGAGATCTCATGGGTCGCCTTTCCTGGTACGGCGCCTCGATAGGGCAGCCGCGGTCCCGGCCAGCGCTGAGGTGGCCCAGGAGAGCACCTGGTCCGGCCGGTGGTCTTACGGGACCGTAGCAGTTGTCCGGGCGCGCCGAAATTTGACCGTTAGTAAATTTTGTATAACTTCACTCGGCGCCGGCGGCCGCCCGGGAAATGGCCGCCGATCAGGGCGCGCGATCAAGAATGCGGAACAGCTCTACCCATTGGGCCGGGCTTACGAATGCCACGATCGCGGAGCGATCGACGCCGGCGGCCTGGAAGGCCGCGCGGAGCCGGTCGGCGGGATACTCACGGCGCAGCGACGCCAGCAGGGACCCGCCCACGCCGCTGAATCCCGTCCGCACCAGCCGCTGGTAGGTAGCCAGCCGCGGGGCGGCGACGAGCGGCCGGGCGCGGCGGCTGAGCCGCAGGATCCCGGCGTCGACCCGGGGCACGGGGCGGAACTGGTCCCGGCCGATGGTGCCCCGCAGGTCCCACTGCACCTGCGGCCAGGTGCTGACCGTCAGCAGGCTCCACCGGCCGTAGGCGCCGGTTCGCTTCCGGGCGTACTCCAGCTGGGTGATGAGGGTGGCGCTGGTCATTGACCGGGCGTGCAGGCACCAGTCCACGATCGGCGAGGTCAGCGAGAACGGCGCGTTCCCGGCCACGTGGAACGGCTCCCGCGGCGGCCGGGCCGCCAGGAAATCGCCGATCACCACCGACACATTGGCCCGGCGCCGGGCGCGCGCCTCGAGGGCGGGCGCCGCGGCCGGGTCGATCTCGTAGGCCACGAGCTCGCGGAACATGCTGGCCAGGCCCTCAGTCAGGATGCCCTCGCCCGCCCCGACCTCGAGGCACAGCCCGGCCGGGTCGGCGTCCACCTGCCGCAGGAACTGCGCCGCGGCGCCGGCCGAGCGCAGGTAGTTCTGCGAGAGCTCGCGGCGGCGACGGTCGCGCTCGCCGGGGACGGGCCGATCTCGCCTGGTCCTGGGGCCGGGCACGTGATCAGCGTACTGGCTCAGTCGGCCGGCGGCCGGCGCAGCCGCTTGGTCTGGGACCGCTGCTGCTTGGCCGCCAGGCGGCGCTCGCGGGAGGCGCGGGTGGGCCGGGTCGGCCGCCGGGCCCGGGGCGGCGGCGCGGTCGCGGCCGTCAGCAGCGCGGACATCCGGGCCGCGGCCGCCTCGCGGTTGCGCAGCTGCGAGCGGTTCTCGGCCGCGGTCACGGTGAGGACGCCGCCGGCCAGCTGGCCCGCCAGCGCGCGCAGCGCGCGCTCCCTGAGGGCCGGCGGCAGCACGGCTGACTCAGCCACATTGAACGACAGCTCGGCCCGGCTGTCGGAGGTATTTACCGACTGGCCGCCGGGGCCGGAAGATCTGGAGAAACGCCAGAACAGCTCGTCGGCCGGGATTACAATGCCCCGCGCGGTTACTTCGATGCTCATCGCGGTTGCCTGCCTCAGCCCGTCCTTACAGTAATCTCAGTGCATCGCCGCAATGGGTCGCGGGGATATAACACGCACTCTGGGTAATAACTGACGGCACTACTGGAAATCTTCCCGTTTTTCATGATCACTTTGATTCCGGGCCGGGCGGTGCCTCATCCCGCAGGCGGGTGAAATAGGAGAACATTACGCGGCTGCCTCCGGCCGCGTGAGCCTGCCCGCCGCGCTGCGGCCCGACGCCGGCCGCAGCGTCCCGGTCAGCTCTCGCGGTCGCGGGCCAGCTTCCGCAGCACGGGCGCGAAGTGCTCGAACGCCGGCACGGGAGCGGCGGGGTCCTTAGCCGCGTCGTCCCACCGGCGGACCCGGCAGGCGTCGGCCGCGTGCGGGCTGGCCGCGAACCGGGCTAGCTCGTCGCCCTGCATCGGGCCGCCCTGCACGCCCAGGGTGTAAACCGACGCCGGCGACAGCAGCTCCAGGTAGCCCGGCTCGGTGGCGCACAGGTAGCGCTTGGCGTCGACGTGCAGGCGGACCGGCTCGGTCACCTCCGGCCCGAACCACCGGGCCAGCCAGTCCGCGCCCTGCTCGCTGTGCCGGTTGTCGGTGCCCGCCATCAGGTCCTGGCCCGTGACGGTGCCGGTGAAGTGCCCGACATCATGCAGCAGCGCCGCCGCGACGAGCGCGTCGCCCGCGCCGTCCCGCTCGGCCAGCGCGGCCGTCTGCAGCATGTGCACAGCCTGGGTGACGTCCTCGCCCAGGTAGTCGGCGAGGCCCTCGCTGGCGAACAGCTCGGCGATCACCTCGGTGGGATCATTGGTCATGGTGCCGTCCTCCGTCGCAGTACGGCCAGGCTAGAGCTCACGCCGTCGAGGTCGGCATAGCACCCCTGCAGGTGCCGGGTCCCGGTCGCGGCGAAGCCCGTCCGGGCGTGCAGCACCCGGGTGTTGTCGAAGGCGACGCAGTCGCCGGGCTCGAGCCGGAAGCTGAGCATCAGCGCAGGCCGGGCCAGGATCCGTGCGAAGGCCCCGGCCGCCGCGTAGAACGCGGCGGCGCCGGCCACCCGGTCGCCGCCGCCCGGGCCGCCCGGCTGCCAGGGCTGCATCGAGCGGTGATTGAACCGGATCTCGCGGATCCGGCCCGCCGGGTCCAGGCCGATCACCGGCCTGGTCGCGCGCAGGTCGGCGGTGGCATCGCGGTAGGCGAAGGTCACCGGGGTGGCGGCCAGGATCCCGAACGCGGCCGGATCCTCCCGGCGCAAGAGGCCGGCCGCCGCGAAGCCGTCGACCAGCCCGGATTCACCGCCCTCCGCCGCCCCGGCCAGGCAGTGCAGCAACTGGACGGTCGGCACCGGGTCCCGGTAGGGGTTGTCGGTGTGCGGGGCGATGGGCAGCCCGGTGAACGCCAGGTTGGACGGCGTGGCGGTGACCCGCACGTCGAACAGCCGCCCGTAGTTGGTCTCCCGCACGTAGCCCAGGCTCTGCGCCACGGCCAGCA